>WNGB01019307.1_pt1 | contig 15791 bp, 12 predicted proteins | sample 5400681 | NCBI WGS metagenome assembly WNGB01 (sample SAMN13153367, study PRJNA577476) | soil metagenome | isolation source: 115 cm soil or saprolite under grassland replicate 2 | place: USA:California | collected 2016-06-15 | reverse complement strand
GTAATTCGCAAGCTTGCTCCGGTGGCGGGCTATCAGCCGAATTACCGCGCCCATCCGATCGTACAGACTGAAATCGTCGTCGAATTCACCCCGGCCGAAGTTCGCGCCCTACGCAAGCTGCGTGGCCGGATCGGCAGCACGAATTCCGAAATCGTGCGCGCGGCCTTCCTGCTATGGTACCAGCAGAACCGCATGAAGCCGCATTGGGTCCATCCGGATGGCGTGCTCGATTAGCCCTTGCCGGCTACCGTGCGAATGGCTCGTTTGAGCCATCATCCTCTGCCCCGTTTCCGCGCATCATTGTTCGCCGAGCACCCTGCGCACGAGTTCGACCGTGTTGTTTGCGCCGAGCTTCCGCATGATGTTCGTGCGGTCGCGCGCGTGCCGATCGCGAGGGACGCCACTTGAGGCGGCGAGGGCGGCCTATTCGTCGCTCTTGGGCTCGGGTTGCTGCTGCTGCTGTTGCTGGACGACCTGGGCGGAAGGGCGCGGCGGTGTCTCGTACACGAGATCGGTGCGACTGTTCTTCTCGGCCTGTTCCGCCAAGCGTAGCCAGGCGCCGGCCATATCGACCAACGATGCTTTGAACTGGTGATCCGTCACGCGCTCGGCCATGGAGACGCAGTTGGCGGCGAGGCGTCGATATTCGTCAGCCTTGTCCACAGGGAACGGCCCCCCTCTACTCGACAACATTTGAGACTTCGATTTCGCAACGGGTTTGGGCAGGATAAAGGCGATCGGCAAATTAGGATACCCATCCCAGCAAATTAGGACAAAGGGGGTTGACTTGAGCACAGTACCGGCGGCACGCGTCCGCCTTCCCATCGTGCGACGAAGAGGGGTGGCCCGAGAACAGAAGGCGCACGAAAGTGGAAATATTCCATGGCAATCCTGCCACGCAGTGCCATATAAGGGTTCCACCCAGTCAGGAGGACGGAATGGCACCGCGAGTCATCAAACTACGCGAACAGGAAGCACCGGCAGAAGAGCCTGAGCAGGAGGTGGTTTCCCAGCGCAAGCGTCCCGAAGTCGGCCGATTTTGGCTCCAAGTGGACAGACAGACGAAGGGGTCATACGAGACGGGCGAGGCTGCGGAAAAAGCCGGGATGGTGATAAAGAATGGGCACCCGCTTGTTCAAGTGTCCGTGTATGACACCGTGGAAAGCGTCAACAAAATCCTAAAGACCTCCTGAGCCGTTCGCGGGTTTGTATCGTGTTTAGCCGTTGTTGCGGTCTCTTCGCATGCGTTGAGCGTCCGCCGCCGCCTCGGTAAGAAGCCATTCGCGAAAGATCGAGATCTTCGGTAGATCGGCCGTCGTCTTCGGACATACGATCCAATACGCGTACGGCGCTTTCAGCGCGAGCCGGAACGGGCGCACGAGCCGTCCGGCACAAAGATCCCAGGCGGCGAGCGCGGTCCGCGCGAGCGCAATTCCCTGCCCGTCGACGGCGGCATCGATCGCCATGTGGGCCTGATTGAAGACGGGACCGCGCTCGATACCGGTCGTCGCAACGTCCGCTGCCTCCAGCCATTGGCTCCAGTCGCGGCGATCATTGACGTGGAGCAACGTGTGGCGCCTAAGGTCCGCCGGCGAACGTAGCGCGCTTCGACCGCGCATGAACTTCGGGCTGCACACGGGAAACAGCTCTTCGGCGCAGAGCCGGGTGACGCTCAGCCCGGGCCACTGGCCGTCGCCGTGCCGGATCGCGAGATCGATATCCTCGTGGGCAAAATCGACGTGTTGATGCGAGCCGCTCACCCGCAGATCGATTTCGGGATGCGCTTCGATGAAACGGCCGAGCCGGTGCACCAGCCACTTGGTGGCAAAGTTGGGCGACGTCGTCACGGCGAGCACGCCGCTGGTCTGCAATTGCAGGACGCGCGTGGTGCCAACGGCAAGTCGGTCGAATGCATCGCGCACGACTTCGAGATAGGCGCGCCCGGCACCGGTGATGACGAGGCGCTGGCGCTCGCGGTTGAACAATCGCAAGCCCAGTTCGACCTCCAGTGCCTTCACCTGATGGCTGACCGCGCCCTGGGTCACCGACAGCTCATCCGCCGCTTTGGTGAAGCTCTCGTGCCGCGCAGCGGCCTCGAAGGCCTTCAAGGCATTGAGCGAGGGAAGCCGACGCAGCATCGATTGACTCCATCCTTCATGAGAAATTCTAAGGCAGGCTAGAGAAACGATGCTTTGCTAGCAAGTCGTATGCGGCTTATTTGCGTGGCTCCAGGGCGGGACATCTCCCCTGTCCATCATCTCAGGAGCACGAAAAATGTTACGGAGTTTTCATTACGCACCAGGTTTCGGCGAGACCGATCATGAGACGAACCTGAGGGGTCGGTTGGTACGGCCAACCGCTGCCTCATCCTCGCCGGCTGCGACCGCCCTGCGGACGATGTGGGACGCATGGCGCGAAGGTCTTGCCGCGTATCGCCGGTATGAGCATCTGCGGTCGCGCAGCATTCCTCACGAGACGGCGGTCAGCGAGGCGCTCGCCCTCGGCCCCACCCGCTCCCGAGTAAGGCGCGAGCCGGCCGGGCCGTTGTGCTTTGCCGGCCAGGCTTAATGTTCGAATTCGGCTGTGAGGCAGCCCCCACCCGGCCGACTGCGGCGGCCACCTCCCGCTTCGGGGGAGGGATTGGAGTAAGTGGATAGAACGCAGTTTACGTCGCGTTCAGCAGCTCCGCGACGCAGCTTGTGCCGGTGCGCGTACGCTGCTCTCCATCCCTCCCCTTTGTGGGCCTTGTGGGGGAGGGTGGCCGACCCCGGCCTTGAGCCGGTGGAGGCCGGGTGGGGGGTCCACTATTTAAGTGGCGCAGTAGGATTAGGGCGATCTCATCCGGAAGACGTCGTTTTCAGAAGCCAGCCCGGAAGCGCTGTCTTTGCTATCAATGCCCGATGTCGCCGCCGACGGCGTCACTCTTTGCGCTCGTCCCAGAAAGTAGGAACTTGAACTTACGCGCCTGAAACACCGCCCGCGGAGCCGCTTGTCAGGTCTCGCCGGTTGGCCGGGATTTTGCGGCGATCGACCCAACCTGCCGGTCGGCGAGACAAACCGCATCGCGGCGTCGGCGCGCGCGCCATACCCTGGGGTTGGGCGGAAAATTAACGCCGTTCCGTCGGGAACCTTACATACGCCGGGCCGTTGGCCCTTTGAGGGGAAGATCGGCAGCTTACCATGCACCGTTCTCCCGCGGAGGCCACGGCCCTGATCGAGAAATATCTGGATCGGGAAGCGCCGGAATCCAAGTCGTTGCAGGACGATCTTGACCGGGTCTTCGACGACCCGAAAATTCGGCAGCACGTCGGGGAATTGATAGCCGAAGCTGTTTTGGGACCCGGGTGCGGAAATGCCCTATGGGTCCGCCGCGACCTGGACAGACGGTTGAATTCCCGGTCCCGATGACCCGCGCAAGAGTAGGCCGGGCGCGCAAAGGAACCGTCGAAGAGGAGGCCGCCATCCGACGGCGGCCTCCACGAGAACGATGGGGAGATGGAACCGGACGTGCCGCGCTGGCATAAATTGTGCCAGGGGGGCCCGAGAAGGGGCTGTGATTAACTATTGGTTGTGATTTCTGCATAAATGCACCAAATGCCACTTAAACTGGCAACGAAAACAACGTCGAGAGTGTGCCCATGCTGTCGAGGGTCGATGGAGCTTGTGCGCATCCAGCCCAAATCGGCCGAACCGATGATTGATACCCACTTTTTCGAGTGTGAGATGTGCAGCTTCGGCAGCGAAGAGGACATCTTACGGGAGCCCTGAAAAGCCTTGTCCGGGCTTCCTGGGCGGGGGGCGGATAGCGGTGAACCGAGGCCGCCTACTCGTCCTCATTCGGGATGGTCAGGGAACAGGAAAATCCGGCGTTGCGAAGCATGGCCACGATCTCTTTGGCAAGCTTCCGGCACCGTTCCGCCTCCGGACCGCCGGCGTCATAGGGAAGAACCGCCTGGATCACGATACCAGGTCGTTCCTCGTTGTGGCGCGGTATCGATTCCAAGCCCTATGTTCCCAATAACCCCTCGCAAAAACAGGCCGGCAATGAGGGTAACGGGGGCATAGTAGAGGTCATCGCCGCCCGGCCAGTACCAGACTGTCGCTTGGCACTATTACGCTTAGCGCGGTCGCCTTACGCTCACCTTACAATTGGACAATTGGGTTTGCTAGCGCGGATTCCGATGGGATCGACGCACCAACTGAGACCCCCACCCGGCGCTTCGCGCCGACCTCCCCCTTTTAGGGGAGGTGGAGCAAGCCGCACCTCCTGCCACGAGGCCCAAGCGCCGAACTCACGGCTTGCTCTTCCCTCCCCCTGAAAGGGGGAGGGATAGGGTGGGGGTCAACATGCGTAAGCAGCGAGTAGGGGTGACGAATGTGAGTTTGCGAGCGCTGAATCAATCCGATCGGCATCATAAGGCGGCCGAGGCTTTGTCGCTGCGGCGCGCGCTGAGCACAATCCGCACCAGGTCGGCGGCGTTCCTGGCACCGAGCTTGTCCATGATACGTCCGCGGTGGACTTCGACCGTGCGGGTGGCGATGCCGAGGCGGCGGCCGGCCTCCTTGTTGGAAGCGCCGCTCGCGGTCAATGCCAGGACCTCGCGCTCGCGCGGTGTCAACCGGTTGCGGCCTCGATGCTGCCGGTCAAGCCCGACCTGACGATCCCTTCATTTTGCAATGATGTGCTTGCACCTCGCTGGCCTTGGGTGTGCCCTGGCTCGGCGCCGCCGGCACGGTGGCAATTGCCAGCTGACCCTGTTGGAACGGCGTTTAGGAATTGACTTCGATGATGGTTGCGTTGAGGAACCGGCAAGCGTGACCCTTGGGAAACGTCGTCGTCCATCGGCGGGCGCAATGCCGCGCGCGATGGACGACAGCATGGATTGGGGATTGAGATCGCCACGACATCAGCGAGATCGGAGGTTCGCACAGTTACGTCCGGATGGACGCGGTGGGGCCAGCTCGTCCTCGGCATCGTCTGCCTGGTGACGATCGCCAACCTGCAATACGGCTGGACGCTGTTCATCGATCCGATCGATCAAAAGTACCACTGGGGCAGGGCGGCCATTCAGGTGGCCTTCACGATCTATATCGTGACGGAAACCTGGATGGCGCCGATCGGCGGCTATTTGATCGATCGTTTCGGCCCCCGGGTCATGGTCTGCGGCGGCGGAGCGCTGGTCGCGCTCGCCTGGGTCATCAATTCCGTGGCCGACTCCCTGAGCCTGTTCTACGCCGCCGCGGTCGTCGCCGGCCTCGGCACGGGCCCGATCTTCGGAGCGACCGTCGGCAACGCCCTGAAATGGTTTCCGGACCGGCGCGGCCTCGCCACCGGATTGTCGGCCGCCGGCTTCGGCGCCGGCTCGGCCCTGACGGTCACGCCCCTTGCCGCCATGATCGAGGCGCGCGGCTATGAGGCCGCCTACCTGTGGTTCGGGCTCGGCCAGGGCATCGTCGTCATGCTCGTCGCGCTCATGTTGCGCGCGCCGCGACCGGCCGAGGCCGCGGCACCGGTCGTAGCGCCGGTGCAGCAAGGCAGCCGCGACTACGCGCCGGCCGACGTGCTCAAATCGCCGCCGTTCTGGCTGATGTACGCGATGTTCGTCATGGTCGGAACCGGCGGCCTGATGGTGACTGCGCAACTCGCGCCCGTCGCGCGGGACTTCGCCATCGACCACGTCCCGGTGTCGATGCTCGGGCTGACCATGCCGGCGCTCGGTTTCGCCTTGTCGATCGGCCTCGTGCTCAACGGCTTGTCGCGGCCGTTCTTCGGCTGGGTGTCCGACCATATCGGCCGCGAGAACACGATGCTCATCGCCTTCCTGCTGGAAGGCATCGGCATCTGCGCGCTGTTCCTGTTCGCGCACAGCCCGACCATGTTCGTGTTGTTGTCGGGACTGGTATACTTCGCCTGGGGCGAGATATTCGCGTTGTTTCCGGCAACCTGCACCGACATCTTCGGCAGGAAGTTCGCGACCGCGAATTACAGCATGCTCTATACGGCCAAGGGAACGGCCGCTCTCCTGGTCCCCTTGGGCAACGTGCTGACCGCGGCCACCGGAAGCTGGACGGCCGTATTCGCGGTGGCATCGGCGCTCAATATCATCGCCGCCCTGTTGGCCGTGGTCGCATTGAAGCCGATGCGGATGCGCGCGATCGCGAATGAAAGCCAGCTACCACGTGGGGCGGATTAGCGAGCGCGTAATCCGGTTTTTCCGCGGAGCGGCGCCCTTCGATTCAAAGCGGGGCTCAATGGCTCTCGGCTGCTCGCAATCGACTTCCGGTACAAAGCAGACGCGGGTACGATAGCCAGGCGCAGGTTCATTTGCATCGCTCTCAACGCATCCCTTTTCGGTTCGCAGAGGTAAGACACCATGAAGGCGGCTTTCATTGAGCGACACGGCGGGCCGGAAGTCCTCAAGTACGGCGACTTCCCGGATCCGGTCGCCGGACCCGGCGAGGTGGTCATCGACGTATTCGCCGCCAGCGTGAACGGCGCCGATTGGAAGGTGCGCGCCGGCGACTATGGCCAATCGAAGTTTCCCTATGTCCTGGGGCGGGATTTTTCCGGCCTGATCAGCGCCGTCGGCGAAGGCGTCCAGGATCTTCGGGTCGGCGATGCGGTGTTCGGCGTTTGCGAGTCCGGCCAGGAGGGCGCCTACGCCGAGAAGATCGCGGTCAAAGGCGCCATCGTCGCCAGGAAGCCCGACCGCCTGTCGCATGTCGACGCCGCCGCCTTGGCGCTTGCCGGTCTTACGGCGATGAGCGCGGTCGAGGACACGTTGCAACTGCAGCCTGGCGAGACGATCCTGATCCAAGGCGGGGCGGGCGGTGTCGCCAGCTTCGCCATTCAGCTTGCCAAGCATATCGGCGCCCGCGTGATCACGACCGCAAGCGCGGCGAACCATGACTATCTGCGCAAGCTCGGCGCCGACGACGTCATCGACTACAACGCCCGCGATTTTACCGAGGTCGTGGCCGACTGCGACGCCGTCTTCGATACCGTCGGCGGCGACGTGGCGCAGAGGTCCTTCGCGGTCCTCAAGCCCGGCGGCCGCGCGGCCTTCATCGCCTCCGGGCCGCAGGCGCCGAAGCCCGATCGCAGCGACGTAACGTCGCTTCGGCCTCCGGTCGGGCGCGCCCGCAAGCCGCTGGAGCGCATCGCCGCCCTGTTTCTGGCGGGCGCCATACGCGCGCCCGAGATCACGCTCTATCGCCTGTCGGAGGCCGACGACGCCCATCGGGTGAGCGAGTCGCGCCATCTCCGGGGCAAGCTCGTCTTCAAGGTGCGCTGACCGTAAAGTATTGACACATTCAAGCGTGGTCGGAATAACATCCTGCCGAACAGCGGCGGACAAGTGCGCTCCACGATCATGATCGAGATGAATGCTGTCGGTGGGCTGCTCCCATGCGCAAGCCTGCGCAAATGGCTGATGGCTGTGCTCCTCTGTGGCGGACTGTGGACTCCGGTTGCGGCAGGCACGGCCCGCGCGGGCGAGCCGGAGAGCGGGACGGCCACGCTGACCGCCATCGAGGAGTTAGGCCAGCCGGTGTTCGCGCTGCCGAGCCTGGACGGCGCCACGCACGATCTTGCGCAGCATCGCGGCCGGATGGTCCTCGTTCACTTCTTCGCTACCTGGTGCGAGCCTTGCCGGCCGGAAATGGCAAGGCTCAGGGAACTGCAGTTTCGCCTCGAGGGCAGGCCGGTCGCCATCGTCGCCGTCAGCGTGGCCGAGGCCGACGGTGCCGTGCGCCGTTTCTTCGCCGGCGATCCCGTGCCCTTTTCCATCTTGCTCGATCGGGACCGCGCGGTCGCAAAGGCTTGGAGCATCCATACGCTGCCCTCCACCGTCGTGCTGGATCACGGCTTGAAGCCTCGTTTCATCGCCGAAGGCGATGTAGACTGGGCGCGGAAAGATGTGATGAACGTACTCGCGGACCTGCTCAAGGAAGCGCCGGGCTCGTCGACCGGAGCAGCCGGCAATTGAAATCTGGTAAGTGGCTCAAATACGGGAGAACTCGCCATGCGTAGACGGGAATTCTTGCAGACCGGCGCGGCGCTGGCAGTCGGTGCAGCGCTGCCGCGCGTCGCTTTCGCCGACACGCCGTTTGCCCCCAAGCCCGAGGCGTGGCGCAAGTTCGAGATCACGACCCGCGTCGAGATCGTCAAGCCGTCCGGGAAGATGCAAGCGTGGGTGCCGTTGCCGGCGGTCGACGAGCGCGACTGGATGCAGCCGCTCGGCAACGAGTGGAAGACCAATGCCAAATCGGCGGTGCCGCGGCGCGATGCGAAATACGGGGCGCAGATGCTGCACGTCGAGTGGGCGGACGGCGAGCCGGCGCCGGCGGTGGATGTCGTCAGCCGGTTTGCGACGCGGGATCGCGCCATCGATCTTACGAGGCCGGGCGCGGTTCCTCCGCTCTCGGAGGCCGAGCGGAAACTGTATACCGACTCGACCGACCTGATGCCGACCGGCGGGATCGTCAAGACGACGGCCGACCAGATCGTGGCCCGTGCGTCCGGCGACGTCGACAAGGCGCGCCGTATCTACGAATGGATCGTCGACAACACCTTCCGCAAAGCGGCGACGCGCGGCTGCGGCGTCGGCGACATCGCCTCGATCTTCGAAATTCGGCTACAAGAGCCTCGGCGCGGGCAGCGAGGTGGTGAGCAAGGCGCAGCATTGTCGAGCCGAAGTGTTCCTGACCGGCTTCGGCTGGGTTCCGGTCGATCCGGCCGACGTTCGCAAGGTCGTGCTGGAAGAGCCGCCCGGCAACCTTGCGCTCAAGGATGCCAAGGTCGAGGCGGCGCGCAAGACGCTGTTCGGCGCCTGGGAGATGAATTGGCTCGCCTATAATTTCGCCCACGACATTGCGCTGCCCGGCTCGTCGGGCCCGAAGGTGGGCTTTCTCATGTACCCTCAGGCCGAGGTGGGCGGCGAACGGCTCGACTCGCTGGAGCCCGACACGTTCAAGTACGTGATCACCGCGAAGGAAACGGCCGCATAGAGCGGGTTCCGACGAGATCGACCCAACCGTCGCGGACAGGCAGTTGCCTCGAAAGGCATCCGGTTGCGGGAGCCCATTGCGTTCGCAAGGCCGGCATCGGACCTCGACAAGCGCGCGGCGCCCGCGAAAGTATCGCCTCTCATCGTGACGGCCCACTTCTGTGCCTCGCCATCCCTGGCCGAATTTGTGCCACGTTCGATCCAGACCGAGACGACCTTGTCTTTCTCGTTCACCGTGTAGCTGCCGAAATATGCCACGACCAAGGCGTCAGGGCGACGCGGGTCGTCCGCCTCTACGTTCGGCTGCTTTTCCCCGATAAGGATGTGGGAAAATCGACCGTTACGGTCGAAGATGAGATTGCCCTTCATGCCGTCCCCCCAGGCATTGCTTTTCTTGCCGTCCTCGTATTGGTCGGAAACCGCAGTCACCGACCAGGTGCCGATGATCGTCTCCGTGAGAGACTTTTGCCGAGCGCCGGCACGGTCGGTCGCAACGGCAATTCCCAGGCACAGCGCCATGATCGCGGTCAGCGTACTAAATCGGTTCACGGTGCTCTCCACTGATTCTTTGAAACGGTCGGGGCGTTGCGCATGCGGGCGCGCACAAACGGGGGACGTTAAAAGGTTTTGTCGTTGTTGTTCTCCATGAGACACCGGCGCTCAAACTATTCTGGGGGGACATTTTCCAAATCATGCCCGGGTCGCTCACATAAGCGTTTCAAACCGAGTTACCAATCACGATATTGTGCAGTGCACAATCAGCAGTGCCGCCATGGCCGTCATGCAATTTCGCGATTGGAGAGCCGTGCTTAAGCCGAGCACCGACAGTTGTTAATAGTGAATCGATTTGCTCGATAATTCCCTACCGCGCTTGGCCATGCGTCCACGCCCCGTCGTCGACTGGTGCCGTGGATGAAAAGGTTTGCGTCGCCGGCAATGCCGGTCGCGCGCGCGCAACGACCCGCCGACATGCGGTCATGGCGTCGCCAAAATGCGTGAAACTCCGTCCCCTCATGCCAACTCTCGGGCTTAGGCCCATTTTCAGTCTTCAAACGATAGCACGCCGGGGCCCGGATATGAGAGATATTTCATCGCGTGGCCGGCCATTCGCGTTCGCCCTTCGCCGTCCTCACCGCGCTTATCCAACTATGATGCGGTCGATTGCGCTGGAATCCGGCGCAACGGCGGTGTCCTTTGGAATATCCACGGTTCGCGGCAGCCGGATCGTGAAAGTCGACCCGCGGCCCGGCTCGCTTGCGACGGTGATGTCGCCGCCCATCATCTGGCAGAAGCGCCGGCTGATGGCGAGCCCGAGGCCGGTTCCGCCGTAATTGCGCGCCGTCGCGGAATCGGCCTGGGAAAACTCCTGGAACAATTTCCCCATCTGCTCGGCCGTCATGCCGATGCCGGAATCGGTCACCGCGATCGTGATCCACGCGCGGCCGCTCTCCTCCCGCGGCTTCCCGTCGATCGTGATGGTGCCGTTGCTGGTGAACTTGTTGGCGTTGCTCGCGAGATTCAACAGCGCTTGACGCACCCGCATCTGGTCGGCATGCATCGACTCGATCGCAGGGTCGCAAAGGACCTCGACCCGGTTGGCATTCTTCGCCGCCAGCGTCGCGATGGTCTTGACCACGTCTTCGATCAGCGGCGCGAGGGCAAATGATTCGAGGTGAAGCTCCATCCGCCCGGCTTCGATCTTGGAGAGGTCGAGGATGTCGTTGATCAGCGCAAGCAGGTGCCGGCCCGCGCCGAGCACGCGATCGAGCGGCTCGATGTCCTGCTCGAGCGCCTGGGCATCCTCCCGCAGCATCTCGGTGACGCCGATGATCGCGTTGAGCGGCGTGCGCAGCTCGTGGCTCATGTTGGCGAGGAACTGCGACTTGTACTGGCTCGCGACTTCGAGCTGGCGGCTCTTGTCCTGGATTTCATCGAACAGCCGCACGTTCTCGATGGCGATCACCGCCTGGTCGGCGAAGGTAGTGACGAGATCGATCTGCTGTTGGGTGAACGGTCGAACGGTTCCACGCCCCAGCACGATGACCCCGATGGGGACGCCTTGTCGCATCAACGGCACGCCGAGCATCGTGCGATATCCGCTGATGTGGCTTGCGCCTGTGAACGTGTATTCGGCATCGGCGTCGATATCGCGGATGTGGACGGGCTTTCCCTCCATCACCGTTCGCCCGGCGATCGATCCTCGCCCCTGTGGAATCGCGACGCCCTCCATGTACTTGAGCGCGTCCGCGCGGTAACCGAAGCTTGCAACCATCTTCCAGGTGCCCGCCTTCGGACGATTTATCGAAGCCATATCCGCTTCGCATAGCTTGGCCGCCGACTCGACCAGCGTGTCGAGCACCACCTGCAGATCGAAGGTCGAGCGGCTGATCACCTTGAGCACGTCGGCGGTCGCGGTCTGCTGCTGCAGCGATTCGGAGAGCTCGCGCGTGCGCGCCTGCACCTCGTCGAACAGCCGCACGTTCTCGATCGCGATCATTGCCTGGTCGGCGAAGGTGGTGACGAGCTCGATCTGCCTGTCGGTGAACGGCCTGGGCTCGACGCGCGCCACCGCGATGACGCCGATGGGGACGCCCTCCCGCAGCATTGGGACGTAGAGGCCGCTTCGAATACCGATCGCACGGGACAGTCCTAGATACTGGTGCTCCGCATCGATTTCGACGTCGGGTATGTGGACAACTGCGCGCTCGAGGATCGCCCGGCCTATCAGAAGGCCCCGCGTTGGGCGCGCCGGGAATACGCGATGCGCCGCCTCGAGGGCTTCGGCGGTGTAGCTGTGCTGTGCGACCAGATGGATCAGCTCGCCGTCGAACTGATACAGCGCGCTGAGGAGTCCGTCGCACAACGTCATGGCGCTTCTAACGATCGTGTCGAAGACTGGCTGTACATCGGTCGGCGACCGGCTGATTACGCGCAGGATCTCGGCTGTCGCGGTCTGTTGCTCCACCGCCTCGTGCAGCTGCTGACGCGCGTCGTCCAGCTCGCGCGCGAGCAGGGCGGCATCTTTCTTTTCGGGAACCGAGCCGCGCGGCTTGCGCAAGCGGCGCGGCGCCGCGCGCCGAGGCCGCGACGCTGCTGCGGACGCACGCTTTTTATCGCGCTTGGCCATGGGTGCTCGACCCGCCCTCGACCGGTACGGCGAACGAGAGGGATTGATCCATCAGCAAGACATGCTGGGCGCACGCGGCAACCGGCCGGGGCATGGCCATGGCGTCGCCAAGAATTGTCGCGAAATCCCGTCCCCTCATACCAACTCTCGGGCTGAGGCGCATATTTTCAGTTCAAACGATAGCACGCCGGGGCGCGCCGCATGAAGGATAATTCATGAGTGTCGCGGGCCCTTCGGGTTCAATTAAGACTCGGTTAAGCACGAAATCACAATGCATCCCGTCCCACGGCGCGCAGTGCGTTGGTAACGCGGACGGGGTATCGGAGGCTCAAGGATGTGCAAGACTTTCTGGTGCCTTACACCGCTCGTCGGTTACCTCGTGGCCGCTTCCCCGTTGCCGGCAAATGCCGGATGGGACGACGTTTACGTCGCGTATGGCGGCCAGCCCACGGTCATATTGTACGCTCAATATCCGGTTGGACCGGTTCGGTGGCGTGTCTATCCCCGGTACTATCAGACGCTCTATTGGCCCGCCGTATATCGCTACCCGGGCCAATTTTGGGGATCGACCTCATGTGGAGGGGTGTGGCCCGACCGCCCGTGTCGATGAGATGCCCGAGACCCCTTTTGACCCCCTATCACCCCAGACGATGGTGGGCGGCAGCAGCATCGTCGTCCCGGCTGTGCCGATTTCCATCGGGAGCGACGGACGGCGGCAGCGCCGCGCGCAGCAGCGCCTTGTGGGCGTCCCATTCGCTGGCGGCATCCAGCGTTTCGAGAAACTGCACGCCGCCGGCTGCGAGCAACGCGATCGGCAGCCCATCCCGGTAGAGCAGGCGGTTGCCGGTCAGCGCGGCGAGCTTCGGGCCGGGCGTCAAGATGCCGACCAGATTGAGCGGGTCGGCGCCGGACAAGGAGATCCACGCCCTCGAGTCAGGTTGGCGCCGAATCTCGCGCAGCACGCCGACGGCGTCGGGCAACGCAAACTGCTCGCCGGAGAACCCGGCAACGAAGCGGCCGCCGCGGATGTCCCCGCGGCTCTCGAGCCGGCGATAGACGCGCAGCAAGTCCCGCCACGGCGGCAGCCACGCGGCCTCGCGTTCGATGAGCCGCCAGAACACGACGCCGTAGCGCTGCAACAGCGCGCGCGCTACGTGCTCGATCGCCGCCTGCTCGAAGGCCTTGGATGCCGCAGGCGTCTCGGGCTTCGGCGGACGCGGACGGCGCGCCAGCGCCCACCGGCCCGCAGCTTCCATGCCGAATGCCGCGGTGCGGCGCCGGCGGCGCCCGCTGGCGATCGGCCGGCGCTCCCCCGACGGCACGAGCAGCGCGCGCAGTCCGCCGAAGCTGTCCGAGCTGACGAGACCCACGGCAACCAGCTCGGCCAGCGCCTCTTCCACCTGCGACCGCAACAGGCCGGTGCCGTCCACCAGCTCGTCGAAGAACGACGCGCCGTGTTGGCGAATATGATCGGCAACGGCTTGCGCCCGCGGGCTGACATGCGCCGCGTCGGGCTGCGGGGAAAGCGACGCCCACAGCGCGGCATGACGGCGTGCCAGCAGCGTGATCGGGGTCGTGCGCACCGGCGTCGCCCGGCTCTCGCCGCCGTTTGCTCGCCCGTTGCGAGGCCGCAGCCGCGTCCACGCGACATGCCCCGCCAGGCATCGATCATCGAGCCAATGCGGCTCGTAGCCGGCGAGACGCGCCGGCAGGATCTCTGTCTCCCAAGCGCCGGCCGGCGCCTCGAAGCCTTCCAGCTGCCCGACGATGGTGTCGACCGCATCCGGCCCTTCCATCCGTGCATCCGGCGCGACGCGCTGCCATGTCAGCAGGAAACGCAGGAAGTCGCGCGCCGCGACCGGCTCGATCTCCGCCCGCAACCGCTTGACCGTGTAGCCGTGAATGCGGGCGAGCAGCCGTCGTTCGCACCATTCCTCCTCGGCCGCCGCCGGCGTGAAGCGCCCGCGCATGGCGAAGCCTTCCGCTTGCAGCGCCGCCAAGGCCGTGGCGATGTCGGTCGGTTTGAGACCGAGCGCGGCCGCAAGCTTGTCTTGCGTGACCGGACCTTGCCCCTCGAGGCGGCCGCGCAGGATTTCCACCAAGGCGTCATCGCGCGACCAATCCCGTTCGGCATAGGCGGCCGGGGCAGTGATCGCGGGCTCAAGCTTCGACGCCGGCCACAGCGCCCGGAACTGCGGTAGGCGCTCGGCCGAGATCCACAGCGCCGCGCCCGGCGCATCGAGCCGCGCCACGCGGTTTTGCCGTGTCAGCTCCGCCAACCAGTCGCTCCAACCCGGCTGCGCCCGCGCTTCTTCTGAGCTGAGAAAACCGAGCCAAACCAGGGCGTCGTGCAGCTCGTCGGCGTTCGCCGCATCAGGCCAGGCTTCGGCACGAACGCGCGCGATCGCATCGGCATCGAGGCGCCCGAGGTCGGACGCGCTCTCCGGCGAGAGCCATCGCCGACCCATCACCGCCTGGGTGCGTCGCTCCTCCAATGGCGCGTCATCGAGATACGCATAGGGCCGGGCCGACAGCACTTCGAGCGCGAGCGGAGAAGGCTCGGTCAGATCGCGGCTGACGATGCGGAGGCCGCCGGACTCGATTCCGGCCAGCAGCCGTTCCAGGCCGGCAATGTCCATCGCCTCGTTCAGGCAATCGTCGATGGTCTGGCGCACCAGGGGATGGTCGGGGATCTCGCGTTCGCCGACGAGGTTCTCGGCGCAAGCGATCTGGTCGGGAAAGACGGCTGCGATCAGGTCCTCCGCGCCCATGCGCGCGAGTTGCGGCGGTACCTTGCGGCCGCCGCGGAAGCGCGGGAGCGCGAGCGCCACGCCGATTACCCAGCGCCAGCGGGTGATGAACATCGGCGCATCGAGCAGCGCCTGGATCAGCAACGGTCGGACGGTGGCCGAATGCAGGTAGCGCGAGGCTTCGTCGAGCTCGAAGCTGTGCGCCGTCGTGAGCGAGAGAACGATATTGTCCTCGGTCGCCGCCGCCTGCAGCTCGAAATTGAATTTGCGGCAAAAGCGTTTGCGCAGCGCCAGGCCCCAGGCGCGGTTGATGCGGCTGCCAAAGGGCGAATGGATGACGAGCTGCATGCCGCCAACCTCGTCGAAGAAGCGCTCGAACACGATCGTATCCTGCGTCGGCAGGCACGTAAGCGCCGCTTGCGCCGCGTGGAGATACTCGACCAGTTGCCGGGCAGCCGGCTCGGCGATGCCGATTTCATCCGTCAGCCGGCGCAACGCGCTTTCGCCGGACGGATCGCTGCGGAGGAGCGCAGCAATGTCCGTGCGCAGGCGCGACACCGAGACCGATAATTCGTCGCTGCGACCCGGTGCCTCGCCCAGCCAGAACGGAATGGTGGGCGCCATGCCGTGGGCATCCTCCACGCGCACCACGCCGCGTTCGACGCGCATGATGCGATAGCTCTTGTTGCCGAGCTGGAAGATGTCGCCGGCCAGGCTCTCGACCGCGAAATCCTCGTTCACCGTGCCGATGAAATGGTTTTCCGGCTCCAGCAGCACCTGATAGTCGGCGTTGTCCGGGATCGTTCCGCCAGCGGTCAATGCGGTCAGCCGGGCGCCCCGCCGGCTGCGCAGCACGTGGTTCACGCCATCGTAATGGATCAGCGCGCCGCGCCGGCCGCGGCGGGT
>WNGB01008164.1_pt1 | contig 15792 bp, 16 predicted proteins | sample 5400681 | NCBI WGS metagenome assembly WNGB01 (sample SAMN13153367, study PRJNA577476) | soil metagenome | isolation source: 115 cm soil or saprolite under grassland replicate 2 | place: USA:California | collected 2016-06-15 | reverse complement strand
CGGGTTGCCGGTCAAGCTGATCGGCGTCGGGGAGCGACTAGAGGATCTGAGGCCCTTTGATCCCGACGATTTCGCGCGCGCCCTCGTGGCCGGTTGAGGTCGCCGCGGTCTTCTCGAGTCCTACCGTCTAGCGCTCGATCCCGAACGCGATGTTGACCGTCGTCCGGAACTGCGTAATGCGGTCGTTCTCCACGACGGCGCTCATCGTCACGACGTCCGCGCCGCTGATCCCGCGGAGTGTCTTCGCCGCTTCTCGGACTGCCGCATCGGCCGCCTTGGCGAAGCTCTCCGGCGACGAGCCAATGATCGTGATCACCTTCGCTACGTCAGACATGCCTTCTCCTTTCTTCCGCGGCTCTCACGGCCCCGTGAGCGTCACCATGTACCTCTGGATCGCCCCGGGATTCGTGACGCGAATCGTCGCGCTGAACTCCACGTTCACGTCGAACGTGCCCCTCTTGCCCAATTCGTGATGCGAGGCGGTGACCCGCTTCGCGTCGACTCTGCCGGTTGCCTTCGGCATTTCCTGATCCTCCTCCGGTTGGAAACGTCGGAGGACGATAACGCGCCGAGGCTGTCTGCTCCTAGCTGACCGCGGTCGAGAGCAGCGAGGAGACTCTTGCCGCCGCGACGACATTGCCCTTCTGCTCGCAGAGCTCGAGCGCACGCTGAAGAGCGCGCGAGGCCTCGCTCGAGTCTCCTGTCAACTGCAAAGTCTCGGCGAGGTTCAGTTGGGCGTCTGCACGCAGGTTGAGCTGATCGGTGCGGTCCGCGAGCGTGACCGCTTCGCGTGCGATCGCGACTGACTGCTCGAGCTTCGCGCGGACCCCGCGCCATACGACCTGGGGGGCGATGTTGTCGGCCGCCGCCTCGGCCTCCGCGCGGGCCGCGAAGTGGTCGGCCTCCTCGAGGCGGCCGCGCTGATAGAGCACGTCGGCCAGGAGCGACTCCTGGTGGCCGGTCGATCCGACCGACGCGAGGATCTCGAGGCCGATGCGCAGCTCGCGTTCCGCCGCCTCGAGATCTCCGGCGAGCGCCTCGACAGGACCGGTGATCTGCGTCAGCCCGGCTATCGCGAGCCGTAGCCCCAGCTCCTCGTAGGTGCGCCGAGCCCCGGCTGCCAGCGATCGCGCGCCGTCGAAATCGCCCTGCATCGCCTTGAGCCCGGCGAGCGAGATTCCGACGTTCGCCTCGATGACGCGACTGCCACGGCCGAACTCGAGCATCTGCTCGCACCGTTCGATCGCCTCGGCGGCCGGCGCCGGGCCCCACAGGAGGCTCGTGCAGACGCTGTCCACGATGCGCGCCTCCTCGTGTCGGTCTCCGGCGCGGCGTGCGTGCTCGAGCGCCCTCTCTCCTGCCTCTTCGGCAGGACCGAAGCGAGAAGCCACCTGGTGTGCATAGGCAACACGCCGCCAGGCTCGCGCGAGGCCCGCATCGTCGCCGAGCTCGCTGAAGACCTCGATCGCCTGCTGGGAGACGCGCAGGAGCTCCTCCGCGTCTGCATCGCCGCCCGTGATGTTCTTGCGAGCGGCCAGCTCGACGAGGCCGGACCACTCCTGGCGCCGGTCTCCGCTGGCAGCGGCGGCCTCGATCAGTCCCTTGAGGAGCGACTCCGCGCGCGCGACCTCGCCGGCCCACCACAGCGCCATGCTGAGCTCGCGGACGAGCTCCAGCCTCGCCGGGTCTTGCTCGTTGATCAGCGCGACAGCCCGGTCCAGGAGCGTGAGCGCGGCGGGCAGATCGTCACGCGCGAAGGCGCGGCGACCGGCGCCGCCGAGCAGCTCTCCTCCGCGGCGCGCGAGCCCGCGTGCGTCGTCGTCGAGCGGGCCGAGCTGCTCGCGGTAACGGAACGCCTGCTCGTAGTGGTAGCCGATGATCTCGTCGAGCTCGCCGGCGCGGCCCGCGTTCGTGCGGGCGGCCCAGCCGGCGAACCGCTCGTGGAGCTGCGCGCGCAGGTCCTTCGAGATGCCCGCGTAGGCCGCGTCGCGGATCAGTACGTGACGGAAGCGATAGGCGTCCTCGCGGCCCGGGCGCGCGGCGAGGAGATCCCGGCGCACCAGGCTGAGCAGGCGCGCGTCGAGCTCTGCGCGGTCAGCTTCGGGGGAGAGCGCCAGGATCGCGCCCCGTGAGAACTCCTTTCCGGCGACGGCGGCCCGCTCGAGGACCGCGCGCTCCTCGTTCGGGAGGCGGTCGAGTCGCGCCGCGATCAGTGCGTGAATCGTCGGCGGAATCGAATCGAGGGGCTCGCCCTCGGCGAGCATGGCGGCCATCTGCTCGACGTAGAGCGGATTCCCCTCCGCCGCTTCCGCGATCCTCGCACGGGCGGTCGCGTCGAGCGGCCACTCGCGCCCGATCTCTTCGAGCAGCGCCGCCGACTCGGCTTCGCTGAGCGGGCCGAGCTGGAGCCCGATGCCAGCCTGGCCCGAGAACCAGACGGGCCGCTCGTCGAGCAGTTCCGGACGCGCGAGGCAGAGGAGGAGGATCGGTGCGTCGTGCGTCCACCCGGCGAGGTACTCGAGCAGGTCGAGCAGCTTTGGCTCGGCCCAGTGGATGTCCTCGATCACGATCACGACCGGTTCGTCTCGCGCGAGCTCCTCGAACAGGCGGCGCACGGCCCAGAACAGCTCACCTCCAGCCGCCGTCGTCGGCGTCGGCCCGACGGCGCTGAGCACCCGATCCGCGACGAGCTCGGCGTCGTCCGCGCCGGCGAGCACCTCGCGCACTCCGTCGTCGCTGCCGAGCACCCCGACGATCTGCACCAACGGCCAGAACGTGATCCCGTCCCCGTACGGCAGGCAGCGCCCGGTCAGCACGCGCGCCTCGCCGCGAACATCCGCGCAGATCTCAGCGGCCAGCCGCGATTTCCCGATCCCGGCAGGGCCCAGGATGGTGGCCAGGCGGCACGAGCGTCCGGAGACGGTCGTGGCAAACGCTTCGCGAAGCACGCGTAGCTCCTCTTCGCGCCCCACCAGCGGCGCGTCGAGCCGCCGCGCATAGGCCGATGCACCCTCGATGACGGCGAGGACGTTCCAGGCGACGACCGGCTCGGCCTTCCCTTTCACGGTCAGCTCGTCGCGCGGCTCGAGCACGGCCGCGTTCTCCACGAGCCGCCGTGTCGCCTCACCCACGAGGATCTCGCCGGTTCGCGCCGCCTCCTCGAGGCGCTTCGCGACGTTGACGGGGTCACCGGTGACGAGCAGCTGACCACCGGTGCCGTCGCCCGCGACGACTTCCCCGGTGTTGACGCCGACGCGGATGCCGATCCGGACTCCGAGCTCGCGCTCGAGCTCGTCGTTCAGCCCCGCCAGAGCCTGCCGCAGCTCGGTCGCCGCGCGCACTGCGCGAAGCGCGTCGTCCTCGTGCAGCTCGGGCATTCCGAAGACGGCCATGACCGCGTCGCCGATGAACTTCTCCACGGTCCCGCCGTGCCGCTCGAGGACCGCGCCCATGCGCTCGAAGTAGCGCGACATGACCTCTCTCAGCGACTCGGGATCGAGCCGCTCGCCGAGAGGCGTCGAGCCGGCGACGTCTGCGAAGAGGACCGTGACCGTTCTTCGGCTGACGGCCATGTCCTGAGTGTAGGACTCGGCCTCCGAACCGCCTAGCCGAGCGCCGCCCGCATGCGCTCCAAGATCCCCTTTTCGCCACGAGTGGCGTCCTTCCGGATCAGCTCGTCGGCCTGGACGCCGACCAGAAAGACGATCGCAGATGTATAGAGGTATCCGGTCAGGATGAGGATCGCGACGAAGGATCCCCAGGCCGAGCGGAACGACGCGAGCGAGGACACGTACCAGCGGAAGATCAGGGAGGCCGCCACCCAGACGAGGACGATGAACGCCGTGCCGAGCGAGACCCAGCCCTCCGAACGGTGCTCCGCCGGTGCGAACCGAATCAGGACGTTCACGGCCACGCCCAGCACGACGATCGCCAGGATCCAGCGTCCGATGCCGAGCAGCGCCTCGATCGATCCACCGGTGTGCTTCGCGAGCGTCAGGAGCAAGATCGCACCGATCAGGCAACAGCCGATCACGATTGCGATCGCAAACGATCTGCCGAACCGAACCCAGAGCGGACGCTCGTCTTCCGCGTCGTAGATGCGGTTGAGCGCACCACCCGCCGCGCGCACGGAACCGGAGATCTCCCAGATCGTGAGTGCGACCCCGAGGACGAGCAGCCCCGCCGTCGCGTGGGTGAGGATCTTGTCGGCCGCGTAGTCGATCGCCCCGAACGTCTGCTTCGGAAACCGCTTCTCGATCCCCGGACGAATCTGCTTCTGCCAGACGCTGCGCTCGTCGAGCGCGCCGAGGATGCCGAGCAGGAGCAAGGAGAGCGGCACGAGGGCCACCAGCACCTGGAACGAGATCGCGCTCGCCCACGTCAGCAGGTTGTGCTTCGCGAAGCAGCCCGACCACAGATCGACGAAGGCGCGCAGGCCGCGCCGCGCGCGTTGACCTGTTCCCGCCACGCGGGGTGGCTACCCCGCTGCGAGCTTCCGGAACCGAATGAGCGACTCGGTCTGGCTTGCGTACCAGTCGAGCCGAAGCGCGCGGAACCGCTCATCCGCGCGGGCGAGGAGCTTCTCGTCCTCCCGGACGACTCCCAATGCGCGTACGGCAAACGGCTCGAGGTACGTCTTTGGACGCCCTACCCGCATTGCCGCCTCTTCGACCGCGGCGGGGTTGCCGACGACGGCGAGCGCATCGAGACGAGCGGCCGCCGCAGGCAGCGAGAACCAGGTCTGGCGTTGCAGCCAATCCTCGTCGGCGAGCACCTCGTCGAGCTGCTCGAGCTCGCCGCGGACCAAGGCGATGCGCACACGCGGCGTCGCAAGCGTGGCGCCGTAGCCTTCGCCCTCCATCTCGGCGGCGCGCGCTTCGAGCTCGCGGCTGCGGTCGCTGCGACCGGCGAGCTCGTTCGCGAGCGCGCAGAGCAGGAGCGAGCGCGAGTTGCGTATACAAGGCGTGTCGCGATTCTCGTCGACTGCTTCCTCTGCGCGGGACTCCAGTTCGAGGATCGAGTCCCAGTCCCCGACGAGCTCCTCGACCTCGAGCCGGCAGGCGACACCGTGCAGTCGGTGGTGCGGCGTCAGACGAGTGACCAGCTCGTCGAGAGTGGTGGCGAGGCGGCGGGCCTCACGCATTCGGCCGGTCGCGGCGCAGGTTGGGATGGTCGACAGGTAGAGGTCGTGAATCAGGTCGGGATTCGTGAGCTCGTCGATGTGGTCGAAGCGACGTGTCTCCCACATGTGCGCGGTAGCGAAGTCGCCCCGGCGGAACGCCTCGGTCGCTCGCGCGTCCCAACCGCACGAACGGAGCGCGGGGTCACCGAGCTCGTCGGCGAGCTTGGCGGCGAGCAGCGCGGTCTCCTCCGCACCGGGCAGTCCCCAGTAGACGCGGCTCAGGAGCGCCTTCACGTGCGCAGCACTCCCGTGCTCGACGTTGGCGAGCGCGCGCGACGTCCACTCATCCATCACGTCGCGCCCCGGACGGCGCTTCCACATTCCCGAACGGCTCGCAGCCTCGAAGGCCAGGTCGGCGTAGGCCTCGGCGCACTCGCGAGGATCGCTGCACACCTTCAGCGCTGTTTGCATCGCCTCCATGAACGCATCCCCGTCGTACTTGAGCGCGTACGCGCGGCCGACGCGTCGCCACAGTCGGGCCGTTTCGGCCTGATCGGATTCGAGCGCGCGCGCACGATGGAGGAGACCGAGCGCGTCGTCGATCTCGTAGCGGGAGATCGCGGCGTCGGCCGCGCGACTGAGCCACGAGATCGCCTTCGCGCGCAGTCGCTCGAGCTCCGGACCGGCATCGGGCCAGGCGACGTCGACATCCTCCGGCCGGACCGCCTCCGCGTAGTGGTGGGCGAGCAGGGGTGCGTGCTCGTCGCGTCCCTCGCCGATCCGTTCGATCCATTCGGCGAACTGGGCATGGAGCCGCCCGCGTCGTGCTTTCGTGAGGCTTCCGTACGCGACCTCGCGGGTGAGCGCATGCTTGAAGACGTACTCGACCTCACCTTCGAGCGAGGAGCCGGAGCGCCGGCGGATGAAGTCGCGGCTCTCGAGCACGCGCAGGTCGGGTTCGTGGCCTGCGACGAGCTCGTACACCGGACTCGTCCAGAAGATGCGTCCGATCACCGCAGCCGCCTGCAGCGCCGTCTTCTCGGCCTCCGGGAGCAGGTCGATGCGGGCGGCGAGCACGGCCTGAACGGAATCGGGGATCTCGAACCCCGGTGGCAGGTCGCCGACACGCCACGTCCCGTTCGCGCGCTCGAGGACGCCGGCGTCGATGAGGCTTCCGAGCACTTCCTCCACGAAGAAGGGATTGCCCTCTGCCCGGTCGACGATCAGCTCACGGACGCGCTCGGGAAGGTCCCCGGCGAGCAGGGAATCGACGAGGGACCTCGCCGTCTCGGTCCCCAGCGGCTCGAGCCAGACCGTCTCCGTGTCCATACGGCCGTCCCAGGCTGCGCGCCCGTCGACGAAATCGGGCCGAGCGGTCACAAGGAGGAGCAGCGATCCGCGGACCTCGCGCGCGAGCCGCTCGATCAGATCGAGCAGCGGCTGCTCGGCCCAGTGGACGTCCTCGACGAGGACGACGACCGGCCGGCCCTCCGTCAGCTCCGAGACGAAGGCGACCCACGCAGCGTGCAGGCGGTCCCTGGCCGCGAGTGGATGGAGGTTGCCTGCGACGTCGAGCCCCAGCGTGAGTCCGAGGATCTCGCGCTCGCCGAGCCGCCGCCGCACCTCCTCCGGCGAATCGCTCTCGAGGATCCAGAGGTGCTCCTTGAGGACCTCGGCGAGCGGCCAGTACGTGATGCCCTCGCCGTAGGCGAGACAGCGTCCCGTTCGCCGCAGCGGCTCCGGTTGCTCGTCCGCGAGCCGCTCCCAGAGCTCGCGCACCAGGCGCGTCTTCCCGACTCCGGCGTCGCCGACGATCGTCACGAGCACCGGACGTGAGTGCTCGACGGCGCGACGGTAAGACGAGCGGAGACGCTCGAGCTCCTCGTCGCGGCCGACGAACGCACGCGCAAGGCCGCCGACACCACGCGTCCGCATCAGCGACAGCCCACGAACGACGCGCCGGCAGGGAATGCCACCGGCCTTCCCTTTCGCTTCGACCGTCATGGGCTCGCCGAACTCGAAGGCGCCGCGCGCTGCCGCAACCGTCCGCTCTCCGGCAACCACCTCGCCGGGCTCGGCCGCCTGCTCGAGCCGGGCTGCCACGTTCACCGCGTCGCCGCTGACGAACGAGCTGCCTGCCCGCGCCTGCCCGACCACGACCTCGCCGGTGTTGACGCCGATTCGGAGCGTGAGCCCGCTCTCGACCTTGCGTTGCATCGCGAGCGCTGCGTGGAGGGCGCGCTCCGCGTGATCCTCCAGCGCGCCCGGTGCGCCGAACGCGGCCATCACGGCGTCGCCGACGAACTTCTCGATCGTCCCGCCGGCCGCCTCGATCTCGGCGGCCATCGCGTCGTAGAAGCGCTCCAGCCGCGCGCGCGTCCGCTCCGGATCCTGCTCGTCGGCCAGGGCCGTCGAGCCGGCGAGGTCGGCGAACAGGACGGTCGCCAGCTTGCGCTCCGGGTGGCCCTCGGTCACCCCTCAAGTCTGGCCTAGGAAAGCCCGTAAGTACACTGGGCGGCCGTGTTCGACACCCTGTCAGACCGGCTTCAGAGCGCGCTCGGCGACCTTCGGGGGCGCGGAAAGCTCGACGAGGAGGCGATCTCGCGTGCGATGCGCGAGATCCGGCTCGCGCTGCTCGAGGCCGACGTCAACTTCGAGGTCGTCAAGGATTTCGTCGCGCAGGTGCGCGAGCGCGCCCTCGGCCAGGAGGTGCTGAAGAGCCTCACTCCCGGCCAGCAGGTCGTGAGGGCCGTCCACGAGGAGTTGACGGCGCTGATGGGCGCCGGCAGCTCGAAGCTCGCCTTCACCAGCCGTCCGCCGACGGTGATCCTGCTCGCCGGGCTCCAGGGATCGGGCAAGACGACGGCCGCGGCGAAGTTGTCGCTGCTGCTCCGCCAGGAGGGGCGCAATCCCGGTCTGGTCGCCGCCGACCTGCAGCGCCCCGCCGCGATCGACCAGCTCGAGCAACTCGGTCGCCAGATCCAGGTACCGGTCTACCGCGAGGACGGCTCGGATCCCGTCACCGTCGTCCGCAACGGCATCGAGAGGCTGACGGAGGACGGTGCCGACACGGTCATCCTCGACACCGCCGGCCGCCTGCACGTCGACGAGGAGCTGATGGAGGAGCTCGAGCGTGTCCGCGCGGCGGCGAAGCCCGCCAACGTGCTGCTCGTGCTCGACGCGATGACCGGCCAGGAAGCGGTGAACGTCGCGCTGGCGTTCCAGGAGCGCATCGCGTTCGACGGCGTCCTCATGACGAAGCTGGACGGCGACGCGCGCGGCGGTGCCGCGCTGTCCGTGAAGGCCGTCACCGGACGGCCGATCAAGCTCATCTCGGTCGGAGAGAAGCTCGACCAGCTCGAGTACTTCCATCCGGACCGGATGGCGTCGCGCATCCTCGGCATGGGCGACGTGCTCACGCTGATCGAGCGCGCCGAGCAGGCCGTCGAGGAGGACGAGCAGAAGGAGCTCGAGGCGCGCATGCTCGAGGGCCAGTTCAGCTTCGACGACTTCCTCAAGAGCTACCGGATGCTGCGGCGCATGGGCTCGATTCAGGGTGTGCTGAAGCTCATCCCCGGCGTCGGCAAGCAGCTCGACGGGCTCGATCAGATCGACGAGAAGCAGTTTGCCCGCGTCGAGGCGGCCATCCTCTCGATGACGCCGCAGGAGCGCGCACTGCCGCGCATGATCGACGGCCCGCGCCGCGAGCGGATCGCGCGCGGCTCGGGCACGACCGTCGAGGAGGTCAATCGTCTGCTCGAGGGGCGCAAGGAGATGGAAAAGCTGATGAAGGGAATGAGCAAGGGCAAGCTTCCGGACCTCGGCGCGCTCACGGGTCAAGCTGCCCCGGCAAAGCAGACGCAACGCAAGGCGACGAAATCCAACAAACGCAAGAAGCGATCGAAGACGAGGAGGTAACGAATTGGCTGTTCGGATGAGGTTGACGCGCGTCGGGTCGAAGAAGAACCCGGTCTACCGCGTCGTGGTGGCCGACTCGCGCTCGCCGCGCGACGGCAAGTTCATCGAGATCGTCGGGCGTTACAACCCGCAGCACAACCCGTCCCTGATCGAGCTCGACGAGGAGAAGGTCAAGGACTGGCTCGGCAAGGGGGCGTTGCCCTCGGAAGCCGTTCGCAAGTTGCTGAAGGTCAAGAACCTCGCCTAGCATGGCCGAGCTGCTCGAGTACCTGGCGCGCCAGCTCGTCGATGAGCCGGACGCCGTTCGCGTCGAGCGCGTGGACGAGGACGACACCGTCCTCCTGCGGCTCCATGTCGCGCAGGACGACGTGGGGAAGGTGATCGGGCGGCAGGGACGCATCGCGCGCGCGCTGCGCACGATCGTGCGCGCGGGCAGTGCGCGCGAGCGGCGGCGCGTGCAGCTCGAGATCGTCGATTAGTTGCGCGTCGCCGCGCTGTACGACGTCCACGGCAATCTTCCCGCACTCGAAGCGGTCCTGACGGAAGTCGATGCCGACCTGCTTCTGGTCGGCGGCGACGTCGTTGCTGGTCCGTGGCCGTCCGAGACGCTCGAACGCCTGCGTGCGCTCGGCGAGCGTGTCCGCGTCATCCGCGGCAACGCGGACCGGGAACTGGCGGAACCACCCAAGCCAAAACGCGAAGGAGGACCGCCTCCGGAGGTGATCGAGTGGACGCGGTCGCGCCTCTCCGGGGAACAACTCGAGTTTCTCGCCCGCTTGCCGCAAACCGCGTCTCTGGAGGTGGAAGGTCTCGGCCGCGTGCTCTTCTGCCATGCAACGCCTCGAAGCGACGAGGAGGTGCTCACCCGGATCAGCCCGGACCAGCGGTGGCTCGACGCGCTCGCCGGCGTGGACGAGTCGGTGGTCGTCTGCGGGCACACGCACGTGCAGTTCGACCGCCATGTCGGCGACATCCGTCTTGTCAACGCCGGCAGCGTCGGGATGCCGTACGAGCGCGAGCCGGGTGCCTACTGGGCGCTGCTCGGTCCAGATGTCGAGCTCCGCCGCACCGAGCACGAGCCGGCCGACATCGCCGGCAGCGGGTGGCCGGAAGAGTGGCCTGCTGCGACGCCCGAGGAAGCGACCGAATTCTTCGAAAAGCTCTCCCGTGAATCCGGCTAAGACGGTCGTCGTCGGAAAGGTGGGAAAGTCGCACGGACTCGACGGATCGTTCGTCGTCGAGAGCGCGAGCGAGGCCCCCGAGCGCTTCGAGGTGGGCGCAGAGCTCCTCGTCGCCGGCGAGCCGGCGAAGATCGTCGCCGCGAGGCAGGCGCGCGGCCGGCCGGTCATCCGCCTCGATCGCCGCGTGCCGCGCGGTGCCGCGCTGGAGGTCCCGCGCGAATCGCTCGCTCCCCCCGGCGAGGACGAGTACTACGTCTTCGACCTGGTCGGCCTTCGCGTCGACGAGGAAGGGGGCCGGGCTCTCGGCTCGGTGACCGACGTCCTGCCAGGCGTCGCCAACGACGTCCTCGAGCTCGACTCCGGCCTCGCGCTCCCGATGGTCGAGGACTGCGTGCGCCACGTCGATCTCGCCGCAGGACGGATCGTTGTCGCGCCGGGCTACGCAGACGCTGGCTAACCTGCATCGCCCTTGCAGCTCGACGTCTTCACGCTCGTTCCACATGCTTTCGCCTGGCTGACAGAGCAGCGGCCTGTGGCAACCGTGCTCGGTACCGAACTCGACCTACGCCTCTTTTCCTATCGCGACACGACGCCGCTCCGCGCCGGCCAGGTCGACGACGAGCCGTACGGCGGCGGGGCCGGAATGGTGCTGCGCGTCGACGTCGTCGCGTCCGCGCTGGACGCGGTGTACGGGGGGCTCCCAGACCGCCGCGTCGTCGCGCTGACGCCGCAGGGGAGGCAGCTGACGCAGGACGTCGTCGAGGAACTCGCCGTCGAGGACGCGCTGACGCTGCTCTCGGCCCGCTTCGAGGGCTTCGACGAGCGGATCGTTCAGCATCTCGCGTCCGATGCGATCTCGATCGGCCCGTACGTGCTCTCGAACGGCGACCTGCCCGCGATGGTGCTCGTCGATGCGATCGCGCGCCGCCTGCCCGGAGCGATCCGCGAGGAGTCAGGAGCGCTCGAAAGCTTCTCCGCCGAGCTCGAAGGCGGGCTCGAGTACCCGCACTACACCCGGCCGCCGGAATTTCGCGGGTGGCGCGTGCCGGACGTCCTCCTCTCGGGCGACCACGGCAAGATCGAGGGCTGGCGGCGCGAACAGAGCCGGCGGCGGACCGTTCTGTGAGCGATCACTACGCGGCTCTTGGAGTCGGGCCCGACGCGTCTCCGCAGGAGATCGAGGCCGCGTATCGCCGCGTCGCGCTCGAGCGCGGCTACCGGGACGGTGCCTGGCGCGAGTTGAGGGACGCGTACGAGGTGCTCCGCGATCCGGAGCAGCGTTCGCGTTACGACCTCAGCCGCGACGGCTGGGGTCCGCCGAAGCCACCGCCGAAGAAGTCGCGCAACCCGATCGACCAGCTCTTCCCGAACCTGCCGCACGGGTGGCGGGTCGCGATCGACTGGGTTGTGACGATCGCAGGCGCGGTCGCGATCGTGCTCGCGATCAAGGCCTGGGTCGTGAACCCGTACCGGATCCCCTCGTCGTCGATGGAGCCGACGCTGCACTGCGCCCGCCCGGCCCAGGGATGCGAGACGAGCACTTCCGACCGCGTGCTCGCGAACCGGTTCATCTACCACTTTCGCGATCCGAAGCGCGGGGAGATCGTCGTGTTCAACACGCCGCCGCTCGCGCGACAGGAGTGCGGCTCGCAAGGAACCTTCGTCAAGCGCCTGATCGGCCTGCCCGGCGAGGTCTGGGAGGAGCGGGCCGGTTTCATCTACATCAACGGCAGGAAATTGAACGAGCCCTACGTGAAGCCCGAGCGGCGCGATCACCAGACCCTGAGGCTGAAGGACATCCCGCCGCGCGGCACGTACACCCGGATCCCCAAGGACTACTACCTGATGATGGGCGACAACCGGAACTCCTCCTGCGACTCTCGTCGCTGGGGGCTCGTCCCACGCAAGAACCTGATCGGGAAGGTCTTCGCGACGTACTGGCCGCCGAGCCGGATTTCATTCCATTAGCCGCGCTGCGGCTAATGGAATGTGGGTACGCCGCTTCGCGGGAAACGCGCGCGGGCTCAGCCCGCGCGCTCTCCGGGAGTGGGCGGCGGTTTGCTTCCCTGCGGCGCGGCGATGCTTCGCGTCGCCGCGCCGCATCAGTTCGGCCGGAGCGTAAGCCGGCTCCGCCAGGCTTACGCTCCGGCCCCCTGAGTCGGCGGCGGTCGGCTGGGTGATCTTTCGCTAGCATTCCGCGGCGGTCTGAGGGCCGCCCTTCCTATGAGCAAGGTGATCGAGACACTCGAACGCGCCCAGGTGCGCGGCGACCTCCCCCAGTTCAAGGCCGGGGATACCGTCCGCGTCCATTTCAAGGTGATCGAGGGCCAGCGCCACCGGATTCAGGTCTTCGAGGGCATCGTCCTCAAGCGCCAGGGAGCCGGCGCCCGGGAGACGTTCACGGTCAGGAAGCAGTCCTTCGGAGTCGGCGTCGAGCGAACCTTCCCGTTGCATTCCCCCAAGATCGACCGGATCGAGGTCGTCGCCGTCGGCGACGTCAACCGCGCCAAGCTGTACTACCTGCGGGGCAAGGTCGGCAAGAAGGCCCGCATCCGGGAGCTCCGCCAAGACGGTGCCCGCGCCGTCAGGATCCCGGAGCAGCAAGAGGTCGCTGAGAGCGACCTTTCCGAGGCCGAGACGCCAGAAGCCTCCGAGTAGCCCGCTATCCTCGGCGGCCGTGGCGCTCCGCACCGGCCAGAAGCTCCTCAGGTTCGACCGCAAGCTGGGCGCTCGCCTCGTCGCCGGCACCGACGAGGCGGGGCGCGGGTCGCTCGCGGGCCCACTCGTCGTCGCAGGCGTCCTGCTGGACTACGGCTGCCTGCGCGACCACAAGGTGCGGCCGCTCGGGTTCCTGAACGACTCGAAGCAGTGCTCGCCCGAGCGCCGTGAGGAGTTGTTCCGCGCGGTCGTCGGCTGCGCCGAGCAGGTGGTCGTCCGCGTGATCCCGCACGGCCAGATCGACCGCAACGGCCTCCATCGCTCGAACCTCGCCGCGATGAGGGAGATCCTGCGCTTGCTTTCTCCGCCGGCGGAGGTCTGTCTCGTGGATGGGTTCCGGCTCGGGCCGACCGCGCCGGAGCACCGCGCCGTGGTGGACGGCGACGAGAAGAGCGCCGCGATTGCGGCCGCCTCGATCGTCGCCAAGGTGACGCGCGACCGGCTCATGCACCGCATGGATGCGCTCTTTCCGCACTACGGGTTCTGCTCCCACGTCGGCTACATCACGCCGGGCCACTCGGCGATCGTGCGCGAGCGCGGTCCCTCCCGGATCCACCGCCGCTCCTTCCAGGCGCTCTGCTATCTGCCGCAATCCGAGAGTGTCCGAGAGCTCGAATCTGAGATTCTCGGAGACACGGACGTCGCCGCGAGCTCGGCGTCGCTCTAACGAGGAGGCGCGGGCTCGACCCGCGCCTCCCCTCGGACCTTCGATGTGTCGGCCTGCTAGGCCAGTCGCTCTGCCCGGCGCCTGCCGCGCACCGCGAATCCAGCGGCAGTTACCAAGAGCACCAGGCCTCCGCCAACCGCCGTGCCTGCGATCTCCGACGCTGACAGGCCGGCGTCATTCGATCCGGCGCCGGACACCGTCGCTGCAAGGGACGCGGATTGGGCTGCCGACACGGGGCCGCTGCTTGCCGCGTCGCTGATGAGCTCCGGCCCGGCCGCGGTCGCCTCGATCGGCGCGGGGCCGCTGCTTGCCGCGTCGCTGATGAGCTCCGGCCCGGCCGCGGTCGCCTCGATCGGGACGGGGCCGCTGCTTGCCGCGTCGCTGATGAGCTCCGGCCCGGTCGCGGTCGCCTCGATCGGGACGGGGCCGCTCAGTGCCGCGTCGCTGATCAGCTCGGGACCGGCCGCCGCTTCGACGGCGACGGGTCCACTGCTCGCCGCGTCGCTGACCATCTCGATCGGCGGGACCGTGCCGCCTGTGGTCGGATCGAGTTTTGCACTGGCGGGTTGTGCCGAAGCTGCCACGCCGGCCGCCATTGCCGCCACGGTCAGGATGGCCGCGGTCTTCTCTCGTGCTCCGTGTGCCTCGACGTCTTCGTCTGCCGCGAGCGCCTGCTGGAGCTCGTCGGCATCGAAGAAGAGCGTCACCTGCTCGCCACTTGTCTCCCGGAGCAGCTCTTCGAGCTGATCCTCGGTCCATGCAACCCGAAGCGTGTGCGCCTGGACGTCGCCGTTCTCTCGGCGGGCGAGATCGAGGATGAGCTCTCGACCGTCCTCGACTCGCAATGCCTCTTGTATCTCGTCGCGAGGCACCGTCGCCGCGATCTTGTGCGATCGAGCGTCGAGATCCGACGCGTCGACCAGTTGAGCCCTACTTCCTACCTCACCCATATTCGCCTCCGTTCGACTTGGTCGGACCCCGCCCCCGGTCATAAGACGCGGCAGGCATCTTCGATCTTCCCACCCTGGGAGCAGGAACGCAACGGATGCCACGAGTTCGGCCGCATCCTCGGGCCGGTGGACGTCCGCCCGCCTAGGGAACCCCCTCCGGCCGAGAGGTGTAGTCCCGTCGGGAGACCCACGGAACGGAGGCGAAGATGGGACACCGGATTCTGGCGATCTGCGCGGCCGTCGTTGGCTGTGCGATCGGAGCGACGACGGCGGCGTCAGCAGGAGGTCCGAGCCCAGGCATCGGTCAGGGACAGCAGAGCCTCACGCGCGGGAACGAGCGCTACATCTCGGTGCCCGCCCGCGGCCGTACTTCGGTCAAGGTGATCAGCCGCAACGACGGACGCGTCATCCGCTTCATGAACCTCGAGGGAACGTGGGGGATCCCCGTGGTCGCATTCGACGGGACGACCGAAGGTTTCCTCCCCGACGGCCGGACGCTTCTGCTCGCCCAGCCGCTCTACAGCGGGCAGACCCTTCGTAAGAGCACGTCCTTCGCGCTCGTCGACATCCGCAGGATGAAGCTGCTGAGGACGATCCACATGCGAGGCGCCTTCGCGTTCGACGCCCTGTCGCCCGACGGCCGACGACCTCGCCAAGGGCCGCTTGCTGGCGAAGATCGTCGCGGATCGGCGCTCGTGGGAGACGGGAATGCAGGGGAGTCCCGTTTCGCGCCTGTGGAGGGACGGCTGGGCCTACACGTTGTACGGCGGCGGCGCGCGGCCTTTCATCCACGCGCTCGACACGCGTCACGTCGAGGCGGTCTGCATCGACATGCCCTGGCAGACCTCGCCGAGCCGCCTCTTCGAGTACCGGCTCCGGAGCGACCGCGACGGCCATCTGGTCGTCCGCGGGCCGCACGGACGCGCGCTCGTCGTGGTCGACCGGCACACCTTCCGCGTGCTCAGCTTCGCTCGCAATCCGTAGAGGACCCCGGACTCGGTTGCCGCCGTAGCTCAGCCGGAGACCCCGACAGGGAGGCAAAGATGCGAAGGCGCGTTTTGGCATTGGTGACGGTCGGCATCCTCGGCGCGATGGGTGTCGCGACCGCGGCGTCAGGAGACGGCGGCCCCGGGCCGGGGGTCAGCTTCGGCTGGAACGGCATCACGCACGGGGACATGCGGTATGTCTCGGTCCCGACCGCGGGCTGGACCTCGATCCAGGCGATCAAGCGCAACG
>WNGB01019808.1_pt1 | contig 15793 bp, 13 predicted proteins | sample 5400681 | NCBI WGS metagenome assembly WNGB01 (sample SAMN13153367, study PRJNA577476) | soil metagenome | isolation source: 115 cm soil or saprolite under grassland replicate 2 | place: USA:California | collected 2016-06-15 | reverse complement strand
GACCTGCTGCGCGGCGAGGCTGGCCAGCCAGTGACCCTCACCCTGCGGCGGGGTGACGTGAGCCTCGAGATCACCGTCATTCGGGGCCGCTTTGTCATCCCGCCGCTCACGACCCGAATTCTGCCCGAGGGCGTCTGCCTGCTGGCTCTGTCCTCGTTCCCGTTCGCGTTCATCATCGGCCCATCCGGGCGGACCATTGGCAAAGACCTGGACGCCGCGCTGGAGCAGTGCGAGGTGGCCGGCGCGCGCGGCTGGATTGTGGACCTGCGCGGTAACGGCGGCGGCTCGAGCATGGCTCAGGTCCTTGGTCGGTTCATGGACAGTGGGCCAGTCCTTGTGGAGCGAGACCGGATCGGCGGGCGTTACGAGCAGGCGACCGACGGCCACCTGTTTCGAGTCCAACGCCCGCTGGTCGTCTTGATCGACGGCGGCTCGGCCTCGGCATCTGAGGGCTTCGCATCGGCGATCCAGGAGTCCGGTCGCGGGCTGGTCGTCGGCCAGCGCTCGGCGGCCGCCTTGGCCACCGCCACCATCGTGGCCCTGCCACTGGACAGCGGTATGGAGGTGGCCATCCGCGAGGTCTACACGGGTCGCCGCGAGGTCGTCGTCGACGAGGTCGGCGTGAGCCCAGATGTCGAGGTGACGTTTGACCGCGACCCTTCGGTCATCCCGCGACGGGCGATCGAGCTGGCGCTCAACCCGCCGCCCGGCATCGGCCCGCTCCCACCACCGCCGCCTGACCCGCCAGGCGCCGTCCTCTCCGAGCCTGAGCTGCGTCGTCTCATCGAGCCAGTCCAGCTCCGGCCTGAGGACGCTGAGCGGCCCGAGGACGCCATCACACCGGGTGACCTGCCGGTCGACACGCTCGACTACTATGCCAGCGATTGGCCAAGTCTCGACACGGGCCGCGCCCGAGCCCTTCGTCTCGGATGGCGAGGTGGATTGGTCCGTTACCTGGGCAAGGGTTTTCCCCCGCCCTACTCTTTGGACGTCGAGATCTACCGCGACGCCGATGGCGCCCATCGAGACCTGCGCGACATTTACGAGCCGGACGAGCCGCACAACCCGCCCCAGTACCGTGACGTGGACCCTCCGATCGCGCTCGGCGACGACACGCGTGCCCTGGTCGGGACGGGCCAAAACGAGGACCGCATCTGGATCGCCTGGCGGCGCGGCGGCGTGCTCTACGTCGTAGCCCGAAACCTAGTGCCCGGCCAACCCCCCGCCTTTGAGCCGCTGGTGCGCCTGGCGCAGATCGTAGACGCCCGCGCCGCCGTCAGCGGGCCGTGACGGACTAGCGAGTAGCGAGTAGCGAGTAGCGAGTAGCGAGTGGGAGTGGGTGTTTCACGTGAAACACCAACGCCCCAGCTATCAGCTATCGGCTGTCAGCGATCAGCCATCACCTGGGCGAGGGCGATAGGCGCTTCGTGGTACGCTAATCCGGCCGCGGCTGGACCCGCTGACAGCTGACGGCTGACAGCTGACAGCTTGGAGGGGACGATGCCACAGACGACGTTGACCAGTGTGGCCTGGGCGCAGGCGGTCGACTTCGCCGCGCGCGCTTTCGAGGGAGCCGGGGTACCGCGCGACGATGCCAGGAAAGCGGCCGATGCCCTCGTCGACGCGGACCTTCACGGCGTCTCTACCCACGGCCTCAAGAACCTGCGCAACTACGTTACCGCCCTGCTCGAGGGGCGAGTCAATCCGCGTGCCCAGATTCGCGACGTCGGTGGGGGCGCGGCAGCGCGGGTGCTGAGCGGTGACAACGGGCTTGGCCACGTGGTGGGGCACGCCGGCATGGGCAGGGCGATCGAGCTGGCGCGCGAGTGTGGCGTCGGCACGGTCTTCGTGCGCGACAGCAACCATTACGGCGCCTCGCAGTACTGGGCCCGTCTGGCGCTTCGGCACAACATGGTCGGCTTTGCGTTTACGAACGCCTTCGCCTCGATGGCTCCCTGGGGCGGCAAGGAGAACCTGGTCGGTAATAACCCACCGGCCTGGGCCGTGCCGACCCGGGTCGTCTCGCCCGACGAGGAGTTTCCGCCGGGCGAAACAGATCCAGTCTTCCTGGACATCGCGCTCAGCGTCGTCGCCGGCAACAAGCTCGACATCTATCGCCGCCGCGGCGACCCGATTCCGCTTGGCTGGGCGCTCGATGAGGATGGCCAGCCGACGACCGATCCGGCCGCGCGCGCCAAGGGTGGCTCTTTCGTCCCGATCGCGGACTACAAAGGCTCCGGGCTGGCGATCGTCTTGTCACTCGTCAACTCGTTCCTGGCCGGCGGGCCGTTCGACGACCAGCGCACCCAGGGCCCGAATCGGACGCCGATCCCGGGCGCCTGCTGCCACTGGTTTGCCGCCTACGACGTCGCTCAGTTCGCCGACCCGGAGGCTTTCACCGCCGCGGTCCGCGGCGTCCAGGACCGGGTCCGGAGCTCGCCACCCAGAGCCGGATTCGAGCGCGTCTACGCGCCAGGCGAGATCGAGAACGCGCGGGCCCGTCGCTATCGGGCGGAGGGCATCCCGCTCGAGAGCTTCGTCTTCGACGACCTGCGTTGGGTTGCCGAGCGGACCAAGATCACTTACGAGCTTGCCTAGTCGGGAGGTCGCGCCTTCATGCCCTGGACGAAAGCACCGCCCGAACTGGTCGAGCTGTTCTATGCTGCCCTGCCGGAAGATCCGGCGGTCGAGAGGCGCAAGATGTTCGGCTACCCGTGCGCCTTCGTGAACGGCAACATGTTCACCGGCGTGTTCGCCGAGCTGATCATGGTGCGACTGCCCGACGAGCAGCGCGCCGAGCTGCTCGCCATCGAGGGCGCGGCGCCGTTCGAGCCGATGGCCGGGCGGCCGATGAAGGAATACGTCGTGCTCCCGGAGTCGGTCCTACGGAACGAGCGGGCGCTCAAGGGCTGGATCGACAAGGCGTTTTTGAGCGCCGCCTCGCTACCTCCGAAGTCCCCCAAGCCGCGCGGGCGGTCCAGGAAGTCCAGCTAGCCCACGGCTCGTCAGCCCGGCTCGATTGCCAGCTCCGGCCGCCGCTCTGACCATGCCTGAGCGGCTTCGAACGCCGCGGCCGCCCGCACCACCCGCCCTTCCGCGAAGCGTGGGCCGACGATCTGGAGGCCGACGGGCAGCCCTTCCGCTTCGGTCCAGCCACAGGGAACGCTGATGGCGGGCTCTCCTGTCAGGTTGAACGGATAGGTGAACGGGCTCCAGCCCAGGCCCGGCTGATAGGGACGTTCCGTTCGGTCCGTGCCGAAGGCCACGCCGGGCATTGTCGGGGTGACCAGAAGGTCATAGCGCTGAAAGAAGGCGGCCATCGTTGCGGCCAGCTCGTATCGCTGCGCCCTGGCCCGAGCCGAGTCGAAGAGCGTCCTCTCGGCCATCATCCTGACGGCGGCGACGAAGCCCGGGTCCATCTTGTCCGCCCAGTCAGGTAGGTGGTCCCAGACGCGATTGGCCGCGCCAGCCAACAAGTACTGGTCCGCCGCCCAGATCGGGTCTGAGAAGCCGGGTTTCGCCTCCTCCACTTCGCAGCCCAGGTCGGCGAAGCGTCGCGCCGCCGCCGCGCACAGCGTGGCGACCTCCGGATCGACGCTCGCGTAACCCAGGTCCGGGCTCCAGCCGATCCTCAATCCGCGCGCCCCTCCATCGCAGGCCGCGAGGTACTCCTCATCCGGAGCGGGCAGACAAAACGGGTCGCGGGGGTCCGGGCCCGCCATCGCGTCGAGCATCAGCGCCGCGTCGCGAACAGTGCGCGCCAGGGGGCCGTAATGAGTGACCATCTCGCTGAGTGAGACCGGGTACATCGCCACCCGACCGTACGTCGGTTTCAGCCCGACGACGCCGCAGAAGCTAGCCGGGATGCGGATCGAGCCGGCCCCGTCCGAGCCCATCGCCAGCGGGACCAGCCCGGCCGCCACGGCGACCGCGCTCCCTGCGCTCGAGCCGCCAGCCGAGCGCTCGGGGTGCCACGGGTTTCTGGTCATGCCATACAGTGGGCTCCAGCTGTGGCCCTGCCAGCCGAACTCCGGCATCGTCGTCATGCCGAGGACGATGGCCCCGGCGGCTCGAAGTCGGACCACCATCGGCGCGTCCTCCGTCGCGACCGTGTCGGCTAACAAATGTGACCCAAACGCCACCCGAACCCCCGCCACGTTGACCTGGTCCTTGATCGCGACCGGCACCCCGTCAAGCGGGCCGAGCGGCTCCCCGCGCCTTGCCGCCGCCTCGGCCTTGCGCGCCGCGGCGCGCACCTCATCGCCCAGGACCGTGCAGAACGCATTGAGGCGCGGATTGAGCCGCTCGATCCGTTCGAGCAGTCCGTCGACCACCTCGACAGGCGAGACCTCTTTTGACCTGATGAGCTGGGCGAGGGTTAGCGCTGAAGTGAAACCTAGTTCGGTTGGGTCCATGTGTTTGGGCCGCGCCCGCGAAGTGCGCGATGGGCGCATGCGAAGTCGGCGCTGCTAACGGATAATAGACCGGATCTTCTCCTCCATTTGCGTGCATTTGCGTGGGTTGCCGCCGCACCGGGCGTGCCGTTACGCTGGACCGCGTGAGGTAGGAGGCGCCATGTCGTCGGACGCTGTCCCCAGACCAGCGGATGCTCTCAAGACGCGAGTCGCGCGCCGGAGGCTGCTCAAAGCCGGCGCGGCCGCCGGGGCGGCCACCGCGCTCGGCGTCGGCTCGCCCGCGCTGGCGCGAGAGGTCGCGCCAGTGCCGTCGAGGGTCGCGCCCAACGCCGCGAGCCCGCCGGCTGAGCAGGAGCCTGAGCGGATCATCGTCAGCGCGAACCCGCTGAACGCCGAGACACCCCTCTGGGCTCTCGAGGGCTTGATGACTCCGACGCGGATCTTCTTCATCCGAGACCACTTCGCGCCCGGCCCGCTCGCGCCCACCGACTGGCAGGTCCGGGTCGAAGGCGTCGTCGAGGAGCCGTTCACCCTGACCTACGACATGCTCCGCCGCTATCCCCCGCGCCGCCTGGTGGCGCTGCTCGAATGCGCCGGCAACAGCCGCTCGCGCTTCCAGCCGCCCGCAGAGGGCGGCCAGTGGGGCAACGGCGGGGTCAGCGTGGCCGAGTGGATCGGCGTCCCACTTGGCTTCGTGCTAGACCTGGCAGGGGTCAAACCCGAGGCCCAGAACGTGGTGGTCTACGGCGGCGAGCGGGGCAACTTCGCGCGTGGGCTGCCGATGGGCAAGGCGTACGACCCCGATACGGTCCTGGCGTACGCGATGAACGGCGAGCCGCTGCCAGCGGCTCACGGCGCCCCCGTCAGGCTGGTCGTGCCGGGCTGGATCGGGGTCGCCTCGGTGAAATGGATCGGCCGCATCGAGATTATCGACAGGCCGTACGAGGGCTTCTACAACACTCAGCGCTATGTTTTCGAGAGGCCCGGCGTCGAGGAGAAGACGCCCGTCGTGCTCCAGGGAGTCAAGTCGGCCATCGCTCGCCCTCGACCTGGCGAGACGCTCAAACTGGGACTTCAAATGATCTCGGGCTACGCCTGGTCCGGCTCAGGCCCGATCACGGAGGTCGAGGTGACCGTCGACAACTGGCAGACCAGCATGCCCGCCCGCTTGATCCAGAGCGAGCATCGCTGGGCCTGGACCCGCTTCGAGGCCAACTGGGACGGGCCCTCAGGTCGCTACACGCTGGCCAGTCAAGCGACTGACTCGGCTGGCAACGTCCAGCCGGAGCAGGTCGAGTGGAACCGCTTCGGCTACGGCATGAACGCGATCTACTCCTTCGGCATCCTAGTCGCTTGAGACCGGCATGACTACGTATCGCATCGAGGGCGGCACGCCGCTCAGCGGGACCATTCGAGCCGGTGGCGCCAAGAACGCCGCCACCAAGCAGATTCTCGCCAGTCTTCTCGCTGACGAGGAGGTGGTCCTCCACAACGTCCCGAACATCGGCGACGTGGCCATCACCATCGAGATCTGTCGTGCCCTTGGCGCCGAGATCGAGTGGTCCAGCCAGGACACCCTCCACGTGCGCGCGGCCAACCTCCGCGATGTGGATGTGCCGGTCGCATTTTCCGGACTGAACCGAATCCCGATACTGCTTTTCGGCCCACTGCTGCACCGCCACGGGCGGGCCGCGGTGCCCCTGCTCGGTGGGGACGATATCGGTGCCCGCCCGATCGACTTCCACCTGGACGCGCTTCGCCGACTGGGCGCCACCGTAGAGCTGGATGGCCAGACCTGGCGAGCCCAGGCGCCGCGCCTCAAGGGAGCCCTGATTGACCTGCCTTACCCGAGCGTAGGGGCCACCGAGAGCGCTCTGTTGTCGTCCTGCCTGGCCGAGGGCACGACGGTCATTCGCAACGCGGCCGTCGAGCCCGAGATCATGGACTCGATCCTCCTGCTGCAGAAGATGGGCGCTCTGATCGCGGTGGAGGTCGACCGCACGATTGTGGTGGAGGGTGTGCCGCGTCTGCATGGGGCCGAGCATGGCATGCTCGCAGATCGGATCGAAGTCGCCAGCTTCGCCGCCGCCGCCGTCGCGACCGACGGCGATGTCTTCATCGAGGGCGCCGAGCAGGCCACGATCATGGCGTTCCTGAACGCGCTGAGACGCGTCGGCGGCGAGTTCGAGGTTAGGCCGGAAGGCATCCGCTTCTACCGCGGCGCCGACTTGACGTCGATCGCCCTCGAGACCGACGTGCACCCCGGCTTCGCCACCGACTGGCAGCAGCCGTTCGTGGTGCTGCTGACCCAGGCCAACGGATTGTCGGTAATCCACGAGACGGTCTACGAACGGCGCTTTGGCTATACCGCCGAGCTGCGCGCGATGGGCGCCACTCTCGAGATCTACGAAGCCTGCCTGGGCGCCAAGCCCTGCCGCTTCCACTACGGTGACCATCCGCACAGCTGCCTGGTCCAGGGCCCGACCCCACTGCGCGGCACAACGATGCGGATCCCGGACTTGCGGGCCGGTTTCTCGTACCTGATCGCCGCGCTCGTCGCGGAAGGCCCATCCGCGATCGACGGCGCTCAGTACGTCGAGCGCGGCTACTCGGCGATCCCGGAGAAAATAAATCGCCTGGGCGGACGGTGCGTGATGTTGGAGGCCGCCGCGGGCCGCGTGTAACGCGTTGTCGCCACCTCTCGGGTTTGGATATACTTCTGGCCGGCGGGATGACCGCCACGGCCGAGTCCTCAGACCGACATAGCCGTCGGAGCGTGAGGAACGGGGGACCCACTAAGGGCGAACGTCCCGTCCAAGACGGGGCCAGGGCAGCCTCTTCCGCCCGAGCCCAGAGCTCACCTCGTAGGCCTGCGAAGGGGGCTCGCTTGGCGTAGAGCCAAGCAGGCCCTTTTTCTGTTAGGGCCGCGACTAACTTACGAGGTGAGTCCTCTCTCATGGTTCAGATCCTCTCTTCGTTCTCGGCCGCCCCCAGCGCGCTGAGCGCCGAAGCGGCCAGTCAGCGAAACAACCTCGCCATCACCCTCGCCGCTTTCCTCGCGTCCGTCGGCTTCATGGTGGTCATGCCGTCGCTGCCCGGCCTGATTCGAGAGGTTGCCGGAGCCGACCTTGGCCGCTCGGGCCTCTGGCTTGGGCTGGCGATCGGCGTCTCGCCGCTGCTGACCGCAATCACCGGTCCGATGTGGGCCATCGTCGGCGCGCGCTACGGCCACAAGCCGATGATCGAGCGCTCGCTGGTCTTCATCGGGATCGGCATTGGGCTGATGGCCCTTGCGAGCTCGCCTCTGCAGGTGGTTGGGCTGAGAGCGGTTATTGGGGGCCTTGGTGGCGTCTCGATCACAGCCCTGGCCGCGCTCACCGCGAGCACGCCCCGCCGCGAGCTCGGCCGCGCCGTGGGAGCGCTTCAGGCGGCCCAGACAGCCGGCTCGATGGTCGGGCCGCTAATCGGCGGTGCGCTGGGCGTGCTGCTGGGCATGCGCCAGTCGTTCGTCGTCTCGGGCGCCATCTTTGGCATGGCCTTACTCCTGGTCCACTGGCTGTACCGTGAGGAGGCTGCCCGCCCAGCCGATTCGAGCCCGCGTCCCGCGCGCGGGGCCGCCCCGAGCGGCGGAGGCTCAGGCGCGGGCATGGCCGTGGCGTTGCTGGCCGCTTTTGTCGTGCAGTTCGTCGAGGGTGGCTTCATCGTCCTGCTGCCGCTTCAGGTTGAGCGACTCGGCGCGACGGGCGATTCGCTGCCCTCGGTGATCGGGGCGGGGCTGTCGGCGACCTACCTTGCGGCATCGATCGCCGCGGCCGTGGGTGGCCGACTGGTCGGCCGGCGCTCCGCCACCTCACTGCTCGGCTGGGTGGTCCTGCTGGGGCTCCTGGCGCTGCCGCCCCTCGCCCTGGCGGCGACCTGGTGGCAGTTCGTTGCCCTTCGAGTACTCCTGGCGCTGCTGGTCGGCGCCGGGCCTACGTTTGCCTACAGCCTGGCGGCCACGCTGGCCCCGCCTGAGCGGCGTGGCGCGATGGTCAGTTTGATCTCCAGCGCCGGCATCTTTGGGTGGGCCGCCAGCCCCCTCGCGGCCGGTGCCCTGATTCAGGTCAGCCCTTCCTTGCTGCTGGGCCTGGACGCTGGCCTCTATGCTCTGCTGGGGGTGCGAGCGCGGCCTGGTGGACCGTCTGCCAGGTGCGCTACAGGGCCTTGTGCGCCTGCCCAACCGGTGACGGGCCCGCTGTAGCGCGCGGAACCTCGCTAGATGATGCTCGACGTCAGCTTGCGCTCGTCATGGCGGCAAAAGAAAGACCGGTCCGGCGTTTGACACGCGATATGCGGAGAGCGATAGTAGCGGCGGGAAGGTGCGGAACCGCCGCTCACGACATGAGGCAGGCGGCGGAGGAGAGGTCGTGACGGCGGCCTGACACGGCCCGAAGGAGGCTCGCCGGCGGCCTGATGATGGTGCTCGGTGTGTTGGTTCCGCTCTCCGCACTGGTGCTTGCGGTCGACATGGTCGTCGCCATCCTCTTTCGCGCGATCAACCTCGGCTTCATCTCCGGCGGCGGAGTGGAGCTGAACCCGCTGATCCTAGCCATCATCCTCGCGTTGGTCCTCCTGGGTCCTGGTCGCTACAGTCTCGAAGCCCTCATTCGGCGGGGGCGGCGAGGCTCATCCAGCTGAGCGGATCGCCCGGCGGCGGCAAATCTCGCCACAGGGTGCAGCCGATGGGCCTGGTAATTGACAACGTCGTTATCACATTCCTACAATGTCGTTAGTAAGCTCAGAGGTGATTGTGAGTGGCCAGGCGCGACTACTACGAGGTTCTTGGCGTCTCTAGATCAGCCTCTGAAAAGGAGATTCGGCAGGCTTACCGCAAGCTCGCCCGCAAGTACCACCCGGACCTGAACCCCAACGACAAACAGGCCGAGACCCGGTTCAAGGAGATCGGCGTGGCCTATGGGGTCTTGTCCGATCCAGACAAGCGCAAAAAGTACGACCGCTGGGGCCACGACTGGGAGAAGATCGAGCAGGCGGAGAAGGCTGGCGCTGGGGCCGGCTTCCGGCGCGGGCCGAGCGGCTTTCGCTGGTCCAGCACGGGCGGCCCAGCCGGCGGCATCCCGGTTGACGACGATGTCCTGGGCGGGCTCTTCGATTCGCTGTTCGGGGGCGCGCGTGGGTCCGGGTTCGGTCGCCGCTCAAGCGCCGTCGTAGCCGGCGAGGACTACGAGCATCCGACCGAGATCACGCTCGAGGAGGCCTTTGCTGGCACCTCCCGCACGATCCAGATCCAGGATCCTGGCGGCAAGCTGCAGACGATCGAGGTCAAGATCCCGCCGGGCGTAACCGACGGCTCGCGGGTCCGCGTCGCGGGTAAGGGTGGCGTTGGCCGAGGCGGTGGGCCACCAGGCGATCTCTTCCTGGTCATCTCGGTTCGGTCTCATCCCCGCTTCACGCGCGAGGGCGACGATCTGATCGTCAGGGTAGAGGTTCCGCTGTACACGGCCGTGCTTGGCGGCGAGATCCCCGTGCCGACTCCGAAAGGGACCAACCTGGCGCTCAAGCTTTCGCCGGAAACGCAGAACGGGCAGCGCTTCCGGCTGTCCGGACAGGGCATGCCCCGTCTGGGCGGCTCCGGGCGCGGCAACCTGTACGCCGAGGTCCAGGTAATGGTCCCGACCAAGCTCTCCGACCGCGAGCGGGAGCTGTATCGAGAGCTGGCCGGGCTTCGCGGGAGGTAAGGGTGAGGCATGCATCGGACCACTGAAGTTCATGATGAGCTGGCCTGCTTCGTCATCAGCGTCGCCGCCCGCTTGCTTGGCGTCCATCCTCAGACGCTTCGCTATTACGAGCGGGCCGGGCTGATCAACCCCTCCCGCTCCAAAGGCAACATCCGCTTGTACTCGGCGCGCGACATCGAGCGAGCCCAGCACATCAAACGCCTGATCGAGGACCTGGGGGTCAACCTGGCAGGCGTCGAGGTGATCATGCGCTTGACCGAGCGCATGCGGGAGATGGAGCGCGAGCTCGAGGAGCTTCGAGCGCTGGCCAAGGGGGTGAGGGGCCGGGGGCCACGGTCTTCTATCACGAGCCTCTGATCCCTGACCCCGCGAAGCGCACTTGTTTCTGGCCCCGTTCCCATGACGGTCGGTCTGATCGCGGCTAACCTCATCGTCTTCTGGTACGAGCTGTCGCTCGGCCGACAGCTGGGATCTTTCGTCGAGCGCTGGGGCCTGGTGCCTACCGCCGTTAGAGCCGTCTTTGGCGGTGACTTGTGGCAAGTTGGCGCGCTCATCACACCTCTCAGCGCCATGTTCTTGCACGCTGGCTGGCTTCACCTGGTCCGAAACCTCGTCTACCTGTGGTTCTTCGGTCGGTCAATCGAGCCGCAGCTCGGACCCGTTCCGCTCCTGACCCTGTACATTCTGGCCGGATTGGCGGCCGCGCTCGCCCAGGTCGTCGCGACGCCCACGTCCGGCGTGCCCGCGATCGGAGCAAGCGGAGCGGTGGCCGGCTTGCTGGGCGCGTACCTACCGCTTCGGTTGGGACGTGGCCGCGGCGGACCGGGCCCAGCCGTTCGCGGCACAGACCTGCTGGCGGCCTGCCTGCTCGTTCTGTGGCTGGCCACGCTCGCTCTGGGGGGCGTACTCGAGATCGCCCAGCTCGCGCCGAGCTCGAGTCAGTTTTCCTGGTGGGGACACCTGGTCGGCCTGCTCGTCGGCGTGTTCCTGGTATTCTTGTATCGTCACCTCCGCCACCCGTCTCTGGGAGGACTGCCGTGACGGCTGAGCAGGTCATCGGTTCTCCGCGCAGCCTTTCCGGGGCCGATCGGGCGCTCTTCCTGGCGATCAGGAAGACCCTCTGGAATTACGAGCCGCTTCGCGCCACCCGGCCCGCGCTTGGCGTCGAAGTCGAGGATGGTCGGGTCCGACTGAGCGGGCGGATGCGGACCCTGGCGATGAAGGAGATCGCCGAGTACTTGCTGCGGCGGGTGGACGGGGTTCGCGCGGTGCGCAACGACGTCGTGGCTGACCCTGAGGTAGTCCGCGCTGTCGCGGACGCGCTCGCGGCTGACGATAAACTGGCTCCCGCGTGTATCCGGGTGGACGTGCGAAACGGCGACGTGCTCCTGATGGGCACGGTGGCCGACGAGGGGCTCGTCCAGCGTGCCCAGGACGTCGCTGCGAGCGTGCCCCAGGTTTCGAGTGTGCAGAGCCGCCTGGTTGTCAGCCCAGATGCCTCGCCCGCTGCTGGCTCAACCGACGGGGTTTCGCCAGGCCCGGTACCCGCGACGCCCACCCCTCCCGAGGACCATCGAGAATGACCTCTGAGACGCAAATCACTGCCCAGACCAAGCGCGAGAAGCGCCTAGCCGCGCGCGAGGACCGGAAGCACCGCGCCACCCTGGCGCGGCGGCGGGCCAAGATCCGCCGTACGGTTCTCATGGTGATTGGCGCGCTGCTCCTGGCCGGCGTCGTCGTGGTCGCAATCAACACATCACTGTTCGGCCTGGCCGCGCCGCAAATCGGTCGCGCGATGCCCGTCGAAAAAGCGGAACACGTCCCCGACGGAACCGTGATCAGTTATCGAACGCGTCCGCCCACGTCGGGCGCCCACTACGACGCGCCGGTTCCCACCTATGGTGTTCTTGAGCAAGACATCCCTGCGGGCAACTGGGTGCACAACCTCGAGCACGGCGCGATCGTCCTGCTCTACAACTGCCCGAGCGGCTGTCCCGACCTGGTGGCTCAGATCAAGGACCTGTACGCGTCGCTCCCCAGGGGCCGCAACGGCCGTCTGGGTGGGCGGCTGCTGGCGGTCAAGTACGCCGACATGGACCACAAGCTCGCCGTCGCCGCCTGGGGCCGCCTCCTCGAGCTGGACGACTTCGACCCAGACCAGATCCGGAAGTTCTATGACGCGTACATCGACCGCGGTCCCGAGTGTCAGAACCTCGTCTGTCCTCCCTGAAGCCGGCAGGAAGAATGCCGCCAGCACGTCTCCTCTCGGTCGGCATCGTCGTCCTGACGCTCATCACCGCGGTGTCCACATCGCCATCGCCATTCCCGACCTGATCATGTTCTACCTGAATGGCCTGGGGTATCTATGCCTGCTGGCCGCGCAACCTCGGGACCCCCCTCTCCCACGCTTGGGACAGGGGGCAGGGGGTGAGGGCTCCTCGTGAGATAATCCGGCCCAGCAGGCCATGGAGTACGTCGGCGCCAGCATCCGTCGCAACGAGGACCCGCGTCTGCTCAATGGCCGCGGGCGCTACGTGGCCGACATCCGGCTGGCGGGTGCTGCACAGATGGTCGTGTTGCGAAGCCCGCATGCGCATGCCCGGATCCTGGGCACGGACGTCACCGCCGCCAGGCGGGCTCCGGGTGTACTCGACGTGATCACCTTCGCCGCCCTGCCAGCGACTGTGCAGCCGATCCCGGTTCGTCTTACGCCGCTGCCTTCAATGGTCGCCTGTCTGCAGTTCCCACTCGCGAACGACATCGTTCGCTACGTGGGCGAGCCTGTGGCCGCGGTCGTGGCCGAGGACCGCTATCGGGCGGAGGATGCACGCGAGCTGGTCCAGGTCGAGTACGAGCCGCTGCGGGTGGTGACGGACGCCGAGTCTGGGGCGGCGCGTGACGCCCCCCGCCTGCATGCCAGCCTGGAGGACAACGTCGTGGCGAGCTGGACAGTGGAGATCGGGGAGGTCGACGCGGCCTTCGCCCAGGCCGACCTGATCGTCCGCGAGCAGCTTCGAGTCCAGCGCCACACGGGTGTCCCGCTCGAGACGCGCGGGCTCGTCGCCGAGTATGACGACGGCCGAGGCGTGCTCACGATGTGGGGGCCGACCAAGGTCCCCCACTTCAACCGCGGCGTCCTCGCGACCATGCTCGGATTGCCCGAGCACGGGATTCACTTCATCGAGCCAGAAGTGGGCGGCGGCTTCGGCGTGCGGGGCGAGTTCTACCCGGAAGACTTCCTGGTGCCGTGGCTCGCGATGCGGATCGGGCGGCCGGTCGCGTGGGTCGAGGACCGGCTCGAGCACATGCTGGCCACCAACCATTCCAGACAGCAGGTCCACCAGGTCGAGCTGGCGGTTCGAAGTGACGGAACGATCCTGGGACTCCGGGACCGATTCACCAACGACCACGGCGCCTACGTCAGGACCCACGGCGCGACCGTCCCCAAATTGACCTCAGCCTTTTTGCCCGGACCGTACCGGGTCCCAGCCTACTGGTGTGAGGCCGCTTGCGTGCTGACGAACAAGACTCCGACTGGGACCTACCGAGGCCCGGGTCGCTTCGAGGCCGCCTTTGTCCGAGAGCGGGCGCTGGACCTGGCGGCCGAACGACTCGAGATCGATCCGGCTGAGATCCGTCGGCGAAACTTCATCGCCCCAGCCGAGATGCCGTACGACCTCCAGATCGGCGTCCTGGACACGCCGGTCATCTTCGATAGCGGGAACTACGGCCGACTCTTGGACCAGGCGCTGGAGCGGTTCGACTACGCCGCCTGGCGCGAGCGCCGGCGCGCCGCTCGAGCTGAGGGCCGCCTGGTTGGAATCGGGATCGGCTGCTTCGTCGAGAAGAGCGGGCTGGGGCCGTACGAAACGGCCCGAGTCGAGATCGACCTGAGCGGCCGAGTCGTCCTGTACACGGGCATCACCAGTCTGGGCCAGGGAATGGAAACGATCCTTGCCCAGATCTGCGCCGAGCGTCTCGGAGTCGAGCCAAAGGAGGTCACGGTGGTCCATGGCGATACCGCTGTCGTGCCACCCGGTGGCGGCTCTTTCGCGAGCCGAGGGACGGTCATGGCTGGTAACGCCGCGGACCAGGCCGCCCTGCGGCTGAGAGAGAAGCTGCTGGCCCTCGCATCGCATCGATTGGAGGTAGCCGCTGGCGACCTCGAGATCGCCGCCGGCCGGGTCCGGGTGGCCGGCGCGCCCGAGCGAGGCCTGACGTTCGCCGAAGCGGCCCGCGCGGCGCTGCCTGGCCAGCCGCTGCCGGCAGGGTCCTCGCCTCTGCTGGCCGAGAGCGCCTATTTCGTGAGCGAGCAGATGACCTACCCGTACGGTGTCCATATCGCAGCCGTCGAGGTGGATGGTGAGACTGGCCAGATCGAAGTCCTGCGCTTCTTGATCGCTTACGACGTCGGCCGGGCGATCAACCCGATGCTGGTCCACGGCCAGCTGGTGGGCGGCGCGGCGCAGGGGTTTGGCGGCGCCGTGCTCGAAGAGCTGGTCTACGACCAGGACGGCCAATTGGCCAGCTCTACCTTCATGGACTACCTGCTCCCGACCAGCGCCGAAACCCCGCCCTTCGACGTGCTGCTCGTCGAGGAGTGCCCGTCGCCACTCAATCCGCTCGGCGTCAAAGGGGCTGGCGAGGGTGGCACGGTCGGCGTCTCGGCCGCCCTGGCCAACGCCGTGTCCGACGCCGTCGGCGCGCCGGTCCGCCAGCTGCCGCTGAGTCCCGAACGGGTCCTGGGCCTGGTGCGCTCCCGATACAAACAGCCGAAGTGATATAACTCGCGCCGCGCGCCTGCGGCTCGTAGTCCGGCCGACAGGTCGGAGGGATACCGCGACGCGCGCACATCGATCACTGACGATTGGCGCCTGAGCTGTCGATCACCTCGACAGTTAAGGGATGTCCGACGATGGAGGCTGCTGAGTGGCGTACGACGTGACCTGTCGCCCGACCCCGCTCCCGGTCCGGGCGCCGATCCCGCCCGGCTGGCGACTCTGGTCGCACGGCAATGAGGCGCAGGTGTTTCGCTCGATCCTGGGCGTCGAGCGGCCACCGGGCATGGTGCTAGTGGAGCGCTGCTGCCTTGCGCGCGGGGAGTGCGGCCACTGCCGCCCGACCACAGTTCGAGGCTCCAGGTCCCAGGTTCCAAGTCGATAGTCGTCGTTCGGAACCTGGCGCTCGGAGCTAGACCCGATCCCTGAAGCGAAGGGTTGTCGTCAGGTGATCGCGGCCGACGATCGTGTTGGCAAAGACTGTCCTGGCGTGGCCGATGTGCGCCTCCGGGTCGGTGAGCTTGGTGCTGAAGTGGGTCAGCCAGAGCTGCTGGGCGCTCGCCTCGCAGGCGATCTGGGCCGCCTCTGAGAACAGCATGTGCTTGTTTTCCACAGCATTCTCGGCGTCGGCCGGGTCGGCGTAGGTCGCTTCGCAGACCAGTAAGTCGGCGTTCTGGACGAATGCGGGCAGCCGGGCCGTGGGCCGCGTGTCGGTGACGTAGGCCAGTCGGAGACCGGGACGCTCTGGGCCAAGCACGTCGTTGGGCTGGGCGCGCTCGCCGTTCCACTCAACCGACTCGCCCTGCTGAAGGCGTTTCCAGAGCTCCAGCGGCACGCCGAGTGCGCGCGCTCGGTCTGGCTCGAA
>WNGB01007452.1_pt1 | contig 15793 bp, 13 predicted proteins | sample 5400681 | NCBI WGS metagenome assembly WNGB01 (sample SAMN13153367, study PRJNA577476) | soil metagenome | isolation source: 115 cm soil or saprolite under grassland replicate 2 | place: USA:California | collected 2016-06-15 | reverse complement strand
CCATTCGATTCGGGAGACTATTGCTCTGAGACGTTGCGGTGAGGCTGCGAAAAGCCGATCCAGGAGACTTGCAGACGAATTGGTGCCCCCGCAGGGATTCGAACCCCGAACCAACAGATTATGAGACGGTTTGAGGGGCGTCAACCAAGCGAGACGAAACCAGATGAAGCAGTATTTACCAAAATCAGCAGCCGTCAAAGTTCGTTACAGCTTGCTACGTCTCAGCACGCCATCGCGCCATAATCGCGCCATCAGGGGCCAGTCAAATTCCGTTGGAAGAGCCGATTGGGTTGCCCGCGCCGCCTCAGAGGCTGGTATCATCCAGAGATTTGCGTTTGCTTCAGTCTGCACGGCCGCCGAAGGCACCAATCGGGGAGCGGATTTCGTAGCGACCTAATCGTGCACCTGCCGGGAGTGTCATCGCTTAAGGTCCGCCGTCCAGTTGACGACCAGCGTGATTGGTGCGGAGCTTCCTTCTCCGGCCATGTCGATCAGGAAACGTTTACCGTCGCGCGTCACGTCGTAGTGGGTGCCGAGAGTAGTGGCCGGACGCGTATCGAAAAGTGGCTGAGCATTGCCGAGCTCTAGAGAGGATTCCTTCGCGTTCACCGTCACAGCCATCAGCTTGTTATCTGGCGACAGGAAAAAAAGCTCTTTTCCGTCTCCGCGCCATCGTGGTTCGGTGCCGCCATTCCTCGACACCTGCCATTTGCCGCCTGGTCCAGGAAACGGCGCTATGTATATTTGGCTATTATTTGACTCGTCCGAAACGTAGGCGATCCAATGTCCGTCAGGAGCGAACTGAGCACCGGATTCATTATACTGCGTTTGCAGAAACGGAAAAGGCTTGCGGTCCCCGAACAGCGGCAGGATCCACAGATCCTGCTTTGTATTTCCCTTTGTATCCGTGTTGGTATAAGCAACGAAGCGTCCATCCGAGGACAGTGAGGTGGCGATTTTATTCTCGTTAGATTCGAAGAGAAGTTCTTCACTGCCGGCGCCACTGGAAGCTTTCCGATAAATGTCATGTCCACCCTTTCGGTTTGAGGTAAAGATCAGCCGGCTTCCATCCGGCACCCACACCGGATTGCTGTCAAACGACGGATCGAACGTCAATCGCGTCGGCACGTTGCGCGCCAACTCATAGATCCAGGTATCTGTGCTGCTGGTCTGAATATCAAAAATGGCCACAGCAACCTTCTGTCCGTCGGGTGAAAGCCGAGGTTGAGGGTAAAGTGCTGGCTCGCCTACCTCACCTATCTGCTTGCCACTGCGGTCAAACCAGATAAGTTGCGAGTAGTTACCTCGTCCTATGCCGCTTTGGAAAGCCAGAATGCCATTCTCCGACACCGAGAAGATTGCCCAACCCTTTCCAAGATCAAGTTGAAGATGCTCAGCGATTGGAAAAGCATCGCCTGTCAACTGAAAACTTTTCTCATCGAATGGCTCAGCCATTAGCGTACCTTCCCGCGCGAAAAGCACATATCCGGAGGCGTAGGCCACACTCGAATCAGTTCGCAGAATTAACTTTTGCTCATCTGAGCCGAGCGATCCTAAATAGACCCCGTTGCTCTCGGATTGTGCGGCACTGCCGATGGCTCCGACACGGTAGAGAAAGTGCTGACCGTCAGGCAAAAAGTAGGGAAAGCGATGAGTGATCTGCCGGCGTGACTCATCAAGCTTCGTCATCGGGGTTGATACTCCGCCCGTAGCAGAAACGCGATGCAGCGGACCGGAAATATTCGGCGAGAACACAATCACGCCGTCGCGATTCCAGGTTCCTCCGCGAGCGTTGGGCGCATCACATAGCGTCTGTGGAGGGCCGCCAGACACGTCGATCTTTTTCAGCTTTCTGCCTGCAAAGAATCCAATGAAGCGGTTGTCGGGTGACCAGAACACTGACCCTGGAACAGTAACTCCTTCAGTGCCGGCCAGGGGTTGAGCCGTGAGCGCGTCAAGAGGGCGCAGCCAAAGCATAGTCTCCCCGCCAGCCATTCGAGCCACAAAGACAAGTTTCAGCCCATCCGGAGAGACAGCGAACGTATTGAGAGCGGTAAAGCTGGCATTCTCTGGAGGAAGAATCGCCGAGCGCACGATATTCGGGCGCGCTGGGGTTCGTCTCAACGAAGAGATCGCAAACGGGAGCATTATGATCGCGATCAGGGCGAAGACGACGGCAACGATCCAAGGCAAGAACTTTCTGAGTCTCAGCAGCGGCTGAGGGCCTATCGCTATGGTCTGGTCCGAAACGCCTGTCGAACCCGATAGTGCCTCGATGGCAAAGGCGAGATCACTTGCCGAATGAAATCGCTCCGCCGGATTCTTTTCGAGACAGCGATTCATCAGTCTTTCGAGCGCTGGGGAAACAGTTTTGTTTGTGTCCGATAACTCCGGCGGGTCTTCTTTCAGGATCGCGCTCATGGTTTCGGCAGCCGATTCGCCGTGAAAGGCGCGAAGGCCGGAGAGCATCTCGTAAAGAATTGCGCCAAACGAGAAGATGTCTGAACGATGATCCACCGTGCGACCCTTGACTTGTTCGGGCGACATATAGCCGACCGTGCCCATTACCTTGCCGGGATCGGTGTCAACGCGGCGCGTGGGAATGCTGGTTTGCGATAGATCGGTGTCGGCAGCGCCCGTGAGTTTGGCCAAACCAAAATCGAGAATCTTCAAGCGACCGTCTTTGGTAATGAAGATGTTCTCCGGCTTTAGGTCGCGGTGAACGATTCCTTTCTCGTGAGCGGCGGCCAGGCCATGCGCCACCTGCAAGCCATAATCGATGGCTTTGCGTTGGGGCAGCGCCATGCCGCCCATTCGTTGCCGCAGGGTCTCGCCCTCCAGCAACTCCGAAACCACGTAAGGCGAGCCATCATGCGTGCCAATGTCATGCACGATGAGTATGTTGTTATGATTAAGCGCCCCGGTCGCACAGGCCTCCTGCTCGAAACGATGTAGTCGATCAGGATCGGCAGAAAAGGACGAAGGCAAAACCTTGATTGCCACATCGCGCCCCAGCCTTGTGTCGCGTGCGCGATACACTTCACCCATGCCGCCCGCACCCAGAGGAGCGATGATTTCATATGGACCAAGTCTTGTGCCGGCAGCAATCGTCATCGAGGATCTTCGCGTGACCTTCGCGCGTAATCATGATGTTATCCGGCTTGAGATCGCGGTGCACGATACCGGCCGCATGAGCTTTCGCCAGACCTTCCGCCAGTGTTGAACGTAGCGCAGGAGCTTTGCCAGATCAGTCTGCCTGCCGTGAATTAACTCCATCGCGATGAAGTTCACGCCATCTGCTTCACTAATCTCATAGATGTGCGCGATATTCGGATGATTGAGGGCGGCGGCGGCTGTTGCCTCTTGCTCGAAGCGGCACATTCGATCTCGATTAGAAGCGAGATCAGCTGGGAGTATTTTCAGTGCGACTTTGCGGTGCAACCGCGTATCCTCAGCCAGATAGATTTCACCCATGCCGCCCGAGCCGAGTGGGGAAAGCACGTTATATGGAGCTAGTCGCGTGCGTTTAGCGATAGGCATATCGCCTGTTTTCGGGGGGAATTAGAGTGGGCCCATAAGACGGGCTACATTCTATCCCCATTTGATTCGGGAAACTATGCTTCCGGAAGGTTTGCGGCGAGGCTGAGGAAAGCTGATCCAGGAGACTTGCAGAGTAATGGTGCCCCCGCAGGGATTCGAACCCCGAACCAACAGATTATGAGACGGTTTGAGGGGCACTAACAAGGACAAACGAAGCGAGATGAAGCAGTATTTACCGAATCCGCAGCCGTCAAAGTTCGTTACATCTTGCAACATCAGAGCACACGCTCGCGCCATAATCGCGCCATCTTGTAGGCACGGTTAGCAGCTTTCGGTCAAATGTCTAACCTCGGAAAATTTGCCGCCGCAAGCTAGTTTTCAGTGTCGACAAACTTGGCGAAAAGTCTGGTGCGCTCGTCTTCAGTCAGGATCACATCCGCGTCCGTTCTGCACTTTCTTTGTCTCTCCTTGGTCAGGTTCCCGCCATCCACTTTATGAAGGAATAGTTCTTTGATGAACTCAGCATTAGGAGTAACAAAGGCATAGCCATTTATGATTCGTCTTTCTTGAGTCAGACTGTTCTTTGGAATTAAGTCCGTCTGATAGATGAATTGAACCCTATCGCCAACTCTGTATACCGGAATTACTGAGAATATGTCGTGCCGGTTGCCCACAACAAACCATGATCGCTTCGGCCTTTTGCCCTTGAGTAACCGAGCGTCCCCGTGCTCCCAGTCTAGACCTCTCTCAAGAGCTGTGACCAATTCTATCGTTCTTTCATAGTCCTCGTTCACAACAAAGACATCGACATCCTTAGAAGGCCTTATAAACTGACCTTTAATACCGGCTATCGCAATTCCACCATAAACCCAATAGGGGATTCTGGCCTTTTCTATTGCGGGCAGAATTGTTTCGAAGATTGGGTTCAGGTGCTCATTCATGCTCGCTTAGGTTACGGCAAGGGAGTGTGAGTATTGGCCAATCGATCCTGAACGTAGCGCGAGCCCATACAAGAACTCCGCACAGAAACGATTCATCTCTGTTTCGCGCGGGTTCACTGTCGGAGCATCGGCCACGATGGCGCAATCACCGTTGAGATCTACCGCGATCAAGCCAACGCGATGCCTATACAGCAGGCCCTTGTCGACGCGGGCAGCGGTCTTGGCCCATACAGCGACGTAGGTTTGATCAGCGAAGAAAGTGTAGCGACGCGCTTGCAGGATTGCATCTCGCCACCTCGTCTGTTTGGCTTCGACAGCGACCACGTGTTTGGCAGGCTTGGGAGGGGCAAAGATGAGTCGCACGTAACCATCCTCATATCGTTCGATCAGTCCCAGTTTGTCCAACTGGGGAAGCACCTTTGTGCGTAGGGTGCGTTCGGAAAGAGCAACTCGTCGCAGGATATACGGCAATGAGGTCCTCCCTTGTGAGCGCAATGCCAAGAGCACTTGTACTATGTGGTGATGATCCAACGCGACTTCCAGCCTCTTCTCTTTGCGTTGCTCACAGCCTTCGCCGCAAAATGCCGCACCCACCAGGTCCGCAACTCCATAGCCGGCCGAGAACTCCCGGGCCGTGATATCCATCTGCAGGTGGTCCAGCATAAACCGCCGAATCGGCTCAATCATTTGTGCTTCCAAGTAACTCATGGCGATCCCCCTGCCAGCGGAGAAAACACTTGCTGCCAAACTCGCAGATGCGAATAGTAACCGGGTTGCAATGCCACCACCTGTTGCTTCCTTACGCTTTCACAATTCTGAAGAGCGTCCCGCACTCTCTTGATGAACCAATCGAGACGCTGCGATGAGTCTGTAAAGCTATTCAATATCGCGACCTCTTGAGTCCTCGCGTAGAGAAAATGCGCCTTAGCAAATCGGTCAAGACCCCGAAAAGCACCCCCGCAATGCGGGCAGTTGCATCTTAGCGACGAGTTACGACTGTCAGAAAGAATGTCTTGCGCCATCGGCACAGGCAAGGTCAGCATCATGCCGGGGATGTAGTATTTCTTGGTCATATCATAGCCAGACGACCGATTCACCAATAGATTACTCTCGGAGAAAGTAGTTAGCGAAGCAATGCCAGAAGTCGTTCCGTCTGCACCCGCAGCAAGAAACCCCAAGCCAAGCGTTCCTATCCGACACGCAAAGACTGGCTTGCCCAATTTTTGAAAGAGTTGAATAACATCAAGGTAAGCTCGCAATTGAAGCGGGTTGTTGGTCCGTTCGTCGAAGGTATCGACATAAAAGAAATACCCATCTGCGCGGGCCCGCGAATACCGGTTCAGTAGAGCTAAGCGGTTCGACTCAATTGTGTACGGCTCTATATTTATAGATAGCCAAGCGTAAACCGGCGGCGCACTCGTCTTGCTCTTGGCATATGCGATCGATTCTTCGATGAGTTTGATATCGATGTCAGTCCATAGGGAGCTGAGGTCGCGACAGAAATGAAAAGGCGCGGTCAGAATTGAACACTTCCATTGAAGCTGCCAATCAATACATTTTCGGGCATAACTCTGTTGAGCTTGAAGCGACTGCAAAGCGGCGGGTACCAAGACACTATTCGGGTCCGGGACGTACGGCAATTTAACGAGTCCCTGCGTTTGCGAAAAAGACGAGTACGCCAATCTGTAGGTCATTGGATCGAATAAATATGGAAGGCCTAAGTTTGTAAACGCTTCGAGAGATTTCTTGTAGCGAGGAAGAAAGTGTGCTGGATAGATCACCGCATCCACTTGTCCACCAGCGTTAACGAACTGCTCCACGTCTCCTTTCTCAGTCTGGAGCAGGTGAATGAAGCATCTCTTGCTGTAGCTAACGCTCTTCGGGCTGGCGACGATTTGAGCTTGCGGCGGAACAGCGACAGGCGTTGTTTGGATCCCCTGAATCAACTCGTCATGGCTACTCGGCCGTTCATAAGGCTGCTTGGCAAGCAACGTCAGAATGAGATTTTCAAATTCTGATGATAATAGTCGGTCGTGACGAGTAGGTGGAGTGGGTGGGTTGTTGACCACTTGCGCATACAGCTCCAACGGTGTTCTCGCCGTAAACGGATAGCTGCCCCGAGTCACCAAGTGGTAGATCAGGACACCCAGAGAATAAAAGTCAGCGCGATAGTCGACTGCATCACCACGCAGAATCTCGGGAGCAATGTAAAGCGGGGTTCCAACTGGCTGGCCCGGCATTGTCGTGAGGGTTGTGTAATCGAGCATCTTGACTAGGCCAAAATCAAGCAGCTTTACATCACCGGATTGAGTAATGAAAACATTGGCCGGCTTCAGATCCCGATGGACGATATTCTGAGCATGGACCGTGTCGAGTCCGGCAATTATTTGTACGAGTATTTTCTTGAGATCAGCTTCACTAAAAGCATTGCCTGATGCCTGAAAAGCGCGAGCCAGATCTTGGCCTTCCAAATACTCCAGAGCGACAAAGTAGCGGGTCTCGTTTCCCAGTTGTCCGACGCCCGCATCGATAAACTGAACGACGTGAGGGCCGACGGCCTTCTGTAGGGCACGCACTTCTCGCTGAAAACGTCGAACGTCATACCCTTGCTGCATAGCCTCTTCTTTAATGAGCTTCAGCGCCACACGCTCCCCTGACTTCACGGCTTCGTAGGTTTCTCCATACGCGCCATGTCCAAGAAGCTTCCCAATGTCGTAACCGCCGATGACGGGCATAGTATCGCTCCAGTGTTGAATCAATCCGCAGTATAGCGGTTCTCGCCTCAGGTGGTACAAGAATTCAAGGGCGAAACGTGTTCGTTCCTAGCTCGGAGGCGTCCTCCACGCTCAAAAGCGAGAGCATCTAGACCATATGTCCCATATCTGAGACACTGTGTGGGTGAAGTTAGCCGTATTTCATCCGAAGGCTCGGGACGCCATCCGAGACTTTCCCGAAGACGTGCAGGTGAATTCGGCACAGTCATCCTTGATTTGTAAAAGGGTGAGAAGCTCTCAATGCCGTTGTCACGACCGATGGCTTCGGTTGAATCAGTCGTTGAGGAATTGCGCGTCAGGAACCGTTCCGGCGCGTATCGAGTTTTCTACTACACGAAGCTGGCTGATTTCAGTTTTGATCTTCCACGCTTTTGCAAAGAAAACGCAGAAGACGCCGCCGCATGAGATTGCTTTAGCGCAGAAGAGACTCAAGGAGATGCTCGATGAAGAAAGTTAAACCAGTAGTCGCCCGTAATGCCAGGGAACTAGCGAAAGTGTTGGGCCTGGCACCCGCCGACGGAATGGAGATCGAGTTCCGCAGCGACCTGAATGATAAGATCATCGAGGTTGTCGGCAAGAAGGGATTGACACATTCAGACGTGGCTCGGCTCGCTCACACGTCACGCACTCGCGTGACCGCCATTCTGAACCGCAACACCCACGATATCTCGACGGATCTCATGCTGCGTGTATTGGGCTCGCTAGGGGTGCAAGCGAAACTCAAATTCAAGAGCGCCGCCTAAGATTTACGCGGCGGTGAATCGCTGAAATTACACTTCCGAAGTGTTTTTCAAAGCGCAGGCTACGGTTGGGAGTGGTTTCGGGTGCGAGTCAGGTGAAGTCCGACCACAATCATCCAACCGAAAAGTAGTGCCATCAATAGGCGTTGCGCGTAACCACCAAAGCCAAGCACAAGTATCGAGAACGCCATTAGAACAAACGCTGCAATAATGCCAGCCGAGAGCGCTAAGGCCACAACTGACATCGTTCTCCAGGTAACATCACGTCGGATGCTCAGCGAGAACAGCCCCACCGCTAGGGCCCATGCGGGAAACGTCAAAATGCCACCCAGGGCGTGCAAGCGGCCTGAAGAAGTTCGAATCGGGGGAGGATAATCCATCGGAAAGATACCTGCGACGAGAAAGCCTGCGCAGACGATAAGCGAGACGGCGAAGGCGAGCTTGGTAAGGCGGGTAAGAGGTAACGTCGTCACGAGGCCGTAGCTAACTGCCAGCCAACCGGCGCACAGTACGAAATAGGTTATGGTCATTAGAGGACCATAGGCGCCTAAAACGTATGCGCTCATTGGGACTCGGAGTGGACTTAACTCTGGCTGCAGGAGGTGCATCGCGAAGAGCACAAAAACGGAGTAGCCAACACTCGCGATTACTATGAGCCCCAAGTTGCGGCTAGAAACCATACTCATCTCTAATCCCCTCTTCGGCTGAACACTTTCCGACCAATCCAATGCTCAAACATGGCAGCGTGAGCTCGACGTCAAACTACGAACATGGGCCGATCGTTCCACATCGTGGCCGCGCGTTGACAAGAAGCGACGTCGAACTCACGCTTGCCAACCGACTACTCGAGGCGTCGTCCGACTGTCGTGGCGCATCTGGTCTCAATGACGTCGCCGTTCGGATTGGCTGCTTCGGCAATGTCAGTAGAGGTGAGCTCATCGGATTTCTCGCCGAGTTCGATGTTTCGTCTGATTGTAACCGTACCGACATAAGCTCCATTCATCGGGTTGAACCGGAAGAGCACTATGGTGTTGGTGAAGCTCAACCCGCCGGCGTGCTCCCATACCCCGTGGCCGGTGCGAAGGACAGTCGGGGGAACGGCTGGGTCTGATAGCATCGAGCCTCCGTTTAGGTATGTGTGCAGGCCCGGAATGGTTCCTATAGCCGCGCCTGTTTGACAGTCACGATCCGTTATCTCTACACGCCAAGTGCCCTCTATCCTTCTGCCTTCCGCGTTCTGCCCGGAGGCCGGAACCTGTGTCGCGGCCAGCACCAACATGGCTGCCAAGGCCAAGCTGGAAATCGCTGTCAAGTATGTCTTCTTCATGGTCGTCTCCTTTTTTGGTCTCAAGTTTCTTGCCGGAGGTAGAGGCTATGAACGATGCCGACCCCGACAATCAAGTCGGCCGCACTCGTCTGTATCAATTGCGCTGTCTTATTTGGCCTCGCCTCTTGAATGCGCGAACCGCAGCGAAAAGCGGTAACATCAACGAAAAAAATTCCGGGCCGCTCTTGTACGAACAGCCGAGCGTCCAGGCAGGTATAATGGCGCTCGACAGGAGATCTCCCATGCCGACCTTGGCGTCACACGAAGTCACGCAGCTGCTACTGGCCTGGAGCGGAGGCGACCGCGCGGCGCTGGATCGGTTAATCCCGCTCGTCCACGCTGAACTGCACGGGCTGGCCAAGCGCTACATGCGCCGCGAGCGCGCCGAGCACACACTGCAGACCACGGCGCTCATCAATGAGGCCTACGTGCGGCTGATCAACGCGCAGGAGGTGCACTGGCAGAACCGCGCGCACTTCTTCGCCATCGCCGCACGCCTGATGCGGCAGATTCTCGTGGACTTCGCCCGCGAGCGCGGCTACCAGAAACGGGGCGGCGCGGCTCGCCGGGTCGACTTCGAAGAAGCGCTGCTGGTCAGCCAAGGGCGGGACGAGGACTTGGTGGCGCTCGACGAGGCGTTGAGCGCGCTGGCAGAATTTGACGCGCGTAAGGGCCGGGTCGTTGAGTTACGCTTCTTCGGCGGCCTCTCTATAGAAGAGACGGCCGAAGCGCTCAAAGTCTCACCCGAGACGGTCAGGCGCGATTGGCGTCTGGCTAAATCCTGGCTGCTGCGCAGGCTGACCGAAGGGGAACACGATGAAGCCTGAACTTTGGGAGCAGGTCGAGCGCCTCTACCACGACGCGCTGGAGCGCGAGCCGGAGGCGCGCGCGGCGTTCCTCGACGAAGCAAGCGGGCACAATGAGGAGTTGCGCTGCGAGGTCGCCGCCCTGCTCGCTTACGATGAAAGGGCGGCGAGCTTCATCGAAGCGCCCGCCCTCGAGGTCGCGGCCAAGGCGCTGGCTTCGGAACCGAAGGCCCAGGGGCTGGCCAAACCGTCAGTTACCTCCAAAGTCGGGCGCCAGATCGGCGCCTACGAACTCCTCTCACCGCTCGGCGAAGGCGGGATGGGGGAAGTGCACCTCGCGCTCGACACTAAGCTGGGGCGGAAGGTCGCGCTCAAGCTACTCTCAGCCGACCTGACTACGGACGATGAACGCGTGCGCCGCTTCCGCCAGGAGGCCTTGACTGCCTCAGCACTGAACCACCCGAACATCATCACCGTCTACGAGATCGGCGAATGTGAAGGCAGGGACTTCATCGCGACCGAGCACATTGAGGGCGTGACCCTGCGCACGCGCATGCGCGGCAGGGGATTGCCGCTTGCCGCCGCCGTAGACATCGCGCTGCAGGTCGCTGGCGCCCTGGCGGCGGCGCACCAGCATGGGATCGTCCACCGTGACATCAAGCCGGAGAACGTGATGGTGCGGCCCGATAGGCTCGTCAAAGTCCTCGACTTCGGCATTTCTAAATACGCGAAGCCGGCGCGGAGGCGAGATTCGAAAGAGTCTTGGATCAGGACAGGGACGGGCGTACTGATGGGGACGACGGCCTACATGTCACCGGAGCAGGCGCGCGGTGAAGAGGTAGACGCGCGCACCGACGTGTGGTCGCTGGGCGTGATCCTCTACGAAATGATAGCGCGCAGCCTGCCGTTCCCGGGCAGGACACCGACTGATCGCCTCGCGGCTATCCTGGAGCGCGAGCCGGCGCCGCTCGGCAAGCTGAGGCGCGGCGTCCCCGCGGAACTCGAAAGGATCGTCGGCCGCGCGCTGGCTAAGAACAGGGACGAGCGCTACGCACAGACCGCCGACTTGGCGGCCGACTTGAGGAAGCTCCGGCCGACGCTCGGCGAGGAGCGCTCCTTCCGTTTCGCCCTGCCCGCGCCGGCGCGCATCTTGCCCGCCCTATCCCGCCCGCGCGCTACGGTTGTGCTCGCTGCGCTCTCTCTCATGGTCATCACTCTGATTGTCGCCGGGCTGGTATATTTCCGCCGCGACACAGGCGGCGTTGCAGTTAATTCGCTAGCCATCCTGCCTCTGGTCAACGTCAGCGGCAGCGCCGACACGGAATACTTGAGCGACGGAATCACAGAGAGCCTCATCAATGACCTGTCGCAACTATCATCGTTGAGGGTGCTGTCGCGCAGCACCGTCTTCCGCTACAAGGGTCGTGCGGAGGACCCACTGGCAGTCGGGCGCGAGCTGGGCGTCGAGGCCGTATTGATCGGCCGCATCGAGCAGCGCGGCGAGACGCTGGTGGTGCACGCGGACCTGGTGAAGGTGGCGGACGGCTCGCAACTCTGGGGCGGACGGTTCAACCGCAAACTGTCGGACGTACTCGCCGTGCAAGAAGAGGTCTCGAAAGAGATCGCGGCCAAGCTACGGCCCAAGTTAAGCGGCGAAGAGCAAAGGCGGTTGACGAAACACCACACAGAGAACGCCGAAGCCTACCAGCTCTACATCAACGGGCGGTTCTACTGGGAAAAAAGAACGCCCGAAGGGCTGAACAGGGCCATCCGATACTTCGAGCAGGCAATTGAGCGCGACCCGAACTACGCCCTGGCCTACGCCGGACTGGCTGACGCCTACGCCCTCCTTGGGGTCTTCTATTTGCCGCCGAGAGAAGCTTTCCCGAAAGCGAAGGAAGCGGCGGTGAATGCGCTCAAAATTGATGACACGGTGGCCGAAGCGCACGCCGCGCTGGGCCATATCAAAGTGCAGTACGAGTACGACTGGGCCGGCGCCGAGAGGGAGTACCAGCGAGCCATCGGATTGAACCCGAACTACGCGAATGCGCACCACTTTTATGCGCTCTACCTGGCGATGATGGGGCGCTCTGAGGAAGGGCTCGCCGAGATCAGGCGGGCGCAAGAGCTGGAGCCGTTTTCGCTGTTCATTCACGCCAACGTCGGAGCCATCCTCTGCCAGGCACGCCGGTACGACGAGGCCATCAACCAACTCAGAAGGGTCTTGGAGATGAACCCGAACTTTGACCACGCGCGCAGCCTGATCGGTTTCGCCTACTGCCAGAAGGGGATGTACGAGCAGGCCATCACCGAATACCAAAAGCGGGCCATGCCGGGTTCAGGCGGCTCCGGAGACTTGGGGGTAGCTTACGCGTTATCAGGTAGACGAAGTGAGGCCCTCAAAGAGATCGGAAAATTGCGGGAGATGTCTAAACAACGTTACGTTGCGGCTTACAACCTGGCGATCATGTACGCCAGTCTCGGCGACAGAGATAATGCGCTTCAATGGCTTGAAAAAGCTTATGAAGATCGATCGACCAGGTTGGTCTGGATAAAAGTAGATCCCTTGCTGGATACTCTTCGCTCCGAACCGAAATTCGCTGAAGTGCGACGGCGAATGAATCTTCCAACGTGACCCCGGAAAGAATAGGAAACTCACCATTCGACGGAGGCTTTGCGCAGTCCTGCGCGAATTTTCCCACGAACTGAAAAGGACTTACACAAAATCCTACGCAAAACGCTGTTTAAAGCGCGGCATATATGTTGCTCCTGCTGTGGCAGAACTAGCCAAGCACTCTAAAGAGGAGTTGGAGGTTGTTATGGTCATAAATGATCGTGACACTCTGTGGTGGATTTAGGAAATTCTGAAACCCACTAAGACGAGCGTAACTCCGAGCAGATTCCCACTCATTGATCCCCGACCTCATGAGCGCGATAAAACCAAGCGAATAATGGATCTCGAAGGGACCTCTCAAGCGAACACCTCCCGGCGGAACATTTCGTCCGCCCGAAAAGTCTCCTCCAGTCGCGCGTAGTTACACATTCTACGAGTGGGCCGAGCTTGACTCAGAGTATGCGGGTATAGCTTCGTTGCAACCCGGATCCCAGAAGGCATTGATCCGAGGTTCCGGGATCGATCCACGTTCTATTGACGATCCTTCCTTCTTGTAAAAGACCATTGTGCTCACCGAACGGAGGATTTGTCGCAGGAGGTATCGTGATGAAACAGATAATACTTGCCATACTCGTAATCACAATCAGTTCAGTCATCTGCTCGAGGGCGAATGCTCAGGTGGTTTCAGCAACTGATGTGAATGGCGATCCAAACATTTTTGAAGCTTATCTGACTGCAGATGAGCAAGATGTGATCATTGGCGGCGCAACAGTGCACGCGATGGTTTATCGGGACGACCCACCTGTACCATTCGTTGCTGCGGCACCGGGAATCCCTTCGCCGCAGCTCAAAGTTAAAGTGGGTGATCTCATTATTATCCACCTCAAGAACAATCTGGCGTCAGACAGCACAAGTATCCATTGGCACGGGATTGAATTAGATAATGACAGTGACGGTACAGCTGTTACGCAAGACGCCCTCTTGCCCGGTCAGAGCTACGTTTATTATTTCAAGACGTTCCGGCCCGGACTCTTCTGGTACCACTCTCACATGCTACCCGGCAGCTCAACGTTCGCAGGGATGTATGGACCCATCATCATTGAAAACAACATCGAGGCAAGTCTCAAAGGTACAGTATTGCCTACTGACGCCAACACCCACACCATCGTCTTGAGTGATATTGAGTTTGATGGCACCGGAAAAGTTGGAAAACAATTTGATGGGATGACTAAAACCATCAATGAGTTAGTGGAGCTCTGTCATCTCGATGCAGAGGGTATGGGTGGCAGTCGGTCCGCGTGCGGGGTGCCTAACCTCGGTGATACGGTTCTTGTAAACGGCCAAAAGCCAGATCTGATTGCAGAGACACCCAGGTTCACTGTCGCCTCCGGACAGCGAGTGAGGTTACGACTCTTTAATGCTGCCATCGCCCGGCAGTTTCGACTGAAGATGTTCAACAATACCGACAGCAAGCTCTACCGTATCGGTGGCGAAGGGGGGTTGTTGGATAACATTCAGCTGGACGGAGGCCTTAAAGGAACTTGGGATACGCTTTACGATTCGGGAGAAATAACTCTCGGCTCCGGCGAACGAGCGGATGTGATCGTAGTACCCTCCGGCGACGAGGGGGATGTCGTCCAATTGGTTCGAAACTCTCTACCCGGACCATTCATGCTGGATGGCGGTGGAACCAATGAGCCTCTCGCGTTCTTTGAAATCACTGGTACTTCCAGCGACACCGCGCCGATGGCAGGTGATCCGATACTCGCCGGCACCGCCGAAGACGTTGAGAATCTCAAGGATGATCTGATAATCAAACCTCTTGTAGACCCAGCACCGTTTGGCGGCAGCAGTGATGAAACAATCCGTCTGACTAACGTGAGGATCGGGGATCCCACGCCAGTCATGTTGCCATCCATTGATGGTATCTCCTCGATGCTCGACACAAACGCGGGCAATGGAACCTTTCAGTTAATGCCACACCCGGCAACAGCTCGTTACGCGAGAGTGGGGGACACGCTCGAACTCTCGGTCAGGAACGAAACTGGCGCCGTTCATCCCTTTCACTTGCATGGATTCTCGATGCAACCCGTGCGCGTCGTCGACAATGCGACAGCAACCACGCTGTACACGTTTGATTACGACGAGTTCATCGACAGCATTGATGTTTATGCCGGGCAGACTCTTGTTTTCCGCGTTCGTCTTGATGATCGCGGCAAGACGTGTGATTCTTCCGGCTCACCACCGGACGCTGGTCCGATTCTACAGCCCTGTACACCCTCGAATGTGGGTGGAGCAATCGGGCGATGGTTATTTCATTGTCACATCTTTCACCACGCCGGACTGGGGATGATGTCTGAGCTTGTCGTTCTAGAAGCAGATTCTGATAACGACGGCGTCGGCAACTCTGAGGACAATTGTCCTGACGTTTTCAACCCGGGTCAGGAAGACTTTGACGGCGACGGTGCAGGTGACGCATGCGATGTTAAGTTCACAATCTGTCATAAAGGAACAACGATTGAGGTGAACCAGAGCTCGCTGGAAGCACACGTTGCACATGGTGACACGGGAGGATCTTGCACGTAGTCGCTCGACGCACTTTTCACGGTAACCACAGTGGCGGCCGAAGGATTAGCTGAAAGCAGCCACGCCCGGTCCGTGATGGCTCAACTGAAAACGTCTGTCTGCGAGGCGGGACGTGAATCCGTGGCGCTAATCGCCATGGGTCTTGCTCCCGCCCTCTGCACCATGTCAACGGCCCGCTGTCGAACTGGGGGTTAAGCTGTGGATTCAGTGGGTGGATTCTTCAAGTCAACCCACACCTAGAGTGATGGCGATATCTTGCCGTGAGTGGAATTTCCGACTTTTGAGGCAAAGCTCTTCCCAAGCGCAAAGTTAAGAACCCTCGCCAATTGATTGGTGCCCCCGCAGGGATTCGAACCCCGAACCAACAGATTATGAGTCTGCTGCTCTAACCATTGAGCTACAGGGGCACAATAACTTACAGGCGGTCGGCTTGGGATTGTAGCGGAAATTGTAGCGACTCCCGGT
>WNGB01033880.1_pt1 | contig 15794 bp, 11 predicted proteins | sample 5400681 | NCBI WGS metagenome assembly WNGB01 (sample SAMN13153367, study PRJNA577476) | soil metagenome | isolation source: 115 cm soil or saprolite under grassland replicate 2 | place: USA:California | collected 2016-06-15 | reverse complement strand
GGCATGCGATAGGTAGATCGACTTCTCCCGAAGACGATGCTAAGAGAATCGCCGTAGGCGCGAATATCAGGCGGCAAAGCCGCGGTTTGTTTGGCCAACGCGTTGAGGACAACGCGTTCCACCTTTTGCCTTGTTCAAACCTGCTCCGGAGCCGAAAATTCCCAAGTGACCACAATTGCGGCAACCGAGTTCCTTCCACTGGTCGCAACGGCCGGGGCCGCGCAGGATTTTATCGTCGTCTCCTTGCACGACGTCGCTCCTGCCAGCCAGCAAATTGCAAACACAATCATTTCAGAACTAGCCCGTCACGGTGTGCGCGTCTGTTCCCTGCTTGTCGTGCCGGATTACCATCATCAGGGGCTGATCACAACAGACGGCCAATTTATGTCGTGGCTCCGGGGCTTGGAATCGGACGGTCATGAAATCGTCATTCACGGTTATTTCCACGAACGTCCTCGCCGTGCGAAAGAAAATTTGCGCGACAAATTCCTGACAAGATTTTACACGCAGCACGAAGGCGAGTTTTACGACCTGGGCTATGACGAAGCTCTACGTCGCATTGCAGACGCGCGCGATGAGTTCCGTGCGCACGGTCTTAAGCCGCGAGGTTTTGTGGCGCCTGCGTGGTTGCTTGGCGATGAAGCGGAGCGCGCCGCGCGCGATGCGCAAATGGAATACACCACGCGCTTGCGTACCGTGTGTGATCTCCGCTCGGGCGACGTATTTCCTGCAAGAACGTTGGTTTATAGCGTTGAAAACAACTGGCGCCGCGCCGTCAGCCGCACCTGGAACGCAGCGATGTTCCAATTCCTGAAGGGCAAGCCGCTCTTGCGCATAAGCATTCATCCGCCTGATTATTTCCATCCAGCGATTTGGAGGCAGATTCTCGCTTTGATCACGGCAACAAACAGTGTGCGAACTGCTACGACCTACCAGGACTGGATCGCGGAGCAAAGATTGAGACGCGGGCTCTAGTGTTGTGTAACCGGTATGACTTGCCAATCGTTGAGTTCAATATGGCCCGCCGCCAAGGCGCGACGAGGGAGCATGTCCTTTGCGAACTGTGACCGAGACGCAACGCAGGCGCCGGGCCATTTTCAACTCAACCCTCCGGGCCGCAGTTCTTTGGTCGAATTTCGGCGTCGCTCGCTCGGCCAGTATCGCAATGGATACAGGCGCTTCGCTGGCTTCTTGAAATTCGCCCAAACTCCTTGCGGCGATTGGCAAGCCATACCGGTTACACAACACTAGATGTGAGCAGGTGCGATTTACATATTCACTCGCGTTACAGCGCGCGCTCGGAAGAATGGCTCTTCCGCCGTCTGGATTTTCCCGACAGTTATTCGGATCCAAAGCAACTGCATGAGCAATTGGTCATGCACGGGATGGATTACGTCACCATCACCGATCACGATACAATCGAGGGTTGCCTCCGGATTGCGCACCTGCCTCGCACTTTTATCAGCGAACAGGTCACGACGTATTTTCCTAATGATCCCTGCAAGCTGCACATCCTTGTTTGGGGAATTTCAGAGCAGCAACATCGCGAGATCGAAGGCGTCCGGGATAATGTCTTCGAGCTGCAACGCTATCTGCAAACGGCGCAGATCGCGCACGCGGTCGCGCATCCTCTTTACAGCGTGAACGGCAAGCTTGAGGCAAGCCATCTCGAACAGCTCATCCTTCTCTTCAAACATTTCGAGGGGATTAACGGCTTGCGCGACGCGCTTCTAAGCGATCTAGCCCAGACTCTTTTCAAACAGTTGACGCCGGACAAGATCGACGAATTCGCAAACGGTCACAATCTTGCGGCCACGCACACGGAACCGTGGAAAAAGGTTTTCGTCGGCGGCTCCGACGATCACGGCGGACAATTTGCCGCTTCGGCTTTTACAGAAACACCGGCTGCGGGGTCCGCGGAAGAATTTCTGGAATTTGTTCGCAGCGGCGATTGCACCGCGCGAGGCAACGGAGGAACACCGTTAATCCTGTCGCACGGCTTTTACAACACGGTCGCCTGTTTCATCCAAGACCGCTTCCACGAAAAACTCGGGCCCGGCGCCGCGCTATTGGAGAAAATGTTTTCACGTTTTATGGAGGGTCGGGCGCCCACCGAGTTCACTCTCAGAGAGAAAATGGAGTTTATCGCGCAAGGCGTGTTGTCGGGAAAAATTTTCGAATTGGTCAAGCCGGCAAACGTGTCGCTCTGGAAAGAGCTCTCAGGTTATTTTGCACGGCCGGAGGTAAAGGCGAAACTCGCCGCGCAACTGGACGGAGTTAGCCAGCCGGAGCGCCGTACGTTTCTGATGGCGAACATGGTCGCCGAGCAGCTCGCGTTTCGTTTCTTCGAAAAATTCGTTCAGCAAATCAGTAGCGGCAACATGGTCGAGAGCATGCAGGCCCTTAGCGCAATTGTTCCGATCCTCGTAATTCTTACCCCGTACATCTACGGTTTTCACAGTCAGGCGCCCTCGCGAAAATGGTTGCGATCGATTTTTGAGGAATTGACCGGCGCAGTTCCGATCGCCTTGCAAAATCGCAAACGCGCCTGGTTCACCGATACGCTCGAAGACGTTAATGGCGTAGCCACTACTATCCGGAAAATGACCGCCGCCGGCGCTGCGGCAGGGAAAGAGCTGATCGTCGTAACTTCCCACAGCAACCTGCAAATTTGCGACATCCCAATCAAGAACTTCCCGCCCATCGGCGAATTTGAATTGCCGGAGTACGAACTGCAAAAATTGAGTTTCCCGCCGATCCTCCAAATGCTGGATTACATACAACGGGAAAAATTCACTGAGATTATCATCAGCACGCCTGGACCTGTTGGATTAACCGCGCTGCTCGCGGCCAAGATGCTCAACCTGCAAACGAGCGGCATTTATCACACAGACTTTCCGCAGTACATCCGCATTCTAACCGAAGACAGCTTTCTTGAAAGCGTGGCGTGGCGTTACATGCATTGGTTCTATGGACAGCTCGACACCGTCTTTATTAACTCCGAAGAATATCGGCAAAGCTGGATCAAGCACGGGCTTGATCCCTCGAAACTAAAAATTTTTCCGCGCGGGCTCGATACCGAGCTATTTCATCCTGCTCGGCGCGACCCGGCGTTCTTCGAAAAATTCGGTGCCTGCAACGGCGAGGTTCGCCTCCTTTACGTGGGCCGCATTTCACTCGAGAAAGACCTCGATCTTCTGGCCGCGGCTTATCACCGTCTGCGTGACGACGGGTTGCCGATCCAACTTTTCATCGTCGGTCATGGCCCCTACTCCGAGGCGTTCGCGAAATCTTTGCCGGAGGCCTTTTTCACCGGATATCTCACGGGCAATGAATTGGCCACGGCCTACGCATCGGCAGATGTCTTCGTTTTCCCGAGCACAACCGATACGTTTGGCAACGTTATCCTCGAAGCGCAGGCCTGCGGCCTGCCGGTGGTCGTTTCCGACTCCGGCGGGCCCAAGGAATTAGTGGAAGACAAGGCCAACGGTCTGATCACCAAATCACACGACGTGGAAGACTTCGCGCGCGCGATTCGAGCACTGGTGACGGATCCCGCGCTGCGGGAACGCATGGGCAAATCCGCTCGAAATAGGGTTATCGACCTGAGCTGGCCCAGCGCCTTCGGCAAATTCTGGGCTGCGACCGAGGTTTAATAGAGAGACTCGCGACAAAACCCCCCTTCTTCGCATGCGCTGAGGACAGCGCATGCTACAGCCGCCCGCTTTAACGCTTGAATGTGGTTCTCTTTAGTGCCCGCGCCCGCCACCCATGTGGCCCATGGAATGCATTCCATGAGATCCGCTGAAGCCGGATTTAAAGCTCGAGCCGTGACTGACACCCCTTCTAGTAGTGATCTTAGAAGTGTGGCCTCTGCCAATGTTCGTGGCGCTCTTGCCATGCACCGACGTGCTCTTGCCATGGACCGTGGTGCTTTTGCCATGCATCGTCTGAGTATTCTGCGCGTGCGCTGCTGCCTGACTCGACCGGTGAGCAGCGCTCACGATCCTGCCAAGATTTAGGCCGTTATCGTGCGCTATTTTGCCCCAGCCTTCCCCAGCTTGGTGCAGTGCTACAAGATCGTCGAAACTCTGACCAGAAGCGTTCGCCAGCAGGTGCGCGTTCTCCAATTCACCCCAGCCAAGTCCGGTGGATGTCCTCTCCGCCTGCAACGTCGCGACGGGGATTCCGGTCTGCGCCGAAATTCTCTCCAGATTCGCTGCGCGCGAGGTGACAGTGCCAAACACCAGAATGAATGCCGCTATAAATACAATTAACCCCTTCATACTTAATTAAACTCCTCTCACAGATAGAGGTTTCGGTTTTGATTCGACTGGTGGTTCCCTTATTGCGAAAAAATTCCCTGGCTCACCGCTGTGGCGGCAGGCGTGTCGCCTGCAACGTCATCTGTATCCCGCAGACGGCACGGCTGCCTCTACAGATTCCACGGCAGCGCATCCAGATCGACATTGCCGCCGGTAAGAATAATTCCCACGCGTTTTCCATTGACGTCGATTACTGGTTCGAGAATCGCGGCATACGGAACAGCTGCTGAAGGCTCGATGACTATTTTCATCGTTTCCCAAATCGTGCGCATCGCCGAGACGATCGCTTCCTCGCTCACCGTTACAATGTCGTCCACGTAACGCTGGATGATCGCAAAATTTGGCTCGCCCACATTTGTTCGCAGTCCATCAGCGATCGTGAATTTCTTCTCAGTTATAAGCATTTCACGGCAATCGCTGTGCCGGATAACAATCCGCCGCCACCAACTGGACACATTACAACATCGAGATCGGAAACGTCTTCGAGCAATTCCACCGCTGCTGTCCCCTGCCCCGCCACCACATTTTCGTTCTCGAACGAATGAATCAGCGTCGCACCCGTTTCCTTGATCGCCTCTGCGCATGTCGCTTCGCGCGCCTTTTCCGTCGGTTCACAAAAGACAATGTGCGCGCCATAGCTCTCAACCGCGCGGATCTTCACCTTCGCGGAGTTCGAGGGCATAACGATGTGCGCCGGAATGCCGCGTAATTTCGCCGCGCGCGCCACTGCGGCACCGTGATTGCCCGACGAATGCGTTGCCACCCCGCGTCGTGCGGTCGCATCATCGAGCGCGAAGACGGCATTGGTGGCCCCGCGCGCCTTGAACGCGCCGATCTTCTGAAAATTTTCGCACTTAAAAAACAACGACGACCCGCTCGCCTCGTTCAATCGCGAGCTTGTCAGCACCGGCGTACGATGAATATGCGGCCGAATCCGCTCGTGCGCCGCGCGGATGCTGTCGAGGTCAAGCTGCATGGTTGATCGTATCCGCCGGATGCAGGCAAAACAAACGTGAGATTTCTTAGATTGAGCTTGGACTGCGGAAATGTTCTGGCCGCGGGCCGAGGCCGATGAAGCGGGCGGGGAGTTGTCGCAGAATTGGAAACCATTTCAGCAAACGAAGCACGAACGGCAACGATCTTTTGCCACCTGATGCCCAGCCGGTGACAACTCGGCGATGAATGAAGACCTGCATGCCTTGGATTAGGCGGGTTGGCCATTCGCGGCGGGCCTGTACTTTTCGCAAGTCCTCCACCGCAACCGGACCACTTCGCAATTTTGCCGCGAGTAGATTTGCCGTCGCGACGGCGTCTTGGATGGCAAGGTTAATTCCGACGCCGCCGGCCGGTGACATGGCATGCGCAGAATCGCCAATGCACAATAATCCGTCGCTGCACCAATCGCGCAGACGATTGATCTGCACCGTAAGCAACTTGATTTTGGACCAGTCGTCCAGTTCGGTCACTCGGTCGCGTAAAAATCCAGCGAAGCTCACAATTTTATTTTGAAACTCCGGCAGCCCGCGCGCTTTGATCTCATCGAATCCGCCCTTGGGGATGACGAAGCCACACTGCCAGTAGTCGCCACGATCGAGTAACACCAGGAGCTTGCCGTGTTGGAAAAAGCCGAACGATTGTTCCGGGTCATCCTGTTTCTTCGAGATACGCATCCAAAGCACGTCGATCGGCACGCCAAACTCGCGCCGCTTAAACCCGGCGCGCGCTTGAACGATCGAATGCGCGCACACCAATCACGCGTTCGTTCTCGATCAGCAAATCGAAGACTTCGGTTTCCATGTGCAATTGGAAGGACGGGAATTTTTTGGCATCACTGGAGAGGAAATTGAGAAAATCCCATTGCGGCATGAACGCGATAAACTTGCAGCGCGTGGGAAGTTTGGTGAAATCCGCGACGGCAACGACGTGACCGTTAACCACAGCGCGTAACTCCCGTACTTCTTGATGCGGCTGTTTCAAAAACTCCTCGAGCAAGCCGAGTTCGTGCATCAACTCCAGCGTGGAAGGATGAATCGTGTCGCCGCGGAAATCGCGATTGAAATCGGCGTGCTTTTCCAGCACCACGACAGGCACGCCAGCCCGCGCGAACAAATAGCCGGCCATCATTCCCGCGGGTCCGCCGCCCACAATTACGCAGCGCGTTTGCAGTTTCTCAGGCATGTTCGTCGCAACAGAATAGGAAACCACGGATTACGCGGATAACACGGATAAGACGCAATCTCATGATGTCATTCTGAGCAAAGCGAAGAATCTCTGATCACCTCTGGATCAAATCCCGCGCAGAAACAGCCAGAGATGTTTCGCTTCGCTCAACATGACAAGGCTACATACGCAAGGACGCAGAGGCATCCGGGCTCAAGATTGTTCTTTTCATCCGTACAATCCGTGGTTACTCCAATGAAAATTAATCAGCTACTTTTTCTCGATGAAGACCAAGTCCGCAATAATTTACAGATGACGGACTTGATTCCAGCGATGGAGAAAGCGCTGATCGATTTTTCCGCGGGCAAAGTCATCCAGCCGGTGCGCTCGGTGATCAAGGTCGATGTCGCCGCGGCGACCGGATTTCTGGGTCTGATGCCGGCACTCACTCCGAATGGGCTCGGCTTGAAAGCTGTTACATTTTATCCGTCGAATGCGGAGCGCGGAATCCCGACACACATGGCGACGATTTTTCTTGTCGATCCCGAAACCGGCGCCCCGCTCGCAATCATGGACGGAAGACTAATCACCGAGATGCGAACGGCAGCAGTCTCTGCGGCAGCAACAAAGCTCCTCACTGAACCGGATGCGAAGGTTCTCGCGATCTTGGGCAGCGGCGTGCAGGCACACAGTCACATCGAAGCATTGCGCGTTGTTCGGAAGTTTAAGGAGATTCGAGTGTGGAGCCCGACGCGCGAACACGCCGAGCAATTCGCAAAAGAAATTGGCGCGACAGCAATGTCGTCTGAAGACGCGGTGCGCGGCGCAGACGTGGTCGTAACTGCAACAAATTCGAAAACACCAGTACTGAAAGGCGTCTGGCTGAAGCCTGGCTGTCACATCAACGCGGTCGGCGCATGTCGCCCCGACTGGCGCGAACTCGACGATGACGCGATGGCGAACGTCGTATTCGTCGATTCACGTGAAGCTGCAATGAAAGAATCCGGCGACGTGATTCTTTCCAGCGCGAAAATTTACGCCGAGCTCGGCGAAGCGCTCGCCGGTAAAGTTCCGCCGCGTGCGAATGACACCACAGTCTTTAAGTCACTAGGAATGGCCGTTGAAGATATTGCTGCAGCGATCCTGGTTTATCGATCGGCGAGTGCGACTTTGTAAACGTTGCGTCGCTTCAGTTCGGCGAAGAGTTTCTTCGGATCCATTGCCGCGCGTTTACTTGGCCGCCTCTTTCAGGGGGAGCGGTGTCTTTGCGTCTTCAACGAGTCTTTCGAACCGCTGATCGCCGCGCAACGGATCCCAAAACGGTAGCAGCTTCAATTGGCCATAACTGAGATCGCTTGGGCTGCGGGTGACAGTGGCAAGTTGTTCGAAGGCGAGATCTTTGTCGCCAACCCATGCAGCTATCATCGCCAAATACTTGATCATGGCGATGCCACCGATTGCATCTTTTTGCACCGAAAGAAGCTCGACCGCGCGACGACCCTCCCGCAGAGCTTCCTGCTTCCGGCTGAGACCGGCGTCGATCAAACCAAGTACGCACAATGCTGCGCCGTAATTTGGTTGAGCCTGGATAATCTTCTCCTGCTCCGCACGTGCGGCGGTAAAATCCGACCGCGCTTTGCTATCGTCCTTCGTCATACGAGCAATAACCCCTTCTACGAATGAGCGATTGAAAATAATATTTTCGAGCGAACCAAAGGTGATTGGATTCTCGCCGGCTGCGATTAAGGCATTTTTTGCGGCAACGCTGTCTCGTTCGGCCAGTGCACAAATAAGCCAATTATTAACTATACTCGGAATCGCAGCGGGATTTGTGTCCCGAATTGACTCGATCATTTGATGCAACGGCCGGGTATCGGCTTTTGAATCCAGTTCCGCGAACGCGTGCTGTACTTTTATAGCAGCGTCGTCGGCTTCGAAGGCTAGTATGCGCGCCAACAGCGATTTTTCGTCAACGTAGCGCCGGAGACCATGATAAATTTGGGCAGCCTGCTGCAGCGTTAAAATGTTGTGGGGGTCGAGTTCAATGGCCCGCTTAAGATCTCTAATAGACTCATCCCAGAGGCCCTGACGCCTTTCGATGTAACCCTTCAACTCGACTACTCGCGGATCATTGGGCAGGCCCTTGCCGGCAAGTTTCAGTTCATCCAAAGCTCCGTCATAATCGAGGTATCCCCAGTAAAGATTTTGCGCACGCGCGAGATGAGTGTCCCCAGTATCCGGTTGGAGACGCGACGCGGCTTGGACGGCCGATTCCGCTTGCGCAAGGCGCGCCGGAGTATGATCGAAGCCGACAAAATAAACGGCGCCATGAGCGTAAGCGAGCAGGCAATACGCTTGGAGAAACGATGGATCACGTGCGACGGCCTGGTTCAGCAGGTCGGCCGCCTGTAGCAAATCCGCGTTCGTATTACTGCTGCCGAACGCCGTCAGAGAAAGATTTTTGGCGCGGGTGTAGAGGTCGAAGGCGGTGATGTCGCTCGTCGGCGGGCGTTCGATGGCGTTTTTTTCGCTTGGCGAAAGCTTTGCCTGCAACTGGTCAGCGATCGTCTTTGCAATCTCGCTTTGAATGGCGAAAACGTCCGCAAGATCACGGTCATAAGTCTGTCCCCATAAATGCCCATCAGTGCGCGTATCGACCAATTGCGCGTTGACGCGGACGCGATTGCCGGAGCGCTGAACGCTTCCCTCCAGCACATTTGCCACCCCGAGTTGCTGGCCGATCTCACGCAGATTGCGCGCGATACCGCTCTTGTAGCCCATCGCACTCCTGCGGCTGATCACTTTCAGATCCGCAATCCTGGCCAAGTCTGTTAAGATTTCGTCCTGCATGCCATCGGCAAAAAAGGCGTTATCAGGATCGCGACTCAAATTCTCGAATGGAAGCACAGCGATGCTTTTATCCAGAGCTGAAGAAACTAGCGGCGAAACATTGGGACGAAGGCGTTGGAACAGCAGAATCGCAATGACGAGTAGCAGGACTGCAATGATAAAAAAATCAAGTTTGCGACCGGTCTTTCGGGTAAGCGTTGGCCTAAGATCAACATCTTCCGTGCGCTTGATTCCTTCCGGCGTTAGTTCAAACGCCCAGGCCAGGATCAGCGCAATCGGAAATCCGATAATGAGCACCAACACCACAAGACGCACAGCCCAATTCGGAATTTCGAAGAACGGAAAAATCTGACTGGCTACCTGCATCAGCAGCCAAGCCACGACTGCGTAGGCGATCGCTACCTTGTAAACATTGCGCCGCTTTAGCTCACCGAAGAAGTTACGCGGGTTCATGAGTGGTCAGGGCGAACCTTTCTTCGGCGCGAGGGAGGCGACGATTTTTTTGAAGCGCGAGTCGCCGCGCAACGAGTCCCACTCAGGATCGAGACGGAGCTGCCCATAAGATGGTCCGAATGGGAGTTTACTGACTATTTCCAACTGTCTTAAGGCGAGATCCTTCTCTCCAGTGAGTGCGTAGATGCGGGCGAGATTAGTGACGAGCAGCACACCACTGATGGCATCCTTCGCAGGTGGAAGAATGTCGGAGGCGGTGCGGCCCTCGGAGATTGCCCTTTCTTTCTCCCCTAGCTCGGCGTCAATGAGTGCCAACGCGCTCAGTGGCCTCGCATTTCCCGGTTCAGCGCGAACGAGTTTCTCGGTCTCAGCGCGTGCGGCCATAAAGGCGGCATGTGCAACAGGCGCGTCTTGTCGCAGTTTGGCCAGTAACCCTTCATGCCAGGCATGCGGCACTGGGTAGTCAGCTTCCTGAATGTAGCTTTCGCTGGGAATGTTCACCAGCGCGCGTGCTGTCCCGGCAGGGTCACGCTCGCGAAGCGCGGTTCGAAAAGAGATGTCGGCCACTTGGGCTGCTGACGCCGGGCCTTCGGCTTCGATCATGTTTAGCGTGGCACGTAAAGGCGCAATGTTCGCGTCTGCCTCGACCCCGATTAATGCTGGAAAGACTCGCAGCAAGGCGCTCCGCGGCTGCAACGCCAGCGCGCGATAGGCCACAGCGACTGCCTCTTCGTATCTGCGTTGTTTGAAATAAGTGTCCTCCAGATCGCCGAGCGTGTCCTGATTTCGCGGGTCAAGATCCACTGCGCGTTCAACATTTTGAACAGCTTCGTCCCAGCGCCCTTGACGCCGGTCGATTAAACCGAGGAACTTAAAAATCTGCGCGTTGTTAGGGAGTGCATGTCGCGCCTTGGCCAGTTCCTCTCGCGCTCGATCGTAGTTGCGATAACCCCAATAAAAGTGAATCGCCGCCGCGAGATCTGTCTCGCCCGAATCCGGCTGAAGGCGAACCGCCGCTCTGACACTGGTTTCCGCTAAGGCCAGGCGAGTTTCAGTGTGATCGTAGTCCTGATGGTATATAAAATCGTGCGCATAAGCGAGCTGACAATGAGCGAGCAGAAATGCGGGATCGCGCGCTATGGCTTGGTCAAGAAGCTGCACCGCTTTAAAGTAATTTTCTCTCTCGCGAGCGTTAACGACGTCGTAAATGAGCTCTTTTGCTTGCAGGTAGAGATCGTAGGCAACCATGTCAGACGTGGGCCGCTCGTTCATTGCACTCTTTTCCGTTGGAGACAGCTTGGCCTGAAGCTGCTCGGCAATTTTTTCGGCAATCTCGCTTTGGATGGCAAAGACATCCGCCAAATCACGATCATATTTTTCGGCCCAGACATGCGTGTCATTGCGGGCGTCAATTAACTGGGCACTCACCCGCACACGGTTCCCGGAGCGCTGCACGCTCCCTTCAAGCAAGTGCGCCACCTTTAACGCCTGCGCGATCTCTGGAAGGTTGCGCGTCGATACGTTTTTATATTGCATCACGCTGGTGCGGCTGATGACTTTCAGGTCAGCGATTTTTGCGAGATCGGTCAGAATCTCGTCCTGCACGCCATCGGCAAAGAACGCGAACGCTTTGTCTTCACTAAAGTTTTCAAACGGTAGAACCGCGATGCTTTTCTCCGGAGATGAAGAAACTGCTGGCGAAGCATTGGGATGAAGTCGTTGGAAAAGCAGGATCCCAATGACGAGCAGCAGGACAGCAATGATAAAAAAATCAAGCTTGCGACCGGTCTTGCGGGTAAGCGTTGGGCTAAGATCGACATCTTCCGTGCGCTTGATTCCTTCCGGCGTTAGTTCAAACGCCCATGCGATCACGAGGGCAATGGGAAAACCAATCACAATCAGCATTATCACCAGCCGGATTGCCCAGTTTGGAATCTCGAGGAACGGGAAAACCTGCGTCGCTATCTGCATCAGCAGCCATGCGACGACCGCGTAGGCGATCGCGACTCTGTAAACATTGCGCCGCTTTAACTCGCCGACGAAGTTCCTTAGGTTCACTTCCTACTACTTCTTAGGTCCAATTTGCTCCGGACCTGAGAGCAGCTGAAACGAGCTATGGAAGCTACCACGCCCGCGGGGATGGAGAGCAAACGTCGAAGTCTCTTAATGGCTTCCTCAGGTGCGTCCGCACGCGCCTCGATTTCCGCGAGCCCGCTCTGGAAACCTGGACCAGAAACAGCATCTTTTTCGATGGAGATTGAATCCGCCGCCTGCGTAGAAAGGCGCAGAGCATCGGCATTCCTTCTGAGGGCGAGGTAAACCCAAGACAGCTCAGCCATCGCGAAAGTGTCATCCGGCCGCTCCCTGAGCCTGGCTTCGAGTAACGGCAGCGCTTCTTCTCCCGCTGATTTGGCTGCCTCCGGCTCTCCTGCCAGCACGCTAAGGGCAGCGCGCCCGGCAAGCTGCCGGAGATGGCCGAGATCGTTATTGCCTACCTCTTTCTCGAGAGCTTGGAAAGCATCGGTGAAACGTCTTTCCATGACGTCGAGATAAACCATTGTGCCAATGATAGCACGAACGTCGCCGACTCCGGTAGCGCCAGTCGTGCGGATGCCCTTGGTCGCTTCTGGAAAACCATCGAGAGCTCGCCGGGCCGAGTCGACATCGCCCGTTTCGTTGAAGCGAGCGATGAGAAGCTCCAGCGCTGCTGGGGCGTGGTGCGGATCGATGGCGAGAGCTCGCAATTCCGCTCGCTCCGCATCCTTCCACTGACGAAATGCCTGATAAGTTTGTCCGATAGCGGTCGGGTTCCAAGGATCGCGCGGATCGAGTTCCTCCGCTCGTTGAAAATCGGCCAGGGAGCGCTCCCATTCACCGCGGCGGCGGTAAACCGACGCGCGATATAGTCGCGCTAAAGCATTATTGGGTTGCAATTCGAGCGTTCTGCTGAACTCCGTCAGCGCCGCCTCGTATTGACGATGACCCCAATAAAAGAATAAGCCCAGCGCCAAGTGCGCTTCCGGCAAATTCGGAGCCAACGTTAGAGCGTGATCGATCATCGACTTTATCTCCTCTAACTGCGTTGCCGTCAAAGGAGAGATCTCCCAGTGCCGGTATAGCCGACTGCGCGCGAACTCCGCAGCGGCCTCGGCAAAGTTTGGATCGCGCGCCTGCGCCTGCCGGTAAAACGCGTCGGCACGATCAAAAGCCTCCGCCGCCCCAGTGCTGTCGGCCTGGTGAAACTCATACTCACCTCTCAAAAAAAAATCGTAAGCTTCTGCGTCGTGTATCCGCGTTGAGGCCAGAGCATGGGATTCGCTTGGCGAAAGGTTCGCTTGCAACGCCTCCGCAATTTCCTGGGAAACCTCGCTCTCGACCCCTAAGACATCCTTAAAGTCACGGTCGTAACTTTTCGCCCAGAGATGCGTATCGACGCGTGCATCGATTAACTGTACGTTTACCCGAACTTTGTCGCCAGTCTTCTGCACCGCCCCCTCTAGGATGGTGGAAACGCCGAGCTCTTGCGCCACCGTCTTTAAGTTGTCCGGCTTGCTCTGGTACTTCGCCGTCGAAGTCCGCGAAATAACCTTGAGATCACGCACGGTCGCTAATTTCGTCAGAATCTCATCCTTTATGCCTTCAGCGAAGTAGGCAGTTCCTTTTTCTTCGCTGAGATTTTCAAACGGAAGGACGGCGATGGATTTCTCCGGAATCGCCGACGGTGCTGGCGCGGTGGTCCGAGCTCGCGAGAACCACATCGCGCCGGTGATAATCGCACCCACGGCGACCAGCGCAGCTGCAATCGCAATGCTTCGGTGTCGCGCACGTCGCTGTTTCATCAGCTGAAACGCTATCGGCACCTCGGGATTGCCGGCATCGTTCCCGCAGAGATTCACGATGAAGACTTCGGCACCATGTTTCACTTCGCACGCGCCTAACTCGTGCAGAAGCGGTCGCCACTCTTCAAATTCGGCTAAATCTTCTGCGACGTGTTTAGAGAGCAGAATGTGGCCGGCGTCGCCGCAGCTCATCACTCGGTGCGCCATATTCAAACCGGCGCCGGCCAGATTAGCGCGGCCGGTGACATCGACGATTCCGCTGACCGGCCCACTGTGGATGCCCATCCGAAGGCGCAAGCGCGGGTGATGTTTGAGCGCCCGGCTAAGATCCCTCGCGCAGCGAACGGGCGCTTCCGGGCTGGTGTAAAACACCAACGCCATCCCGTCGCCCGTCGGGATCTTAATTAACTTGCCTGCCGCTTCGGCGCTGCGGAATTGCTCCGTTTCTGGAACGACCCGATTTAGCGTGTCGAGCAATTCCCGCTGCTCGTTAATCAAAAGTTTCGAGTAGCCGACCATGTCGATGAACAGGACATGCGCGATTTCGAGTTGAATTTCCTTTTTAACCTCGGTGGACATGTTCCGAAAGCGACCTGCAATCGCGCGCACCTAATCATCCCATTTTTGCGACGCGCGTCGAGAGTAAACGAATCCTACGTTACGTCGATCTAATCCTGGAGGTGCTGCCCTTCGGTCGCCTGTCGTACGGCGAGCCAAATGCGGCCAGCAACGCAGTCGCCTTTGATGCCTTTAAAACGGCGGCCGGTAAGCTCCAGCATTGGAGGGTTCTTGCTGCCGTGCTGATGCGCGATCATCTGCACGCGTTCACCGAACCAACTCGAGATCGGAGCGCGAAGCTAGGAAACTTCTCCGGGGCACTGAAACGCTGGATGCGACAGGAACTAAGCGCATCATGGAATTGGCAACCTGGCTGTTTCGATCGCTTGCTGCGGTCCGACGAATCGCTGCCCGAGAAATGGCTGTATGTCCGAGAAAATCCCGTTCGAGCCGGACTAGTTGAACATTGGAAGGATTGGCCCTACCGAATCGGCCTCGACGACGTTTGATTGTACGGCGACCGCTTCGGTTGCCCAGCTCTCTCCCTGGCAAGCGGAGCGCTTGCCCTACAACAGCAGATGACGGAACAGTTGGCAGCAATGTCAGCTGATGTTGAAGAGCTAAATTCGAAAATCGGCCGAGCTGTTGCTAACGGCCGATTGATGGAACCGACGGCCAAAAATATCCGCACCCTTCTGGCAGGAGCACCGACGGATCTCTATTTCAACTCCGTCAACCAGTTGGCCGATAGCTGTGAATGGTCAGAGTTAAACGATCGTTTCTATCAGACGCTTGCGTTTGGGACAGGCGGTCTCCGTGGCCGCACGATTGGGAAAATCATTACGACTGCGGAGCGCGGGAACGCGCGCGAAGACGAGCGACCCCAATTTCCATGCGTCGGCACAAACGCCATGAATTTCTTTAGCGTTAACCGTGCAACGCGGGGACTTGTTGCTTATCTGCACGATTGGAACGCGCGCGAGAAAATTTCGGCGAAGCCGAAGATCGTGATCGCGCATGATCCGCGGTTTTTCTCGAAAGAGTTCGCGGAGCTTGCTGCGAGAGTAGCAGCCGAAACGGGTTGCGACGCGTGTGTGTTCGAGGGTCCGCGCTCGGTGCCGGAACTTTCGTTTGCTGTTCGTTACCTCAAAGCAAGCGCCGGCATCGTGATCACTGCGAGTCACAACCCCCCGTACGATAATGGCTACAAAGTTTATTTTAGCAACGGCGCACAGGTGATCGAGCCGCATGCCAGCGGGATCATTGCCAAGGTGAATGCGATCAGGACTGAATCGTTCACACCAGTCCCAAAAGATCGACAGGGAAAAGTGACGACGATCGGGAAGGATGTCGATCAAGCGTACATGCGACGCCTTGAAACGTTGATTCTTGATCCGCAGGTGATTCGCGAAGCGAAATCGTTGCGAATCATTTATACACCCCTCCACGGAACCGGCAGCGTAATCATCAAGCCGATGCTCACACGGCTGGGTTTCAATTTCCAAGTCGTGCCGGAGCAGGATCGCTTCGATGGTCGGTTCGCGACAGTGAAATCGCCCAACCCGGAAGATGCTGAGGCATTGACCATGGCAATCAATCTTGCTCAAAA
>WNGB01007776.1_pt1 | contig 15794 bp, 17 predicted proteins | sample 5400681 | NCBI WGS metagenome assembly WNGB01 (sample SAMN13153367, study PRJNA577476) | soil metagenome | isolation source: 115 cm soil or saprolite under grassland replicate 2 | place: USA:California | collected 2016-06-15 | reverse complement strand
GGCGCCCGTCGTGGCCGCAGCCGACGTGGGTGTCGGTGAGGAGCAGATGGTGCGGGGTGACCTCGGCGGTGACCCGCCAGCCCTTGCTCTTCGCCCAGCGCAGGATCTCCACGCTGCCGGCGGTCGACACGTGGCAGATGTGCAGCCGGCTGCCGACGTGCCCGGCGAGCAGCGCGTCCCGGGCGATGATCGCCTCCTCGGCCACCGCCGGCCAGCCGGTGAGCCCGAGCCGGGCCGACTCCTCCGCTTCGTGCATCTGCGCCTCGAGGGTGAGCCGGGGCTCCTCGGCGTGCTGCGCGATCACCCCGTCGAACGCCTTGACGTACTCCAGGGCGCGGCGCATCAGCCGGGGGTCGGAGACGCAGTGCCCGTCGTCGGAGAAGATCCGTACGGTCGCCGCGGAGGTCGCCATCGCGCCCAGCTCGGCCATCTGCTCGCCGCGCAGCCCGATGCTCACCGCACCGATCGGCTGTACGTCGACCAGCCCCGCCGCCTGACCCAGCCGGTACACCTGCTCCACCACGCCGGCGGTGTCCGCCACCGGGTCGGTGTTCGCCATCGCGCACACCGCGGTGTAGCCGCCGAGCGCCGCCGCCCGGCTGCCGGTCTCCACGGTCTCCGCGTCTTCCCGGCCAGGTTCCCGCAGGTGGGTGTGCAGGTCCACCAGCCCGGGCAGCGCGACCAGCCCGTCCGCGTCGACGGTGGTCGCACCGCGCGCCGAGAGCCCTGCGCCGACCTCGGCGACCACGCCGCCGTCGAGGATGATGTCCGCCGGGTCGCCGTCGAGAATCCGAGCGCCCTTGATGAGTGTCTTCACTGGCCCTCCTCCGGGCGTCCGCCGAGCATCAGGTAGAGCACCGCCATCCGTACGCTGACCCCGTTGCTGACCTGCTCGACGATGGTGGAGCGCGGCGAGTCGGCCACCTCGGGGGTGATCTCCATGCCCCGGTTCATGGGTCCGGGGTGCATCACGATCGCGTGGTCGGGCAGCGCGACGAGGCGCTGGCCGTCCATGCCGTACCGGCGGGCGTACTCGCGGGCCGAGGGGAAGTACGAGTCGTTCATCCGCTCCCGCTGCACCCGCAGCATCATCACCACGTCCTGCTTCGGCAGCACCTCGTCCAGGTCGTACGACACCTGGGCCGGCCAGGCGCCGACGCCGACCGGAAGCAGCGTGGGCGGGCCGACCAGGGTGACGTGGGCGCCGAGCGTGTGCAGCAGCAGGACGTTCGACCGGGCGACGCGGCTGTGCAGCACGTCCCCCACGATCACCACGTGCAGCCCTTCGAGCCGCCCGATCCGGTCCCGCATCGTGTACGCGTCCAGCAGCGCCTGGGTCGGGTGCTCGTGCGTACCGTCGCCGGCGTTGAGCACGCTGCCGGAGACCCAGCGGGAGAGCCGGTGCGGCGCCCCGGAGGCGGGATGCCGGATCACCACCGCGTCGGCGCCCATCGCCTGCAGGGTCAGCGCGGTGTCCTTGAGGCTCTCCCCCTTGGACACGCTGGAACCCTTGGCCGCGAAGTTGATCACGTCCGCGGAGAGTCGCTTCGCCGCCGCCTCGAACGAGATCCGGGTACGGGTGGAGTCCTCGTAGAACAGGTTCACCACGGTTCGGCCGCGCAGTGTGGGCAGCTTCTTGACCTCCCGGCCGGCCATCGCGGCGTCCATCTGCGCGGCGGTGTCCAGCACCAGCGTGGCGGTGTCGCGATCCAGGTCGGACGCCGAGAGCAGGTGACGGATCATGACTGTGCCTGCCTTTCGCTCGCGACTGCGGGGCTCGCAAGCTCACTCCTCGCGCTCGCCCGTACCCCCTTCTCGAGGAGCACCGCGTCGGTGCCGTCGATCTCGCTCAGCAGCACCTTGACCGACTCGGTGAGCGCGGTGGGCAGGTTCTTGCCGACGTAGTCGGCCCGGATCGGCAGCTCCCGGTGCCCCCGGTCGACCAGTACGGCGAGCTGCACCTGGCTGGGCCGGCCGAGATCTGCGAGCGCGTCGAGCGCGGCCCGGACCGTACGCCCGGAGAACAGCACGTCGTCGACCAGGATCACCCGCTTGCCGTCGATGCCGCCGTCGGGCACCTCCGTGGGGCCGAGCGCCCGGGTGCCGCGCAGCCGCAGGTCGTCCCGGTAGAGCGTGATGTCCAGCGTGCCGGTCGGCACGGTGATCGACTCGAAAGTGTGAATCCGCTCGGCCAGCCGTACGGCGAGCGGGGCGCCCCGGGTCGGGATCCCGAGCAGCACCGTGTCGTCGGCGCCGCGGGTCTTCTCGAGGATCTGATGGGCGATCCGGTCCACGATCCGGGCGATGTCCGACCGGGTGAGGATCTCCTGGGTGTCGGTACCGGCAGTGACCGCGGTGCCCGATGTGGCGGCATTACCGCCGGCGGAAAACTGCCCATTTCGGGCAGGGCCGTGCGCATGTTCGGTCATCCCGAACCCCTTCCCCGCCTCACGGGACGGGTCGTTAAAGGACGTCGGACTACGCCGCGTGGTTCCGGCGCTCAAACAATTGCAGCGTAACCCCTGACCCGCGGCGCAACCGGCGGGACACGATGTACTCCAAGTCACGTACTTAGGGCTTGGCCTGCGGTTTTGCCCTGGTTTCCGATAACGCAGCGGTAACCGGGGCTTGACCGGCCGTGGCATTTCCCCGTACCGTCACGCTCCGTAGCGACTGCTAGGGGCACCGCCCTAGCTACGTACCTGGGAGTGTTCCGCATGCCGTCTGAGTACGCGAAAGCCCTCGGCGCCCGTCTGCGCGCGATCCGCCAGCAGCAGGGCCTGTCCCTGCAGGGTGTCGAGGAGAAGTCGAGTGGCAAATGGAAGGCCGTCGTCGTCGGCTCGTACGAGCGTGGCGACCGCGCGGTCACCGTGGCCCGGCTCTCCGACCTGGCCGAGTTCTACCGGGTCCCGGTCGCGGAGCTGCTGCCGGAGGGCGGCGGAGTCCGCCAGGAGTCGGCCGGGAAGATCGTCCTGGACCTGGAGCAGCTGTACGAGCACACCGTCGACGAGCTCGCTCCGGTGGCCCGGTACGCCCGTGCCATCCAGTTGCAGCGTGGCGACTACAACGGCCGGGTGCTGTCGATCCGGGCCGACGACCTGCGCGCGCTGGCGATCGTCTACGACACCTCGCCGTCCGGCCTGGTGGAGCAGCTCACCGAGTACGGCGTCCTGGTGACCGAGTCCCCCCGGTCCCGGTTCCCCTCGTAGTCGGCTGAAACCGGTCGGCTGAACGCGGTCGGCTGAGACGTCGAAGCCCTCGAGTCATCTGGCGGCTCGAGGGCTTTCGTCCTTTTGTCGCCACAGGGCCAGCTTCTCGTCGACCACCGCGAAGTTCCGGGCTTTGCCGAGCACGTCGTCGGCGAGCAGGGCGACGACCGCGGGCAGATCCGCGCTGACCGCCTCCCGGATGATCACGGCGTGGCTTGGTTCGCCAGCCGGTCCAGCAGACCGTTCACGAAGCGTGGCGAGTCGTCGGTGGACAGCGACTTCGCCAACTCCACCGCCTCGGTGATCGCGACCGGGGTGTCGATGTCGTCGCACCAGAGCAGCTCGTACACCGCCACCCGGAGGATGTTGCGGTCCACCGGCGGCATCCGGTCCAGGGTCCAGTCGGTCGAGTACTCGGAGAGCAACTCGTCGATCCGCGCCCGGTGCTCGACCACGCCCTCGACCAGGTTCGCGGTGTACTCGGAGATCGGCGGCTCCGCCCGGGCGACCCGGACCCGGAGCACCTCGAGCGTGTCGGCGTCGCGCATCTCCGACTCGTACAGCACGTCGACGGCGCGTTTGCGGGCCTTCCGTCGAGCCGGAACGATCTTGCGGGGCGGCCCTTCGGTCACGCTGGGCACGCCTCAGGCCCGGCTGATGTAGCGGCCGTCGCGGGTGTCGACCTTGATCTTCTCGCCCTGGTTGATGAACAGCGGGACCGCGACGTTGGAGCCGGTCTCCACGGTCGCCGGCTTGGTGCCGCCGCTGGAACGGTCGCCCTGCAGCCCCGGCTCGGTGTACGTCACCGCGAGCACCACGCTGGCCGGCAGCTCCACGTACAACGGGGTGCCCTCGTGGACCCCGATCACGACTTCGGCCTCGGGGAGCAGGTACTTCGACGCGTCGCCGACGGTGTCACCGGTGACGTGGATCTGGTCGTACGTGCCGAGGTCCATGAAGACGAAGTCGTCGCCGTCCGGGTAGAGGTACTGGAACGTCCGCTTGTCGACGGTCGCGGTCTCCACCTTCGTACCGGCGTTGAAGGTCTTGTCCACCACCTTGCCGGAGAGCACGTTCTTCAGCGTGGTCCGGACGAACGCGCCGCCCTTACCCGGCTTGACGTGCTGGAACTCCACGACACTCCACAGCCCACCTTCGAGGTTGAGCACCATGCCGTTCTTCAGGTCGTTCGTGGTGGCCATGCGGGTACGCGTCTCTTTCGTCTCGTCACGGATCAGCGGGGGCAAACCCGAGCGAGTCTACGCTACCGGCGCGCCAGATGCTCCAACGCCAACCGGTAGCCGTCGATGCCGAGCCCGACGATCACACCGGTCGCCACCGCGGAGAGGTACGAGTGGTGCCGGAACTCCTCGCGGGCGTGCACGTTGGAGATGTGCACCTCGATCAGCGGCCCGGTGAGCTGGGCGCAGGCGTCGCGTACGGCGACGGAGGTGTGGGTCCAGGCGGCGGCGTTCAGCACCACCGCGGCGCCCTCGTCGGCGGCGTGGTGCAGCCAGCCCAGCAACTCGTGCTCGGCGTCGGTCTGCCGTACGTCGACGTCGAGGCCGAACTCCTTGGCCGTCGTCTCGCACAGCGCGACCAGGTCGGCGTAGCTGGTCGAGCCGTACACGGACGGCTCGCGGGTGCCGAGCCGGCCGAGGTTGGGGCCGTTGAGCACGTACACCTTCACTCTGCTCGCCCTTCGTTCGCGACTGCGGGGCTCGCAAGCTCACTCCTCGCGCTCACAGTGCCACCTCCGCGAACGCGGCGCGCAGCAGGTCGGGGTCCGGGTCGGCGAGGATGCCCGGTTTGGCGAGATCGTCCAGCACCACGAATCTCAGGGTAGAGCCGCGGGCCTTCTTGTCCACGCGCATCGCGGCGTACAGGTCGTCCCAGGCGTCGGCGCGGTAGCCGGTGGGCAGGCCGAGCAGGTCCAGCACCCGGCGGTGCCGGTCAGCGGTGCCGGCGTCGAGGCGACCGGCGAGCCGGGACAGCGCGCCCGCGTACCCGAGTCCGACCGAGACGGCGTGACCGTGCCGCCACCGGTACGACTCCACCTTCTCGATCGCGTGGCCCAGGGTGTGGCCGTAGTTGAGGATCTCCCGCAGCGACGACTCGCGCAGGTCGGCGGTCACCACGTCGGCCTTCACCTGGATCGACCGCTCGATCAGCTCCCGCAGCACCGACGACGCCGGGTCGACCGCCGCCGCCGGCTCCGATTCGATCAGGTCCAGGATCGCCGGATCGGCGATGAACCCGCACTTGACCACCTCGGCCAGCCCCGCCACCAGCTCGTCCGCCGGCAGCGTACGCAGCGCCGACAGGTCACACAGCACCGCGACGGGCGGGTGGAACGCGCCGACCAGGTTCTTGCCGGCGGCGGTGTTCACACCGGTCTTGCCACCCACGGCGGCGTCCACCATGCCGAGCACGTTGGTGGGGACCTGCAGGACGGGCGTACCCCGCAGCCAACAGGCGGCGACGAAGCCGGCGAGGTCCGTGACCGCCCCGCCGCCCACACCGACCACGGCGTCGGAGCGGGTGAACCCGGCCCGGCCGAGCGTCTCCCAGCAGTGCTCCGCGACCGCGAACGTCTTGGCCTTCTCCGCGTCCGGTACGTCGATCGGCACCGGCTTGATCCCGGCGGCGGCCAGCCGCTCGGCGACCCGCTGCGCGATCGCGTTGACCGGAGGCGCGGCGATCACCGCCGCCTGGGTCACACCGCCGGGCAGCAGCTCCGGCAGGCCGGCGAGCAGGTCGTCGCCCACCAGCACCGGGTACGGCCGTTCGCCGCCCACCTCGATCCGGGTCACGGCGCCTCGATTCCTGTCACGATCTCGGCCACAATCTGCTCGACGGTACGCCCACTCGTCTCGACGGTGAACGACGCCAGCCGCTCGTAGTGCGGCCGCCGCAGCTCCATCAGGTGCCGCAGCTGGGCGCGCGGGTTCACCTGCAGCAACGGCCGGCCGGCACCGAGCCCGACCCGCTTCACCGCCTCGCCGAGGTCCACGGACAGGTAGACCACCCGGTGCCCGGCCAGCGCGTCAGCGACCGCCGGCGTCATGATCGCCCCACCACCCAGCGCCAGTACGCCGTCGTGGCCGGCCAGCGCCGCCGTCACCGCCTCGGCCTCCAACGTACGGAAATGCGGTTCGCCGTCGTCGACGAAGATCTCCGGGATCGGCTTGCCGGCCAGCCGTTCGATGTCGGCGTCGGCGTCCCGGAACGTCACCCCGAGCCGCCGCGCCAGCACCTGCCCCACGCTGGTCTTCCCGGATCCGGGTGGCCCGATCAACACCGCCACCGGCGCGGTCCTCCGGGCACCGGCCGCGGCAGCGCCGGCCTCAGGCTCGCTCATCGGATGATCAGGTTCTCCCGGTACGCCTCGGCGTTGCGCCGGATCTCGGCCACCGAGTCGCCGCCGAACTTCTCCAGCGCCGCGTCCCCGAGCACCAGCGCCACCATCGCCTCGGCCACCACCGCCGCCGCCGGTACGGCACACACGTCCGACCGCTGGTTGATCGCCTCGGCCGCCGCACCCGTGGTCACGTCGATGGTCGACAGCGGGCGGGTCAACGACGAGATCGGCTTCATGGCGGCACGGACGCGTACCGGCTCTCCGGTGGTGATGCCGCCTTCCAGGCCACCGGCCCGGTCGGTCACCCGCCTCACGCCGTCCGGAGTCGGCACGATCTCGTCGTGCGCCGCCGAACCGCGCGAGCGCGCCTGGGTGAAGGCATCGCCGATCTCCACACCCTTGATCGCCTGGATCGACATCAGCGCGGCGGCCAGCCGGGCGTCGAGCTTGCGGTCCCACTGCACGTGACTGCCCAGCCCCGGCGGCACCCCGTACGCGATCACCTCGACGACGCCGCCGAGGGTGTCGGAGTCCGCCTTCGCGGCGTCGACTTCGGCGACCATCCGGGCGCTCGCGTCGGGGTCGAAGCAGCGCAGCGGATCGGCGTCGACCGCCTCCGCGTCGGCGGGCGACGGCAGCGTGCCCGGCTTCACCTGCACCGGCCCCAGCTCCACCACGTGGGAGACGATCTCGATGCCGAGCGCCTGGCGCAGCATCGACTTGGCGACCGTACCGACGGAGCAGCGGGCGGCGGTCTCCCGGGCGCTGGCGCGTTCCAGGATCGGGCGGGCGTCGGTGTGGCCGTACTTCTGCATGCCGGCGAGGTCGGCGTGACCCGGCCGGGGCCGGGTGAGCGGCGCGTTTCGGGCCAGGCTCGCCAACTCCTCCGGGTCGACTGGATCGGCGGCCATCACCAGCTCCCACTTGGGCCACTCGGTGTTGCCGACCCGGATCGCCACCGGGCTACCCAGGGTCACCCCGTGGCGCAGCCCGCCGACGATCTCGACCTCGTCCTGCTCGAACTTCATCCGGGCGCCCCGGCCGTAGCCGAGCCGGCGCCGGGCCAGTTCCCGTACGACATCGGAGCTGGTGAACTCGACCCCGGCAGGTACGCCCTCGAGGATCGCCACCAGCGCGGGACCGTGTGACTCGCCCGCAGTCAGCCATCGCAGCACGGGCGTAGTCTGTCACGCTCAGTTCGTCCGGCGCTGGGCAGCCCGTACCGGATCCCGAAGATCGGACGGCGTCACCAGGCGAGGTAGAGCCACGCCAGCCGGTCACCGACGAGTACGGCCAGCCAGGCCCCGACGAGCATCCAGGGACCGTACGGCAACTCGGTGCGCAGTGACGCTCTGCGCAGCGCCAGCAGCACCAGGCTGACCACCCCGCCGATCAGGAATCCCAGTGCCACACCCACCACCGCGGCGGTCCAGGACAGCCAACCCAGCGCCGAGCCGAGCAGGCCGGCGAGCTTCACGTCTCCGAAGCCGAGGCCGCGCGGCGCGGCGAAGGCGAGTGCGCCGTACAGGGTCAGTGCGCCGGCGCCGGCCAGAGCGGCCCGCAGCAACCCGGGCCAGTCACCCGCCAGCCAGCTCCCCACCGCCAACAACCCCACCACCAGGGGGTACGCCGGCAAGGTGATCGCGTCCGGAAGCCGGCGGGTGTCCCAGTCGACCACGGCGAGGACGACTCCGACGGCGGCCAGCGCGGCGAAGGCCGGCACGGCGTACCGGTCGTGGGGGTCGGGGATCAGTCGGGCGCAGAGTGCGGCGAGGACGACGCCGGCGGCGACGGACACTGTGGTACGGCGGTGACGGTCACGGCGTACTCCCGGGAATCGGGAAGCGGCGAAGAGCAGCAGCGGACCGCTGGCCGCACCCACAACGGCGCCGGCCAGCGCCGCGGGCAGGGTCATCGGGCGGCGGCGTGCAGCGCGTCGCGCATCGCCGGTACCGGCGCCGGTACGCCGGTGAACAGCTCGAACTGGCGTACCGCCTGGGCGAGCAGCAGGTCGAGGCCGCCGACCACGGTGCACCCGGCCGCCTCGGCGGCGGCGACCAGCGGCGTGGGCCACGGGTGGTAGAGCACCTCGAACACGACCAGACCCGGCCGCAGCCCCAGCGAGGCCACGATCGGGTCGGCCGCCCCTGCCGGCAACGTCGAGATCAGCAGATCGGCATCGGCCGCGGCACCGCCCGCCAGCTCGGCGTCGGCCGCCGTCCCGCCCGGCGAATGCGTCAGCTCGGCCGCCAGCGGTACGCCGAGCGCGTCGGCGACGCCGCGCAGGTCCTCGATCGCCTCGGGGCGGCGGGCGTGGACCGTGACCTCGGCGCCGAGTTCGGCAGCCGCGGCGAGCGCGGCCCGGGCGGTGCCGCCAGCGCCGAGCACAGTCATCCGCTCGGCCGCGGTCACGCCGGCGTCACGCAGCGCGTCGACCATGCCGGAGGCGTCGGTGTTCTCGGCGTACCAGCCGGTGTCGCGGCGGTGCAGGGTGTTCGCGGCGCCGAGGGTGGTGGCGATCTCGGATGCCTGGTCGGCGACGGTGAGCGCGACCTCCTTCAGCGGCATGGTCAGTGACAGGCCGGCCCACTCCGGGCCCAGCGTGGCGACGAACCCGGCCAGCTCCTGCTCGGCGCATTCGTGGGCGCCGTACGACCAGTCGGCCAACCCGGCGGCCGCGTAGCCCGCGTTGTGGATCACCGGCGAGAGCGAATGCGCGATCGGCTTCCCGAGCACCGCCGCCCGGCGCGCCGAGCCGGACCCCCGTGGTGTGCTCGACATCAGCAGCCGAGGTGCCGTTTCTTGCACACCGCGATGTTGCGCTCGTGCTCGGCCAGCGTCACGGCGAACGCGGAACTGCCGTCGGAGTCGATCGCCACGAAGAACAGCCACTTGCCCTTCGCAGGATTCACCGCCGCCTGCAGCGCGGCCTTGCTCGGGTTGCCGATCGGCCCCGGCGGTAGGCCGGCATGCGCGTGCGTGCTGTACGGGTTCTTCGGATCGTTCAGCTCGGCGTGGCTCAACCCGGACGAGTCCTTGCGCGCCTTGCCCTGCTTCTCCAGCCAGTAGTTGGTGGTGGAGTCGAACTGCAGCTTGTGCATCCACGCGTCTTTGGAGTTGAGCCGGTTGTAGATCACCCGGGTCGCCTTCGGCAGGTCCTTCGGGATCACCTCGGCCTCGCCGAGCGACGCGACGATCAGCGCGTCGTACGGCGTGATCCCCTTCTGCGTCGCGGCGTTCTGCAGGTCCAGCTCCTCGGCCACACTGAGGAACTTGTCGACCATCCGCTGGATCGCCTCCGCAGCCGTGGTGCCGGGGTCGAACTCGTACGTGGACGGGTAGAGGAAGCCCTCCAGACTCGGGGCCACCTTCTTCTTGTCGCTGCGGGTGAACCAGGAGTCGTCGATGCCGAACTCCTTGGGCTGCTTGTCCAGGTCCTGGAAGTCCTTGATCGGGATCTTCAGCCGGTCCGACAGCGTCTTGTACGTCCGCGCGTTGCTCTGTCCTTCCGGGACGGTCACCCGGTCGACCAGCTTGTTCTTCGGGTCCAGCAGCGCGGCGAGCGCCAGCTTCGCCTGCATCTTCTTCTTCAGCTGGTACGCCCCCGGCTGGATCGCCCGGCTGCGGGTGTCCGCGTCGGCGGCCTCGACGAACGCGGCGGCGCTCTTGACGACGCCCTTCTTGTACAGCTCGTTGCCGATGTCGTTGGCGTAGTCACCGGTCTTCACCACCACGGTCACCTTGCCGGTGCCGGGGCCGGAGAAGTCAGGCGCCTGCAGCAGGTCGCGGACCTTGGTGAAGCCGACCCAGCCGCCGACCACGAGCAGGCCGAGAATCACGATGGTGATCACCAGCGTGATCGCGGATCGGCCGCCGCCGCCTTCCTTACGGCGTCGGCGATGCCGGCCCGCCCGAGTCGACTGATCGTCGAAGAGGTCGAGCTGGTCAAGCATCCGGTCGCCTCCGGTGAGCGTCGAGCCACCCTTGCAGGATCTCCACGGCCGCCGCCTGGTCGATGACCGTACGGCGACGTCGCCCTCGTACCCCCCGCTCGGACAGCCTACGGGTTGCGACGACGGTCGACATCCTCTCGTCCGCGAGACGAACCGGGATCGGTGCGACTATCCGGGCAAGTTGCTCGGCGTACTGACGGACTTCTTGTGCGGCTTGGCGCTCTTGACCACCCAGAGTGACGGGCAGGCCCACGATCACCTCGACGGCTTCGTACTCGGCGACGACGGCGGCGATCTCGGCGAGGTCCGCTCTGGGCGCGGCGCTGCCGCCCGTCCCGCGCCTGCCCCCGCCCGCTCCCCTCGCGACCGTACGCACCGGAGAGGCGAGCAGCCCGTCGGGGTCGCTCGCGGCCAGTCCGATGCGCACCTTGCCCACGTCGACCGCGATCCGTACGCCCCGTACCCAGCCCTGGTCCGCGGCGTCGCCGGGCGGCGGGCCGGTCCCGTTGGCCTGGCCGGCAGGGGTGTCGGAGCCGTTGGGCTGGCCGGCCGCGGGGGCCGGGCCGGGGGCGGGGGTTTCGTGGGTCAGGAGGTTGCCGCCTTCGCGACGAGCTGCTCCACGGCGGCGAGCACGACCGGGGCCTGGTCGGCGGGCAGCCCGCCGCCCTGCGCCACGTCGTCGTTGCCGCCGCCCCGTCCGGACAGCGCGGTCTTCACCAGCTCCTTCGCGGACAGCCCGACGTCGCGTGCCCTGCCGTTGACGGCGACCACGAGCGAGGTCTTGCCGTTGGCGCGGGCGGCCACGGCGACCACACCCGGGCGTCCCCGGTCCAGCTTCCCCCGGATCTCCTGCGCCAAGGTCCGTACGTCGTTGCCACCCGTACCCTCGGGCGCCTCGGTCGCCACGTACGCCGTCCCCGCGACGTCGCGGGCTCCGGCGGCGAGGGTGGCGGCACCGGCGAGCACCATCTGGGCACGCAGCTGGGCCAGCTCCTTCTCGGCGTCGCGCAGCTGCGCCACGGTCTGTTCCACCCGGTCGGCGACCCGGTCGGACGGCACCCGGAACAGGTCCGCCAGCCGAGCGACCAGTACGTGCTCCGTGGCCAGGAAGTTGAACGCGTCGATCCCGACCAGCGCCTCGACCCGGCGGATCCCGGAACCGATGGAGGACTCCGACAGCAGCTTGACCAGGCCGAGCTGACCGCTGCGGTCGACGTGGGTGCCGCCGCACAGCTCGCGGGCGTAGTCGCCGACCTCGACGACCCGGACCTCGTTGCCGTACTTCTCGCCGAACAGCGCCATCGCGCCGAGCTTGCGGGCCGCTTCGAGCGTGGTGATGAAGGCGTGCACCTCGAGGTCGTGCAGCAGCACCTCGTTGACCTGCTGCTCCACGTCGGCGAGCACCGTCGGCGGCACCGCCGACGGGGTGTTGAAGTCGAACCGCAGTCGCCCCGGCGCGTTCAGCGAACCGGCCTGGGTCGCCGACTCGCCGAGGAAGTTGCGCATCGTCTGGTGCACCAGGTGGGTCGCGGTGTGCGAGCGGGAGATCGCGCGGCGGCGGCGTACGTCGACCTCGGCGTGACCGGTCTCGCCGGTACGCACCTCGCCGCGTACCACCTTGGCGCGGTGCACGATCAGACCCGGCGCGGGCGTCTGGACGTCGAACACCTCCAGCTCGCCGCCGCCGACCGTGATGAGGCCGGTGTCGGGCTGCTGGCCGCCGCCCTCGGCGTAGAACGGCGTGGTGTCGAGCACCACCTCGACCTCGTCGCCTTCGCCGGCTCCGGTGAGCACCCCGGAGTCGCCGATCAGTGCTGTGACCGTGGACTCCCGGGACAGCTCGGTGTAACCGGTGAACTCGCTGGGGCCGGAGCTGTCGAGCACCTGCCGGTACGCGGACAGGTCGGCGTGGCCGCTCTTGCGCGCCGCCGCGTGCGCCTTCCCCCGGGTACGCTGCTCGGCCATCAGCCGCCGGAAGCCCTCCTCGTCGACCGACAGCCCCTGCTCGGCGGCGATCTCCAGGGTCAGGTCGATCGGGAAGCCGTACGTGTCGTGCAGCGCGAACGCCTTGTCGCCCGACAGGCTGCTGTGACCGGCTTTCCTGGTCTCGTCGATCGCCAGGTCGAGGATCACGGTGCCCTGGCGGAGGGTGGAGAGGAACGCCTCCTCCTCGCCGTACGCGTACTGGGAGATCCGGTCGTACTCGGCGGACAGCTCGGGGTAGCTCGGCGCCATGCAGTCGCGGGCGACCGGGAACAGCTCAGGCAACGCGGGCTGCTCGAAGCCGAGCAGGCGGATCGCCCGAATCGCGCGGCGCAGGATCCGGCGCAGCACGTACCCGCGGCCCTCGTTGCCCGGGATCACCCCGTCGCCGATCATCATCAGACCGGTCCGTACGTGGTCCGCGATCACCCGCAGCCGTACGTCGTCCGGGTGCGACTGCGACGCGAGGTGGCTGGCGGTGACGCCGTACCGCTTGCCGGTGAGCTCGGCGGCGCGGTCCAGGATCGGGCGGACCTCGTCGATCTCGTACAGGTTGTCCACGCCCTGCAGCAGCGCGGAGACCCGCTCCAGGCCCATCCCGGTGTCGATGTTCTTCGACGGCAGGTCGCCCAGGATCTCGAAGTCTTCCTTGCCGGTGCCGGGGCCCCGCTCGTACTGCATGAAGACGAGGTTCCAGAACTCCAGGTAGCGGTCGCCGTCCGGCTCCTCGCCGCTGGTGATGTCGTACTCGGGGCCGTACTCGGGGCCGCGGTCGATCAGGATCTCCGAGCACGGGCCGCACGGACCCGGTACGCCCATCGACCAGAAGTTCGGCCCCATCCCGAGCTTGATGATCCGGGACTCCGGCACCCCGGTCTTGCGCCACAGGTCGTACGCCTCGCTGTCCTCGACGTACACCGAGGCCCACAGCTTCGACTCCTCGAACCCGTACCCGCCCTCGGCCTGCGGCCTGGTGACCAGGTCCCAGGCGTACGCGATGGCGCCTTCCTTGAAGTAGTCGCCGAACGAGAAGTTGCCGTTCATCTGGAAGAACGTGCCGTGCCGGGTGGTCTTGCCGACCTCGTCGATGTCCGGGGTACGCACGCACTTCTGGACACTCGTGGCCCGCCGGTACGGCGGCGTGACCTGACCCAGGAAGTACGGCTTGAACGGCACCATCCCGGCCGAGATGAACAACAGCGTCGGATCGTCGTACGCGGGCAGCGGGGCGCTGGGCACGACGGTGTGCCCGTTCGACTCGAAGTGAGCCAGGAACCGGCGCTTGATCTCCGCGGTCCTCATCGTTCGACGTCGCCTTCCTGCCTGCCGTTCGCTGCCGCCGGGCCGAAGTGGTACGGGTCTTCCAGGTGCTCCAGGTCGTCCGCGGTCAGGTCGCCGTACTCTGCGTTCTCGGTGAGCACGGCGTGGATCTGCTCTTCCCGCTCGGCCATGTTCTCGCGGACGTCCGCCATGAATTCACGCACAGAATCCAGCAGACCGACAGCGGATTGTTGCGCGCTGGCGGCGATCCCCCGCGGCGTGTACGACTGCGCCGTCCTGCTCAGCTTGCGTACCACCACGACGCCGACCGCGATGCCGACGCCCAGCCAGAACACCCGCTTGATCATGCCGACCTCCAACGCCGACGCGGCCGGGCGGCCTTCCGCTCGGCACGTTCCACTCGCAGCCGGTCACGCACCTCGCGCTCCTCGTCGGCGTGCCGGCGGTCCTTCGTGGCCTTGCGGATGCCGTACCCGAAAGCGGCCACCTTCACCAGCGGACTGGACGAAGCGGCGCCGATCACCGTCGCCAGGTTGGCCACCGTGCCGGTGACCTGCTGCGCGTGACCGGTGATCGTGTCGATCCGTACGAGCTGCGCGTTCACCCCGTCCAGCGAGGTGTGCACCTGGCCCAGCGCGATGTTCACCTGGTCGACAGTGGTCTCGAGCTTGCCCAACGCCGGAGTCGCCCGGTCGACCACCTCGTTGAGCGAGCGGGTGGCCGCGTCGACGGTATGCCGCAGCTTGAGGATCGGGATCGCCAGAGCCCCCACGAGCAGTAGGAAAGCCGCTGCAGCGATCAAGGCCGCGATTTCGCCACCGGACACGGTGGGCTCCCTTCGTTCTCATCTCACCGGGTGTCCCGGCATGTCCTCCCGGGCGCATCTCACCGATGCTTCGGGATGTCGGGTGGCTGCCCGCTTTGGTACCCGCAGGTGTGTTTCCGCCGTACCGGAGTGACCCTACCGGTCACGACCGGTGCGCACCGGCGGACCCGTACTACCGCAGTCGGGGATCGGCTCCGGCGTTGCGGATCACTACCGTAACGATCGACTCGGGACAGTGGTTGCCCGACACCCCGCCGTCGGCCGAGCCGCCCTCGCCGCCCTTCTTACGGCACTCGGGAGCGCGTACCCACAGGTCCAGGGTGTACTCGTCGCGGCGCCAGCAGGTGTAGTTGCCCCGCACCTGCCGGGCCGGGCAACCGGAGACCTGCCACGGCTTCCACCCCTGCTGCCCAAGAGCTTTGCGGTAGGCCGCCAGGGTCGGCTGCAGCCCTTGCCGCGACTCCCACATCCGTTGCCGTACCCGGCAGGTCTCGATGCACCACCGGTTGCCCATCGCCTGGTCCACCGGCCGCTGCGTCGCCCAGCCGGGCACCGGCAGTGCGTCCATCGCACGGAATGCCGGGTCCTGCGCGGCGCTGCGGATCAGGAAGCGCGCCCAGCAGCACCAACGTGACGCAGGCGAGCGTGATCAGTCGCAGCCGTTCGACCTGACGGATCTGCCCGAGGCGCTCCGACCGTCCACCCCGGGCCTGCGGTTGCCGGCCGGCCTTGGATTGCGGGCCGGCCTTGGGTTGCCGGCCGGCCTTGGGTTGCCGGCCGGCCTTGGGTTGCGGGCCGGCCTTGGGTTGCCGGCCGGCGTCGGGTTGCTGGCCGGCGCTCGGCGGGCGACCCTTTCCGGCCGGCGCGGCTTCGGGGCGGACCTCGGCGGCCGCTACCTGATGGGGCGCCGGCTCGGGCTGCTCCGGTCGTTGCTGCCGCCGGGTGGATCGTTTCGGCCGGGCCGGGGCTTCGGCCCCGGAGGCTTGGCCCCGGGAGGCTTGGCCCGGTCCCGCTTCGGGGCGCCCGTGGCGGCTCTCCCCCGGCTCAGCCGGGCCCGGTCGGGTACGACGGCCGGTCTCCGGCACCGCCCGCTCCGACCGCCGACCCGGATCCGAAGGCCCACCCGGTCGGCGCGGACCGTACGACTCATCCGGTCGGCGCGGATCTGGCGGCTCGCCGCG
>WNGB01008865.1_pt1 | contig 15795 bp, 13 predicted proteins | sample 5400681 | NCBI WGS metagenome assembly WNGB01 (sample SAMN13153367, study PRJNA577476) | soil metagenome | isolation source: 115 cm soil or saprolite under grassland replicate 2 | place: USA:California | collected 2016-06-15 | reverse complement strand
CGCGCCGTCGTCTGCCACTCCGACATGGAGCGCACCGGCTGGTTCGCGTGCTCGGACCCGCTGCTCAACCGACTGCACGAGAATGTCGTGTGGGGCATGCGCGGCAACTTTCTCGACGTGCCGACTGACTGCCCGCAGCGCGACGAGCGCCTGGGCTGGACCGGCGACATTCAGGTGTTCGCGCCCACGGCCTGCTTCCTCTATGATTGTGCCGGCTTCCTAAGCTCATGGCTCCAGGACCTGGCTGCCGAGCAGCAGACCGCCGGTGGTGTCGTCGCCCCGATCGTCCCCAACATCATGTTCAGATCGCCCATTCCGACGGCCGCGTGGGGTGACGCCGCGGTGATCGTGCCGTGGGTGCTGTATCAGCGCTACGGCGACACAGGAATCCTGGCGCAGCAGTTCGAGAGCATGCGCGCGTGGGTCGACCTGGTCGCGAGTGTCGCCGGCGCGGGGCGGCTGTGGGATACGGGCTTCCAGTTCGGCGACTGGCTCGATCCGGCCGCACCTCCGGATAAGCCGGGGGACGCGCGCACCGACGCGTCCCTCGTCGCCACCGCCTACTTCGCCGGCTCGGCCGAGTTGGTCGGGCAGGCAGCCGGTGTGCTCGGCCGGGCGGACGACGAGGCGAAGTACAGCACTCTGGCTGCTGAGGTTCGCGAGGCCTTCAACAACGAGTACGTCACGCCGAACGGGCGCGTGATGAGCGACTCCGCGACGGCGTACGCGCTGGCGATCGCATTCGCCCTGCTTCGCGATGACAACCAGCGGCGGCAGGCGGGCGCACGCCTGGCCGCGCTGGTGCGCGAGAGCAGGTACCGCATCAGCACGGGCTTCGTGGGCACGCCGCTGATCTGCGACGCGCTCTGCAGCGTCGGGGCGTACGACGCGGCTTTCCGGTTGCTGATGCAGCGCGAAAATCCATCCTGGCTCTACCCGGTGACCATGGGCGCCACCACGATCTGGGAACGCTGGGACAGTATGCTGCCGGACGGCTCGATCAATCCCGGCGAGATGACCTCCTTCAACCACTACGCCCTCGGCGCCGTCGCCGACTGGCTGCACCACACCGTGGGCGGCCTCGCGCCCGCCGCGCCGGGGTATCGTCGCCTCGACATCCGGCCACACCCGGGCGGCGGTCTGACGAGCGCCCGCGCCCGCCATCAGACGCCCTATGGCATCGCCGAATGCGCGTGGGAGATTGCGGCTGGGCAGATCGCGGTCGAGGTGTTGGTGCCGCCCAACACGACCGCCAGCGTGACCCTGCCCGGCGGCGACGCGCCGCCAATCGAGGTCGGGGCCGGACTGCACCGCTGGTCCGCCCCCTATCAGGAGCCCAGGGTGGCCCGCCCGCCACTCTCGCTCGACAGCCCAATCGGCGAGATCATCGACGACCGTGCGGCCTGGGCGACGGTGCGGACGACGATCGCCCGGCACATGCCGGAGCTTGCTGCGCAGATCGATGCCGAGGGCGGTATATCGGGTACCAGTAGCTTGACGCTGCGTCAGATGGTAGCGATGCGGGCGAACCCCGACGCGTTGCGCGCGGATCTGGAGGCTGCGCTGGCTGCGTTGGGGCGTTAAGCATAGCGAGCGTGTGCGGTGCGGCGGGCCAGCGCCGTTCTGTCCATTCAATACCCGCCTCTCTTCGAGGAGCGGGCGATTCCTGCGCCTGGGCCGAAAGAGGTGCTGGTCGAGATCAAGGCGGTGGGCGTCTGCGGCTCGGATGTCCACTGGTATGAGCACGGGCATATTGGGGCGGTCGTGGGCCACGAGGCGTCCGGGGTCATCGTGGATCTGGGCGCGGAAGTGACCGAGCACACCGTCGGCGAGCATCTGGCGCTGGAACCCGGCGTTCCATTTGGTACACCGACTCCCCCTACACTTGTCTGAAAGGCGGCAGCTGGCGCCGCCGGCCGTGCGAACTAAAAATCTGTCAGGATAATTACTGATACCCCATGCGGAGTTTCCCCGCTATCGAACCGGCGCCGCGCTGCTATGCTGGTAGCAACGTTTCCCGTTTGCTTAGGGGATTACGTGTTAGACGCGCGGAATCACGCCTGAACCGAGCAGGAACCTTGCTACGAAATATGGTGGGTGGGGGCTTCCGGGGAGCGCCGCGGGCGCGTTGCTGCCCGCCCAATGCTTCCGCATCAGACCAGATCGACGATGATGCCACGTTCGCGCAGCTCGCGCACCATCGGCGCTGGTGCGCCGTCATCCGTGATGATCCGGTCGATCTCGTGCGGCAGCGCAAAGGCGCTGAAGGCCATTCCCCCGAACTTGCTCGAATCAACAATGCCGACGACCAGACTCGCTGCGCTCACCATCTGCTGTTTCAGTTGCGCTTCCTCAATCTCGGATTCCATCAAGCCGTCGTGTGCCGTCACCGCTTGCGCGCCAAACAACCCGATGTCGACCCGCAGGCGTTGGATCGCGTTGTAGTTGAGGCTACCGACCAGCGAGCTCGACCGGCGCCGCATGGTCCCGCCGACGACAATTGTCGTGATGCCCTCACAGAAGTTCAGCTCAAGCGCGCTGTAGAGACCATTCGTGACCACTACGAGGTCCTCGCGATCTTTGATCAGGCGCGCCACCTGCAGCGCGGTGGTGCTGGCGTCGAGGAAGATGTGCTGCCCAGACTGGATGAGGGCTGCAGCTGCCCGGGCGATCCGGCGTTTCTCCTCCAGGCGCTCCTGCTCGCGCGCCCCGAAGTACAGCTCGAGCCGACCGCGGCCACTGACGACCGCGCCGCCGTAGACGCGGGTCAAGACACCTTGCGCCTCCAGCAGATCCAGGTCTTTCCGCACCGTCACTTCTGAGACGCCAAGCAGGTGACTCAGCTCGCCGACCGAGGTGCGGTCGCGCGCGTTCAAATACGTCAGGATCTGCTCGCGTCGGTGCTCCGAGGACATCCCATGATCGTTCTGAGACATTACCCCTGCGCTCCTTGAAACATACTCGTAACTTGGAAAAGTATCATAGCCCAATCATATCAGGAGAAAGTGAAGATGTCAAGGAGGATGAAATAAAAACGAAGCCAAATCCTTAAGAGTCTCTTGACTTCTTCGGAACGATGTGATAGTATTAACAATATCGAAGGCTTATCGTTTCAAATATTTTTCGATTATTTAGAGTAGGTCATGGATCTTGTACGTGCCATCGTCGGTAACAGCGGAAGGGAGGAGTCGGCGTAATGGCTTCAGGACAAGCTGATCGCGAGGTCGCGGCGCGGACCGCTGAACTCCGCGCGACCATCCAGCAGCTCCGGAGTGAGTTGGAGCAATGCCAGCGGGCGGAAGCAACCTTGCGCTTCCTGGCCGAAGCCAACAGTCTCATTGCGCCTTCGCTCGACTACGACTCCACGCTCCAGACCGTCGCGCACGTGGCCGTGCCGTTCCTGTGCGACTACTGCATCATCGATCTGCTCCCCGCCGAGGGGGCGCCGCGCCGGGTCGCCGTCGCGCATCGCGACCCGGCGCAGGAAGCCCTCCTCTCCGACATATGGCGCCGCTTTCAGCTTGCCGCGGATGGGACGTCGCCGATCGCCATGGTGGTGCGCACCCACCAACCGCTGGTCTGCGGCAGCGTGCCTGAGCCGTCCACATGGGGGACGATTCGGGACGACGATCTGCTCCCGCGCATCGACGCCTTGGGCGCCCCCAGCTCATGGATGACCGTGCCGCTGCTGGCTCGTGGGCGGATGCTCGGCACCCTCTCGTTTGCGCGCACGCGGCCCGCGCGCCACTACGGGTCCAACGACCTGACACTGGCGGAGGAGTTCGCGCGCCGCGCCACGATAGCAATCGAGCAAGCCGAGCTCTACGAACAGGCGCAGGAGGTCGCGGTGCTCCAGGAGCGGCAGCGCCTGGCCCACGACCTGCACGACGCGGTTACCCAGATGCTCTTCTCGGCCAGCCTGATCGCGGAGGTCTTGCCGCGGGTGTGGGAGCGCGATCACGACAAGGGGCGGCAACACCTGGAAGATCTGCGCCTGCTGACCCGCGGCGCGTTGGCCGAGATGCGCGCGCTGCTGCTCGAGCTGCGGCCTACCGCGCTGACCGGCGCCAGCTTAGATGATTTGCTCCAACAACTTGCCGAGGCGTTCACGGGCAGGACCTGCATTTCGGTCGCCTTGACGATCGAGGACGGCCGGAGCTCGGTTAACGGGTCCCTGCCGCCCGACGTCCAGATCACACTTTACCGGGTCGCCCAGGAGGCGCTGAGCAATATCTCCAGGCACGCCCGCGCCCGCCGGGTCGCCGTGCAGCTGCGCGTCCAACCCGCGCAGGTCGAGCTGCGCATCAGCGATGATGGCAAGGGCTTTGACCCGACCCAGATCGCGGCCGATCACTTTGGCCTGAGTATTATGCGCGAACGGGTCGCGGCGATTGGTGGGGTCCTGTCGATTGATAGTCATCCTGGCCAGGGTACCGCGGTCGCGGTGCGCTGGCGGGAATAGGACCGTATGATGACAGAACTGAGGCGCATTCGCGTGCTGCTGGTCGACGATCATCCCATGCTGCGGCGCGGGCTGGCGGCGTTTCTGAGCGTGTTTGACGACCTGGAACTGGTGGGTGAGGCGGGTGGCGGCGCGGAGGCCATCCGCATGTGCGCGCAGCTCCAGCCCGACGTGGTGCTGATGGATGTGCTGCTGCCGGATCTGGACGGCGCCCGAGCGACGCAGGCGATCCGCGAGTGGTGGCCGCAGACGCAGGTGCTGGCGCTGACCAGTTTTGCGGAGGAGGCGGATGTGCAGCGCATGATCCGGGCGGGAGCGATCAGCTACCTGCTGAAGACCGTCACGGCCGAGGAGCTGGCGGCCGCCATCCGCGCGGCGGGGCGCGGGCAGTCGACGCTGGCCCCGGAGGCCCTGCACGCGATGCTTCACGCCGCCAGCCACCCATCCACGCCCGGCGCCGATCTCACCGCCCGCGAGCGCGAAGTGCTGGCGCTCATGGTGCAAGGGCTGAGCAACACTGCCATCGCCGCACGGCTGGTGGTGAGCCAATCGACGATCAAAGGTCATGTCAGCAACATCCTCGCCAAGCTGAAGGTATCCAGCCGCACTGAGGCGGTGGCGCTGGCCGTGCAGCACCAGCTGGTCGATGTCCGGCCAGAATACCCCCCAACTGACCGGTAGAAAAACAGCCCAACTGACCGGTCCGAAGTCCGCTCGGATGACCCGTGTGGCGGGGGCGAGTCTGTGGTATGTTCTCCTTGCACCACCAACCATCCCACTACCAAAACCGCCTCGCCGCATCAACCATCTCATTACCAGACTGTCGTGCGCACAACTAACCACTTGACGTACCCACGGCTCGATGAGAGGGGGCGATGCACATGCCTGGCGAGATCTACCGCACGCGCGTCGTCCTGGCCGACCGGCAAGCGGACGTGCGATCCGCGTTGCGACTCCTGATAACCGACTCGGTTGGTTTACAGGTCGTCGGTGAGGCCACGGATGCCACCGAACTCTGGACGCAGATACAAACGGTTCAACCCGAGCTGTTGGTACTCGACTGGGGAATGATCAGCGCCCAGGCTGCGACTCTACTGTCCGCGCTGCGCACCATCTGCCCGCGCCTGCAGATTATCGCCCTCAGCTGGCGGCCGGAGGTGCGGCCGGAGGTGCTGGCGGCGGGCGTGGATGCCTTCGTCAGCAAAGTCGACCCGCCCGAACGGCTGCTGAAGGCGCTGCGAGCCGTGCGCGCAAGCGCCTACGTTGAACACCCTGCGGCACCAGGTAATGACAGCCCGAGGGCGGAAGGGCAGCACGATTGACGGTGGTGTGAGCCCATTGACTGTTCCATGAACGACCAGTCGCAGATCAGGAGCATACCAATGCGGGTTGCCCTCTTCATCACCTACTTCAACGACACGCTGTTCCCAGAAACCGGCCGCGCCACCGTCCAGGTGCTGGAGCATCTCGGCCACACGGTCGAGTTCCGGCGCGAGCAGACCTGCTGCGGCCAGATGCACTTCAACACCGGCTACCAGCGCGAGGCCATCCCGCTGGTGCGCCGCTTCGTGCGCGTGTTCCACGACGCCGAGGTGGTGGTCGCGCCCTCGGCCTCCTGTGTGGGGCTGGTGCGCGACCTGTACGGGCGCGCGGCGGAGCTTGCTGACGACCCGGCATTGGCCCGCGAGGTCGCCATCCTTCAGCCGCGCGTGTTCGAGCTGAGCGAGTTCCTGGTCCACAAGCTGGGCGTGGAGGATGTCGGCGCCTACTTTCCGCACCGCGTGACCTACCACCCCACCTGCCACTCCCTGCGCGTGCTACGGGTGGGCGACGCACCGCTACGGCTGCTGCGGGCCGTGCGCGGTATCGAGGTCGTGGACCTGCCGGACGCCGAGCAGTGCTGCGGCTTCGGCGGGACATTTGCGGTGAAAAATGCCGACACATCTATGGCCATGCTGGGCGACAAACTGCGTGCCGTGCGCGAGACCCGCGCCGAGATCTGTGTCGCGGCCGACACCTCCTGCCTGATGCACATCGGCGGGGCGCTCCATCGCCAGCGCGCCGGCGTTCGCACGCTGCATATTGCCGAGATCCTGGCGTCGACGGAGTGAATGGTTGATCGGTTCGATATGTTTATGTCGGGAAGATCCATGTGTCGTTTTCGCACACAATGCGATCGGCGATGTAGGGGCGGCGCACGTGCCATGGTCCATCCCAATGGTATCGTTGGTGGTGACGATGGCGGCGATGTCGGGGCGAAGCATTTGCACCCGTTGATCGGTGTTACATCGATCCATAATGTATGTTGCAAAATGGCGTTGATATCGATCGGTGCGGGCAAATGCTTCGCCCCTACGATATCGTCGCGCGCATCGCCGCGCGCATGGTGATCGCATCGCCGCGCATGGCCATCGCATCGTCGCCCACATCGTTGATCACAACGATTGTGAACCGGGAGAAGGATATGACCAAGCCGCAAGGCGTGCTGACCAGCGCGCCAATCACCTTCCAGGAGTCGGCGAAGGTCGCGCTGGCGAACCCGCAGCTGCGCCGCAACATGGGCAAGGCCACGCAGACCATTCGCGCCAAGCGCGCAGCGGTGGTCGATGAAATGCCGGACTGGGAGGCGCTGCGCGAGGCCGGCCGCGCGATCAAGGAGCGCACGCTCCGGCACCTGGACGACGAGCTGGTGCGGTTGGAAGCGGCCATCCAACGCGTGGGCGGCCATGTGCATTGGGCGCGCGATGCAGCCGAAGCCAATCGCATCATCACCGGCCTAGCGCAGGCGCACCACACGCGCGAGGTCATCAAGATCAAGTCGCTGACCACCGACGAGATCCAGCTCAACGCGGCGCTCGCCGGCGCCGGCATTGCGGCCGTCGAGACCGACCTGGCCGAGCTGATCATCCAGCTCGCGCACGAGCACTCGTCGCACATCCTCGTTCCGGCGATCCACAAGAACCGCGCCGAGATTCGCGAACTCTTCGCGCGGAACATGGGCGTCCGCGACCTGTCCGACGATCCGAAGGAGCTGGTGGCGGTGGCGCGCGCGCATCTGCGCGCAAAGTTCCTCAGCACGCCCGTCGCGGTCAGCGGCGCCAACTTCGCTGTGGCCGAGACCGGCGCGGTCTGTGTGGTCGAGTCGGAAGGTAATGGCCGCATGTGCCTGACCTTACCGCAGGTGCTGATCTCGGTGATGGGCATCGAGAAGGTCATCCCGACCTTTCAAGATTTCGAGGTCTTTCTCCAGTTGCTGCCGCGCTCGTCGACCGGCGAGCGCATGAACCCGTACACCTCGCTCTGGACCGGCGTCACGCCGGGCGATGGGCCGCAGGAGTTCCATCTGGTGCTGCTGGATAATGGGCGTACTGAGGTGCTGGCCGACCAGATCGGGCGGCAGACGCTGAACTGCATCCGCTGCTCGGCCTGCCTGAACATCTGCCCGGTCTACGAGCGCACCGGCGGCCATGCCTACGGCTCGGTCTATCCGGGGCCGATCGGCGCGATCCTGACGCCGCAGCTGGTGGGCGTCGACCACGCCAAATCGCTGCCCTATGCCTCGTCGCTGTGCGGGGCCTGCTACGACGTCTGTCCGATCAAGATCAATATCCCGGAAGTGCTGATCCATCTGCGCGGCGAAGTGGTGCGGCACAAGCAGGGGCACGGCGGGGTGCGCGCGGCGCTCGATCCCGAGAATGTGGCGTTCAAGGCGCTGGCGAAGGTGTTTGCGAGTCGTGTCGCTTACGAGCAGGCCCAGCGGCTGGCCAGAGTTGGGCAGCTGCTGCTGCAACGCGATGGCTACATCACCTGGCTCCCGGGCCTGCTGGGCGGGTGGACGGCGATGCGCGACATACAAGTCCTGCCGCGGCAGACCTTCCGCGAGTGGTGGCAGTCGAGGGGTCAGGGATCAGGGGTCAGGGATCAGGAGGCGCTGGAACATCCGACCCCTGGCCCCCGACCCCCGACCCCTGGAGGTGCGGTATGAGCGCTGCACGTGACGAGATCCTGCGCCGCATCCGGTCGGCGCTGCGTGATGTGCCGGCGGGCGAGCGGCCGGAGGATGTGCCCATCGCGCGTGCGTACCGGCGGGCGAGCACGGCGACGGGTGCGGAGCTGGTGGAACAGTTCGCCGAGCGGGTCGCCGAGTACAAGGCGGTGGTGCGCCAGGTGACGGCGGTGGATCTGCCGGGCGCGATCGCCAATGCCTGCGCGGCGCGCGGCGTCCGGCAACTGGTGGTCCCCGCCGACCTGCCGGCGGACTGGGCGCCGCCAGGGGTCGCGCTGCTGCGGGACGACGGGCTGACGAATGATCAGCTCGACACCAGCGACGGGGTGCTGACCGGCTGCGCGCTGGGGATCGCCCAGACCGGCACGATCGTGCTGGACGGCGGGGCGGCTCAGGGGCGGCGGGCGATCACGCTGCTGCCGGACTACCACCTGTGCGTGGTGCGGGCCGACCAGATCGTCGATCTGGTGCCGGAGGCGATCGCGCAGCTGCAAGGGGCAGCCCGCGCTGGTCAGCCGATCACCTTCATCTCCGGCCCTTCGGCGACCTCGGACATCGAGCTGAACCGGGTCGAGGGCGTGCATGGCCCGCGCACGCTCGCGGTGCTGATTGTGGAATAGTTTTGAGTTCCGGGTGCCCTCTGGGCGTTTTGAGTTTTGAGTTTGACGATGTCTCACTCAGAACTCAAAACTCGACTGAATGCGGAGTTCAACGATGAGCGAGAAACCACCCATCTTTCAGGTGCAACACGTCTCGAAATCGTTTGGCGGCGTCCACGCACTCAAAGATGTGCATTTCGAGATTTTTGCCGGAGAAGTGCACGCCCTCTTAGGTGAGAACGGCGCCGGCAAGTCCACCCTGATCAAGATCATGACGGGGGTGCACCAGCCCGACACGGGCGAGCTGTTCCTCGAAGGACAGCCGATTCATTTCGCCAACACGCGCGAGGCGCAATCCCACGGTGTCGCCGCGATCTACCAGGAACCGAGCCTGTTCCCCGACCTGGATGTCGCCGAGAACATCCTGGTCGGTCGCCAGCCGATGCGCGGGGGCCGCGTCGACTGGAAACGGATGTACCAGGAAGCCAGCGACTTGCTGAGGCGCCTGGGCCTGGCCCTCGATCCGCGCACCAAAGCGCGCGAATTGAGCGTCGCGCAGCAGCAGGTCGTCGAGATCGCCCGCGCGCTCTCGATCAACGCCAAAGTCCTGATTATGGATGAGCCGACCTCCTCGCTCACGCTGGGTGAGGTCGAGGAATTGTTCAAGATTGTGCGCCAGCTGCGCCAGGCCGGCACCGCGATCGTCTTCATCTCCCATCGTCTGGAGGAGCTGTTCGCCCTGGTCGACCGCGTCACGATCTTACGCGACGGCACCTACGTCGGCACGCGCGCGATGGCCAACGTGACCACCGACGATCTGATCCGCATGATGGTGGGGCGGTCGCTGAATGAGCTCTTTCCCAAGCAAGCGGTCGAGGCGGGCGAGGTGCTGCTGGACGTCGCCGGGCTGGGCGTGGAAGGCACGTTCTCCGATGTGTCCTTCCAGCTGCGCCGCGGCGAGATCCTGGGCATGTCGGGGTTGATTGGCGCCGGCCGCACCAATGTGGCCCGCGCGCTCTTCGGCACCGAACCCGCTACCACAGGAACCATTAAACTTGACGGCACGGTCGTCACCATCGACAGTCCCGACACGGCGATGGCGCTGGGGATCGGGTATGTGCCGGAAGATCGCAAGGAACATGGGGTTGTGCTGCAGATGGGCATCGGGCAGAACATCACCTTGCCGATCATAGCGAAGTTTACGACCCTGGGTTGGATCGACGAAAAACGGGAGCGCGAGGTGGCGACGGCGGATGCGCAGAAGTTGGAGGTGAAGATGGCCAGCATCGAACAGCCCGTCGGGCAGCTCTCGGGCGGCAACCAGCAGAAAGTCGTGCTGGCCAAGTGGCTGGGCACCCAGCCGCGCGTGCTCATCCTCGACGAGCCGACGCGCGGGATCGACGTGGGCACCAAGGCCGCCGTGCATCGCCTGATGAGTGGCCTGGCCGCGCACGGGATGGCGATTCTGATGATCTCCTCGGAGTTGCCGGAAATCCTGGGCATGAGCGACCGCATCCTGGTCATGCGCGAAGGGCGCCTGACCGGCCAGTTCAGCCGCGCGGAGGCCACGCAGGAGAAGCTGATGGCGGCCGCGACCACCGCGTAGCCACGCATTGCCTCAAAGGAGCGCAGGGATGATCGCAGATTCTGAAGCCTATCGGCGCCCGCAACGCAGCCTGGTGCAGGCGTTCGTCAAATTCCGGGAGCTTGGCATCGTCCTCATTATCGTGGTGCTCGCCGTGCTGGTGAGCCTGCGCAACCCGGCCTTTCTCACGGCCGACAACTTCCGGGATATCGTGCTGAACATTTCGATCCTGGTGATTGTCGCCCTGGCCCAGACCCTGGTCATCATCACGCGCGGGATCGATCTGTCGGTGGGCTCGATGATCGGCCTGACGGCCATGATGGTCGCCTTCACGATTGCGGCGTTCCCGGCAATGCCGCCCCTGTTCGCCATCCCGCTGGGTATGGCGCTGGGGGCCGCGCTCGGCAGCCTCAATGGGCTGATCATCGCGGGCGGCGGCGTCCCGCCGATCATCGCCACCCTCGGCACGCTCAGCATCTATCGTGGGCTGATCTTCATCTACAGTGGGAGTAAATCGACCATCAATGCCTACGAGATGCCGCCGGGCTTTCGTGAGCTCGCCAAAGGCACGCCGCTGGGTGTGCCCAACCTGATCCTGTTTGCGATCGTCGTCGCCGGCGCGGTGTACTACTTCCTGCGCTATGCGCGCGCCGGTCGTGACATCTATACGGTGGGCAGTAACCCGGACGCCGCGCGCTTCGCCGGTATTCCCATCCAGCGGACCATTTTCCTGGTCTATGTGATTTCCGGCCTGTTATGCGGCCTGGCGGGCGTGTTGTGGGCGGCGCGCTTTGAATCGGCCCAGACGAATACGGCGCTGGGCTTTGAGCTCCAGACCGTGGCGGCGCCGGTCGTGGGCGGGGTCAACATTTTTGGCGGCAGTGGCAGTGTCCTCGGCGTGATCTTCGGGGCATTTCTGCTCGGCATCATCAACAACGCGCTCACGCTGGTGCAGATCTCGCCCTTCTGGCAGCTGGCCGCGCAAGGCCTGCTGATCCTGCTGGCGGTGATTGCCGATGCGTCGATCTCGCGCCGATTGCAGCGCATGACGTCCCGACCAAACCGCTAACGATGTACGATTGACGCTTTTGGATTGTCAAATAGCGTAAATCGAGCTGAGGTAGAAGATGACACAAAACACAAGCTCCCTCCGCCGCGTGTTCCTGCGCTGGGAATGGCTCCTGGTCGCGCTGATCGTCGTCGTGACGATCGTCAACGCCCGGCTGTCGCCCTTCTTCCTGAATGGCACCAACCTGCTGCGCACCACGTCCGATTTTATGGAGCTGGGCATCATGATGCTGCCGATGGTGTTCATCATCATCACCGGCAACATCGACCTCTCGATCGCCTCCACGCTGGGCCTGTCCGCCTCGCTGATGGGCTGGCTGTTCATGGGCGGCTGGAACATCTGGCTCGCGGCCGCCATCGCGCTGCTTGTCAGCGTGCTGGCCGGTCTGTTGAACGGTGTCCTGATCGCCCGCTTGAAGCTGCCATCGCTGGTCGTGACGATCGGCACCTTGTCCTTCTACCGCGGCCTGGCCTATGTGCTGCTGGGCGATCAGGCCGCACGGGGCTATCCACCGTCCTTTACGTACCTGGGCCAGGGGACGCTCGGCGGTACCCGCATCCCCTTCGCGCTGCTCGTGTTTGCCGTGCTGGCGCTGATCTTTGGCCTCGTGCTCCACAAAACGACCTTTGGGCGCTATCTCTACGCCATCGGCAGCAACGAGCCGGCCTGTCGCTACTCCGGCGTGCCGGTCGAGCGTATCAAAATCATCATCTTCGTATTGTCCGGTGTGATGGCCGCACTGGCCGGGTTCATCCTGGCCGCCCGCTTCGGCAGCACGCGCCCGGATATCGGGACCGGGCTGGAGCTGACGGTCATTACCATCACGGTCCTCGGCGGCGTCAGTATTTACGGCGGGAGCGGCACCATGGTCGGCGCGATTCTGGCGCTGGTTCTGGTCGGCCTGCTGCGCTTTGGTATGGGTCTCGTCAACGTTCAGGGCCAGGTCCAGGCGATTGTCATCGGCCTGCTGCTGATCCTCTCGATCCTGCTGCCGCGGCTGGGGCGTCAACTGTCCGCCGGGCTGGCGTGGGACCGGAACACCATCCGCAAGACGGCTATGGCGGTGACCGTCGCGGTCCTGTTTGGCCTGTTCTTCTTCTGGTCGCGCGCGCTCATCCTGACTCAATAGCGCCCGGTGGCGCGCGACAATGCCGCGCTATGCCCACAAAGGAGCATGCCTATCGCCGACAATCGCTCGCCACACGCTCGATCTCGTGATCGTACGATCGCCAGTACAAGCGGATACTATGACTAAAGGAGAAGATGGCCATGCGTAGCAAACCGATCAGCCTCGTCCTGGTGCTGAGCCTCCTGCTCACGGCACTGGCTGCCTGCGGTGCGCAGCCGGCAGCCACCCCCGCAGCAACCAATGCGCCTGCCGCGGCCGCCACCGCCGCACCGGCAGAAGCCGCCACCGCCGCACCGGCAGAAGCCACCGCCGCGCCCGCCGCGGCCGCCACCGCCGCACCGGCAGAAGCCGCCACCGCACCCGCAGCCGTGGGCGGGAGCGGCAAGACCTACGTCCTGGTGCCGAAGAACCTGGGCAACCAATATTTCGATACGGCGAACAAAGGCGCCCAGGAAGCTGCCAAAGAGCTCGGCGTCACCGTGAACTATCAGGGGCCGGCCCAGGCGGATGCGACCCAACAGATCCAGCTGCTCAACTCCTTGATCGCCCAGAATGTGGGCGGCCTGGCGATCTCGGCGGACGACTCGGATGCGCTGGTTCCGACCGGCAAGCAGGCGATCGACTCCGGTATCCCGGTGGTGACCTTCGACTCGGCGATCTCCCCTGGCGGGCGCACCGTGCATATCGTGCAGGCGAAATCGGCGGATATTGCCGCCGTGCAGATCAAGATGGCGTCGGATCTCGCCAAGGGCGAGGGCAAGATCGCGATCCTGAGCGCGACCTCCACGGCGCCGAATCAGAACGAGTGGATCGGCTTGATGAAGGAAGAGCTCAAGAAGCCTGAGTACGCCAAGCTCGAGCTCGTGGACACCGTCTACGGCGACGATCAGGACGAGAAGAGCTACACCGAAGCGCAAAGTCTGATGAAGAAATATCCGGACCTGAAGGTCATCATCGCGCCGACGACGGTGGGGATTGCATCCTCCGCACGCGCGGTGAAGGATGGCAACCTGATCGGCAAGGTGTTTGTCACGGGGCTGGGCACGCCGAACTCGATGCGCGATTACGTCAAAAGCGGCGCGGCCCCGCAGTTTGCGCTCTGGAACCCGGCCGACATGGGCTACCTGGCGATCCAGACGCTGAACGCGATCGCCAGCGGCCAGATCAAGGGCCAGCCCGGCGATAAGTTCAAGGCCGGCCGGCTCGGCGAGTACACGGTCGACCAGGACGGCACCGTGCTGCTCGGCCCGCCGACGGTGTTCACGAAGGACAACATCGACCAGCTCAACTTCTAGTGCGTGTCCAGCCGTCAGCCATCTCGTTCGAAAACCCCACCCACTCCAAATATGTATCTGAAAGACTATAGCATTGCATAACTGAAAGCTGAAAGCTTATGAGGCATGCGATGAAACGTATAGGATTTGTGCTCAAGGTCAAACCGGACCGGCTGGCGGAGTACCAGCGGCATCACGAGCAGGTGTGGCCCGACATGCTCCAGGCGCTGCGCGACGCCGGCTGGCACAACTACTCCTTGTTCGCGCGCGACGATGGGCTGCTGTTTGGCTACTTCGAAACGCCACAGAGCTTGCAAGCGGCCCAGGCGCGCATGGCGGAGCAAGAGGTCAACACCCGGTGGCAGGAGTTCATGGCGCCCTTTTTTGAGTCGCCGAGCAACGCGCGGCCAGATGAGCTGTTTGTGGAGCTGACCGAGATTTTCCATCTGGACTGAGAGCAGAAAGGACCCGCGCTGATGAGTACGTCTCTGACGAGCAAACAGCTGCGCGACGCCTACGCGCTGGCCAAGGAGCGCTACGCCGGCCTGGGCGTCGACACGGACCGGGCGCTGGCGACGCTGGCACAGGTGTCGCTGAGCCTGCACTGCTGGCAGGGCGACGACGTCGCCGGCTTCGAAGCGCCCGACGCCGCGCTGAGCGGCGGCATCGCCGCGACCGGCAACTATCCCGGTAAGGCGCGCACGCCCAACGAGCTGCGAAACGACCTCGACCAGGCCTACCGCCTCATTCCCGGCGCCCACCGCCTCAACCTCCACGCCATCTACGCCGAGACCGGCGGTAAACAGGTCGCGCGCAACGAGCTTCAGGCGGAACACTTCGCCGGCTGGGTCGCGTGGGCTAAGGCCAACCACCACGGCCTCGACTTCAACCCGACCTGTTTCTCCCATCCGCTGTCGGAGAGCGGCTTTACCCTGTCGAGTGCCGATGATCACATTCGCCAGTTCTGGATCGAGCACTGCATCGCCTGTCGTCACATCGGCGCATCCTTCGGCCGCGAGCTGGGCACGCCCTGCGTGACCAACATCTGGGTCCCCGACGGCTTCAAGGACACGCCGGTCGATCGTGCCGCGCCGCGCCAGCGCCTCAAGGAGTCACTCGACCAGATCATGGCCGTGCCGATCGATCGCCGGCATAACCTCGACGCGGTCGAGAGCAAGCTGTTCGGCATCGGCGTGGAGAGCTACACCGTCGGCTCGCACGAGTTCTACCTGGGCTACGCCACCAGTCGTGACGACCTGTTGCTCTGCCTCGACGCCGGTCACTTCCACCCCACCGAGGTGATCTCCGACAAGATCTCGGCGGTGCTGCTGTTCGTGCCGGCCATCGTGCTGCACATCAGCCGCCCGGTGCGCTGGGACAGCGACCATGTGGTCACGCTGACCGACGAGGTGCAGGCCATCCTGCACGAGATCGTCGCCGGCGGAAATCTCGACCGCGTGCATATCGGGCTGGATTTCTTCGACGCCAGCATCAACCGTATCGCCGCCTGGGCGATCGGCGCGCGCAACGTCCTGCGCGCCGCGCTGCTGGCCCTGCTCGAACCGAGCGAGCGGCTGCGCGCCCTGGAAGACGGCGGCGACTATACCGCACGCCTGGCGCTGCAAGAGGAGCTCAAGGGTATGCCCTGGGCCGCTGTGTGGGACCAGTTCT
>WNGB01017977.1_pt1 | contig 15797 bp, 18 predicted proteins | sample 5400681 | NCBI WGS metagenome assembly WNGB01 (sample SAMN13153367, study PRJNA577476) | soil metagenome | isolation source: 115 cm soil or saprolite under grassland replicate 2 | place: USA:California | collected 2016-06-15 | reverse complement strand
GCCCCGTCCGCACGTCGTACTGCCAGCCGTGCCACGGACACGTGAGCACGCAGCCCTCCAGGCGGCCTTCGCCCAGCGGACCTTGGAGATGCAGGCAGTGCTGCTGGACGGCGTAGAAGCCGCTGGCGCAGTTCGCGAGTGCGATCTCCTCCTCGCCGGCCTGGACGGGCCGGATCGTTCCGGGAGGTACCTCCTCGACGCGCGCAACGGTCACGAACGTCCCGTCAGCCACGCATCGACACTAGCAATCGAGACGCCGTCAATCGTCCGAGCGGTACGCGTAGGTCGCGGCGTAGGCGCAGCGGCCGCGTACCTCGATGCTCAACTCGTCGCTGCGCACCGCGAGGAGATCGGCGATGACCTCTTCTCCGCTGCGGTCGTGGCCCGGGATCGCGCAGGTCACCGCTTCTTCAGAAGGGACCGGTTCCCGCTGAACGACCTCGACCCAGCCGTTCGCACGCAGCCGCCGCCGAGACGGCGTGTGGTCGATTGCGATCCGTGCAGGTCTCACCGCCCACACCTCGCCGATGTGATCCGCGAAGTTGGCGAGCGTTGTCCCGCCGGCCTTGCCGAGGAAGATGGCTGCGAGCGTGTCGCGTTGCTCGGCTGTTCCCCGCTCGTCCACGTAGAGCGACACACGCCACGGCGAGCCGGACTCGTCGTCGTCGTACGAGCCGGCCATGACAACGGACAGGCCGGAGAGGTCGAGCGAGTCCGCCCGTCCGGCGTCGATCGTCCAGCCCAGCGCGAAATCGCAGACGCCGTAGGTCGAGCGGCCGCCTTTCCTGCCGCCGATCGAGCGACAGGGACAGATCGCCTCACAGGAGCAGGCCTCGAAGTACGGACCCGAGACCGCCCACGAGCGAATCGTGCTCACGACATTCCCATCCCGTGCAACGCGGGAGCGACGGCCGACCACCGTGCGAGGCAGCGCGCCTTGAGGCCCGAAAGCTGATAGCCGCCCGCGACGAGGAGAGCGGCGGCGCCGGCCCAGGGGAGGGCGGCCGGCCGGCGAGTCGCGAGCTCGTCGACGGCAGCGGCGAGGAGGAGTGCGACCAGCCCGGCGAGCAGCCATACGATCGCAGGCCGGGCGAGCAGTACCCAGGCACCAATCGCTGCGACGAGGAGTGGCGCGGCGAAGCCACGCGTCCACGGCTTGGGCGCCGGGCGCTCCACCAATCGACCCTAGCAACGGCACCCCTGCCGCGGTACGCTCCCGCCGTGGCCACGATCCTGCTCTGTGGGGTCGATGTCTACTTTCGGGGCAAGCTCGAGGCCCTGCTGCCTGGGCATCACTTCGTTACGTCGGACAGCGCCGACTGGCCCGACCTCGTGATCGCGGACATCTCTCGCGTCGACCCGGACGACGTCGCCGACTCCTACCCAGACGTTCCGATCGTCGGCTTCAGCGGCCACACCGATACGGCGGGACTTCGCCGCGCGCATGAGGCGGGCTTCGACCAGGTGCTGGTCAAGAACGCGCTCCAGGAGCGCGCGCCTCAGGTCGTCGAGGAGCTGATCGCCTCAGTAGAGTGATGGGCTAGATGACGTACATCATCGCCGAGCCCTGCATCGACATCAAAGACCTGTCCTGCGTTGACGTTTGCCCCGTCGATTGCATCCACCAGGCCGACCGCATCCTCGTGATCGACCCCGAGGAGTGCATCGACTGCTTCGCGCCCTCCGAGCGGCTGATCACCTCACAGGGCGTTCGTTCGTTCCAAGAGCTCGAGAACGAGGCGTGCCGCGTGCTGACCGACAGTGGCTTCAAGCCGGCAGTCATCAAGCGATTCCAGCGCAGGCCGCTCGTCAGGTTGGAACTCGCGCCGGCGTTCGAGGAGCGCGATCGCTACGGCGGCACGCGGCTGACCACGCGTAACGGGTCGAGGTTCCGGCGAGTCGTCCGTGCGACACCGACCCACAGCTGGTTGCTCGTCGACGGGGAACGAACCGATGCTCTTTCTCCCGGCCAATTCGTTCCGTCGGCGCGCGCGGATCCGAAGCGTGACTCGGAGAGTTATCGACTCGGCGTCCTGCACGGCCTCGTCTTCGGTGATGGGAGCTGGAACAAGCAAGAGATTCGCTCCGGTCAACATCTCCACTACGTCCAGCTCTACGGCGAGAAGGTGGCGAGGTTCAGGGACTTCTTCGACCAGGTGAACTTCTCACCTTGCCTGGATGTCCATCCCGGCTACGCCGGCACCGGCGTCGTGCGCGCTTCCGCGAATCTCAAGCGTCTGCTCCCTGAGGATGCCGACCCGGAATACATAACCGGGTTCGTCGACGGGTGGCTCGCCTCGGACGGAGACCAGGTCAAGGCCGGCTCTTGGCGGTTGCGGTCGACTGACCACGAAGCACTGGCCTGGCTCGAGCAGGCGGCGCTGATGGCCGGCTATATCGCGGTCGGCTCCGGCGAGGAGGGTAGCGTCGAGACGAATTTTGGCGTTCGCAGCAGGCCGATCCGCTGGCTTTACCTGGCGACGCGCGAAGTTTTTTGGCGCGTGATGAGCGTCGAGCCGGAGGAAGCAGATGAGGCTGAGACGTTCTGCGCCGTCGTACCTCGCAAGCACGAGTTCACACTCGCCGGCGGTGTCTACACCCGGAACTGCGGGGCATGCGAACCGGAGTGTCCGGTCGAGGCGATCTTCCCCGAGGATGCCCTTCCGGATAAGTGGGAGCCGTTCGTGAAGATCAACTACGCGTACGGCGAGGGGTTCGACGTCGTGAACAAGCTCACCGACGAGTACGCGACCGAGCACAACGTCCAGAACCCACCGCTGGAATAACTCGCGCAGGAGCGGGTATTCACTAGTCGTAGTCCAGTAGGGGGTTTGACAATGCCTCAGGAAGCATGGAGCGGAAAGCGCGAGCGTCAGTACGAGCACATCAAGGAGTCGGCGAAGAAGCAGGGCCGCTCGACGAAGCGGGCCAAGGAGATCGCGGCGCGCACAGTCAACAAAGAGCGGGCTCGTAGCGGAGAGAGCAAGAGCCGCTCGCGGACTTCGACCCGGGATATGTCTTCGGGCCGCCGTGGCGGTCTCCGGTCAGGCACGCGGCGCACGAAGGGCCGCACGAAGGAGCAGCTGTACAACGAGGCCAAGCGCCGGAACATCCCCGGCCGGTCGCAGATGTCGAAAGCCCAGCTCCAGAGGGCGGTCGACGCTAGGAAGTAGTCGATAGCTAGGCTGGCGGCGTGGATCCGAAGACCTTGGACCACGTCGCCTTCTGGGTGGCGGACCGGGAGCCGATCGTCGACTTCGTCACGCGGCATCTCGGCATGCACGTCATCGACCGGCAGGACGCCTTCACGCTGGTCGGTTCCGACGCGCTGCGCGGCAAGCTGACGCTCTTTGCCGCGGAAGGACCGCGCGAGCAGGGCGCCTTCAAGCACGTCGCGCTCCGCGTCTCCGACCTGGAGAAGGCGCGCGCGGCACTGCCTGACGGCGCGGACGGGACGCTGGAGCTCGGGGAGGGCGTCCGCGTGCGGCTCGTCGAGGCTCTGACCGAGGTCGAGTACGACCTCGACCGCGTTGCCCTGTACTCGCGCGACCCGAAGGGGACCGCGGAGGAATATGAGCGTTACGGATTCGAGCCAGCGTCGCCTTCCGCCGGCGGGCAGCCGCGGGTGGAGGTCGGCGGCGCCTACATCGAGTTCCACCAGGGTGAGCCCGGTGATCCCGAGAAGCCGCTGCTGAATCACCTCGCCGTCCTGGTCGATTCCGTCGACGAGCACATCGCCGAGGCGGAGGACATGGGCGTCGTCGACAACGTCGTCGATGCGGCGAACACGCGCGCGGTCTTCGTGTGGGGCCCGGAGCGAGTGCGCATCGAGTACGTCGAGCACAAGCCCGAATTCGCGCTGACCTAGTCATAGCCGGGGCGGGCATGGCCGGGTTGTGTGCGGCCGTGCGCGCACGGGAGCTCGGTGCAGCTCCGGCCGTATACGAGAAGGGAACGCGTCCCGGCGGCTCGATGCTGCTGTCGAGCTGCGTGATCTGGCGCTTCCGCGAGTGGGAGGACTTCCGCGCGGAATGCCCGAGTGGCGACGAGCGCCTGCAGCGGGTCGTCTGGGAGCGACTCGACGACGGGATCGCCTGGCTCGAGTCGCTCGGCGCGCCGGTGGTCGCACACGAGACGGGCAATCCACGCACGGTCGGGAAACGCTTCGATCCTCGCGGCCTGACGGAGGTTCTTGCTCGCGCGGCGGGCGACGTTCGCCTCGGCGAGGCCGCAACACGGCCGACGATCCTCGCAACAGGCGGCTTCCAGGGGGACAGGACGCTCGTCGCAGAGCACATTCGTCCGGAGGGCATGCTCCGCCTTCGCGCCAACCCTTGGAGTGCCGGGGACGGACTGCGTCTCGCGCTGAAGATGGGCGCCGAGCTCTCCGCAGGAATGGACGAGTTCTACGGCCGCAACATGCCCGACGCCGACTTTTCGGAGGACGAGTTCGTTCCGCTCGCGCAGCTCTACGGCCGGTACGCGCGCATCTACAACGAGCGAGGTGACCAGTTCTTCGAGGGCGAGGTCTCGTGGTCGGAGAACGACCTCGTGCAGGCGACCGCGCGCGAGCCGGGCGCGCGGGCCTGGTACGTCCTCGACGACGACGCGCTCGCGCAACGCGTGCGTGAGCGCACGGTCGCAGACATGGTTGAGCTTGCGCCGACGCGTGTCGATCCTGCGGAGCTCCCTTTCGCGGCTCCGTCCGGCTCGCGCGTTGCCGTCCGGGTCGCGCCCGGAATCACGCACACGATCGGTGGGCTCCGGATCGACGAGAGCGCGCGGGTTATGGGCGTCGACGGCCTCTTCGCCGCGGGCGCGGATGTCGGCGGCATCTCGACGGGGGGCTACGCAAGCGGCCTCGCCGCGGCGCTGGTCTTCGGTCGAATCGCCGCCGAAACCGCGTTATCGTCCTAGCTCATGGCCATGGGATTGAAGGAGCTGGTCGCCTAGACAGCCTGAAGGTAGGCGCAGGGCCGATTGTCGCCCGGCAGCGGCGAGGGCGCGACCTTCGTCACGCGCAGCTTGTGGTTGTCCTGCTCGACCTCCGCGCCGACCACGGGCACGTCCCCCTGACCCTCGCGCAGCTCGTAGCCGCTCGGCTTCCAGACGAACAGCAGGTAACCGTCCTTGTCCGCCATGCGCGGCCCGAAGCCTAGCGGGCCGTTGCATAAGGCGGCAAAGCGACACGCACCGTCGTGCCTCCCCGCTCGCCCTGGTCAACCGTGAAGACCCCGCTCAGGGTGCGCGCACGCTCCGCCAGTTCCTCCAGGCTGCGACGGCGGCGTTCCCCCGGCGCGTCATCCGCGATCGTGGCCTCGACGCCGCCGTCGTCGGTTTCGCGCATCGTGACCGACAGCGTCTGCGGGGGGCCGCGCCGCACGGCTTGATCGATGGCCTCGCGGATGATCTGGTAGAGCGCCGCCTGCGTCTTCTCTGCGAGCAGATCGGCGGCTTCCACGTCAAGGTCGACGCGCACGTGATGCGCGAGCGCGATCTGGTCCGTGAGCGCGCGCACCGCCGGCGCGAACCCCTGGTCGCGGAGCACGACGGGCTCGAGATTGAAGGAAAGGCTGCGCAGCTGACCGATCGTCGCACGGTGGCGCTCGAGCGCGCGCCCGATGATCTCCTGTGCTTCGTCTCGGCGGCCCTCCGAGATCGAGTTCAGGCCCGCATCGAGCAAGAGAGCGACGCCTGACAACGACTGCACCGCGCCGTCGTGTAGCTCGTTGGCGAGACGCCGGCGCTCGTCCTGCTCGGCGGTGAGGAGCTGATCGGAGAGCTGCGACCGCTCCGCCTCGCGGACGCGTGCGTCTTCCAGCAACTGCGCGTTCTCGTGCTCGCGCGCGGCGAAGTCGGCCAGCACGGTGGCGCGCACGACGTCATCCCGGTCGAACGGCCGGTCGCGCGTCAGACGCAATGCGCCGATTTCGGCGTCGTGCGCCTGGAGCGGGATGATGATCGCGTTCTCGGCCGGCGCACGTCGCGGCCGTTCTCCGGGCTCGAGCAAACGCGCATGTGCTTCGAACAACCGCTCCGCCTCTTGGCGCGTGCGCTCGAGCACGTCGGGGCTGCCGGCGATCGACCCCATCGTCTCGACGAGCGATTCGAGGAAGCGTGCCTCACTCGTGAGCTCGAGCTCGGCCGCCTCGTGGCGTCGGCGCTCGGCGACGATCAGGTAGGCGGCGACCAGGCCGGCGAGCGCCACGGCAAGGGCGAGCCCGACGATCGTGAGCACCCCGCTGCCGGCCGCAAGCGCAAGCACCGCGAGCAGTGCCGCCGCGGCAAAGGCCAGGACGAGCAGCCCGGCCTTAGAAGCGCTGTCGAGAGGAGTCCAGATGTGTCGACCGGTCATTTCAGACGGACGCACGCCAAGGCCGTCGCTTGCGACGCCGACCATTGGAGGCCGTGGCGGCTTTGCCGGCAGGGCCGCCAAGGCCGTCGCTTGCGACGCCGACCATTGGAGGCCGTGGCGGCTTTGCCGGCACGGCCGTCTATTCCCGTGCGTCCTGGAAGCGGCGCCGCAAGCGGCGCCTCAGTCGATGATCGCTTCGCGAAGCGCAATCGCGACCGCTTGCGTCCGCGTGTCCGCCTCGAGCTTGGCGAGGATGTGACGGACGTGACTCTTCACGGTCTCCTGGCTGATGAAGAGCTTCGCAGCGACGTCCTGATTCGACATCCCGTCCGCGAGCAGCTGCAGGATCTCCCGCTCGCGGCCGGTGAGCATCTCGTCTTTGTCCTTGCCGGTGAGGAAGGCCGGCATCAGTGCCGGATCGACGTAGCCCTCGCCCGAGGCCACCTTCTCGATCGCGCGCAAGAGCGTCTGATGCGGCGCCTCCTTGAGGATGTAGCCCTTCGCGCCGGATTCCAGCCCGCGCCCGAGCAACGAGCGCTCGCTGTACGCGGTGAAAATGAGGACGGCGGACTCCGGGATCTTCTCCGTGAGGAGCTTCGTCGCCTCGAGGCCGTCCATCCCGGGCATCCGCACGTCCATGATCACGACGTTGGGGCGCCGTCGCTCGGCGAGGGCGACCGCGCTCGCGCCGTCGGAGGCCTCGCCGATCACGCGAATGTGCGGCGCGCGCGAGAGCGAGAGCCGAAGCCCTTCGCGCACGACCTCGTGATCGTCGACGATCAGGCAGGTGATCTCAGGGGGGGTAGACACCCGTTGAGGATGATATGCCGCTAAACGGTCAGCGACAGCTGCTCGGGCTCCGTTGACGCGGGAAGCGCGAGTTCCTCAGAGCGCCTAGCTGGGGCCAGGGGCGCGGGGCGCCGGTCTCGGATCTCATACTCTCGGGCAAGCCGCGAGACCTCGTTGCGAATGGGCTTGGTGTCGGCGGCGCCGAGGTACGCGCGTCCCGCATAGAGCTCTTCGTAGAGCGGAACCTGCTCGGGCCAGTCCTCGGCGAGGTGCTCGAGGAAGTGCTCCCGCGTCCCGGGTCGCAGGAAGAGCAGGTTGGCCCAGACCCCTGTGGCACCGGCTTCGCGCGCGGCCCGGACGACCTCGCGGAGCTGCTCCGGCCGATCGGAGATCCCCGGCAGGATCGGTGCCATCCCGACGGACGCTTTCACGCCCCCGCCGACGAGCTCCGTCACAGCCTTGAGCCGCTGGCGCGGGTGCGCCGTGGACGGCTCGGTGCGCCTCCAGACCTCCTCGTCGAGCGTCGGAATGGAGAAGGTGACGGCGACGTCGGCCCGCTTCGCCGCATCGACGAGCACGTCGAGGTCGCGGACGATCATGGGCCCGCGCGTGATGATCGAGAACGGATTCGCAGCGTCGCGGAACGCCTCCAGGCAGGCGCGCGTGAGCTTGTACTTCCCCTCGGCGGGCTGGTACGGGTCTGTCGCCGCCCCCACGACCACGTGCTCGTGCTCCCACGACACGCGCGCCAGCTCCCGCCGCAGCACGTCGGCGACGTTCGTCTTCACGCGGATCGAGGTTCCATAGCGATCGTCGGACGGCCGGTCCGAGCGATGCTCGAAGTGGCGCACGTAACAGAACGTGCAGCGGTGGACGCAGCCCATGTACGGGTTCAGCGACCATTTGAAGCCCATCCCCTTGACGGGGTTGAGCGCTGACTTACAGGGCTCTTCGCGATACTCGACCCGCATGGCTTCAGCGGGAAGTATAGAACAGACGTTCGTACAGCTCGAAGACGGGATTCAGCGGCTAACGCTCCCGCTTCCGACCGGGCCGAAGCACGTCCACTGCTACCTCGCGGCCGGGACGCTCTTCGACACGGGGCTCGGGCTCGGTGAGACGCCCTGGGAATCGGTGGAGGTCGAGCGGATCGCGATCACCCACTTCCACCCGGATCACGTCGGGGGTGCCGCCGCGGCTGCGCATTCGACCGGAGCGCCCGTATATCAGGGCGGCCTCGACTACGCGCAATGCGAGCGCGTGTGGGGAAGCGACGACTGGCCGGAGCGCATGGCCGCGTGGTTCACAGGCCACGGGGTGCCCGCGCCCGTCGTGGACGATCTGATCGTCCAGGGACACGCGTTCGCGCCCTTCATCCGCTACGCCATCGATCCCGAGCTCGTCTATGAGGGCAGCGAGCTGGACGGCTGGCAGGTGGTGGAGCTTCCCGGTCATGCCGACGGCCACCTCGGCTTCCTGCGAGGCGGCGTGCTCGTCGCCGGCGACCATCTCCTGCAGAGAATCTCGCCGGCCGTCGGCCTCTATCCGGAGAGCCGTCCCGATCCGCTCGGCGACTACCTCGCGTCGCTCGAGCGCACGATCGAGCTCGCGCCGCGCATTGTCTATCCCGGACACGGCGATCCGATCGAGGACGCAGCGGAGAGGGCCCGCGAGCTCATCGCTCATCACCGAGCCAGGCTCGACGAGACCGCGGCCGTGCTCTCGGCGGACGACCGCAGCGCCTACGAGGTCTCGCTTGCCGTCTTCGGCGAGAACCTCGGCCCGACGCAACGCCGGTTCGCAGTTGCAGAAACGCTTTCGCACCTCGAACGGCTCGTGCGCGACGGCCGGGCCGCGCGAGGACGAAGACATCCCTCCTAGTACCAACGCCCACGGGGTCGGGGCGTGACTGTCCTCCAGATCGTTGCGGTCCTTGCGATCGTCCTCGGCAACGGGTTCTTCGTCGCGGCCGAGTACGCGCTCGTGACCGCGCGCCGAACCCGGCTCCTCGAGCTCGCACACGAGGGCAACCGCCGGGCGAAGATTGCGCTCCGGATCATGGACAGCCCGGTGCGATTCATCGGAACCGTCCAACTGGGAATTACCGTCTTCTCAATCCTCCTGGGCGCCATCGGCGAGCCCCTTGTCGAGCACTGGATCGACGAGCCGTTGCTGGCCTCGGGTGTGGCCTTCTTCGTCGCGCTCGCCTTCGTGACCTACCTGCACGTCACGCTCGGCGAGCTCGTTCCGAAAGCGATCGCGCTCCAGACCGCTGAGAACACGGCGCTCTGGGTCGCCCTTCCCGTCGAGGCGGTCTACGTGGCGACGTATCCGCTCGTCTGGCTTCTCCAGGCGTCGGCGAATGCCTTCACGCGTCTGTTCGGGATTCGACCGGCCCCCGCCGGCGTCATCGCCCACACGCCCGAGGACATCCGCATGATCGTCGCGGAGGCGGAGGAAACGGGTGTGATCGAGGAGGCGGAGGAGGAGATGCTCTACAAGGTCTTCGACTTCGCCGACAAGGAGGTCGCGGACGTGATGGTGCCGAGACCGGAGGTCGTCGCCCTCTCGATCGACCTTCCGCCCGAACAAGCTCTCGAAGCCGTCATGGAGGCTCCGTTTACCCGCTACCCCGTCTACCGCGGCGACCTCGACGAGATCGTCGGCATCCTGCATGTCCGCGACCTCTTCCATGCACTTCGTGACCGCGGCATGGCGCAGGTCCAGATCGAGAACATTGTTCGCCCCGCTCACATCGTCCCCGAGACAAAGGACTTGGGCCCGTTGCTCGCGGAATTCCGCCGCAAGAACCAGCACATGGCGATCGTCGTCGACGAGTACGGCGGAATGGAGGGAATCGTGACGCTCGAGGATCTGCTCGAGGAGATCGTCGGCGAGATCGAAGACGAGTTCGACCTGCCGGACGAGTCGATCGAGCAGGTCGACGAGGACACGATCCGCATCGACGGAACGTTCCCGATCGACGACTTCAACGAGCGCTTCCGGACCGACCTACCGGACGAGGACTACCACACCGTCGCGGGCTTCGTCTTCGGGCTCCTGGGCCGCGCGCCCGAGGTCGGCGACGACGTCTCGCACGACGGGATGCGCTTCGACGTCCTCGAGGTCGAGGGCTCGCGCATCAACAAGATCGCGGTCACCTTCGAGCAGCGGCGCGAGCAGCGCGACGCCGACGACGAGGAGCGCGAAGGACCCCAAGCGGGCTTGTTTGATCCCGACGCCTAGGCCGGGAGGGCACGGCTACGATGGCCGAAGGAATCTCAACCGGGGAAGGAGCCTCATCCTCATGAATCGCATCACGCTCGCGCTCGGGGTCGCGCTGGCGGCTCTCGTCGCGGCCGCTCCGATTGCGGCCCGACCGTCCGCGGCGACGGCGACGACCGTCACCGTGACGATGAAGGAGTTCAAGTTCGTCCTCTCCAAGAAGACGGTCCCGCACGGCAGCGTCACCTTCAAGCTCGTCAACAAGGGCAAGCTCCCACACGACTTCAAGGTTGCCGGCAAGAAGAGCAAGCTGATCAAGCCCGGGAAGACCGGGAAGCTCATCGTCACGCTGAAGAAGGGCAAACTCGCGTACGTGTGCACCGTGGACTCTCACGCGAAATACGGCATGAAGGGCAAGCTGACCGTTACCTGAATCCGCTCGGGGGGCTGTCTCGTATAGACGGCTAACCCTGAAAGCGAAATCAAGGAGATCCAGCTTGAGACAGTTCACGCTGTCCGTCGCCGCAGCATCCGTCTACGCTGGACTCGTTCTCGGGTCCGCGCAGGCGGCGGTACCCGTCCTGAAGGGTGAGGTCGGCCCGAGCTTCACGATCGAGGTCACCAAGGCCGGCAAGGACGTGAAGAAGCTGAAAGCGGGGGCGTACAAGATCAAGGTCGAGGACAAGGCCTCGATCCACAACTTCCATCTTTTCGGCCCCGGTCTGAACAAGAAGACAGGTGTGGCCTTCAAGGGCGAGGTCACTTGGACGATCAAGCTCAAGCCCGGCCGCTACACCTACCAATGCGACCCGCATCACCTGAGCGGTATGCGCGGCACGTTCCGCGTTACGGCGTAATCGGCAACGATTCGATCTGGCCGTCTTCGATCCGGAAGGCGGCCAGATCGTCATCCTGGATCGAATAGACCAGGTAGGGGCGCCCGGTCCACAGCCCGATGTTTTCGACGTCGGTCCGTGACGGGCGCGCCGGCGCGGAGACGTGCGAGTGGAAGACCGCGAGCTCATAGCCCTCGTCCTCCACGAACCAGATCTGGGGATCGTCGAACTCGAGCTCGAAGCGGTACGGCGAGGCGGCGGCGTTTCGTCCCGGCTCGTACCGCTCCGCGCGGCCGTCCCGTAGCAGCACGAGGCCGCAGGCCTCGCTCGGTGCCTCGCGCTGCGCGTGGGCGACGAGCGCAGCGCGCACGCCGTCCGGAATCACCACCAGACCGTGCGCTCCATCGCCCGCTCGACGTCCTCGGCGTCCCAGAAGCCGGCGGAGAGGTACTTCCACCCGCCGTCCGCGAGGATCGCAACGACGACACCGGCATCGAGCTCCGCCGCGAGCTTGCGCGCGACGTGGCCGACGGCCCCCGACGACACGCCCGCGAAGAGGCCCTCCTCGTCGAGCAGGCGCCGCATCTCTCGCACCGATTCCTCGTTCGAGACGAGCACCTTGCGGTCGAGCTTGGCGACGTCCAGGATCGGCGGCACGTAGCCCTCGTCCAGCGAGCGCAGGCCCATCACCGGATCGCCTGGAAGAGGCTCGGCCGCGGCCACGACGACGTCGGGAAAGCTTTCGCGCAGACGATCGCCTGCGCCCATGAGCGTCCCGCCGGTCCCGAGGCCCGCGACGAGGACGTCGACGCGATCGAGCGCCTCCGCGATCTCGGCTCCCGTGCCGTCGTAGTGCGCGCGCGGGTTCGCCTCGTTTGCGTACTGGAACGGCATGAAGTAGCGCGGCTCCCGCTCCGCGAGCTGGAGCGCCAAGCGCACCGCGCCGTTCGAGCCTTCCTCCGGTGCCGAGTAGACGAGCGTCGCGCCGAACAACTGCAGCAGCCGCTTGCGTTCGTCGGTCGCGTTCTCCGGCAGCACGCACGTGAGCGGATAGCCCTTCAGCTTCGCCACGAGCGCGAGCGAGATGCCGGTGTTGCCACTGGTCGGCTCGAGCAGCTCACGACCGCGCTCGAGCTCGCCGGAAGCCTCGGCGGCCTCGATCATCGCTTTGGCGACGCGGTCCTTGATCGAGCCCGTCGGGTTCTGTCCTTCGAGCTTCGCGTAGACGTGCACGTCGCCGACGGGAGCCAGCTCGACGAGCGGCGTGTTCCCGACGAGCTCGAGAAGATTTCTTGCTGTTCGCAACCTCATCGAGCGAAGCGAAGATCTAATCCCCACCCGGCGAAAGTGCCCAGCACTTTCGCCGGATATGACCCGCTGAAAGTGCGAAGCACTTTCAGCGGATACCACCGGCCATGGCCGGCAACAGGATGACGGTCGAGCCGGGGCGCACCTCGGTCTCGAGGCCGTCCAGCGTGCGCACGTCCTCGCCCTCGACGTAGACGTTTACGAACGGGGCGAGCTCGTCGTCATCCACGAGCTGCCGGCGGAGCGCGGGGAAGCGGCCCATCAGGTCGTCGAGCAGCTCGCGCACGGTGTCGCCGTCGGCGGCGACCTCGCGCTTGCCGTCCACCTGCTCGCGCAAGGTCGGGGGGATGCGCACGTTGGTCATGCCGGCTCCCTGGTGCCGGCGCAGAACTCGACGTAGTCGATGTAGTCCGTGTGATCGTGGGATGTTCGCCGCAGACGGGGCACTCGGGATCGCGCCGCAACTTGACCTCGTTGAACTCCGCAGCGAGCGCATCGAAGAGGAGCAGCCGGCCCACGAGCGGCTCGCCGATTCCGAGCGCGAGCTTCAGCGCTTCGTTGGCCTGCAGCGACCCGATCACTCCGGGAAGAACGCCGAGCACGCCGCCCTCGGCGCACGACGGCGCCAGCTCCGGCGGCGGCGGTGCGGGGAAGAGGCAGCGGTAGCACGGGCCCACACCGGGCTGGAAGACCGTGACCTGCCCTTCGAAGCGGTAGATGGAGCCGTGGACAACGGGAATCCCGTGCCACACCGACGCGTCGTTGACGAGGTAGCGCGTGGGGAAGTTGTCGGCGCCGTCCACGATCACGTCCCAGCCGTCCGCGAGGATCCTTTCGACGTTCCCCGACGTCAACCGCTCCTTGTAGGCGACGACCTGCACGTCCGGGTTGAGCGCCTCGACCGTGCGCTTGGCCGAGTCCACCTTCGACTCGCCGAGCCGTTCGGTCGAATGGATGATCTGCCGCTGGAGATTTGACTCGTCGACGACGTCGGCGTCGACGATCCCGATCCGGCCGACACCGGCGGCGGCCAGATAGAGCGAGGCCGGCGAGCCGAGTCCACCGGCGCCGATCAGCAGAACCTTCGAGTCGAGCAGCCTCAGCTGCCCCTGCTCACCAACCTCCGGGATCAGGAGGTGGCGGCTGTACCGGGCGCGCCGGGGAGCGTCGAGCCCAGCGTGCAGCTCGACGGGGAAGCCGTTCCGCTTCCAGTCGGTGAAGCCGCCCGCGAGCGAGACGACGTCCTCGTAGCCCATCTCCTCGAGCGTCTTGGCGGCGAAGGCCGAACGATTGCCCGCGGAGCAGTAGACGACGACGGGATGGCTCGGATCGGGCGCGGCGCGCTCGATCCGTGACTCGAGGTGTCCGCGTGGGATGTGCACGGCGCCCGGGATGTGTCCCTCGTCCCACTCGTCCTGCTCGCGGACGTCGACGACGACGGGCTCGCCGGCATCGACCAGCTCGCGCGCGCGTGAGGCGTCGATCTCGGAGATCTCGGCCCTGACCTGCTGCAGCAGTTCCCTGTAGCTCGGCATCGCTTTCCGAAATATAGCGTCGGTGCCTCGGATACCGTCGCCGTCCGTGAGCCCGAGTACCCGCGTCTGGCTCGTCGTCGGCGCGGCCGCCGCCGCGGCTGCGGGAATTGCCGTCGGCGTCACGCTCGCGACGCGGTCCGACGTCGAGCACCAAAGGAGCAGGCCGCCGCCCTTCGCGCCCGATTCGACAGCCCCGCCCGAGGTCACTCGCCAGGTGCGCGAGGCACTGGCCGCATGGCCCGCGGGAACCGTCCGCCGGCTACGGATACTCGCCGCCCGCTACCCGGACAGCGCGCTCGTCCGTCTCGAGCTTGGCCTTGCCCTCGCCTTCTCCGGGCAGGACACCGACGCTGCCCGCGCGTGGCGCGAGGCTGAGCGGGTTCAGCCGGACTCACCCTCCGCCGTGCGCGCGCAGGACCTGCGCCATCCACGCTCGCCCCTCGGCCTGCCGCCGTTCGTCCCGAGCTTCGTGCGGCCGACGACCGCCGCCGAGCTGCACCTCCTGCGAGGGGCCGCGTTCCAGCAGGAGCTGCACCCGGTCTCGGCCGAACGTGAGTTCGCCGCCGCCGTTCGGGCAGCTCCTGACGATCCCGAGGCCCTGACCGCTGCCGCCGTCGGCCGCTACGACAAGGAGCGGCCGGAGCTCGCGTTTTCCCAGCTCGGCCCACTCGCCCGCCGTTTTCCTCATGCCCAGACGGTCCGCTTCCACCTCGGCCTGCTGCTCATCTACTTCGGCGACCTGCCTCGGGCCCGTCGGGAACTGGCTCTGGCCCGCGCGGAAGGGCCCCGAACCCGGCTTGGAAAGAGGGCCGATACACTCCTCAAGGCGGGTCGAAAGCGCTAGGACCATCCGGCACAAAAATGAGCCGTTCGGCCTATGGCGCTCGTCCTGGGCAACTGGCACAGTGCGGCATCGCTGCAACGCCGGTCCACGAGGGGGGAACGGAGTGAGCGCAACAGAGTCCGTCGTCGCACCACCGAAGGCCGTTGTCGACCTCATGGAGACGGACGACGCGAAGGCGCTCCTCGAGGTCGGACGGGTCAACGGGCATCTGAGCGCCGACGAGATCGCGGTCGCGCTCGACGAGCTCGACCTCGAGCCGGCTCAGATCGATGACTTCTACCACGCTCTCGAGGAGCTTCAGATCGAGGTCGTCGCCGGCGCGGACGAGGAAGTGGAGGCCGAGGCGGCCGAAGAACCGCGCGAAGTCTCGACCGACGCGCTCCAGCTCTTTCTCAAGGACATCGGCAAGGTCGACCTCCTCACCGCCGCGCAGGAGGTCGAGCTGGCGAAGCGCATCGAGCGCGGCGATCACGGCGCGAAGCAGGAGATGGTCGAGGCGAATCTCCGCCTCGTCGTCTCGATCGCCAAGAAGTACCGCAACCAGGGCCTGCCCTTCCTCGATCTGATCCAGGAGGGGACGATCGGCCTGGTTCGCGCGGCGGAGAAGTTCGACTACCGGAAGGGCTTCAAGTTCTCGACGTACGCCACGTGGTGGATCCGCCAGGCTGTCGCCCGCGCGCTCGCGGACAAGGCGCGCACGATCCGGATGCCCGTCCACGTGGTCGAGAAGCTCAACAAGATCGTTCGCTCCGAGCGCAAGCTCCGCGCGGAGCTCGGACGGGAGCCCACCTCCGCGGAGATCGGCCGTGACCTCGACCTCACAGGCGACGAGGTCGAGCACATCCGCCGCAGCGCGCAGACGCCGGTCTCCCTCGAGAAGCCCGTCGGCGACGAGGACGAATCGG
>WNGB01007449.1_pt1 | contig 15798 bp, 20 predicted proteins | sample 5400681 | NCBI WGS metagenome assembly WNGB01 (sample SAMN13153367, study PRJNA577476) | soil metagenome | isolation source: 115 cm soil or saprolite under grassland replicate 2 | place: USA:California | collected 2016-06-15 | reverse complement strand
CGCCGACGCGATGCTGACGATCGCGCGGGAGGCCGCCGAGGAGCCCGACCTGCTGAAGAGCGCCCCGCACGGCCGGCCCGTCGGCCGGCTGGACGAGGTGAAGGCCGCAAAGCGGATCGTCGTCCGCTACGGCTTCGAGGAGCATCCGGACCTTGCCGGCGAGCCCGCGGCCGCAGCGGCCCTCGAGGCGCCCAAGGGCGTCTGATGATCGACCTTCGCTCCGACACGCAGACGAGGCCCTCGCCCGAGATGCGCGCAGCCATCGCCGCCGCCGAGGTGGGAGACGAGCAGAAGCGGGAGGACCCGACCGTCAACGAGCTCGAGCGGCGGGCCGCGGAGCTGCTCGGCCAGGAGGAGGCCGTGTACGTCCCGACCGCGACGATGGCGAACGAGATCGCTCTCCGCACCCTCGGCAAGCCGGGCGACGAAGTGGTCGCCGAGGAAAACTCGCACCTGTTCATCTCCGAGCTCGGTGGCCCTGCCGTCCACGCGGGGTTGATGACGCGGCAGCTGCGCTGCGCCAACGGGCGGTTCACCTCGGAGCAACTGCGCGAGACGGTGCGCCGCACCGACGGCACGCACACCCCGCCGACGAAGATCGTCTCCGTCGAGAACACGCACAACGCGTCGGGCGGGCGCGTCTGGCCGCTCACGGAGATCGAAGCTGTGGTCGCCACCGCGAGGGAGCTCGAGCTGTACGTGCACCTCGACGGAGCCCGCCTGCTCAACGCGGTCGTCGCCTCGGGTGTGCCCGCAGCCCAGATCGGCGCGCACTTCGACACCGTCACCCTTTGCCTCTCGAAGGGCCTCGGCTGCCCGCTCGGTGCGCTCGTCGCAGGCTCGCAGGAGCTGATGACCACGGCACGGCGCCTGAAGCACCTCTTCGGCGGCGCGATGCGCCAGGCCGGGATCGTCGCGGCGGCCGGCGTCTACGCGCTCGAGCACAACATCGAGCGGCTCGCCGACGACCACGCCCGGGCGCGGCGGCTCGCCGAAGGTCTGTACGAGGCTGGCGTGCCGGTCGACCTCGAACAGGTCGAGACGAACTTCGTCCAGGTCGAGTTGGCGCCGCTTCGGCTCGAGCCGAAGGAGGCGCTCGAGCGGCTCTGGCAGCAGGGCGTCGGGCTTTCGATGACCGCGCATGCGACCAAGTTGCGCGCCGTCACGCACCTGGACGTCGGAGACGAGGAAATCGAGCGCGCCGTCGAGCTGATCCCGCGCGCGCTGGGAGCTCTTGCCCGAGCCTGATCCGTTCAGGCAAACGCCCGACCTTTTCGGCGCGCCCGTCTAGCGGTCGCCGGCGACCAGGAACGCCAGCACCACGCCGACGTAGAGGGCGACGAGGAAGAAGCCTTCCCAACGTCGGCCGCGGCCGTCGGAAAGCACGATCCCTACGAGCAGCGCGGAGCCGCCCATGGCCGCAAGCTCGATCGGCCGGAAGCTCAGCGGGAGCGCCGGCGTCACGGCCCAGGAGAGCAGCGCGACCGCAGGAGTCACGAACAGCGCGACCTGGGCGCTCGACGAGACCGCGATCTCCGTCGCGAGCGGCAGCTTGCCGCGACTCGCGATCACGATCGCGCCTCCGTGCTCGGCCGCGTTCCCGACGATCGCGACGATTACGGCGGCGATGAAGAACTCCGAAAGGCCTGCAGCCGCGGCGAAGGAGTCGAGGGAGTGGACGAGGGTCTCGCTGATCAGCGCCGTCACCACTGTCGCCGCCGCGAGTACCACGAGCGCGACGGGCAACGACCAGCCCTCGGCCGGTGTGTCGCCGCTCTCCTCGTGCAGCCGCTTGTGGCGGCGTAGCCCGCGCACCGTGGTGGTCGTGTAGACGAGCAGCAGCACGATCGCGACGGGAATCGAGATGACCGCGAGCGAGTGTCGTTCCGCATCCCCCGTCCAGCTCGGCACCGACGGGACGAGAAAGAGCAGCACGGCCCCGAGTACGAGGCCGAGCTGGAGCAGGATCGAGAAGCGGTCGAGCGGCTTACCGTCGCGGCCCTCGCCGCCGAAGATCAGGGCCACGCCCAAGACGAGCAGGATGTTGGAGACGACGCTGCCCGCAAGCGAGCCGCGCACCACGTTCGGCAGCGTGGCGTTCACCGCGAAGAGAGCGATGATCAGCTCCGGCGCGTTGCCGAAGCTCGCATTCAGGAAGCCGCCGATCCCGGGCCCCGTGTGTTCGCCCGCGTGTTCGGTGGCCTCGCCGATCAACCACGCGAGCGGCACGAGCGCGGCCGCCGCGAAGACGAACAGGGCGGTGTCGCCGACGTCGAAGACGTACCGCAAGAGGATCGTGATCGGGGCCAGCGCCAGCGACGCCCAAAGGAGCTTGCGGCCCACGTCGCTACCCTAGCGAGCCGTGTTGAAAGCCGTGCTCTTCGACTGGGGCGACACGCTGATGCAGTTCGCCTACTCACCCGAGCTGGTGAGCGCCGGCCACCGGGCGGGCCTCGCCGCGATCGGACGGGACGGGCTGCCCGAGGTGGAGGTGCTGACCGAGCACTTCCGTGAGCGCTACGAGCCCCTCTTCTGGGCACCCGGCAGCGTCGAGGAGATCGAGTACCCCGATCTCGTTAGGCAACTCCTCGCCGACTTCGAGGTGACGATCGACGACGACGAGCTCGGCCGCTACCTCGAGGCCGAGCACGAAGCCTGGGACCCGGCGAGGATCCTCGCCGCCCACACGCACCCGCTGCTGGAGTCGCTTCGCGAGGGCGGCCTCAAGCTCGGCCTCGTCTCGAACGCCTTCGATCCAGGCTGGCTGCTGCACCGGGATCTCGAGCAGATGGGGCTCGCGCAGCGACTCGACTTCAGCGTCTTCTCGTCCGAGGTCGGCACGCGCAAGCCGCACCCGGCGATCTTCGAGCGTGCGCTCGACGCGCTGGGGGTCGAGCCTGAGCGTGCGCTCTTCGTCGGCGATCGGCTCTACGAAGACGTGCGCGGGGCGGGCGAGCTCGGGATGACGACGGTTCAGGCGCTCTGGTTCCGCGCCGACGAGCACCCACAGGGCGGCGAGCCGGACCACCAGGCCTTCACCCAGATGGACGTGCTCAACATCGCCCGACGCCTGGCCTAGCCGCCAAACCGCGCGTTGTCAAGTCTTGCGGAGGGTGGGTCGTTGCACTCACAATTCGGTCATGCAGATACGCGAGCAGGCGGCGGCCCCGCCGAGCGAGCTCCCGCTCCGGCCCCAGGACGAGGTCGAATGCCGCCGCTGCGACGTTCATTGCGACAAGGTCGTCTACCCCGGTGCCTGCGTCGAGCGGGGCTGTCCCTTCGCCTACGCGCACGAGGAGTTCGGGCACACCTACATGGGCTGTCTGATGAAGGTCTTCGACGTCGAGATCGACTTCGACCTGCTGCAGGAGGCGGAGTCGCGGAGCGACGGCTTCGGGGCGGTCAGGGCGACGGCGCCGGCGCTCCCGATGTGCCGGGTCGAGGTCGAGGCGTGCTACGAGGGACGGACGGACGAGCTCGGCTGCCTCAACCCCGAGTTCCACGAGCTGCCGGTCGGCGAGCCTTCGTTCCGGATTTTCGCGCAGATCGCTTCGTAGCCTTCGCGTAGAGCTCCTTCAGCCTCCGCATCTGCTCCGCATCCGGGCCGTGGCCTTCGCCGGGAACCTCGAGCAACGCCGGCAGCCCCTGCAGGTTCGGGTGGGTGAGGAAGACGTCGAGCTTCTGACCCAGCAGGCCATCGCCGATGTTCTCGTGCCGGTCACGGTTCGAGCCCAGCGGCGCCTTGGAGTCGTTCACATGCAGGCAGCGCAGGCGGTCGAGCCCGATCAGCCGGTCGACGTCCTGCACGACGCGGTCGAGCTCGGCCGGGTCGGTGACGTCGTAGCCGGAGACGAAGAGGTGACACGAGTCGAGGCAGACGCCGAGCCGTGGGTGTTGGTCGAGCGCGTCGTAGAGCGCAGCCAGCTCCTCCAGCGAGCGGCCGATGGTTCCGCCTGCGCCTGCCGAGTCCTCCATGCAGAGCCAGGTCGTCTCGGAGCAGCGCTCGAGCGCAGCAGCGAGCGCGGGGACGACCCGCTCGAGGCCCGCGTCGAAGCCCGAGCCGAGGTGCGAGCCGACGTGGAAGACGACCGCGTCAGCCTCGATCGCGCAGGCGACGTCCACGGTGTTCTCGAGCGCTTCGACCGACTTCGAATAGATGTCGTCGTCGGGGCTCGCCAGGTTGATCAGATAGAGCGCGTGGCAAACGACACCGCCGATCCGGGCCTCGGCGCGACGCTCCTTGAAGCGCTCGATGTTGGCCGGGTCGTGGTTCGTCGGCCGCCAGGTGCGCGGGCTCTGCGTGAAGATCTGGACGGCCTCGCCGCCCATCGCCTCGATCCGGTCGATCGCGGTGTGGATCCCGCCGGAGGAGGAGACGTGCGCGCCGAGCTGCACGAAGCGGACGCTAGCGGAGCCAGGCCGCCAGCCGCTCGGTCTCGTCCTCGAGCTCGCGTCTGGCCGGCCGGGGAAGCGGCGCAAAGGGTGTCGTCGTCAGGCGCCCGTCCTTGAACCGCCAGACACCGGCGACGAGGCCGTCGACGAGGAAGGTCTGCTCGACGTCGGCGTTCGAGCGTACGACGGCGCCGCGGTACTCCTCGGGAAGGAGCGTCCGGCGGTCGAGTAGCGTGTTGTCCCACTTCGGCAGGAAGCGCACCGGCGCTGGGGCATCGGGTGGCGGGAGCGGGGCTCGCGCGACGTCGTAGAGCTCGCGCCCCTGCTCGTCGCGGAAGCGGCGGAGTCCCTCCAGCCTGTGGGCGAAGTCGCGGACGCGCAGGCCCGACCAGTTCGCGATCTCCCCCCGTGTCGCAGGCCCGAAGGCAGCCAGGTGCCGCCGCACGAGCTCGGAACGCGCCTGCTCGGGATCGATGGCCGCGTAGTCGACCGCCACGAAGGACGGGCGCTGCCGGCCCTTCCAGAAGCTGCTCTCCGCCGAGTGCACGATGCGCCCCTGGAGCCGAAGCGCGTACCAGAGCCCATTCGGGCCCTCGATGCTGAGGCCCTGCTCGCGCTCGAGCCACTCCCCGATCTCGGCGCGCGTCCTCGGCTCGGCGGCGAACGTCCGTAGAGGCTCGATCACGCGCGCAGCAGCTTCCTGGTAGGCGGGCGTGACCCAGGCGGGAGGCGCCACGTCGAGGGCTGCGCCGAAGAGCACATAGTCGGGAGCGGAGAGGAGGTGCACGGTGCCGCGCATCAGGACTCCTCGCAGGACTCGCTGTTGCAGAAGCGCTCGCTCCAGCGTCTCCCGCCGGAAACCCTCCAACCGAGACCAGAGCCCGACGTACGGAGCCGGCGGCCACTGCGCCTGCATTCCCGCCACCCGCTCGACGGCCTTCGCGACGGGCAGCCGGGCTCGTCGGAGGAGCAGCTGCCTGGCCAGGGTGGCGCGGTTCAGCTCCCGAGGCGAGAGGACGCGCTCCATCCGGCAGTACGCTAGCGGCGTGAGCGTTCGCGCCCGCTTCGCGCCCAGCCCTACCGGCTACCTGCACGTGGGCGGGGCCCGCACAGCGCTCTTCAACTGGCTATTCGCCAGGCACGAGGGCGGCGAGTTCCGCCTGCGGATCGAGAACACCGACGTCAGCCGTGAGGTCGCTGAGGCGGTCGACCAGATCCAGGGCACACTGGCCTGGCTCGGGCTCGACTGGGACGGGGAGGTCACGTTCCAGCTCGACCGGATGGAACACGCGCAGGAGGTGGCCCGGCGGCTCGTCGCGGAAGGCAAGGCCTACGAGGACGAGGGCGCGATCCGCTTCCGCATGCCCGACGAGGGCACGACCGCCTGGGACGACGTCGTGCTAGGCCGGATCGAGTATCCGAGCGAGAAGCTCGAGGACATCGTGCTCGTCCGCTCCGACGGCCGCCCGACCTACAACTTCGTCTCGCCGCTCGAGGACGCGCTTGACGGGATCACTCACGTGATTCGCGGCCAGGATCACGTGCCGAACACGCCGAAGCAGCTGCGCATCCTCGAGGCGATCGGCGCCGAAATCCCCGTCTACGCGCATGTGCCTCTCCTGAACGGGCCCGATGGACGCAAGCTCTCGAAACGCCACGGCGCGATCACCGTCGAGGACTTCCGCGCCCAGGGCTACCTGCCCGAGGCGCTCGTCAACTACCTTGCCTTGCTCGGCTGGAGCTACGACGACCACACGGAGATCATGAGCCGCGAGGAGCTCGTCGAGCGGTTCACGCTCGACCGGGTCGGCACAAGTCCTGCCACCTTCGACTACCAGAAGCTCGAGTGGTTGAACGGGATGTATCTACGCGCGCTGCCGCCGGAAGCGTACGCGCAGGCGCTCGTCCGCTACCTGCGCGAGCAGGGCTTCGAGTGGGACGAGGAACTCGTCCGCAAGGCCGCGCCCCTCGTGCAGGAGAAGATCGCCTCCCTCGGTGAGTTCCCGGCCTTCGCCGGCTTCCTCTTCGCCCGGGTCGAGCCCGACCCGTCGGCCCTCGGCGACGGGCCCATGCTGCCGGCGGCCGTGGAGCGGCTGGCGGAAGTCGAGCCGTTCGAGGCGGAGCGGATCGAGGCGGCGCTACGCGAGCTGGCCGAGCGCCTCGGCCTGAAGCCGCGCGAGGCCTTTCAGCCCATCCGCCTGGCGCTCACCGGGTCCTCGGTCTCACCGGGGCTCTTCGAGAGCCTCGAGCTGCTCGGCAAGGACGAGTCCCTCGCGCGTCTGGCGGGGAGCGGCCGCGGCGGCGCCAGCGGGTCGAGCGCCCGCTGAAACTCGAGCCAAGCGCGGCGCTGGAAGCGCGGCGTGGGCCGGGGCAAGATGGGCGCCTGATTTATCACTTCTGAGCCACATAAACGCGCGCAGCGCCCAAAGAGATACGGCGCTATGCTCCCGCTTCCCATGGGGGAGAGCGCCCAGCCGCCCACCGTGCTGGTCGTCGACGACGAACCGTCGCTGCGGCTGCTCTGCCGCGTCAACCTCGAACTCGATGGATACCACGTGCTCGAGGCGCGAAACGTCGCCGAGGCCGAGGAGACGCTTCTCGCCGAGCCGGTGGACGTCGTACTGCTCGACGTGCACGTCGGGCCCGAAAGCGGCCTCCAGCTGATGCGCAGGCTGCGCGAGCGAGGCACGGCGCCGCCGGTCGTGCTCGTCACCGGGACCGCTCAGCTGGACGCCGAGACGAGGGCCGAGGCCGACGATGTCGTCGCCAAGCCGTTCCGCCTCGAGGAGCTGCTCGGGGTCGTTCGCCGCCTCGTGGGCTCCTGACCATCCGCTAGATTCACGCCCCGTGAGCGTCGCCGCCGTCCTGCGCCCCGCCGACTACGAGTCCCGACTCCGGCGCTACATCTTCGAGCGGGCGGAAGAGGGGCGGGCAGTGCGCGTGGGCGAGAAGGAGATCTCGGAGCGCGCTCCGATCGTCGCCCGCTACGCCGAGCTCTTCACCCGCGAGCAGCTCGTGGAGCTGCGCCAGGCGGAGGAGAAGTCTCCGGGAGGCGAGGAGCGCGAGCGGCTCTACCGGCTGCGCAAGACCTGCGAGGCGGGCCTCATCTCCGCCGAGCTCGCGGCTCGCGAAGACGCCCTGGAGAACACGATCCTCGCCGCACGCGTCGAGTTCGAGGGCGAGGACCTGCCGCTGCGGACCGCGCAGGCTCAGCTCGCGGTCCGGCCCGAGTACGCCGACCGCGAGGAGCTCGGGCGGCTCGCCACCGAGACCTCGGCGGCCTTCAACGACGAGCGGCTCGAGGTCCTGCGGGCCGGCGAGGAGCTCGAGAGCGAGGTGACGGGCCTGGGTGACCCGATCGCGCGCACCGAGGACGAGAAGGCGATCTCGCTGCACGAGCTCGAGCGCGCCCTCGCTAAGGCGAGCGCGGCCGCCGAGGGCGTCTACTCCCGGTTGCGCGAGACCTGGTTCGGGCGGCTGCTCGGCCCGGAGCGCGAGCCCGTTCCGTCGTCGTCGCACGTCGCGTACCTGCGCCGGCTCTCGCCGCTGGAGAAGATCTACACCAAGGAGCGCGCGGTCCCAATCTGCATGGACACGCTCAGGCGCCTTGGGTTCGACCTCGAGGCGGAGCCCAACATCAAGCTCGACCTCGACGATCGGCCGCAGAAGTCGCCGCGGGCCTGCGTGATCCCCGCCGACCCGCCGCGGATCGTCCACCTGATCACGCGCGCGCAGGGCGGACTTCACGACTACCAGGCATTCCTGCACGAGGCCGGGCACGCTCTGCATTACGCGGGTGTCGACCCTTCTCTGCCCTACACGTTCCGCAACATCTCGCGCGACCACGCCTTGACGGAGATCTACTCGTACATCGTCGAGGCGATCTCGCGCGAGCCCGGCTGGCACGCGTGCTACTTCGACCTCTCCGACGAGCAGGCCGCCGAGAACGCGGAGGCGACGGTGTTCATGGACGCGCTGCTCTTCAGGCGCTACGTGGCAAAGCTCCAGTTCGAGCTCGAGTTCTGGGGCCGCTTCGGCGAGGACGGCGGCACCTCGGCCGGCTACTCGGAGCGCCTCACAGAGGCGACCGGGGTGCGCTATCGCGAGGAGGGCTACCTGGCCGACACGGACGCCGGCTTCTACTCGGCCGACTACCTTCGTGCCTGGATCCGGGCCGCTCAGCTGCGCGCCTATCTCGAGAGCGAGGTCGGAGACGAGTGGTGGGCGAGCGAGGAAACGGGCAAACGCCTTCGTGCGCTCTTCGGGGAGGGCACGCGCCCGTCGAGCGAGGAGATCGCGGGCCGCATCGGCTTCGAGCCGCTCGACACCGGCCCGCTGTTGGCCGAGCTAGGCGCGTAGGGCGCGCCTGCGGTGCAACCGCTTCGTCGAGTAGGGCCCGGCCCGAGCGCAATTGGCTTGTAGCTGGGAGAAAAGCCGATCGACTACCGAGCGTCTTGTGCTGGAAGCGCTCTCTGGGCCCCAGCCGCTCAGGTAGGACCTTCTACTCTGGTCGGTCGGACGTCGTAGAACAGGATGTCGTACCGTTCGACCGACTGCATTATTCCCCCGGTCTCCTGCTCAACCCGGGGACGAATCTGACGAGCCTTCGTGTCGCTGAGCTTTCTCGCTGCCTCGCTCTCCCAGAGGGTCACACCGAGCGCCTTCCCGGTTTCGCGGTCACCGAGCACGATGTAGCCGACGTATCCGGCCTCGCCGCGTATACCTGGATGAACGACGTCACGAACAACTCGCACCACATCAGCCATTCGATCGGGCGTTGTTTGCAAGACGTTCACTCTCGAAAGCACTTTGACCTCCCGGTTAGCGATCCTGTCGGCTCTGTTCACGAAGGGCGAACACGCGATTTTCTCTACGTCTGGCCGCAGTGTTGTTGGGCGTTCGACTACGGTGCCGCTGCGGACATCCGACACTGAAGGGAGAAGCGCATGGCCGACCGCAGGATCGGCGGGATCTCGATCGGCGGGATCATCGTTATCGCCGGGATCATCTTGATCATTGTCTGGAGCTTCTGGATCGGGCTGATCGTCACGCTCATCGGGCTAATCGCTTTCGGCGGTTTCGCTCGGGGCAAGTGGTATTGACAGTCCTCAACCTCGGCGCCTCGCCCTGTAGCCCGCACCGGGGTTGGCACCGCGCGAGCGCGTCTGGTCGAGTTCGGCGTCTTCTAGCGCCCTGAGCAGCGCTCGCAGTAGACGTTGAGCCACTGCTCGAGCAGGTAGGCGGGCGCAAGAAGAAGCCAGCGATGATCCCGCCCCGGCGAGTCGAGTCGCGGTGGTCGAGCACCGATACGCCGAAGAATGAAAGGACGGCCGGTAGGCCGCCCTTGGGGACAGCGCTTCCCGTCCGTCTCTGCGGCTAAGCCGTCCGGTGCGCGAGTCGCATGGTGAGTGGAACGGGCGCTCGAATCGTCCCCCTTCCGGGGGCTTTCTCCAGACAACTCGAAGCGAGGCCGCCGCCCGGCCCCGCTTCGAGTCTCCCCAGCCCCTTCCTTTTGGCTTCCGAGGGTCGCCCCCGCCGCATCGGGGCGCGTCACTCGGTTGCGAGCTCAGTATCGGGAAGGATCGACCGGTTGATCCATCCCTCCTTTTCGGTTGACTGCCGCACTTCATTCCGCTGCCAGCGGCGCGTCACCGCAGCAGCCCCGCGTAGTCGAGCTCGCCCTCGGGGTAGGCACCGGACGGGTCACCCATGCCGGACCCTCAGGGCTTCTGTTCCACGCCGGTGTGGGCGAGGATGACGACTTCTTCACCGTCTCCGTGTGCGAGAGCCGTGAGGCATACGATGCCTTCGCATCGAGGCTCAAGGAGGCGTTGGGCGCCGAAGGCTTTGAGGGAGGAGCGCCCAAGATACTCCCGGTGCGCCGAGACGAACGGAGGGGCGAGCACCGGCCCACCCCTCCTGATTCCGGTCTAGTGCAGCTGGCCTCGGATCGCGCCGCCCAAAAAGGCGGTCGTGTGGTAGTTGACGTAGTAGGCGGCCGGGTTGGCGCAAAGGGCGGCCCCTGTCGTACCCGGGTTCGGGGTTGCGATGCCGCTCTGCTTGATATGGCGCGCGCTCGTCGCTGGCGTGGGCGCCACGAAGAGCGGCACGACCACTGGGCCGGCGACGCCAAGCGGCGCCAAGTGGATGTGCCCCGCAACGAACGTCTCGTTGGCCTTATTGAGGATCTGGGTCTTGAACTCGATCGTCCCGTCAGCGCGGACCTTGATCAGCGTGTGGCCCTTGGCTAGCGATGTCGAGCCGGTTGTCGCGGACTCGGACTTGGCCGTCAGCTTCGAGTGCAGGACGCAGCTCACTCCGCGCCCGTTCTTTGCGGTCGCACCGCCGACGCTGAGGGCGGCAACCACGGATGCGGCCAAGACAACGAGCAATAGACGCCGCATAACAGCCTCCTTCCCCTGGACAGATCCAGTGAGTCTCCTTGACGTAGATCCCCCTGCCGCTCGGAGCTTGCGGTGCGGGGGACTCAACCGCCGAGAACCCGTCCATCTGGCTGCGCCCGATCACCGTCGGCAAACGTGACTCGCTCGAGTGGCTGATCGTCGAAGGTGAAACCGACACCGCGCGGATCCTCGACCTCGCCCCGGGCCTCGTGGCGGTTCACTGCCTCCCGGCCGGCGCGAGAACATTCAAACCCGAGTGGGCGGCGCTGATCCCACGCGGCGCGACCGTCTACCTCGCCCACGACAACGACGAGGAGGGCGACAAAGGGGCCGAGAAGGCGTCGCGGATTCTCGGCGGCGAGACGGTCGGACTACGCCCACCGATTGAAAGTTGGCGTGGTGCGATTGGAGCGGCGACCACGAACAGTTCGCCGCCCTCGTCGCCGCGGCCGGCCACGCCGAGGCGATGCTCGAAGTGCGGAGTGCGCGCGAGCTGTGCGCGCTGCCGGAGCCGCCGCAAGACGAGCAGTTGCTCGGCCCGCTCCTACTGCGCGGGCAACGGCTCGTGCTCGGCGCTCATACAGGCGAGGGCAAGACCTCGATGGCGCTGCAGATCGTGTGCGCGCTGGTAACCGGGGGTGAGTTCCTCGACTGGCAAGGCAGCGGTGGCCGCGTTCTCGTGCTCGACGCCGAGCAGGGGTTGCGCACCGTCAAGCGACGGCTGCGAGAGGTCGGCCTCCATGAGTGCGATGACATCGACTACGTGCGCGTGCCGGATGGTCTCGCGCTCGACTCGGACGAGCGCCACGTCGCCGAAGTCGAGCAGGCGCTCGAGCGCGGCAACTACACGCTCGTCGTCGCAGACCCGCTCTACAGGTTGCACACCGGCGACTCGAACGACGAGCGGGAGGCTGTCGACTTGATGCGCCCGCTTCGACGGCTGGCGCGAGCGCTTCGTGTTCGCCTTGCTGCTGCCGGTCCACCGCCGCAAGCCGGTGCCGGGGATGAAGTTCGCGATTCCACGACCTTTTCGGCTCGAGTGCCTACGTGCGCGGCGCTGAGGTCGTTCTGGGGCTGCGGCGCGTGAGCGACGGCTACGCCAAGTTACATTTCTCAAGGATCGCGACGGCGACCTCCCGATCGGCGCCGCCTGGGGCCTGCTCTTCGATCAGCAAGCCGGCTTCCGCCGCGACCCGAACGACGGCGTCGTACGCGACCTGCGGGAAGAGTTGCTCGAGATCCTGGCCGATCACAATTGGCGAACGCTGAACAAGCTGCGCAAGCCGAAAGACGAGGGTGGCGTCGGCGCCGATCGCGACAAGATCAAGACCGAGCTCGATGCCATGACGGAGGACGGCCTGCTCGAGTTTGAGCTCGGTCCAGAGGGCCAGCGCAGGGACGCAAAGTGTTGGCGCTTGAAGCGTCGTGAGGCCGCTGACGACACATATGACGCTTGCCCCGAAGGTGGTCTCGAAGGCGAGGCGGAAGGGCGAAGCGTCGTGACGTCGTCTCCTAATAGGGAGACGACGCACGACGACGCTTCAACCGACACCGAGCGGGACGACGATGAAGCGTCGTGGAGGGATGACGACGCTTGACTCGCCCGACCGCCGCCGAGCTGCTCGCGACGCCGGACGCCCTGCTGACGCGCTCGCATCTGCGCGCGCTCGGCCTCGAGCGCCGCGGCGCCGACGCCGTCTTCCGCGCTTGCCCTGTCGTTGTCTTCCCTGGGTACAGCCGGCCGGTGATCCGCGTTCGCGACTACCTGACGCTGCTTGAGGAATCCACGTTCGACGGGCGCTCGCGCATTCGTTGACGTTCAGGGGGCCGGGCGGCGAGCCGAACGTCTGGGACGCTTCCCACGGCCCGGCCCGCGCTCAGGCTACGCGGGACCTCGGCCCCGACTAGTCGCTCTTTCGGCCATGGCCCGAAGAGTCAGCGCCGCGTCTCGGTGGCGGTCTCCGGCCAGAGCGGCGAGGCAGGCCGCGACATCGCGGCCTCGTCGATCGTCGCCTCGTCGCACTCCTCGAGGTAGCGCAGCAACCAGCGCGCGGCGACGCGCGGGTGTCGCCGCGGATCCTTGCGCGCGATCAGCATCGTCAGCTCGAGCGCGTCAGTGAGGTTGAGCGGCGGTAGCTCCTTCGCCGTCGCTTCGGCGACGAGCAGGTTCTTGCGCTCGAGTGCGCGGCGGAAGATCGTGTAAGGACGGCCCTGCGAGGTCGAAGCTCCTCCTCCCCGGGGCCGAGACGGCGAGCGAGTTTAGAGCGGGTCGAAGAGAAGTCGGGAGGAAGACGCACGCACGCGCCGTCTAGTTTAAGAGCCGGCGGGGACGCTTTAGCGGCCTACCGGCTGGCGAGCGGGCCCGCCGGTTCCTGCCAACGATATATGCGCCTCCCGGCTGATTTTCCTGCGTCGAGCAGCACGTAAAGGGCGCTATTTGCAAAGTTTCTGGCCCAGATTTGCGACCAACCTGTTTGCAATCCGGACGCGGATGGGGAGACAATTCACACGTACTGCGACTGCGGCGCACCGTCCGCGCATCCCCGGCGAAAGGACGGACTTGATTCGGAGAGGCTCGAGTTTTTCGGCGGCAGAAGGAGCCCCACCCCACGATTCGCGCGTGGGACGGGGCGTTGCACCGATCTCGCATTCCCGAACGCCCCTGAAGACGACGAGAGGGGAGGTGGTGCTTAGCGCTGATTCTAGTCGGCGCCTTGGGCGCTGACGTGTTGCTGTAGACGACAGTCACCCAGCCAAAGTGACTGCCTTCGACCCAAGGAGGGATACGACTAATGCGTCTCAAGAAGCGCTATGTGGTTGTCGCCGCGCTCGTGGGTGCGATCGCGGCCTTCTCGGCGGTCGCGTTCGCGGGAAACCCGCACTTCGTCACCGCCGACGCCACCCGTTCGGACAACACCCTGACCGTGACCTTTAAGGAGGCGGGCCTCGGCAATGAGCCGCAGGTCCACGTCGTCCTCAGCGCGACGGCCCTGTGCATCAACAATGGCGGCAAGCACCCCAAGGCCGTGAACAAGGAGAGCGTCTCGGCCGCGGGTGACTTCCCCGTCCAGAACGGCAAGGCCGAGGGCACGCTGTCGGTGACGGCGACGTTCCAGCCTGACTGCAGCCCGCCGATGACGGTCGCGTTCACCAACGTGACGCTCACGGACGAGACCAGCGGTGCCACGGCGAACATCCCCGGCACCTTCTAGGGGAATGCTCGCGGCACGATCGCTCCGTAGGAGCGAGATGCGGCTGGATCTGCCTTCAGGGGCAGAGAGATCGGGGAGAGCCGCTTCGGCGGCTCTCCCTCCCAAGGATCGGGTTCGTTCGGCTCGCCTCAGAGGGGAGCTCGGCGCCGACCATCGGCCGATTTTCAACCGCCTCGCCTGCGATGTGTGCGGATGTGCGCGTAGTCGGAATGAGCGGCGCCGGCTCGTCTGGGAAAGCGACCCGGCCACCCGGCTCGTTCTCGCGGAGTTGTGTCACGACTGCGCCACGCGCGCCGACCCGCTCCTCGAGCTCTACGGAGGCCGTGGTCGCGATGCCATCAGGCTGGTGCTGGAGATCCGCGCCTCGTCGCCACCGCGAACGGTGCAGCCTCGCGTCTTGGGCTACACCGCGCGTGGAATGCTCTACCTGCTGATCGCCGTAGCCTCCTTCTTGCTCGTAACCCTCGTCACCTCGCGCGGCCGTTAGAGCTCGAGCTGTCCTGCGGCGTTCGTTACTCGCCGGAAACTGGAGGAGCTAACGGCGCGAACGCCTCAGAGGCCGCGCCGTGCACGCCGCTGAACGACTCGCGGAGAAGGCGCGGGAGTACGAAGTGCTCGCCGCGTCGCACACCGAGCGCGCGCCGCTCGGTGCGACCGGTGAGCACGCTGCTGCGAGGCGATTGCCTCCGTACCGGCTCGGAACCTCCGGCTCGAGCTCTTCGACCCGAACCGACCCAGGCGCCGCTGTTCCCGCTGCTGGTCCGACGGCCGCCCTCGTAGTCGCGCCTTTGCCGGCGGGCCGGCGTCCGTCACCGAGCGAAGCGAGGGGAACCCGCGAAGCGGGTTGACGGGGGCCGGGGCGCCGGCGACACCTGCGACGGAGAGGGCGGCCGGCGGATGAAGTGCAGCGCTACGTCGCTAGCGCACCACCCGAATCTGGGAAGGCGAGCGGGCGAAGACTTCGGGTACGCCGCGATAGCTGCGCACCAGTCCTCGGACGCAGATCGTCTTGCGGCGGTATCGCACCTCGGGTCGTCCAAACGCGCTGCGGTTCTCAATCCAAATCACGACGGTGAAGCGACGCGGGTTTGGGTAGTTCAGGCCAACGTTGAGGAACGTCGGCGATCCGTTGCTCGCCGAGGCGAAGCGTGTGCCGACTACCGGGCCACGGATCGTGGCCACGCGTCCAATGGCAGTCCGCGCCTTCTGCCAGCCGATCGCGCCGCTGCAGGTGACGGAGCTCGAGGCGGTGGAGGACGGCTGGGCAGCCGAACTGCCGCTGATAGCCGGAATGGCTGCAACGGCAAGCAGCAGAGCAAAGAAGCGTCTCACGTAGGTCCCTTTCAGCCGGTTGTTCCCAAACTTCGGCAGACCGCTGACAATTTTCAAGAGGGGAAACTACGGGTCGGGTCTAGTAACACCCGCAGGCAGGGACGGGGGAGAGAGGCAAGTTGATCCGACTGGAGGATCAGAGGCGGTATGGCTCCGGTGCTCGGCCGCAACGCGATCGCTTTCAGGCTGAGTACGTTCGGGGTCGTTTCGAGCAACGCTTCCGGGCGCTCTACCGTTCGGCGAAAGGAGTGAAAGTGGCTGCAGTACCTGTCTTGGCGCGCGAGCTCGCGACTCGCGCACGCGCCGGAGAGCTCACGCACCGGGAGATGGAGCGGATGGGCGGCTTTATCCTTGCCGAGCTTGGCGGCGGGGCGCGCTCGGCGTACCCAGAGCGAACGTACAAGCGGCGACGCGCGGAGCTGCGCGAGCACGGACTGATCGTGGCAGATCACTTTTTC
>WNGB01009963.1_pt1 | contig 15800 bp, 17 predicted proteins | sample 5400681 | NCBI WGS metagenome assembly WNGB01 (sample SAMN13153367, study PRJNA577476) | soil metagenome | isolation source: 115 cm soil or saprolite under grassland replicate 2 | place: USA:California | collected 2016-06-15 | reverse complement strand
TCCCCTGCGGCGGGGACGTGCACGTCACGGTATTCGAGACGAGGTCCGGCGCCGCGAGCCTCGCGGGCCTCGGGTTCGCGACGCTCGCGGCGCCGGACCTCGTCTCGAATACCGTGACGTGCACGTCCCCGCCGCAGGGGATCGACGCGAACACGCTGGTGAAGCGCCTGCGGCTCGAGCACAACATCACGATCTCGGGCGGGCTGGGGCCGCTTCGCGGCCGGACGATCCGGATCGGAACGATGGGCACGCAGGCCGAGCCGGACGTCGTCGACCGGCTCCTCGACGCGGTTCGGTCCCTCGTCTGAGCGCGTCACGCGTCCGGTAGATACCGCGTCAGCCAGTTGATCGCGCGTTCGTACAGCGCGATCTGGTTCGAGACCTTGCGGGGCGCATGTCCCTCGTCAGGAAACTCGAGATAGTCGACGACCTTGCCCATTCGTCTCATCGCCTCGACCATCGCCCTCGCCTCCGTCACGGGACAGCGGGGGTCGTGCGCTCCGCCGGTGAAGAGCACGGGCACGCGGATCCGGTCCAGGTAGAAGATCGGCGAGAGCTTGCGGAAGAGGTCCGCGTCCTTGTCCGGGTGGCCCATCTTCTGTCGGTCGTACCGCTGGAGGTACCCTCGCTCGTTCGTCGTCGCCGTGGTCCAGTTGAAGTAGCCGACGATGCTGACGCCGACCCGCCATAGCTCGGGAGCCTGCTCGAGGCAATGGGCGACCGCGTAGCCGCCGTAGCTCCCCCCGATGACCCCGAGTCGGTCCGGAGGACAGTATCCGTTCTTCACGAGCCACCGGCCTCCGGCGATGATGTCCTGCATGTCGCCGCCGCCGAGATCCCGGTCGCTGATCCGACGCCACGCGCGCCCGTAGCCCGTGCCGCCGCGGTAGTTCGGGGCGAGGACCGTGAAGCCTTGGGCGACGAGGAACTGCGGCCGGACGTACCATTCGTTCACGGTCTGGGATTCTGGGCCGCCGTGCGGCCACACGAGGGCCGCGTGGCGGGAGCGGTCCTTCGGCGGCACGAACAGCCAGGCGGGGATCTTGCGGCCGTCGAAGGTCGGGTACCACACGAGTTTCCCGTCTGCGAGTTCCTCCCGGGGGAGCTTCGCATGGCCGCTGTCGATGAGGCGCGTCGTCCGTGTCCCCCGCCGCGCGACGAGCCGCTCCGGCAACAGGAAGGTCGACTCCACGTAGAACAGCGTCCCTCTGTCCGGCGACCAGAGCGGCCGGTTCGCGGATCCTTTCGCCGACGACACGGCGACGGGTCTTCCGCCGTCGCGGCTCACGGACTTCAGCTGGATGTTCCCGTCGTGGTTCTCGAGGAACGCGATGCGTCGTCCGTCCGGGGACCAGATAGGCATCGTCTTGTCCCAGCGGTTCTTGACGAGCCACCGCACGCCGCGCGTCTCGAGGTCCAGGACGCCGAGGTCGAGGGAATCGTGGACGTTCGAGACGAACACGAGTTCCCGACCATCCGGCGACCAGGGGCGCGGACGTCCGATGTCGCCGCCGATTGAACTCTCGGACTCCGGGAACGCGACGATCTTCTCCATCCGCCCGACGAGGTCGAGGAGCCCGACGTAGTCGTGCAGTCCGACGCCCGCGGAGAACGCCAGGCTCCGGCCATCCGGGCGCCATGCGATCTCCGTCACGATGTCGTCCACGTCGGTGAGTTGCTTCGCCTCTCCTCCTGCCGCATCGACGACAAACACGTTGTCGCGGTCCCCGTCCCGGTTCGAGATGAACGCGATCTTCGTGCCGTCGGGCGACCACCGGGGGAGCGAACTGTCGAATCGGGTGTCCGTGATCTTCCGGACGCCGGTCCCCGTCATCGGCACGACGTAGACGTTGTAGTTCTCGTCCCCCTCGAAATCGGATTGCACCGCGAGCGAACGGCCGTCGGGCGAGAACTCCGGATTCAGGACGGACTGCTCGGACTTCAGCAGGATCCTCTCGCGTTTCGTCCGCAGGTCCATCCGATAGACGGACCACTGCTCCCCCTTGTTCGCGGCGTAGGCGAGGGTCTCTCCATCCGGCGAGACGTCGAAGTTGCCGAGTTGCCAGATCTTGCGCAAGAAGCGGTGCGGCGTGAAGGTGACGGTCCTCCCCATGGTCCGACCGAGGAAGCCGGAAGACGGGTTGGGCATAAAAGCCATCCCGCCGGAGCCCTTCGCCGGCCGCATGGCTCTCGGCGTGCCGTCTCTTCCCATCACGGTCGGCGTCGGCGCGTTTGTGATCCGCGATGGCGGACTGCTCGTCGTTCGGAGGACGTACGGCCCCTCGAAAGGCCTTTGGACGATCCCCTCCGGGTACGTCGAGCCGCACGATTCGGTCGCGCAAGCGGTCGAGAGAGAGGTCCGCGAGGAGACGGCGGTCGCGGCCCGTGCGGAGGCGATCGTCGGCGTCCGGAACCGCGTTACCTCGACGGCAAACGATACCTTCCTCGTGTTCGCGATGGTGTACGAATCGGGGGAGCCGCGGCCGGACGGCCGGGAGGTGAGCGAGGCCGCCTCCCGGCCGGTCGAGGAGCTATCGCAATCCGACGACCTCGGGGACGCTCGCATATCTCCTGTACCTTTAGGCCACGAAAGCCTTTAGCCGCGCCGCCGTTGCGCGGCCGTGGCCATCACGATCGTGGCGCAATCCCTCGGCACGAAGTACGTCCTCGATGCCGCGGCGCTCGGCCGCCTCCGGGAGGTCCTGCGCACCGGCGGGCTCGTCGTGCATCCGACGGACACGGTCTACGGCCTCGGAGCCGACCCGTTCCAGCGGGAGGCCGTGGATCGCGTTTTCGCCGCGAAAGGCCGTCCGCGGGATCAACCGATCTCCATCGCCGTCGCCGAACCCGCCGACGTCTTCCGCTTCGGGATCAAGTCGGGGATCGCCGAGGCGTTCTGCACGAAGAACCTCCCGGGTCCCTTCACGGTCGTCGTGCGGGCGACGAGGGACGCCCCGGCACCCGTCGTCACAACGGACGGCCGGATCGCCATCCGCGTCCCCGCCCACCCGATCCCGCGTCTCCTCGCGAAGGCGTACGGGCCCATCACCGCGACGAGCGCGAACCTCCACGGTCGGCCGTCCCCAGTCACGTGCTCGGAGGCGCACGAGCAGCTCGGCGATCGCGTCGACGTCTACCTGGACGGAGGCCCGACGCCCCTCGGTGGCGAGTCGACGGTCGTCGACCTCTCCGGGGAGCGGCCAAAGGTCCTTAGGCAAGGGGTCCTTCCGACGGGAGCGTAATCCCATGGACGCCTCCGTGCGCGAGTCCCTGCTCCGTGCCGGACGGATCTCGCGCGAGGCCCGCGAGCACGCCGTCGGGCTCGTGAAGGAAGGCGCGTTCCTCCTCGACGTCGCGGAGGAGGTCGAGGGCCTCTTCCGCAAACGCGGCGCGCGTCCGGCGTTCCCGACCTGTCTCTCGATCGACGACATCGCCGCCCACTACACCCCGACGCACGACGACTCGCTCCGGTTCCGACGCGGGAGCGTCGTGAAGTTGGACCTCGGCGCGCACGTCGACGGCTGGATCGCGGATACCGCGGTGACGGTCGAGGTCGGGACGCGGAACTGGACGGCGCTCATCCGGGCGTCGGAGCTCGCCTTGCAGACGGCCGTCGAGGCGGTCCACGCGGGCGTCGCGACCCAGTCGATCGGGGGAGGTATCCGGCGGGCGATCGAGTCGGCCGGGTATCGGCCCGTCCGGAACCTGACCGGGCATTCGATCGAGCGGTACGTCCTGCACGCGGGCAAGAGCGTCCCGAATGTGCCGCACGGCCACGACGTGCTCGAGGCGGGCGAGGTCGTCGCGATCGAGCCGTTCGCCTCGGCGGGGGCGGGTCACGTCGAGGGCCGGAAGACCGGGAACATCTACCGCGTGCTCCGGCCGAAGACGCTCGGCCAAGCGGAGCCGGACGGCTTCTTGCAGACCTTGGCGAAGGAGTTCAAGACGCTCCCCTTCGCGGAGCGTTGGGCGCACCGGCTCGACCCGCGCGCACCCGCCCTCCTGAACCAGCTCGTGCGCAGCGGGGCCGTGATGACGTACCCCGCGCTCCTCGACGCCGACGGCGGGGTCGTCTCTCAGACGGAGCACACGTTAATCGTCGGCGTGGACGGTGCAGAAGTCACGACCGCGTGAGGCTCTGGAAATCGTCCCACCCACCGCACGAAATTCCGATTGCTGTCGTACTCGCAGATGAAAGTGAAGCCGATGCTGGGGATCTGCTCCCAGAGGCGGTCGTCCGCGTCGTGGAAGTAATGTCCTCGCGAGTCAATGTCCTCGCGAGTCGTCCTCGGCAATTGCATCCTAATCCATAAGGCACGCTCGTGGCGTGCGCGGTTAGAAATCTTTCACGTCCAATTCCGTTCTATTGCCTCCCGCGTCGTCTAGGATATAGTTTCAAGAGCGCATAGCCCCGACGCTCGGCTTCCAGCAGGCCTCTCCGGCTAGAGAGTCCGACGATGATCATGAAGACGATGGACAGAGTTGCGTCGATGCCAAGAAATGCGTAGAAGACATTCCTTCCGATGATGGGGGAGAGTAGGTAGCCAAACGGCACCGCGGCAATCATCAACGCGTAATACACGACCCAGGCCAGGAGTCCCCGCTGGATGGTTCCGGGCATGCGTCCCTGTGAGCCAAAGTCAGCAACATATCGCATCAGCTCGTCAAAGTAGGCTGGCGAACCCAGCCAGCCTTTTCGGATGTTCTCCCTGATGAAGGCAGGATTGTAGAGTGGCGCGATCCATGCAGGAAGGAATAATCCTCCGCTCGCTTCCGCGACGGCTATACTCAGGCCGATCTCAACCGGAATCGAATGGTCAAGCAGTTGCATCGCGACCCAAGCGGAAGAGCCGAGAATAGCTATCGGGGCGATGATGAAAAGGCCGACAAACCGACGACTCCAGACATCGCCGCAGGACCATGCCGTGCGGAAGTATTCTGTAATTCCTGCTCGCGCGTGGGTATTCCGATTACCCTCAGCAGTGCGTATCACAGGCAACCTTCTGCCGCAAGTCCGGCCAAACCTATGATAATGACGCCGGCAAGTTCGATTGCCTTTATCAACCATCCGAGAACCTGCTCGACCCCCACCCCGCGGCGGCGCTCAGCGTCCACGTCGGGTCGAGGTAGACCGGCCATTGCGCCGTCGCGAGCATCGTCGCGTTCAGCCGCATGTCAAGGAATCCGTCGCGGAGTTCGACCGAGACGACGGGTTCGTCGAACATCGTCGCGGGTTCGGATGAGTCCCAAGCAACGAACGGCGCCGTCCGCCACACCGCGCTCCCCGCTCTATCCTTGAGCACGACCGACAGGCCGTCAACGGTCGGACTCAGGTCTGTCGAGAACGCCGTGATGACCCCCATGTCACCGATGTCGTTGATGGCGACGGGCGGAGTCATCCAAGTGAGCTGGGTGGTCTCCTTGATGCGATCGGGTAGGAATTCATACTTCGCGCCGGGGATCTTCGCCTGAGTGAGGTTGCCCTCAATTGTGCTGTCGGTGATGACGCCCCCGACGTCCCGCAGGCGGTACGGCCAGTCGTCCGCGGCCAAATCCATTTGCTCCGCTCGGAGCCAAATGCCATCCCATCGGCGGAATGTGGGCAAGACTTGGACGCTCGAAGTCCCGTCCGCCTGGCTCTGCGTTACCATGCCGGGCCCATGCTCACCTACCAATGTATCGATCCCGCTGGACGTGACTTGGTCATCCGCACTCGCCGGGCGCGAGATGCCCGCGTAGGCCATGAGAACTATTACGATAACCGCAAACCCGGCAAATAAGCGCCGACTTCTCCGGTCACTCTGGCCGGACGAAAATCCCTTCGACCTTCCTAGGTTTTCTACGTCTCCACTGGTCGCGTTTGGCTCTTGATAAGATGCCGTAAACATCCCTCCACCGATTCCGACCCCCCAAGGCCGGCCCGGCAATGGGCGTCATTAGTACTTGAACGAATAACGAGTTGTTCCGTTTTTGGCGCGGGGGCCACAGTGGTGGGCGATGGAAGCTGCACGAGGGAGCGCAGCTCCTTGTTGAAGGGTAGTTACGGTTGAATCCCGCGGTGTCCATACGGGGGTTTGGTCGTCGCTGAGAAGCCGGAAAACGCGCTGCTCGAGATTTCGCCTGCTTCCACGAGCCCGCCCCTCCATGAGTCTGCAGGCCGTTTGAGACACTCCGACGGTTTCGCCGTAAGTTTATTATCGAACGCCCCCATCGACGCACGCCTCGGAGCTGCCATCGGTTGAGCGACATCAAGCGGATCGTCCTGGACGTGCTGAAGCCACACAAGCCCTCCCTCGTGGACATGTCGCTCCGGCTGAGCGGCCTCAAAGGGGTCGACGGCGTCAGCCTGACGCTCGACGAGGTGGACCAAGAGACCGAAAGCGTGAAGGTGACGATCGAGGGGCCAGCGATCAACTACCCCATGGTCGAGGAGGCGTTGCGGGAGCTCGGCGCCGTCATCCACTCGGTCGACTTGGTCTCGTCGGGCAGGCGGCTCGTGGAGGACGTCCGCACGGGCCAGGACCACGGCTGAATCGGCGGCGCGGCCCTACCGGCCCTCTTTGATCCGCTGAGCGACTTTCTGCACGATTGACGTCTTGAAGTAATCCGCTCGGACGAGGACGCGACCTTCCTTTCGCCACGGCGTCGACGGGAACGCCTTGCCGTCCTCGACCTTCGGCTCGAGGCCGAGCGCCTTGGCGGCGGTCGCAATCTCCTGCGCGGTCGGCGACTCCACCGCCCACCGCTTCGCGACCCGTCGGCCGTCGTCCCGCGAACGGCCCAGGTCGAAGTACGCCGGATACAGGACGATCGGGCGATCTCCCTTCGGCATCGGCGCGTCCGAACGACGACGCCGCCATAAGCCTTTGGTCGGCCGTCGTGCGCCGCCGATATCTTCATTCCCGCGCCCGCTTTGTACGGCGCGATTCCGGGGGAGCACCATGGAGGACGACCGCTCGGAGCTCGTGGATTTTGCAGTGGACTATGCGACCAAGAAGGGCGCCTCGTACGCGGAGGCGCGCTACGAGGGCCAGGACCAGGAGTCGTTCATCCTCAAGAACGGAGTCCTCGACGCCCTCTACATCGGCGACGATCGGGGGATCGGGGTGCGGGTCCTCGTCGACGGCGCCCTTGGATTCACGGCGACGAATTCCCTGACGAAGTCGGACGTCCGGGCAATCGTCGACGACGCGGTGAAGATCGCCAAGGCGTCCCGCAGGCGATCGAGGATCGTCTTCGCCCGCGAGGACGCGATCACGATGAACTGGTCGGTGCCGGAGCAGAAGAAACTCGCGGACGTGTCGGTGGAGGACAAGATCGCCGAGATCCGGTCCGTCGATGCGGACCTGACCGCCCTCGGATTCAAAATCCCCGCCCGCACGTTCCAGCTCAGCAACAACCGGATCTCGAAATACTTCGCGAACTCGGAGGGATCCCGGATCCGGTCGTACAGCCCGCGGCTGCGGGCGTTCTACTACCTCACCGTCATGGCCGGTGGCGGCGTCGAACAGACCCACCGCAACTACGGCTGGTCCGGCGGATGGGAAGGCGTGCGCATGTGGGACCTGAGCAAGCGCGTGCTCGAAGAGGCTCGCTCCATGCAGCGGTCCTTGACGGAGGGCAAGAAGTCCCCGGAGGGGAAGATGGACCTCGTCGCCGGACCGCAGGTCGCCGGCATCGCCTCCCACGAGTCGTGCGGCCATCCGACCGAAGCGGACCGGGTCCTCGGACGCGAGGCAAGCCAGGCCGGGAAGTCGTTCATCCCGCCGGACGGCGCGGGGATGCGGGTCGGGTCCGAGCTCGTTAACGTCGTCGACGATCCGACCGTCGAGCACGCAATCGCGTACTACGCCACCGATGACGAGGGCGTGAAGGCGAGGCGGCGATATCTCTACAAGGAAGGCCGCGTGAGCGAGTTCCTCCATAATCGGGAGACGGCAGCGGCGCTCGGCACCCGGAGCAACGGCGCCTCCCGGGCGGTCAATTACAACGTCGAGGCGATCGTCCGGATGGCAAACACGTTCGTCGAGCCGAAGGACTACGCCCTCGACGAGATGCTCGAGGAAGTGAAACTCGGCGTGTACATGAAGAGCTTCATGGAATGGAACATCGACGACAAGCGCTACAACGCGAAATACGCAGGCCGCGAGGCGTACCTCGTCGAGAACGGGGAAGTCAAGCATCCCGTCCGCGGGACCGTCGTCGAGCTCACGACCCCTGCCTTCTGGTCCGCTGTCGACGCCGTGGGGAAGGACCTCGACTTCGAGGCGGGGTTCTGCGGCAAGTCCGATCCGGGACAGGCGCTTGACGCGAGCATGGGCGGCCCGACGATCCGCCTCCGCAATGTGTATCTGAGGTGATCCGATGGAAGACATCGCCTCCCGGATCGTCGAGAAGGCCATCTCCCTCGGATGTCAAGATGCAGTCGCCGACGTCGTGGCGAATCGCTCGTACCAGATCCGTTTCGCCCGCAACGAGCCGGTGATCAGCAATCGCTGGCGTGAGTCGAGCGCGTCCGTGTTCTTCGTGTACCGGAAACGCGTGCTCGCCAGCGACATCAAAGACCTTTCGCGGGCGGACGCAGCGGTCGAACGCCTCGTGAAGATCGCCAAAGGCTCCCAGGAGAATCCGGATTACGCGGGCATCGCGAAGGGGCCGTTCAAATACGCTCGCACGCGACCGGACCCCAAAGTCGTCGCCCTCGACGAGGGAGGCAAGTACGTCGAAGCAGCGATTGGCGGTGCCGTGGACGAAGGCGCGAAGGAGTGCGCAGGGTCGTTCTGGAAGTACGAAGACGAACATTTTCTCTCGACCTCGAACGGCGCGGAGTCCCACGACCATCGCGCGAGCCTCTACCTGTCGATCCGGGCACTCCTCGCCCTCGAGTCGAGCGGCCACGGCGTCGCCGCCGCGACGAGGCTCTCCCAGTTCGATCCTGCGAAAGCGGGCCACAAAGCGGGCCGCATCGCGGCGCTCGCGCGGGATCCGAAACCGGGCAAGCCCGGGCGCTATCCCGTCATCTTCGATCCGCTGATTTTCGGCTCGCTTTCGGACCAGGTCGGCGGTCGCCTCAGCGCCTGGGCCGTCCTCGCGGGGCTGTCGCCGTATGGCAAGAAAGTGGGCAAGGCGGTCGCCTCATCGAAGTTCACGCTGTACGACGACGGATCCGCGGACTCGATTGCCCGGAAGCGATTCGACGCGGAGGGCGTGCCCCCGAGGCGGAACGTGCTCGTGAACAAGGGCGTCCTGAAGACCTACCTCCACAACACGACGACCGCGAAGAAGTTCAAGACGAAGACGACGGGGAACGCGGGACTCGTCTATCCGGAGCCGCACGCGCTCTTCGTGAAACCGGGCGACTGGACGAAGGACGAGATCTTCTCCGAGGTCAAGGACGGCATCTGGCTCACGAACACCTGGTACACGCGCTACCAATCGTACGTCACGGGCGACTTCTCGACGATCCCGAGGGATGGCATCTTCCACATCCGGAAAGGAGAGGTCGTCGAGACCTGGAAGGACGTCCGGTTGACGGACAACATCCTCCGCATGATGAAGAACATCGTGGCACTCAGCAACAAGCCCGAACAGATGATGTGGTGGGGCGAGGTCAGCATCCCGAACTTCGTGCCTTACGCTCTCATCAAGGATGTCGGCATCACGAAGTCCGCGGAATGAACGGCTAGCTCGCGGGTCCCTCGATGAGGACCGCGTTGATCACGCCGTCCTGGCCCGGACGCGACGTGACACGGGCGAGGCCAATCTCCGTCTGAACCGTCGCGCCGCGCGTGATGATGTTCCGCGTGACGAAGTTCGGATTCGACGGGTTCGCCTTCACGGTGATGATCTTGACCTTCTTCGTCACGGCCGTGCGGCGGTCGAGGACGTTCGCATGCTCCGCCTTCAGGATGCGCACCTTGCGGTTCCCGCCCTTCGTCCGGTAGAGTTTGAGGCGCTGCGGTCCGATGAACGCATACTGCTGCTCCCGGCCGATCTCTCGCTTGCGCTTCTTCCGCAGCGGTCGATACCGGCCGCCGGTCGGCTTCCGTTTCGAGCGTCCTTGCCAGAGGGCCACAATCGACCTCGAGGGATGCGTCCCAAGGCCCCGGCTCTATATAATCGCTGCGCCGCTAGCCGAGGTTCAGATAGCCGTACGCGAGGACGTTCGCGATGAGGAACCCGAGCACGGCGCCTCCGTTCAGGAGAGGCAGGCCGGCTTGCGGGTTCCCCTTCAGGACGAACCGCATCAGGAACAGGAACCCGAGCAGGCTTCCGACGACCGTCGCGCTTGCGATCCATACGTTCGACAGGATCCCGAGGAAGTGGCCACCGGAAGGGGACGAGAACGTGAAGGCGGAGACGCTCAGGATCCCCGGGATGATGAGGTCGCCGAGCCCGACGAACATCGCCTCTCGTTCCTCCCCGGACGCGACCTGCTCCTTCAGGCTCTTCTGTTCCCGGAACGAGTAGCCGGCTTTCTTGGGAATCACCAGGAGGATCGGGAGACGCTGGCTCGTGAGTTCGTCTGCGAGGGTGATCATGTGCTTGGTGCGATAGACGGCCCAGGCGTCGTACACGGCGAGGGCGAGGAGAAGCAAGATCGCGGGCACGATGCCGAACGAGATTCCGAGGATCGCCGTCACGCCCGCGGCGGTCATGATCCCGATCGCATCGACGACGTACCACTCGGGGAACTTCACGAGCACGTAGACGAGGAGGCCCGCCAACACGAACGCGATTAGCGTAGACACGTTGACGAGCAAATCACCGTCGATGGCGCCCCCCGACGCGTAGTAGAGGCCGAAGTACAGGGGGAGAAGGAGGATGAACGCGAGGGTGACGAAGATCGATCCCATGACCACGTACTTCGCCAGATTCTGGCGGCGGTAGCGGACGAGGCCGAGGATCACGGCGGTGAAGGCGAGGATCATGACGATGTAGATGGCCGTGTTCGACACATCCTCGGGGTTCGAGAACGCTTGGAAGCCACCCGCGAAGAACAGAGGAGAGAGGGCGATCGCGACGATCTGGCACCCGACGAGGATCGCGGCCATCGCCGCGATCGAGGCGAATTCCCGTCGCATGGGCTGCCTACTCCCGTGTCACGCGTCCGAACGCCACGGTCCCGGCGATTTTCTCGATGAACACCTTCACGATCGCGCCCTTGGCGGTCCCGGGTACGTAAATCACGTACCTGTCGAGCTTCGCGATCCCGTCGCCTTTCTTCCCGATGTCCTGGATCATCAGCTCGTAGACCTTGCCTTCGACGAGAGGAGCTTCCTCGACCTTCGCGGCCTTCTTGACCGCCTTCACGGGCCGCCGGGCGCCGCACGCGTCGCATTCGAGCATCGCGATGCGGTCCTCCTTCACGAGCCGCGTGTCGGGGCGGCCGCACTCCTGGCACAGGACGTACGCGTCGACGTAGGACTTGATTCGCTCTTCGACCTGCTGAGCGGTGACTTTGCTCTTGAGTACGACCCGACGGCCCTCGACCGCGCCGGACGTCCCGAGCTCCCGCAACAGGTAGGTGAGGACCATGTCCGGATCCCGCCGGATCGCGCCGACGATGTCCTCGAAGTTCCGAAGGATCGTCGTCTTCCCCTCGATCACCACATCGGGGGCGGGGACTTGGAACCGCTCTCCGCTGCTGAGCGCCGCCGGGAGGGCCTTCTTGGCACGAGCGAGGAGCTGGTCATAGCTGAACGTGGACACGAAGGACGACGAAGCCCGGGGTCTGTTTAAAGGTTGTGGGCTCAAGCCGCCGCGGCGCGAACGAGACCCAGGTGAATCGGCGAGGGCCGCAACGGACGGGAACGCAACTCCGGATGGAACTGGGATGCGATGAAGTAGGGATGGCCCTTGAGCTCGAGGACCTCCATGCGACGCCCGTCGTCGGAGCGGCCCACATACCGCAACCCGGCGTCCTCGAATTTGGCGATGTACGCCGGGTTGATTTCGTATCGGTGGCGGTGCCGCTCGAAGATCTTCGTGGACCCGTAGAGCTTGGCGGTCATTGAGTTCGGTTCGACGTCGATTTCGTGAGCGCCGAGCCGCATCGTCGCACCCATCCCCTTGACGCTCCGCTGCTCCGGCAGCAGGTCGACGACCGGATGCGGCGTCTTCGGATTGAACTCGGAGCTGTTCGCGTCCTTGAGGCGGAGGACGTCCCGAGCGAAGCCGACCGTCGCAAGCTGGAACCCCAAGCACACACCCTGGAACGGGATCTCGTTCTCCGCCGCGTATCGGGTCGCCGCGATCTTCCCCTCGATCCCGCGATCCCCGAATCCGCCCGGCACGAGGATGCCGTCCGCCCCTTCGAGCGCTTTCGTGCCGTGCTTCTCGATGTCGAGCGACTCCACCCACCTGAGGTTCACGCGCACCCGCGCATGGGCGCCCGCATGGTGGAACGCCTCGATGTGGCTGATGTACGAATCCTTCAGGTGGGTATACTTGCCCACGAGCGCGATCGTGACCTCCTTATCCGGATTCTTCAGCTTCTCGAGGTAGTCCTTCCATTCCCGCATGTCCTCGGCCTTCCGCTCGAGCTGGAGCGTCTTCATGATGTACTCCGTGAGGCCTTGGCCGTCGAAGAGGAGCGGGACGTCGTAGATCGTCGAGGCGTCCGGCGCGCTGATGACGCCCTCGACCGGCACGTCGCAAAAGAACGCGATCTTCTTCTTGATGTCCGGTTCGAGGGAATGTTCGCCGCGCGCGACGATGACGCTCGGTTGGATCCCCATGGAGCGAAGTTCGCGCACGCTCTGCTGCGTCGGCTTCGTCTTCTGCTCCCCGACCGCGCCCATGATCGGCACGAGCGTCGTGTGAACGAAGAAGACGTTCTCCTTCCCGATTTCCTGGCCGAGCTGGCGGACCGCCTCGAGGAACGGCATCCCCTCGATGTCGCCGACCGTGCCCCCGACCTCGACCAGGACGATGTCCGCGCCCTCCTTCTCCCCCACGCCGCGGAGCTGCGCCTTGATTTCGTCCGTGACGTGCGGGATGATCTGGACCGTCTTGCCGAGGTAGTCGCCGTGTCGCTCCTTCTCGATCACCGAGCGATAGACTTTCCCCGTCGTGATGTTGTGGTCCCCGGTCAAGTTGACGTCCAGGAATCGCTCGTAGTTGCCGAGATCCAGATCGACCTCGGAGCCGTCGTCGAGGACGAAGACCTCCCCGTGCTGGTACGGATTCATCGTGCCTGCGTCGACGTTCAGGTAGGGATCGATCTTGATGGGGCAGACCTTCAGTCCTTTCGACTTCAGCAGCACCCCGATGGAGGAGGTGCTGATCCCCTTCCCGAGACCCGACAAAACGCCACCCGTGACAATGACATACTTCACGTCAATTCACGGGATTGGTCCATTGGGCGAGTTCCACTTATAGTTTATGTCAGGAGTGGATGAACACCGCCTCGGGATTCACGCGCAGGCTCGCGACGAAAGCCGACGCGATGCGCCACATGTCCCGGCGGGGAATCATGCCGACGAACGGTTTCGGGTCCGCGCTCAGCTCCGTGATTCCCTCGACGTACGCCTCGACTTGGACATTCGCGCCGCCTTGTGCGTCCCACGCGCCGACGGTGAGCACTCGCTTCCCCGTGACCCAGATGCTGCCCTTGACGAGGGTCAGGTGATTGGCGGACCAGGAATCGGCGCGCATGCCAACGGACTCGCCATAGGCCTTCGCGGCGTGGAGGACCCCTCCGGCCGCCTGTCCGGCCAAGAAGAATCTCGCGACGCTCCTCCCCACGGCCCCGAGAGGGCCGAGTCGCGGGATAACCTTTTGGCGGCGGCAAAACCCTTATTGGACAGCCGCGTTAGATGTCCGGGTTGAGACGATGGAACTGAAACAGTACGCAGGCTTACCCCTCGGTTCGGCGGCGATTGACTTCTCCCTTCCCGGCGTGGACGGGAAGACGCACTCGTTGTCGTCGTTCAAGGACAAGCGGATCCTCGTCGTCGCGTTCTGGTGCAACCACTGCCCATACGTGCAGGCGTGGGAGGACCGGACGGTCGCGGCACAACGCGAGTACGCAGGCAAAGGCGTCCAGTTCGTGATGATCAACGCCAACGACGAAGCCAGCTACCCGGAGGACGATTTCTCTCACATGGTCGAGCGAGCCAAGATGAAAGGATACAACTTCCCGTACCTTCGGGATGAGAGCCAGAAAGTCGTCGAGGCGTACGGCGGCGTCTGCACGCCCGACTTCTTCGTCTTCGACGCCTCCCGGAAGCTTCGGTACCGGGGGAAGTTCGACGACTCGAAAGAAGAACGCGCGGTGAAGCATCAATACATGCACGAGGTCCTCGACCGCTTGCTCGCGGGCCAGGAACCGGCCGTGACGTTCGTTCCGCCGATGGGCTGTTCGATCAAGTGGAAGGCGGCCCACTGGGGATAGGTCGCACGAAGAGCGCCGCGGTCGTCAGCGTCGGGCTCGACGCTTACCCGGTCTCCGAGGCCTCGCCCTCGACCGCCTGCTGAGAAGGTCGAGCCGCCACTCGAGGAACGAGTACATCGCGGCGAGGTTCCCGCGCCGGTCGTACTCGGTGCAGATCCGGGCGGTCTCTTCCGGATCGCCTTGGAGCTCCCGCACGAACTTCTGGACGGTGGGGAGGGCGCGGCGAACTTCGTCGACGATCGGCACCGATGCCGTCCGGGATGTGCGGGAGAGCGGGTTCAGGTCGATGCTGATGACGGTCTTCCCCATCCGCACGAGGGCTTCAGTGCGATCGCCGTCTTCCAGGGGAACGAGGACGACGTCTGCGTCGTAGATCCCACGACGGTGGGAGAGCGCGCGCTTCGATTCGAGATGCGGGATCGTCGCGTCCGGTCGGAGTCCCAAGACCTTGGGCGCGCCGGCGTCTCGCATGATCCGGACGATCCGCCGCACCCGGGCATCCGACCGGTGGAAGAGATTGACTTCGACGACGGCCGAGAGGCGCTTCGCGAGTCGCGCGACCTCGGAAGAAGCGAGCGCCGCGACGTTCCCGTTCACGGAGATGACAGGCCGCTTCGCCCGCACGAGGAACGCCGCGGCCGCCTTCTCGGCGACGAGGGCCGGCGCGGTCGTCTCTTCGCCGAGGAGGTAATCGAACGCTTCGCCGCGGCCGTGGGCGATGAGGCCTTCCGGGACCACGATCCCGGCTCTCCACGCCCGCACGAGCTTCTCCCGGCGAACCAGGGACTCGTACCGCGGGTGCGACTTCGGGACCTTCATAGCATCGACCGGATCCGCTCGACGAACTTGCCGCATCCGTGCCAGAGCGGGTCCGCGGACGGCAGGCCGTACCGTGTCTCCCACTCCCGCACGGTGGCCTCGACCTCCTCGCGCGTCATGTTCTCGTGGTTGATGCCGAGCCCGAAGACCTTCGCCCCACCCGAGAAGAATTCCAGCCAGCGCATCTCCTCTTCCACGGTCGGCATGGGCCAGGCGACGACATCGCGCCGGAAGCTCCGCGTCTTGCGAGCGGGCGCGTGCATCATCACGATGCCCGACGGCATCGAGGCGTTGATGATCGCCCGGCTCCCGCACACGTAGGCGGGATGGGAGATGCTCCCTTGGCCCTCGACGACGATCACCTTCGGCTTCGTCTCATCGTACGCGCGGACGATTTCGGACTCGAGCTCACCGACCATGAAATCGCCCTTGATCGAGTCGAGGGGAACGCCGTAAGCCGAGCCCTGCAACAGGCCGGTCTGCCCGGTCGCGACGAAGGTCGCCGGGAGGCCCGCGGCATTCAAGGCGTCGGTCAGGAGGAGGGCCGTCGTCCGCTTCCCGATCGCGCCGTCGGTCCCCAGCA
>WNGB01007580.1_pt1 | contig 15800 bp, 17 predicted proteins | sample 5400681 | NCBI WGS metagenome assembly WNGB01 (sample SAMN13153367, study PRJNA577476) | soil metagenome | isolation source: 115 cm soil or saprolite under grassland replicate 2 | place: USA:California | collected 2016-06-15 | reverse complement strand
AATTTCGGGCCGTTCATCCTGAACGCCCAGGCGCCCGACGAGGGCAACCAGCACACGCTGCTGCATCACGCCGACGACGAGCAGAAGGAGAAGTACCTCCGGCCACTCCTCGAGGGGCGGGTGCGCTCCTGCTTCGCGATGACCGAGCCCGAGGTCGCGGGCTCCGACCCGACGAGCATCCGCACCATGGCCGTCCAGGACGGCGACGAGTGGGTGGTCAACGGCCACAAGTGGTTCATCAGCGGGGCCAAGGGCGCGACGTTCGCCATCCTGATCGCCAAGACCGATCCCGATGCCGACCCTCCGCAGGCGTCGAACACCGCGTTCCTCGTCGACCTCCCCGCCGAGGGCTGGGAGATCGTGCGCGACATCGACACGATGGCCGGCCACGGGAACCACTGCGAGATCCGCATCACGGACCTGCGCGTCCCGGACTCGGCCGTCCTCGGCGGTCGGGGCAACGGTCACCTGCTCGGGCAAGCGCGACTCGGCCCGGCGCGCCTTGCGCACTGCATGCGGTGGATCGGCCAGACCGAGACCGCGCTCGAGATGCTCGTGAAGCGGGCCGAGGAGCGTCAGCTGCACGGCGCGCCGCTGGCGGAGAAGCAGGCGATCCAGTGGATGATGGCCGACTCGGCGATGGAGCTGTACTCCGCCAAGCTGATGGTGCTGCACGCGGCGTACAAGATCGAGAACGAGCAGCCCTTCCGCCAGGAGGTCAGCTTCGCCAAGCACCACGTCGCGAACATGCTCTGGAAGGTCGTCGACCGTGCGATCCAGGTCCACGGCGCGCTCGGCTACTCCACCGACACGCCCCTCGAGCGGATGATGAAGCACGCGCGCTCGGCCCGGCTCGTGGACGGTGCCGACGAGGTGCATCAGGCGCTGATCGCCCGCAACGTGCGCGCCGCCGTCCGGGATACCGGCGACACCCGCACCGCCACCGGCGACTTCGACTTCTAGGTCACCGCCCGATGCGTATCTGGTGCGCAACTATTACGCACCAGGGACGCATCTAGATCGGCGGGGGCGCGGCGACGGAGAAGTGCGGCTCGAGGTGGGTCGTGTCGTTGAAGCGGCGGACCGTGATCCGGTCCTCTTCGACGACGATGTGGCTGATCGACGCGTTGTCGGCGCCGATGAACGCGAACCCGCGGGCGCCGGTCGCGCTGCACAGGACCTGGCCAATGACACCGCCGTGGGTCACGACCACGACGCGCTCGTCGGGGTGCGCGCTCGCGACGCTGGCAATGCCCTCATGCACTCGGTCCCGGAACACGTCCGCAGGCTCCGCGCCGGGGATCAGGTCCCAGCGCTGCTCCTCGATCGCACGCACGAACGCGGGATCGTGTTCCGCTGCCTTCACACGTAGCAGCCCGCCTTCCCACTCCCCGAGGAACACCTCGCGGAGCTCCGGCACCACGCTCGGCTCAATACCGAGCCGCTTGGCGAGCGGCGCCGCGGTCTCGGCCGTGCGCCGCAGCGTCGTCACGTAGACGGCGGCGATGTCCTCGCCCGCGAGCCGGTTGGCCAGTCGCTCGGCCTGCTCGACGCCCACGGGGTCGAGCGGGGGGTCGCCGTGCCCGTCGACGAGCTCGAACGGGTGGTCCGGATCGACGGGCTGGGACTCGCCGTGCCGCACGAGAAGGATCTCGGTCGCGCCCGGCGGCGGTGTGTACCGATGCTGGCGGTAACGCCTCGGCTCGGTCGGGGGCTCGCTCACGAGGCGCAAGAGTACGGTGCGCGCCAGGTGTACTCGTGACCTGGGATCCCGAGCTCGACGAGCTGCGAAGGCGGACCGAGCTGGCCGCGGCGATGGGCGGCGACGAGAAGGTCGCCCGCCAGCACGACGCCGGCAAGCTCACCGTGCGCGAGCGCATCGACGGCCTCGTCGACCGCGGCTCGTTCCACGAGATCGGGGCCCTGACCGGGCGGGCCGAGTACGACCACGGCCAGATGGCGAGCTTCACGCCTGCGAACTTCGTCATGGGGCGCGCCCGCATCGACGGACGACCGGTCGTCGTCGCCGGCGATGACTTCACGGTCCGGGGCGGGGCGGCCGACGCGTCGATCTTCCAGAAGCAGGTCCACGCCGAGCAGATGGCGAACGAGTTGCGCCTGCCGATCGTGCGGCTGGTCGACGGCTCGGGCGGCGGCGGATCCGTGAAGTCGATCGAGACGATGGCGCGCAGCTTCGTGCCCTTCAATCCCGGCTGGGAGTGGGTGGTCGAGAACCTGGCGACCGTCCCGGTCGTCTCGCTGTGCCTCGGTTCCGTCGCCGGGCTCGGTGCGGCGCGGGTCGTGACGAGCCACTACTCGGTCATGGTGCGAGGAACGTCGCAGTTGTTCGTGGCAGGGCCGCCCGTGGTGGCTCGCCTCGGCGAGCACGTCGACAAGGAGCAACTCGGCGGCAGCGAGATCCACGGCCGCAACGGCGTCGTCGACGACGTGGTCGACGACGAGCGCGACGCATTCGCGCGGGCGCAGGCGTTCCTGTCGTACTTGCCGCGATCCGTCGACGACCTGGCGCCGCGCGCGGACCCGACCGACGATCCGGAGCGACGCGAGGACTGGCTCGCCGACGCGATCCCGCGTGACGCCCGCCGCGTGTACAAGGTGCGCGACATCGTCGACGCCGTCGTCGACCAAGGCTCGTTCTTCGAGATCGGCCGGGGCTACGGCCGCCCGGCTGTGACCGGCCTCGCTCGCCTGGACGGCTGGCCCGTCGCGGTGCTCGCCGGAGACCCGTACTTCTACGGCGCGGGATGGACCGCTGACGCCTCGCAGAAGGTCATGCGCTTTGTCGACCTCGCCGACACGTTTCACCTGCCCGTGGTGCATCTCGTCGACAACCCCGGGTTCGTGATCGGGGTCGACGCCGAGCGGGCGGCCACGATCCGCCACGGCGCCCGGGCCCTCGCCGCCATCTACCAGGCGGAGGTGCCGTGGTGCTCGGTGATCCTGCGCAAGGTGTACGGAGTCGCCGGCGCTGCACACCAGAACGCCGCCCGCCTCAAATACCGGTTCGCGTGGCCGTCGGGCGACTGGGGCAGCCTGCCGCTGGCCGGCGGTATCGAAGCCGCGTACAAGGCGCAGCTCGAAGCGGCCGACGACCCCGACGCAGCCCGGGCCGAGATCGAACGACGCCTCGACGCGGCGCGCTCGCCGTTCCGCACGGCGGAGGTCTTCATGATCGAGGAGATCATCGACCCGCGCGACACGCGGCCGCTGCTGTGCGAGTTCGCGAACCTCGCGGCGCCGTTGCGCGGGACGGGCCGCACGGAGCGCGGCGCGAGGCCCTAGCCGCGCCGTTCTTGTGCCTCACGTCACGTAGACCGCCCGGAGAACCGGGCATACCGTGACGGAACCGACACCACGGGGGGCTCCGATGGCACAGCCGGTCGAGCAGGCAGTCGACTTCCTCAGCGTCGCGCTCACACCGGAGTTCCGCGACGACCCGTACCAGTTCTTCCACCTCCTGCGGGAGCACGAGCCCGTGCACCACACGCCGTTCGGCGTGTACCTGCTCACCCGGCACGCCGACGCCGCCACGATCGTGCGCGACCCGCGCCTGAGCAACAACCAGGAGCACTCCGACCTGTTCCGCGCCTTCGCCGAGGCCAACCCGCCATCCGACGACGACGCCATGAGCCAGATGAACAGCGTCGTCATGCTCTTCATGGACCCGCCCGATCACACGCGCCTGCGCGGCCTGGTGAGCAAGGCGTTCACGCCGAAGATGGTCGAGCGTCTCCGCGCCCGAGTGCGGGAGATCGTCGACGAGCGGCTCGACGCCGTCGAGGCCCGCGGCGACGGCCGCATGGACGTCGTGACCGAGCTCGCCTACCCGCTTCCGGTCGTGATCATCTGCGAGCTGCTCGGCGTTCCGGCCGAGGATCACGCGACGTTCCAATCGTGGTCGTCGGAGCTGGCGGCGAGCATCGACCCCGACCCACTCATCACGCCTGATCAGCAAGTGCGCATCGAGGCCGCGGGCAACGCCTTCCTCGAGTACTTCACCGACCTGATCGAGCGCCGCCGCCGGTCGCTGCGCGACGACCTGCTGTCGGCGCTCATCGAGGCCGAAGAGGGCGGTGAGCGTCTCACCGAGGAGGAGCTGCTCGGCACGGCGTTGTTCCTGCTCATCGCGGGTCACGAGACCACCGTGAACCTCATCGGCAACGGCACGCTCGCGTTGCTCCGCCACCGCGACCAGCTCGAGCGCCTGCGCGACGATCCCGACCTGGATCGGCAGGCCGTCGAGGAGCTCCTGCGCTTCGACAGCCCGGTGCAGCTGACGCAGCGCATCACCCTCGACGACTACGACGTCGGCGACGTGACGATCCCGAAGGGCCAGAACCTCATCCCTTTGCTCGGCGCGGCCAACCGCGACCCGGCCGAGTTCGACGAGCCCGACCGCCTCGACCTCGGTCGTGCGAATGCCAACCGGCATCTCGCGTTCGGCGGCGGTCACCACTTCTGCCTCGGCGCGTCGCTCGCCCGGCTCGAGGGCGCGGTCGCGATCGGAGCACTCGTGCGCCGGTTCCCCACGATCGAGCTCGCCGGCGAACCGGTCCGGAAAACGACGTTCACGCTGCGGGGCCTCGAGCACCTTCCGGTTGCGATCGGCGGCTGACGCGCGGCGCGTGTGACGCGCGACACCAAGATTTCCGTGAGACTTCGGTAGCCGATCGATCAGCCGCTGTTCGCGTCATGCACGGTTGCGCGTGACGGGCACGACACCTGCCGTCGATACCGTCCTGCCGTGATGTTCGACGATCACGAGCTCGAGGAGGCAGGCATGGAAACACTGCCCGTATGTGGATACCTGTCGCGTGTGGTCGACCTCCCGATCGCCGTGGCGGAGGTCATGTTCGACGACGTGACACGGTTGCTCGGCCCCGATGCGCGGCACGACCCCGCCGTGATCGGAACGGCGATGTTCCCGGCGCGGCGCATCCGCACTCGGCTGCGGGCGCCGATCCTGTGGCGGGATGTCCCGATCGACGTCGAGCTCGCGCCCTGGTCGCGGAGCCGCTCCGAGGTCGCCGTTCGTTTTGCGGGAACTGGGCAACCGCGCGCCGTCGCCCGCCGCGTGTACTCGGCCGCCGCGCCGCGACTCCTCGACGACGTGGCAGACGCGATCGACGAGCGCCTGCCCGGGTCGCGAGTTCGTCGTCGCGCTGCTTGAGCCCGAGGCCTCTCAGAGTCTCCGGCCCATGAAGCCCGCGAGCCGGTCGGCGGGCGACGCTGAGTCAGGCGCATCCACCCTGGGGCCGAACGGCTTCTGACCGTCGGGGCCGCGCATCTCCTCGGGAATGAACTGCACCGAGTCGTAGAGCTGCGTAGCAACAGCGGGGTCGAGGTCGGTGGGCTGACCCGTCGCGGTGGCGAGATCCCAACCGTGCGTGAATGTGTCCGTGGACGCGATCAGGACGAACACGGAGCCTGGGAGCTCACCGAACGGAAGCTTCATCGCCTTGTCCATCGCTCCTTCGGCGCTGAACGCCTTGACCGCGCGCTCCGCCCCCTCCCGGAACGCGGTCTTGAAGTCGCCCGCCGCGTGATCGGCTGTGCTCTGGGGTGGTGCCATTCCGGTCTCGGCGGTGACGGCGAAGTAGGTCGTGCCCCCCACGATGTGGTTGACGAGATCGTGCACCCTCCATGAGACGCAGGGCGTGGGCTGGTCCATCTGGTCCGGGGAGACGTTCGCCAGCACGCCGGCGGTGGAGGCGAAGGCCTGGCGGAGAATCTCGGCGCTCATGCTTCGCTGACCTCCTCGGGCTTCGGCGGCGGGTAGGCGGTGCGTATCACCCTGTCCCACCCCCGGTCGGTCGTCATCGCTCGGGTGACAAGGATCGCGCGGGCGCCGGCGGTGACCCGGTACCGCGGGCGCGGCGAGCGGCGTCGGATCGCGCGCTCGATCACCCGGGCCACGCGCTCGGGCGGCGCCGACAACATCGCCATCGGCCCCTCGTACGCGCCGGCCGTGCGCGCCGCGACACCGGCGCTGAACTCGGCGTACGGCCCGCCGCTGCCGTGCTCCGTCACCGTCGCCACCACCGTGTCGCCGAACTTCGTCTTGATGATGCCCGGCTCGATCACCGACACGCGGACGCCGAACGGCTTGACCTCGTAGCGCAGCGCGTCGCTCATCGCCTCCACGGCGTGCTTGCTCGCGTGGTACGGGCCGCCGCCGGGAAACGTGAGGCGGCCGCCGACCGAGCTCACGTTCGCGATGCGCCCCCAGCGCTGGCGGCGCATGCCGGGCAGCGCGAGCTGGATCAGGTGCACCATGCCGAACAGGTTCGTCTCGAACTGCCGGCGCCACTCGTCGAGAGGGACCTCCTCGACCGGGCCCTCGAGACCGAAACCGGCGTTGTTCACGAGGGCGCCCACCGCGCCCTCGTTCGCCTCGACGTCCGCGATCGCGGCACGTCGTGACTCCTCGTCGGCGACGTCGAGCGTCAGGAGCTTGCACCCGGCATCGGCGAGGTCCTTGATGGCCTCGGGCCGGCGCGCCGACGCGTAGACGGTCCAGCCTCGGCGGGCGAGCCGTTCGGCGGTGGCGCGCCCGATCCCCGTCGAACAGCCGGTCACGAGCACGGCCTTGGACGCAGCCCCGGACACGTCCGCACGGTAGCCCACCCTCCTAGAATCGGCGTCTGTGCCGCATTGGCTCACGCTCCCCCACTGGTCGTCCGACATCCCGCTCGACACGACCCATCCCCGCCTCGAGGTGCTCCACGAGCACGGCTTCGCCCGTCTGCGCGACCTCGCCGACCCGATCCCCGAGTCCGAGTACCTCACCCTCGAGTACATGGACTGGAAGAGTGGCGGCGACACGAACTTCGCGCCGATCGCGACCGCCGACGGCGAGCTCGACTGCCGGGGGTTCTGGAAACCGGGCGACGAGCATCCCGACAAGGACGGGAAGTTCACGGTCAACACCGAGCGGTGCCCGGAGATCAAGCGCTACGTCGAATCGGTCGGTGCGAACTTCGGGCGGGTGCGGGTGATCAAGCTCGAGCCGCAGGACTACGAGACCGCACGGCGCCATATGCACCGCGACGACAACAACCGGTTCAACCCGCCCGACCAGGGCTGGGTCGTGCGGTCGTGGCTGGAGCTCACGGACTATCCCGACAGCTTCATGATGCTGATGGAGCAGAACGAGGACGGACTGCCCGACCCCGATACGGAGGTGCGCATCCCGCTCCACCGCGGGTCGCAGTTCCTGCTCGATACTCAGCGGCTCTGGCACGTCGTGTGCCACACGGGTGGCGCCCCCCGCTATGCGCTGATCTCCAGCTTCGAGAGCGGCCCCGCCCTCGACGCCTGGGTCGAGCGCGAGCTCCCGGAGACCCTCAGATCTGAGTAGCGGCTACTCAGGCCGGCCGAGGTCTCTTTGTGGTCCCCTGTCCGTGACGTAGGAGCACGTTGGACTGATCGCGGAGCAAGGGAGCGCGTCATGGGCATGTTCAAGAAGCTCAAGCAGATGGCCGGTTCGGTCGACAAGGATCTCCTCCGAAACGGGCTGCTCGGCCGGGGAGTCATCATGGAGGTCAAGCAGACCAACGTGAGCACTGGCGGCGATGACGCCTTCTCCCGTCCGGTATGCGTGTTCACGGTCGAGGTCACGCTCGACAACGTGCCGGCGTACACGGCCACCTGCCGGCAGTCGGTGCCGATCACTGTTCTGCCCCAGTTCGTTCCCGGGCAGACCGTGGCCGCGGTACGCGTGAACCCCGACAACCACGACGAGATCGCGCTCGACCTCGCCACCGAGCCGCCCGAGGTCACGATCGCCCAGTCCCAGGGCGCCAGCGCGGCCGAGGTCCTCGAGCGAGGCAACCCCGTGCGCGCCGTGATCGTCCAGACGCAGCCACTGGGGATGAAGAACCAGCAGGGCGTCGACGTGCACGCCTTCGTGCTGACGGTCATGCCCGACGGGCAGAAGCCCTACCAGACCAAGGTCGGCAACCCGGTACCGGAGGAGGCCGTGCCCCTGCTGTTCCCGGGGTCGAACCTTCCGGCGAAAGTGCTGCCCGAGGAGCCCGAGGGCGTCGTGATCGACTTCAAGTCGGCGATGGCCGAGTTCACGAAGTAGCGCGTCGAGTCACGCCAGCGCGTGGTCCAGCGCGGCGGCAAACGCGTCGGGGGCCTCGAGCATCGGGTAGTGGCCGATCCCGCGCAGCCGCACGAGGGTGGCGTCCGGGCGCGCCGCATGCACCCGTTCAGCCATCGGCCAGACGGCGATCGGGTCGGCGTCGCCCCACACGATCGTGAGCGGTGCCGGGTGGCGTTCGATGGCGCCCGTCCAGCGTCCTTCGTGCTCGCGGCGCTCCTCGACGTAGCGGATCGTCCGCGGCAGCAGCTGGTCGCCGCCCTCCCGCAGGATCAGATCGGCCGCGACCTCGACGTCCTCGTCCGGCACCGCGGCGTCGGAAGCGAACGTCGCGCGGAGCGCCGCGACGAGCGCGTCGCGTCCGAGACCGTCGGCCAGCCGCTCGTCGGGCAACGCGAGCAGCAGCTGCTGGCCGTCGGTCAGGTGGGCCATGTCGATGTACACGGAGCCGTTGGCGAGGACGCGAAGTGTGACTTCGAACGAGAGTCTTCCGTCGAGGCTGCGGGCGAGGAGCTCGCCGCCAACGGAGTCGCCCATGTCGTGCGTGACGAGCGCGACCTCGGTCAGTCCGGACTCGCGGGCGACCGCCTCGACCAGGTCGGCCTGCTCGAACAGCGAGTAGCGCTGGTCGGGCTTGTCCGAGAGGCCGAAGCCAAGGAGGTCGAGCAGGACGACCCGATGACGGCGCACGAGCGGGTCGAGCACCCGGTGCCAGTCGTACGACGACGTCGGGAAGCCATGCAGGACGAGGAGGGGTAGCTCTGCGTCGCCGTCGCCGGCGTGCGGTTGGTCGACGACGAACACGCGGTGCCCGAGCACCTGGTGCTGCTCACCGCGCGCAGTCCACATGTTGATGCCTTCACCACGCGGCGCCACCCGCGCATCGTAAGCTGCGCCGCCGTGTCGCTGATCACCGCCGCGAATCGCAAGTGGTGGGTCGTCATCGCGATGTCGGGCGTGATGATCCTGCTCACCGTCGACTTCTTCGGGATCACGGTCGCGCTCCCCCGGATCGGCGACGACCTCGATGCGTCCACGGCGACGCTGCTGTGGACAGTCAATGCGTACCTGCTCGCGTTCGTGTCGCCGATGATCGCCATCGGCCGGTTCGCCGACATCTTCGGCCGGCGCAAGATGGCGCTCATCGGCATCGTCCTGTTCGTCGCCGCCTCCGCGGCGTGTGCGGGCGCTCCCACCATCCTCTTTCTCATCGCGGCTCGGATCGTGCAAGGCGTGGGCGGCGGGATCATCTTCACGGTGTCGGTCTCGATCGTGAACAACGCCTTCGAGCCGGACGAACGGGCGAAGGCCCTCGGCATCTGGTCGGGCGTCGGGCTCGCCGGGTCGGCGCTGGGCCCGTTCCTCGCCGGGATCCTCACCGAGTTCGCGTCGTGGCGGTGGTTCTTCTTCCTCAACGTGCCGATCGGCATCGTGACGTTCGTGATCACCTTGGCGGCGGTCGAAGAATCCCGCGACCCGACCTTCACGGGCGGGATCGACTGGACGGGTTTCGCGACGCTGACGGTCGGCTTCGTGTTGACGATCGTCGGCCTGCAACAGGCCAGCAACGAGGGTTGGAGCTCGGTCTTCGTCGTCGGACCGCTCGTGATCGGGATCGCGTTCCTCGTCGTGTTCGTCGTGAACGAGCTCCACGTGAAGCGGCGCGTCCCGCTAGTGCAGTTCTCGTTGTTTCGCGACCTGCGCTTCGCCGGCGCGTCGGTGGTGGCCTTCATCGGGAACTGGATGTTCGGCGTGATCCTCTTCTTCCTCACGCTGTACCTCCAGAACGTGCTCAACCTGAGCCCCCTCGCGGCCGGCGCCGTGTTTCTTGCGTTCAGCGTGCCGCTGGTCGTGATGTCGCCGGTCGGCGGACGGCTCGTGTCACGATTCGCCGCCCAGGACCTGATGGCCCTGGGCATGGCGCTCGTCGGCGTGGGCATGGTCTTCTTCGCGCTGATCGACGCCGACAGCGGGATCGGCCTCACCCTCGCCGGGCTCGTGATCGCAGGGTTCGGCCAGGGCTTCGCCTACAACATCTCGAACACGGCCGGCATGGAGTCGATGCCGGACGAGAAGGCCGGCATCGCGTCGGGCGTCCTCCAGACGGCGCGGCTCATGGGCATCGTGATCGGGCTCGCGCTCTCTGGTTCGCTCTTCTCGAGCCTCGAGAACCGTGAGCTGTTGACCCAGGTGCAAGCGCACGGAGCCACCGCCGCGGAGGAGAGCGACGTTCGCGGCCTGCTGTCGGGATCCGCAGCCGCCGAGCAGCAGGTGAAGACCCTGACGGGCGCCACGCGCACCATCGTCGAGCAGATCACCGACGTCGCGTTCACCCACGCCCTGCGGTACGTGATGCTCGTCGGCGTGCTCCTGTGCGCCCTGTGCATCTGGCCCGCGCTGTGGAGGCGCCGCAAGCCCGTGCCGGAGGGCGAGCATCCGAAGACCGCACATCCACTATGGGCCTCCCTATGGCAACGCCACCAACGCCGCGTTCCCGCCGGTTCGACGCCGAGGGGCTGACGCTGGTCGTGCACGACTGGGGTGGCGACGGCCACCCCGTCCTGCTCGCGCACCCGACCGGCTTCCACGGCCTGACGTGGGCCCCGGTGGCGGCGCGGCTCGTGGCGCGTGGTCAACGGGTGTGGTCGTTCGACTACCGCGGGCACGGCGACAGCGACCGTTCGACTGACGGCTACCGGTGGTCCGGGTTCGCCGACGACGTGATGGCCGTCGTGCGCGAGCTCGGCCTCGCCGGTGAGGCGACACTGCTTGCGTGCGGCCATTCGAAGGGCGCGGCTTCGCTCCTTCTTGGCGAGGCCGGGACGCCCGGGACCTTCGCCCGACTCTGGTGCTACGAGCCCATCGTGTTCCCTACGGACGAGCCGCTCCAGCCTCAGGACGACTTCCCGCTGTCCGAGGGCGCTCGACGCCGGCGAGCCGTGTGGCCATCACGTGACGAGGCCTTCGCGTCGTACAGTTCGAGGCCGCCGCTCGACGTGCTCGATCCCGACGCGCTGCGCGCCTACGTGGATTACGGCTTATGCGACCGTCCCGACGGCCAGGTCGAGCTGAAGTGCCGGCCGGAGGACGAGGCGGCGATCTACAAGATGGGAGTCGCCAACGGCGTATACCAGCGCCTGCGCGACGTGCGATGCCCGACGCTCGTCGTGTGCGGCGAGCACACCGACGCAATACCGCCGGCGCTCGGCGAGATGATCGTCGAGCGCCTTCCGGACGGCCGGCTCGAGGTCATGCCCGACGTCGGACACTTCGGACCGATGCAGGACCCCGATGCGACCGCCGAATCCATGCTGCGCTTCGCGGCTGCGACGTAGCAGCTCGGATCAGGTCAGCGCCTCGGCCAACTGCAAAACCGTTCGAGCGTGACCTTGCGGAGCTGTTCGTGCTCAGAGGTCGCAAAGCGCTCCCAAGCCGACTGCCGAGTCACACCCAACGCCTGGCCGATCTCATCCCATGTGCAGCGTTCGCCGCGCGCCGCGCTGACTGCCGCACCCTGAACGGCATCGAAGTACCGCTGGAACTGTGATGCGGCGCGAAGCACCTCGATCGGATCGGCATCGGTCCCGTGGATCAACCGATCCCACGCCTCCCACGCCGACAGGTCCTTGCTCATGCGTGTCAGGATGCCTTGACGGAGCCCGAGGCGTCAAGCCTCCCTGACAGACCGTCAGGGAGCCCCGGTAGCGTGCGCACCGTGGTGATCGAACGTCGGGCAGCCCGGGTCGTCTTGCTGGCAGACGGATCCGTATTGCTCCAACAGGGCTTCGATCCCGGTCAGCCCGACAATGGTCGCTGGTGGCTCACGCCCGGCGGCGGGCTCAACGACGGGGAGACGATCGAGGACGCGGCGGTGCGAGAGGTACGCGAGGAGACCGGCCTTCAACTCTCTCCTGCGCAGCTCGGGCCCGTGATCGCGACGCGCGTCGCCTCGTTCGAGTTCGAGCATCGCCGATACCGCCAGAGTGAGTCGTTCTTCGCCGTGAACGTCGAGGCGTTCACCCCGCAGCACCACGGCTGGGACGAGATCGAGCAGCGAGCGCTCCTGGATCACCGGTGGTGGACGGTCGACGAGCTGCGGGCGACGGACGAGACCGTGTACCCGAGCGAGCTGGCCGAAGTGGTCCAGGCTGTCCTCGACGGCACGATCGAGGGCACACTGCGGCTCCCGACGGCAGAGGAATTCTGAGAGCCGCCAACTGAATCACGCCTTGGTCGTGGTGAGGAACGCAACCTCGGTCGTGATCGTGAACTGTCCGTCGCGGCTGATGTGTGACGTGATGGCGTCGGCCAGCTCGCCGACCAGCTCCTCGCGGTAGTCGCCGACCGCGTGCGCGGCAGTCGTGCTCGCCGCGTGACGGACGACCGGGGCGGCGTCGGTCACGATCACCGACGAACAGAGCCACCGCATCTCCGGATCCCGAAATTGCATGCTGACGTAGCGCCGCGCATCGTCGGCCATGACGCGCTGCGTGACGAGCCCGGCATCCTCGAGCGGCGCTCGCAGACCGGTCCGGTCCAGGAGGGGAAGCCACAACTCGTTCATCTCGGTGAGGTGTCGCGGGCCGTTGGTGGCGACGAGGAGCTTGCCGTCGGGGCGGAGAACTCTCGCCGCTTCCGCCACCGCCATCGCGGGATCGGGCACGTGGTAGAGCATGTGCATCATCATCACGGCGTCGAGTGACCCGTCGGTGAGCGGCAGCGCCTGACTGTCGGCGGCCATCAACGCCGGCGGCGACGGCACGCCGCCGAGCATGCCGGCCGAGAGATCGATGCCGACGACGCGAGCACCGGCGCCGCGCAGAGCGTCGAGGTACCGCCCCGAGCCGCAGCCGACGTCGCCCACGACGCGCCCGTCGAGAGGGGCGAGTGTCCCGATCGCCTCCGCCACGAGGTCGATGTACGGCTGCTGGAAGTCGTAGAGGCTCGCCCGCGCCGCCAGGCCCGAGGGATCGGCATAGGCGACGTCCCGCAAGTATCGGGTATCGGCGCGCTTCGCCACGCTTACGCGAGGGCGGCTTCGAGCTTGGCCGCGACTTCCCGATAGCGGGCGACGGGGATGAGGTGGACACCGTCGAACGCGCCGCTGTCCCGCAGCTGCAGGACTTGTTCGCAGGCGGCCTCGACACCGGCGGCGGGGTCGGCGTTCACGCGGTCGACCAACGCGGTCGGGATCTCGATGTCGGGGATCCCCGACGCCAGCCGCCGCGCCATCGCCCCGCTGGCCAGCACCATGACGCCTGCGTAGACGGGAACCTCCACGTCGCTGGCCTCACGCCAGCGCAGCGCCGCATCGACCGAGTACGAGACCTGGAGGAACACGAAGTCGGCCATCCGCTTCCAGGCCGGCAGCGGACCAAAGCCGGCCACTGCCCCCACACGGAACGGGCCCACGCCCCCGAGGGCTGGCTCGCCGGCGAGCGACCGCGCCTCGTCGATCATCGCCCGCACGGTGAGCTCGCTCGTCCGGCCGCCTGACGTCGGCTTGTCGCCGTACACGAAGAGGAACTGATCCACCCCGTAGGCGGCGGCGGTCAGCAGGTCGCGACGGAACCCGAGCAGATTGCGGTCCCGCGAGTTCAGGCACGCGATCGAGCGTCCGCCCATCGCTTCCACCTCGTGGGCGACGGCCACGCTCGACACCGTGGCCCGTCCGAGGTGGTTGTCGGGAACGAGGAAGGCGCTCGCCACCGAGCTGAGCACACCGATCTGGTGACGGACCCGCTTGAGGTCAGGTCGCACCGGTGGCTCGATCTCGCACACGACCTCGAAGCTTGCTGCCATCGCGCCACCGTAACGTGCCGATTCCACCTCGTACGATGACGGCGGTGATCGAGGCTCGCAGCGACGTCGTCGGCAGCCTGCTCCGCCCGCGCCGATTGCTCGAGGCACGCGACGAATTCGCCGACGGTCGGCTCTCGACCGCGGAGCTCAAGGCGGCCGAGGACGCCGCGGTCGACGAAGCGCTGCGTTTGCAGGAAGAGGCGGGCGTCGACGTGGTGACCGACGGTGAGATGCGGCGCCTGTCGTTCCAGAGTCAGCTCCCGGCCGCGGTCGACGGATTCTCGGACTGGGATCTCGACGCGTTCCTCTGGGGTGACTGGCACGGCGACGGGAAAGTCGGCGATCTCCAGGTCGAGCGTCCGGAGCTCGCGGTTGTCGGGAAGCTGCGACGACGTCGTTCCCTCTGCGCCGAGGAGTTCGCGTACGCGCGTGGCCGCACCGACCGCGCCCTCAAGGTCACGCTGCCCAGCCCCAGCCTCTTTGCGAACTTTTGGGATCCTCGGCGCGCGCCGCCCGAGTACCGAAACCTCGAGGACTTCCTCGCCGACGTCGCCGAGCTTCTCCGGGAAGAGGCCGACGAGCTCGCGGCCATGGGCGCCACGTACCTCCAGCTCGACGCCCCGCACTACACGATGGTGCTCGATCCGCATTACCGGGACTTCTACGCCACTCGAGGGTGGCCGACGGACCGCTGGCTCGAGCTCGGCATCGATCTCGACAACCGGGTCATCGGTGATCGCCCCGGAGTGACCTTCGGGTTCCACCTCTGCCGCGGCAACCAGGCCAGCCGGTGGCTCGTCGAGGGTGGCTATGAAGCGGTCGCCGAGCAGCTCTTCGGAAGCATCCGTGCTCGTCGCCTGCTCCTCGAGTACGACGATCCGCGCTCGGGAAGCTTCGAGGCGCTCTCTCGGATCCCCGCCGAGACGTGGGTCGTCCTCGGCTTGGTCACCACGAAGCGCCCGGATCTCGAGTCCGTCGACGACCTCGCGAGAAGGGTCGATGCGGCAAGCCATCACGTCCCGCTCGAGCGACTCGCGATCTCGTCGCAGTGCGGGTTCGCCACATCGGTGCTCGGCAACGCGCTCACCATCGACGACGAACGAGCCAAGCTCCGCCTCATCGCGAAGACGGCCCGAAAGGTATGGGGCTAACACGGGCCAAGATGGGCTCGTGCAGTACGACCCGACGATCTACCGAGGAAGCGCTCGGTATTACGCGTGCGGCCGTCCGCCGTACTCGCGGGAGCTCGTGTCGACGCTCACCCGCGAGCTTGGCCTCGACGGCTCCGGTCGGCTGCTCGACGGCGGATGCGGCCCGGGCATCCTCACCGTCGAGCTGGCGCCCTCCTTCGACGACGCGGTCGGGCTCGACCCGGACGCCGAAATGCTCCGTGAACGGTATACGACCTGCTCGAACCGGGCGGTGCGCTGGCCCTGATCGTGAACACGGTGGAAGGTCGGCCGCAGCCGGAGGGACCCGATTACCCGCCGATCCCGCACGACGAGATCCGCGAGCTCATCCGCCGCTACCTCGGCCCGCGCCGGCGCGCCGGCCAGGGGTTCAGGACGGACCCACCGGACCAGCCCGAGGATGCTTTGGCTCGGACGCGGTTTGGGAGGGCGCGCGTCGTGTTCGCCCCCGGCCGACCCGACATCGTGCGCGACGTCGACGGCGTGCTCGCCGGGTACCTCTCGACGTCATTCGCCGCGCCACATCTCTTCGGTGACCGGCTCGGCGCGTTCGAGGCCGATGTGCGCGCGCTGCTGACCGAGCGCTCGCCCAGCGGCATGTTCTGGGACTGGCCTGGCGACACCGAAATACTGCTCAGCTCGCGGTCTTGAACCCCTCGACGACGCGCGCCCAGCGCTCG
>WNGB01007448.1_pt1 | contig 15800 bp, 15 predicted proteins | sample 5400681 | NCBI WGS metagenome assembly WNGB01 (sample SAMN13153367, study PRJNA577476) | soil metagenome | isolation source: 115 cm soil or saprolite under grassland replicate 2 | place: USA:California | collected 2016-06-15 | reverse complement strand
TACGCTGTGGCCTGCGGCCACCGTCTGATCTTTGGATGTCGTCACAACACCAGATGATCAACGGTGGCCGCCCTGGTCTGCTCACCCGCCCTGGCCGCACCTGACCAGCCAGGTCACGATCTACGGCTGGACTACTAGGGCCCAGTGGTTGAGCCGCAGCCGAGCGGGGACGGCATACGCGTACGGGGCGCCAAGGACCGCGCCGTCGGGGGAGGCGAAGTTCTCGGTGCGCTGGTAGCCGAGGTAGTTCTCGGGGGAGCGCAGGCTGTCCCAGTCGGCGGCGGCTTCCAGGCCAGGGTCAGCAGCTGTTGAATAATCATTTCGGACTGTTCGCACTGGCCCTCGCCGAACTGGTGATGTCGAATTTTTCCCTGCGTGTCGACGAAGTACAGGGCCGGCCAGTAGTGGTTGTCGAAGGCGCTCCAGACGGCGTAGTCGTTGTCGACCGCGACGGGGTAGTCGACGTGGAGGTCCTTGACGGCGCGGCGGACGTTGTCGAGATCGTGTTCGAAGTCGAATTCGGGGGTGTGGACGCCGAGCATGACCAGGCCGTGATCTTTGTATTTCTCGGCCCAGGCGCGCAGGTAGGGGAGGGTGCGGAGCCAGTTGATGCAGGTGTAGGTCCAGAAGTCGACCAGGACGACGCGGCCGCGTAGGCCGGCCGGTGTCAACGGTGGCGAGTTGAGCCACCCGGTCGCGCCGGCGAGAGAAGGAAACGAGCCTTCAACGCCCAGTTGCACCGCCGCCGGGTGCATCGTAGCCCGGAAGAGCTGGTTGGCTCTCGTGATGAACGTCTTCCATTCGTTTGCATCCTGGCCCATCTATCGCTCCTCAAGGCGGGAGGCGAGCTTGACGACGTTGGCGTCGCGCCTAGGCAGGCCTACGCCGATCAGTAACCGTCGACCGCGACGACAGCCTCCGAGAAGGCCTCGGGTGCTTCCTGCGGTAGGTGTGGCCGACGCCCGTCCCCTCGCTCCGGTTAGCGCAGTGAGCGGAACGCTGCGCGGAGTTCCTCGGCGAAGAGTTGCGGCTGTTCCCAGGCGGCGAAGTGGCCGCCCTTGTCGACCTGGTTGTAGTAGATGAGGTTGGGGTAGGCCCGCTCGGCCCAGCTGCGCGGGGCTTGGTACTGCTCGCCGGGAAAGACGGTGGTGGCAACGGGGACCGAGACGCCCTTGGTGTTGAAGAAAGCCACCCTTGTATTCCCAATACAGGCGGGACGCAGAGACCCCGGTGTTCGTCAGCCAGTACAGCGTGATGTTGTCGAGGACCTCGTCACGCGTCAGTTCGCCGGTGGCGCTTGCGGTTCGGTCCAGCGCCGCGGCGACGGCCGCGGCTGGCTGGCCGTCGGCGTCGTTGTGGTCCAGCAGCCAGGCGGCCAGGCCGACCGGTGAATCCGCGATGCCGTACAAGGTCTGCGGTCGTGACGCCATCATCCTGGCGTACTCGACCTGCTTGTACGTCCTGATCAGCTGCTCGTAGGCGCGTCGTTCCTCGGCGGAGAGACCCGACGGCGGCCCCTCGCCGGCCAGGGAAGCCCGGTCGACGTCGGCCGGGACGGTGGCCGGCATGTTGGTGTGGATGGCGAGCAAGCCCGCCGGTGCCTGCAGGCCCATCTGGTCGACGACGAACGCACCCCAGTCGCCGCCCTGGGCGACGTAGCGGCGGTAGCCGAGGCGGCCCATCAGTGCTGCCCAGGCCCTGGCCATGCGCTCGGGACCCCAGCCGGTGCTGGTCGGCTTGCCGGAGAACCCGTGGCCCGGCATGGAGGGAATCACCACGTGGAACGCGTCGGCGGCGCTCGCGCCGTGCGCCGTGGGGTCGGTCAGTGGATCGATGATCTTCAGCTGCTCGATGATCGAGCCCGGCCAGCCGTGGTTGACGATGAGCGGCAACGCGTCGTCGTGCTGGGAGCGAACGTGGAGGAAGTGGATGTCCAGCCCGTCGAGCTCGGTGACGAACTGCGGGAGGGCGTTCAGCCTCGCCTCGCACGTGCGCCAGTCGTAGTCCGTCGCCCAGTAGCGCGCGAGCTGCTGGATCATGGCGAGCGGCACACCCTGGGACTGATCGGCCACCGTCTCCTTCTCGGGCCAGTTCGTTGCCGCGATGCGCCGACGAAGGTCCTCCAGGGCCTCTTCCGGAATGTCGACCTGGAAGGGACGGATCTCGGTGGCGGCCTCGACGGTACTGCCCATGACGACCTCCCTTAGCGCAGTGACCGGAACGCGGCCCGCACCTCGCTGGTGAAGATGCCCGGCTCCTGCCACGCGGCGAAGTGGTTGCCCGCGTCGACCTGGTGGTAGTAGATGAGGTTCGGGAACGCCTGCTCGGCCCAGGCCCGAGGGGCCTGGTAGAGTTCGTTCGGGAAGATGCTGACGGCCGTCGGGACGGTGACGCCCTTGACGTCGAAGAAGCCGAGCTTGTTCTCCCAGTACAGGCGGGACGCGGAGACACCCGTGTTCGTCAGCCAGTACAGCGTGACGTTATCGAGGACCTCGTCGCGCGTGAGGTTGCCGACAGGCTGCTCCTCGACGAAGGCGGGCTGGATCTCCTCGAGGCTCCAGGCGTCGTGGTCGAGCATCCAGGCCGCCAGGGCGACGGGCGAGTCCGCGAGCCCGTACAACGTCTGCGGGCGCAACCCCATCTCGAGCGCGTAGCCGATGCCCTTCGTGTAGAAGAAGCTCAGCCGGTCGTACGCGCGCTGCTCCTCGTCCGACAGATCGGTCGGGGCCGGGTCGCCGGCACCGAGGACGTTCGACGCGATCACTTTCGAGATCTTGGGTGGAAGGGCGCCGGGCATGTTCGTGTGGATGCCGATCAGCCCCTCCGGCGCCTGTGCGCCCATGACCTCGGTGATCAGCGCACCCCAGTCGCCGCCTTGTGCCACGTAGCGCGTGTAGCCGAGGCGCTGCATCAGCTCCGCCCAGGCGCGCGCGATGTGCGCAACGTCCCAGCCGGTCTCCTCCGGCTTGGCGGAGAACCCATAGCCGGGCATCGACGGCACGACCACGTGGAACGCGTCGTCCGCGCTGCCGCCGTGCGCCGTCGGGTCGGCGAGCGGGCCGACGACGTTGAGCAGCTCGACGACCGAGCCCGGCCAGCCGTGCGTGATGATCAGCGGCAACGCCTTCTCGTGCGGCGAGCGGACGTGGATGAAGTGGATGTCGAGCCCGTCGATCTCGGTGATGAACTGCGGGAGGGCGTTCAGCCTTGCCTCCAACCGCCGGAAGTCGTACTCGGTCTCCCAGTAGCGCGCGAGTGCCTGCATCGCCGCCAGCTGCACGCCCTGCGACAGGTCGGCGACGGGCTCCTTCTCGGGCCAGCGCGTCGCCGCGATGCGCCCGCGCAGCTCGACCAGGTCCTCCTCCGGAACATCCACGCGGAAGCGACGGATCTCGATGGCGGTCTCGGTCGCTGCGCCTGGCTCGGCGGAACCCGAGCCGGCCGTGGTGGTCTCAGTCATTGCCGTTTCCTCTCATGCTCAAGAGGACGAACCGATGGACAACCCGTCGATCATCCGGAACCTGCTCGCACTTGCTGTATCGACACAATGCTCGCCGCCCGCCGAGTCTCGTTCGCGCCGGCCGGCGTTCGCATCCGCCAAGTCGCCAGCGCGACTGGCCAGTCGTGGCCCGGCGGTGCCCCAACCGGGACGGCGACCAGCCGGGGGGCTAGAGCGGCCGGGTGGTGGCCGGGTCGCTGGGCAGGACCCGGCCGAGCTGGCCGCGGGAGCTGATGGCGAGCTTGGCGAAGACCTTGCCCAGGTGGTACTGGACCGTGCGCGCGCTGATGAACAGCCGGCTGCCGATCTCGGGGTTCGACAGCCCCTCGCGGGCCAACCGCGCGATCACGACCTCCTGGGCGGTCAGCGCGCCGCTGGTCTCCGCGGTGCGCCTGCGTACCGTTTCACCTGTCGCGAGCAGCTCGCGGCCGGCGCGCCCAGCGAACCCCTCGGCCCCGATGCGATCGAAGAACTCGTGGGCGGCACGCAGTTGCTCGCGCGCGTCCACCCGCCTGTTCTCCCGGCGCAGCCACTCCCCGTACAGCAGTTGGGCGCGCGCGAATTGAACTGCGATGGGGGTACGCGCGAGCCGCCCAAGCGACTCCCGGTAAAGACTGTCGGCGTCGTCGCCGCTGGAAAGCAGAGCGCGCGATCGGGCCCTCATGCCGAGCGCCCAGTCGGTCGTGACGGCGGCAGCCCGCTCCTCGAGCTGGCGACAGGCGGCCTCGGCGGCCTCGCGGCTGCCAGTTCGGACGCTCGCCTCGATCAGCTCGGCCAGCGACCAGTGAAACAGGCCGAGATCCTCGTACTCGCACGCGCGTTCGGCGGCAGCCAGCGCCGCCTCGTACCGACCGAGACCGTTGTACAGCACGGCCCTGGTGTACTCGAAAATCGAGATCCCCAGACCCTCGCCTCTGTCGGTCGCGTTCCGGATGCCGGCTTCGATGAGCGCCACCGCCTCGGCTTCCTCGCCACGCCACGCAGCCAGCGCCAGCAACACAAACCTGAACGGCACGACGTCCGTCGCCTCGCTGATCGCGTCCGCCTCCCCGATGAGGGCCGACGCGTCGTGGAAGCGCCCGGTATGCATGTAGAGGCTCGCTCGGTAGTCGAGCAACGCCGGAAGTGCTGCCAGCGCGCCCCGATCGCGAGCCATCTGCAGCGCCCGATCCGCCGACGAGTACAACGCCTCGTCGTCCCAGACCTCGTGCGCGACCTGGGACACGATCCACAGCCAGCTCAGGTCCGCCTCGTGACCTTGCCATTCCCGCGTGAAGGCGCGCAGGGCTCGCTGGAGCGACGGCACGGCGGCCACGTAACCGTCGGTGAACCGGATCGCCAGACTGTCGACCAGAAGATCAGCCGCTCTTGGACGACCCGCGCCGAAGCGCGCAGCGCGAACGGCCTCGGCAACGTCACGTATCACTCGGTCGCCAGCGACGCGGCCGGCATAGATGCTCGCCGCGAACGCGTCGAGGTACGTCGCGCGCGCCAAGCCGGCGTCAAGCGGCTCCAGCCCTCTGGCGGCGTCGAGCAGCAGCTGCGGAGCGTCGCGGCCGCGGCTGCCGATGAACGCGATCCGCGCCCGAAGTCGCTCCAACCGCGCGCGCTGCAGCGTGTCCAGCGGCGACAGCTGAGCGCTCACAAGCAGCTCCAGCGCTGCGCCAGGTCCCCCTGCCTCGAACGTTGCCTGGGCGGCGTCCAGAGCCCGCGCTCCCCGGCGTGCCGGGTCCGCCGTCAGCGCAGTTGCTCGCTCGAGGAAGGCCGCCGCGGCCGCGAGGCCTCCCCGGCGCTGCGCCCGGTCGGCCGAGCGCTCCAGCTCGTCCGCGACGTCGTCGTCAGGTGCAAGCGCCGAGTGGGCACGGTGCCAGGCCCGTCGATCGGGATCGACCTCGGGATCGGTGGCGGCAGCCAGTGCACCGTGCGCGGCCCGGCGCTCCTCGGGATGGGCCGCACGGTAGATCGCGGAGCGCAGCAGCGGGTGGCGGAACGCAACCCGCGCGCGAATCTCGATCAGGTCGTCCGCCTCTGCTGGAGTGACCGCCTCCGGTGGAATGCCAAGCGCGGAGATGGCTCGCCAGAGCACGGTCGGATCACCGACCGGATCGGCCGCCGCCACCAGCAGCAACCGCTGCGTGTCCATAGGGAGTTGTCCCACGCGACGGCGGAAGCTCGCTTCGATCTGGCTCGGCAACGGCAATCCGCCCGGAACCGCGAAGCCACCCGCCAAGCTCGCCGACGATCGGCCACGCGGGAGCTCGAGCAAGGCGAGCGGGTTGCCGCGCGCCTCCGCGATGATCCGGTCCCGCACTTGGGCGTCCAGCGGCCCGAACGTCACCGAGGCGACCAGTTCGGTCGCGTCTGCTTCCGACAAACCTTGTAGCCGCAGCTCCGGCAGCCCCGCCGGCTCGTCACTGGGAACGCGGGCCGCGAACACCAGCCCGACCGACTCGGCGACCAGGCGGCGGGCCACGAACGCCAGGACCTGCGCCGAGGCGTGATCCAGCCACTGCGCGTCATCCACCAGGCAGACCAGCGGATGCTCCTCGGCCACGTCGGCCAGCAGGCTCAGCACCGCCAGCCCAACCAGGAACCGGTCCGGCGCCGACCCGGAGCTAAGGCCGAACGCGGTTCGCAACGCCTCGCGCTGCGGACCCGGGAGCCGCTCCAGGCGGTCCAGCATCGGCGTCAGCAGCTGGTGCAAGCCGGCGTAGGCGAGCTCCATCTCCGACTGGACACCCACAGCATGCTCCACCCGGCAGCCCGAGGCGTGCTCGGCCAGGTAGTCCAGCAGCACGGTCTTGCCCACGCCCGGCTCTCCGCGCACCACCAGCGCCCGGCTCTCACCTCCACGCACCGCGTCGAGGATCCCGTCCAGCATGTCACATTCGCGGCGCCGGCCCCGCAGCTCCCCGGCCGGACCTCGCAGGCGGGAGGGCCGTCGCCCGCCCGGCGCCGACACTACGCCGCCCCCACGCCGCCGTGGCATGACCCGCGGCTCGGCGCCAGCTGCGCGACCAGCTCGATCGACGTTTCGGCGGGCGGTCTGGGAGCGTGTACGAGAAAGCAGCCGTTCGCCATGCCGACCTCCAACCAGCACAAGCGCAACCGCGCCTACTGTAGAGCGCCGTCGGCTCCGCCACGACCCTGACCGAAGGCGCCGGAGTTATGTGCTCGGCATCCGCCATGCCGATCGAACAGGGCCACCTCATGGAGACAAACTGCACGTCAGCAGGCTCTCCCACACGGATAGGTCTTAGACCCTCACAGCGCATCCCAATGCGTATGGGGTCGGCCCCAACGATCCCGAAACGACCACTGACCAGCGTTTGCGCTGGTCAGCCCATGTTTGGAGCCCCCCGCCGGAATCGAACCGGCGACCCCTTCCTTACCATGGATCGCAGAAGGGGCCATCTGGCCCTTGACGTGTGGTTCGATGCTCCGCTGGCGACCGTTAGTGCCCGGGCCGCTCCGGGGTCACGTGCCCCGGCTGTGCCCCTAGAGTCGTGACCGGGCCGGCCGGGTCGAAGCTGGAAGGATCGCGGTGGCCGTCCGGCCGGGTCGAGTCCGCGGCACGCGCCGGCCGGGCGGACCGAGCGGTTCTGTGTATGCGTAGGGTCACCCGCTATCAGCTTGCCAAAACTTACATGTGTTTTGCTCATTAATGTCGTATACGAATGCCTAATACCAGACTCTCGTCTAATTGGACTATATCTCCATCCGGGGGGATAATAATTACGTAGCTTTGGTCCCCTTGGTAAGCTATACTAACTGGGTTTGACAAATCGCCTTTTGGTGGAAAAGGTAATCCCATTATTTTAGCACTACTAACGTCAGTGTGACTAATCAGGAGGCGAGCGGCCACTGGTCGTCCACCACCAAACTGGACCGGCACCATAGGATAAATAGTAGCCATAAAGTAGGCCGCATAACCCGCCAATACTAGCACGATTCCAAATAAATAATATGCGCTGGAAGCGTAAGTCAGTGCAATGGGCCGATTCCGTGCAGGAATAGTTGCAAGAGTAATCCCTATAACTATAAGGGTCGCTGCAATTATCCCCACTATGTAGATCCTATTGGCCAGACTGAGGGCCAGACCCCAGGAAGCTTCACAGGGTTCCTGTCCTCTATATTCGCATGAATTGGTGCGGAGAAAAAACACTGAGAGAAATGCGAGAGGCAGAGGTAATGTCATTAATAACACTATGATACCAAGTGGGTGATATATAGGCATTCCTTGCTTCCAATGCTCGTAAATCGAACTACCACCAAGCCCAAGTCCTACAGCACTTATCAGGAAGGTTGCTCCGATCAAAGCTCCGGTGTAGACAAAGCGCGGTCGCACGAGAGTGAAATCTGATACTCCAAGCCAGAACAGATAACCATTAACAGATAGCAAGCCCAAGATATAGAGCCCGACAGTCAAAGCAGCCGTCCCCTTGGCAATCCCTTCTAGACCACCCGCAAATCGCCTAACGTCAAATGAGGCTCCTGTTGCTCTTGAGCGGGGAGTGGGACGATGCGCAGGCAGCCGACGGGGTGGCAGCCTTCTTGACATGGTCACCCCCGAATAAGTGAAAGCAGGCCTGCACCGTGGGAAGCGCTACTTAGCGTGGCTGGCCAGTACCTTCTGGTAGTAGGACTCGGGGACGGTATCCGCGTCAAGTTGGTCGACGGCGGCGTGCAGCTCCTCGGCGGTGCCGGTGAGCGGGTGGCCGGCGTAGTTGAGCCGGTGCGGTACCTGCTGCCAGCCCACCCGGCCGCCGCGCTTCCGGTAGTAGGCGACGACCGCCCGGCCGCGCTTGCCGACCGTCCATGCCGCGATCGGGGCTGCTGCGATCACCCAGCCGTCGTCGGTGACCTCGAAGCCGAAGCACGCCCAGGGCACGTCGACCTGCACTAGCCACATGGGCGGCCTCCTCCGCTGCTCGGTCGTGCCCGTAGGGCGTCGCCGCGCCGGCGGCGAACGCTGGACTCCGGAGCACGCGGAACGGCTGCGGTCGAGGGTCGAAGAGGAAAAAAGCTCATCGAAATTGGTGGAGTGTGCCCATTGGGTGAACGAGCTTTTTTCCGGCCCTCGACGGCGGACGGGCCGGGTGCTAGCTCTTCGACCGGGCAGCGGAGATCGGCCGGTTCGCGTCTGGGTGCAGGGTCCCAGGCGTGGCGCGCGAACGCGCGAGGTCGATCCACCACTCCCCCACCTCTTCCCTCCTGCCATGCTGGAAGGCAGGCGCGGGGTGGGCACGGCGGGGCCGTGCTGCGGCGAGCGGTGGGTTGCGGGCTACTCGTGCGCCCCGGTCCTCGGCGGCGAGGACGGCGCGCTTGCGCGCCGCCCGCAGGCGCCGCTTGAAATCGTAGAGAAATTCCTCACAAGAAACCGCCCTACCCGTAACCCTTGTGAGAAGAGCGCTCCGGACTCAAGCTGGCTGGCCTGCTCGGTGGACTGCAACACGGCTGACGATTGGCGATCGATGCTCCGGTGCGACAGGAGAGCATCGCAGTTCCATCAGCTTCGACCGGAGATCCGGATCTCCGTCTGTGAACCTGACCAGCGCAACCTGGCTCTTCCCCAGTACGGAAACCGTAACCTCAATTCCTTCCTACTACTGTCTTGCGATCGGCTGGTGCCGTTCTCGGCCCTGCGCGAGCGCGACGCCGGCAAGGACGATGACCGTCCCAACGAGCAGGTGCCACGTCGCCGGCTCGCCTCGGACGACAATGCCGAGGGCCACCGAAACAACGGGAAGCAGGTAGGTCACGGTCGAGGCAGCCGTCGCACCCTCGTCCGTAATCAGCCGGTAGTTGAGCACGTACGCCACGCCGGTTCCGAGCGCGCCAAGAATGAGAGTCGCCGCCACGATGCTGCCGGAGAGCTTGACCGGTTGGAGCCCCGCAACCGGTGTGGCAAGGACGAGTAGCCCGGTCGCCGCGGTGAGCTGAGCTGCCGACAGCACCAGCGGCGGCAATCCTCGATTGGTCAGATACCGGCCCATGTAGACATAGCTCACGCCGTAGCTGGCGGCCGCAGCCAGACAGGCGAGCGCCCCCAGGAGCGAGCCAGCTGTCCCGCTTCGCCAGGGCGCCAAGATGAGGAGCGCGCCAACGAACCCCGCCACCAGCCCGACCAAACGCCTCCCCGACGTGCGGTGTTCAGCTCGGACGGCAAGCCCGACGCCAAACGCCCACAGCGGGGTTGTCGCGTTCAGCGCTCCGGCGAGTCCTGAATCGACGGTCCGCTCCCCCACCGCGAACAACAGGTACGGGATGGCGTTCGCGATCAGCGCGGCCACAGCGAGGTGCCGCCAGGTCGCGGCGCTGCTGGGCAGACGCAGTCCACGCGCTCGGATGACCACGAGCAGCACGAGCGCGCCCAGGGCGAGCCGTGCAAGGACGAGCTGGACCGGGGACAGCCCGTCAACGGCGATCTTGATCCACAGGAAGCTGGAACCCCACAGCAGCGCGAGCAGCGCGAGCCTGACGACACTGGCGCGGGCCAACGAGTGCCCCGCCTACTCGACGGGCACGTCGTAGACGAGCCCGGTCAGGTCGGCTCGCATGACGAAGCGGGTCAGCTCGTACGGGTCGCCGTGCTGGTCGATGCTGGTGTGGAGCATGTCGAGCACCGCCACACCGGGCGACAGGCGCAGGAAGCGGCGCTCCTCGGGGCGAGGCATGCGGGCCGTGACCTCCTCGCGCAGGCGCGTCATCTTGTGGCCCCGATCCTCAAGGATGCCGTGGATGCCGTACTCGTGGCCGACCTCGGGCTGCAACAGCCCCGTCCCTTGCGCCACCGCCCAAGGGATGTAGGTCGTCACGCGATGGACCGGATCCGCGTCCGCGTAGAACACGTTCTCGCGGCGCAGCACCGACTTCGTCTTCGCCGAGATGTGCAACCGGTCGGCCACATCGCCCGGCGGCACGATGCGGTCGATGGACAGCACCTCGAAATGACCAGTCTTACCCTGCTTGGCGCACTCAAGCAGGAACGGTGACAGCCCGGTCGCTCGGTACTTCGGTGAGTACCGGTCGTTGCCGAGTCGCAGGAGCGGCTTGGTCGTTCGGACGAACACGCCTCGGCCATGGGCGGCCGTGACCAAGCCGTCCTCGCTCAACAGGCGGATCGCCTCGCGGGCCGTATTGCGGGCTGCGCCGTAGCGGCGCGCCAGCTCTCGCTCCGAGGGCACCTTCTGCCCTGGCATGAGATCCCCGCGCTCGATCGCCTCCCGAAGCTCGTCGGCAATCCGGCGGCTCAGAGGCCGCGACACCTCGTCGGGTCGCAGGTCACTTGGCATGCTGCCCAGCCTACAGGTGGTTTGAGCCAGTTCAAAGACAGCCTCTTGACCTGCCGATCGATCCCATGCTTCACTGGCTCAAGCCAGTTCTGGCTCAAGCCAGATGGCGACCAGGCTCAATCCAGAAGGAGGTCCGAGGACACCTCACAACTGCATACCGGGCGCGCGGCGCCGGACGGCACGGACACCAGCACGTTGACAACTCCACAGAGGCCGAAGACCTGGCTGGAACGCTCCGGAGACGGGGCAGGCAGCGGAGGCGACTCCGTACCCGACGAACCGGCGGCTGCCGTGAGGCACCCGAGCACCGGCCAGGGTGAACGCGGCTGTGGAAACCGAGGCACGGACAACACAGGCGGATTCTTCTGAACGCGCGCGCGTGCGCGCGATCGATCTCACTCTTACTCACTGCTCGCGCTGACGTGTGCGCGGGCACTGCCCAAGGAGGGCTATCGATGCGACTGCTGATCGACACCACCGGCATGACCTTCACCGTGGGCTCGGACTTCGAGCCGGTGACCGACTTCGAGACCAAGCAGCCCAAGACCGACCGGGAGACCGGCGCCCCGCTGGCCCAGGTGCAGCTGATCTGCTTCTACACCGACCGGGGCCGCCCGCGGTCGGAGATCCTCACCGTCAAGGTCCCCAACCCCAAGCCCGTGCCCGCCGGCCAGCCGGTCCGGGTCCACGAGCTGGTCGCCAACCCCTGGGCCAACAACGGCCGTAACGGCGTGGCCTACCGCGCCGCCGCGATCGAGCCCGCGCAGGCGCAGGCGAAGGCGAGCTGACCATCCCTGAACGAGTCCCGTGAGGTGGGGGCCGAGGCGACGCAACCGCCCGGCCCCCATTCGCATCCACAAGAGGAGTCCCGCGAATGCAGGGTCATCGTACTGTGCGTGCCGGCCCGACCGCCTGGGAGCACGCGCCCGTCACCACCTACGCCGAGCCGCGCGTCTCGCCCGGCTCGCTGTTCCTGCTCACCGTCGCCCGCCCCGCGTGGGCCTACCGCGTCGAGCTGGCCGGCGTCACCGCGCTGGCGGTCGCCTACTACTGGCTGTCGGCCAGGTTCTCGGGCCGCACGGCCGAGGCGGTCATCCTCGCCAGTGCCGTCGTCGTGGCCGCGGTCCCCGCGACCCGTGAGGGCCTGGCCGGGCTGCTGCACCGCGCGCACCTGCGGCGCCGCTGGGAGCTGGCCTGCCGCCACGCCGAGCTGGCCAACCGCAACGACCACACCCCCAGGATCACCCGCGCCGGCCTGGTTCCCTCGGGCGAGCTGCTGCGGGTGCGGATGCCCGCCGGCGCCGCCGTGGCCGACTTGGAGAAGGCGGCAGAGCCGGTCGCGGCGTTCCTCGAAGCCCGCGAGCTGCGCGTCGCCCGCGAGGCTGGCAACGCCAGGTACGCCAGGGTAGTGGTGGTCCGCCGTGACCCGCTGGCCGAGCTGCCAGGCCTCGCCTGGCCCAACCTGGGCGCCTCGGGGCTGTCGGTGTGGGAGCCGATCCCGGTCGGCATCAACGACGACGGCCAGCTCGTCACCGTGGGCCTGGTCGAGCGCAACGTGCTCATCGGCGGGGAGCCGGGCGGCGGCAAGTCGGTCGGGCAGTCGATGCTGACCGCCACCGCCGCCCTCGACCCCGCCTGCGAGCTGACCCTGCTGGACGGCAAGTACGTCGAGCTGGCGCCCTGGGTCGGCTGCGCCGCCCGCACCGTCGGGCTGTCGCAGGACGAGTGCATCGACGTGCTCAAGGCGCTCGTGACCGAGATGGACAGCCGCTACCTGACCCTGGTCGCCAACCGCCAGCGCAAGATTCACCGCGCCGACGGCTGGACCTTGCACGTCGTGGTCTGCGACGAGCTGGCCTTCTACCTCAACACCACCGACCGCACCGCCAACCGCGAGGCCGGCAACCTGTTCCGCGACCTCGTGTCGCGTGGCCGCGCCGCCGGGTTCGTCGTCCTGGCCGCGACGCAGAAGCCATCCGGGGACACGATCCCGACCTACCTGCGCGACCTGTTCGCCTTCCGCTGGGCGTTCCGCTGCACCACCCCGCAGATGTCGGACACGATCCTCGGCGGCGGCTGGGCATCGGTCGGGTTCAATGCCGGCACGGTCGACGCGGCGCACCGGGGTATCGGGTTCCTGCTGCACGAGGGCGGCCAGCCGGTGCGGCTGCGCACCTTCTACCTGGCCGACGACGACCTGGACGCCCTAGCGCGCCGGGCCGAGCGGCTGCGCGCGGCCCACCAGGCAACCGCGAAGCTGCCGCCACCGAGCGAGCGACCGCAGTCCGAGTCGGGGGGTGCGGCATGAGCGGCGGGGGCTGGTGGCTGGCCCTGGTCGCCGCCATCGGCGCCTACCTGGCCGGCAACCAGCTCGCCGCCGGCTGGGCGCTGCTGGCCGCCGCCCAGCTCCTCAGCATCCCCGACGCCATCGCCGGCCACCCCGGCGCCCTCGTGCTCGTGCTGGCCGCGTCCGGGCTGGTGAGCCTGCGCAACTGGGTTCACTGGCGCCGGCCGCTGGTCCGCCTGGCCGGACGGTCGCGGCGGCGGGCGTCGGTCCGCGCGCGCTGGTAGGAGGTGGCTGGAATGGTGATCGATCCGATGCCGGGCGACCAGGACGCCACCACCGAGGGGATCAGCGTCGAGCTGACCGCCGAGGGCCTGTGGGTCCAGCGCGGCGCCTCCCCGGACGAGTGGAACTGCGTCTTCGTTCCCGCCTGTGACCTGAATCGGCTGCTCAACCGCGAGCTGCCCTGACCTGAACCTGATCGACTTGGGGAGCTGGGCGCCAACCCGCCGCGCGCGTGCGGGCGTGCCCGCTCCCTCCAACCGTCCACCTGGAAGGAGGCTCGCGCGTGCCTGCTGCTGCTGTCCGGCCCGCTCGGGCCGCCGATCCGTGGAGCCTGGCCGAGTTCTACCAGCTCCCCGAACCACCACAAGATCCGGCGCGGCTGCCGGGCTGGCTGGCCGAGGTCCGCCGCGCCGGCTACTGCTCCCACCCGGTCAGGTTGGCCGGGCGTGTCGACCAGGCCGACATCACCACCGGCGAGCTGCGCGAGGTCTACGCCACCGACCACGAACCGGGCGGCGTGCTGCTCAAAGTCTGCGGCAACCGCCGCGCGAGCGTCTGCCCCGCTTGTGCGGAGACCTACCGGCGTGACGCCTGGCAGCTCATCGCCGCCGGGCTCAAGGGCGGCAAGGGCACCCCCGAGACGGTCGCCAGCCACCCGAGGCTGTTCGTCACCTTCACCGCGCCCAGCTTCGGCGCCGTCCACACCCAACGGCGCAACCGGCGTGGCGAGCTGCTGCCCTGCCGTCCCCGCGACCTGGCCAAGCGCTGCGCCCACGGCCGCCCGGTCGGCTGCTGGAAGCGCCACGGCGACGGCGAGCGCTGCCTGGGCGAGCCGGTCTGCGCCGACTGCTTCGACTACCAGGCACAGGTCATCTGGAACGCGCTGGCGCCCGAGCTGTGGCGCAGGACCACCGAGTACACCAAGCGTGCCCTGGCCCAGCTCGCCGGCATCAGTCGTCGCGGGCTTGACCGGGTGGTGCGCGTGTCGTTCTGCAAGGTGGCCGAGTACCAGGCCAGGGGCGCGGTCCACTTCCACGCCGTGATCCGGCTGGATGCGGCTCCGCTCGAGGACGACACCTCGGCGCCGGCGCCGCCGCCACCGTTCTTCACCGCCGAGCTGCTTGCCCGCGCGGTCGAGCTCGCCGCCCAGCGGGTCGCGGTCCCCGTGCCCGAGCTCGACGAGGACCAGGCGGTCACGCTGGTGGTCCGCTGGGGCGCCCAGCTCGACGTCCGGCCCATCAACGCCACCGGGTCCGGCGAGCTGAGTGCCGAGGCGGTCGCCGCCTACGTCGCCAAGTACGCCACCAAGAGCACCGAAGCACTCGGCGCCGCCTTGAACCGGCGCATCAACGATGCGGTCGAGCTGGACGCGCTGCCGGTGCGCCCGCACGTGGCCCGGCTGGTGCGGGCCTGCTGGGACCTGGGAGGCAACCCCCGGCTGGAACGGCTGCACCTGCGCAGGTGGGCGCACCAGCTCGGCTTCGGCGGCCACTGGTCCACCAAGAGCCGCCGCTACTCCACCACCTTCACCGCCCTGCGCCGCGCCCGCATCAGCGCCGCCCTGGCCCGCCGTCACGGCACCACGCAACCGCTGGACGCCTGGGGCCGCGCCGCCTCGGAGGAGGCGACGGTGGCGCTGTCGACGTGGAGCTACCACGGCCGCGGCTACCGCATCCCCCAGGGCGCCCGGCTGGCCGTCGCCTCGGCCGTCCGTGCCCGCGCCCGAGCTGTCTGAGCATCAGGAAGGAGCTGCATGTGTCCGACAAGTTGCTGACCCTTGAGCAGGTCGCCGACCGGCTCGGCACTACCCCTCGGCACGTGCGCCGCCTGGTGTTCGAGCGGCGCATCACCTACCGCAAGCTGGGCCGCTACGTCCGTTTCCACCCGGCCGACGTGGACGAGTACGTCGAGCGGTGCTCGGTCCCGGTCGGCACGCTGGGGAGGCGGCGCTGATGGGCTCCATCGAGCACCGGCCCGACCGGCCCAAGCCGTACCGTGCCCGCTACTGGGGCCTGGATGGCCGCCAGCACCGCAGGAGCTTCGAGCGTAAGCACGATGCGGAGGCCTGGCTGACCACCCAGGAGGCGGCCAAGCTCGACAACACCTGGGCCAGCCCGGCGCGGGGCCGCGTCCGCTTCGCGGACTGGGCTGACGAGTGGTGGCAGGACTGGTCGCCCGGCAAGGCGCCGGCCACGCTGGAAGCGGCTGAGAGCCACCTTCGCCTGCACGTCCGGCCGTACTTCGACCGCCGGCAGCTCAACACCATCGACGTGCAGGTGGTGCATCGCTGGCAAAACGAGCTAGTAGGCCGTCTCTGAACTTGCTTGACGGATGAGGAGTGCTGACGGCACGATTGCTCATGCCTGCGATCGCACCCCCGCTCGCCATAGCCGCCGAGGACCTGCACACCCTTGGCCAGTGGAGCCGCTCAGGCTCG
>WNGB01007610.1_pt1 | contig 15801 bp, 10 predicted proteins | sample 5400681 | NCBI WGS metagenome assembly WNGB01 (sample SAMN13153367, study PRJNA577476) | soil metagenome | isolation source: 115 cm soil or saprolite under grassland replicate 2 | place: USA:California | collected 2016-06-15 | reverse complement strand
TAATGGGCGATATTCCATTCGGAGTCAGCTATTGCAGCGCCGACGTCTTTGCGCGGCCAGACGAATTCATGCTGGACTGGTTCGGTGGCGCGCCTCCCGAGCCTTACTTCAAAGACGATGCGTTCACGCAGAAGTGGGGCCAGAACTGGGGGATCCCGCTTTTTCGCTGGGAGAGAATGCGCGCGAACAATTTTCAGTGGTGGCGGGAACGCGTCCGCGCTGTCCAAAGCGCGTTTCACCTCTGCAGGATCGATCATATTCTCGGATTTTATCGCATCTACGCCTTTCCGTGGCGGCCGCGAAAGAACAATGAATTCTTTCCGCTAAATTGGAATCAAATGCTTGAACGAACTGGGGGACGGGCACCACATTTTATTCCCCGTGATGACGAAACACCTGACAACCGGCAAGCTAACAAACGCGAAGGCGAAGAATATCTGCGCGTTATTCTGGAAGAAGCCGGCACCATGCGGGTGATCGGCGAAGACCTCGGCGTGGTGCCTGATTATGTGCGGCCGAATCTGCGCTCACTGGGCATCGCTGGATTTAAGATTCCACAATGGGAAACGCGCGACGGCAAGATCGTTCCCGGAGACAGATATGAACGGCTGTCCGTGGCCACCTACGCAACCCACGATCATGAACCGATTGGTGCTTTGTGGGATGAGGCGTTCGAGCGCCCCGGGTCGGATGCTGGAGAACAAGCGCGAGCAACGCTGGAAAAAATCGCCGCGTTCGCCGGGCTGAATCCAAAAATCGACGCACTCGATTTTGAAAAAGATTTTTACCCGGCAATCATGGATGCGCTTTTCAGGTGCGAATCGTGGATTTCAATGGTGATGATCACCGATCTGCTGGCGCGCAAATACCGTTTCAATGTACCCGGGACAAAGGCGAACTTGAATTGGACGCGGCGAATGCAGCGCTCGATTGCGCAACTAAGTTCGAGTCCCAAAGAACGAAAGCGGATGCAGTTGATGAACGAACTGCTTCTAAAAACAGGGCGGGCTTAAACGCAAATAGTCTCCGGAATGGGCAGCGCCAATGGTAGCCGGAGCTGCCGAGAATCAGGTTCTGTGGCTGTAGCCGGGATCGGTGATCCCGGCCGGGAGCGCACATTCTTCAGAGACCGGCATCAACGATGCCGGCTACAGGTCGACAACCGCGCTTACTGGCCGACTGGGCCGCTTACGCGCTTTTTTCAATCGGCGCGCCGACCTTGTTACCCCACTCAGTCCACGAACCATCGTAATTACGCACGCTGTCGAGTCCCAGCAGATAAGTCAGCACAAACCAGGTGTGACTGGAACGCTCGCCAATCCGGCAATAAACAATTGTGTCCTTATCGGGACCGACTCCGCATTGATCGAAATAAATTTTCGCCAGTTCTGACACTGGCTTAAACGTAGCGTCATCATTAGTGGCAGTTTTCCACGGCATGCTCTTCGCGCCGGGAATATGACCGCCGCGCAGCACGCCCTCCTGCGGATACTCTGGCATGTGCGTGATCTCGCCTTTGTATTCGCCCGGTGAACGCACGTCGATCAGCGGTTTACCGTTCTTGCTTTGCGCCAGCGCTTCATCGAAGAAGGCGCGAATCTCTTTGTCGAATCGTTTCTTCGGCACCGGATAATTTGTGCTCGGATATTTCGGAACTTCGCGCGTCATGGGGCGGCCTTCGGCTTTCCATTTGTCGCGTCCGCCATTAAGGATTTTAACCTTTTCGTGACCAAACAAGCGAAACGCCCAGAGCGCGTAGCAAGCCCACCAGTTGGCCTTGTCGCCGTAAAAAATACACGTCGTATCAGGTGTTATTCCGTGCCTGCTGCAAAGTCGCGCAAATTTTTCCGGTGAAATATAATCGCGAATTAGCGGGTCTTGCAGATCGGCGCGCCAATCGACATGCACCGCGCCGGGGAGATGGCCGGTGTCGTAAAGCAAAATATCCTCATTCGATTCGACGATGCGGATGCCCTCGTCTTTGAGGTGTTTCTCCAGCCAATCGGTTTCTACCAGCGCCTCTGGGTGCGCGTATTGCGTAGGATGCGTAGCCATAAGAGAGAAAATTCAGGCTGCTTTTCGGTGCGAGCAAGAGGTTTTGTGTTGCGACACGGTCGCGTGTGGTGGTGTCATCCTAGCGTATATCGCTCGGAAGCCGCGGCGACGCCAGCAACTGCTCAAATTCATGCCAGCGTTTCTCCGGCTGCTGTTCCGTGCCGCCGCGCTTCTCGATGTAACTGCGCACCATGTCTTCGCCAAGATTGTAGTTGATGACGTAGCTGCGGTACTTTTCGATAAATCTCGCGCTTTGTTTCGCCCGCTTCTCATCCATAAGCGCGTATTTTTGCAACCAAGTCGAGGCTGCGTTCGCATCGATCTCGCCGTTCACATAACGGCGGGCCGCCTCGTTCGTGGCGTAATTCAGTTCCTTCACCAAATCCTGCACCGCATAAAATTCCTCCGCGCGTGATGGATCAATTCCAGCTGCCGGAAACAGCACTGTTCTCGCGAACTCCAGCCGTTCCGGCTTCGTGAACACAACCTCTCTTCCGAAGTTGGCGGTGCCTTCGGCAATCAGTGATTGCGGTGAGAAGAGCGGATAAATCGAGAACTCGACCCAACCGCGATCGCGAACCAGATTTTTCTCAAGCAACGCGTTGTAGACATGGTGACCGGGGTAGCCCTCGTGCGCGGCGAGATCGATGGCCCGATCAATGTAGACCGGCAAATCGGTGTTCACTTGGATGACGCTGCGATAATTGCCCTTGTACCAATTGTAACCGCCCCACGGTTTATTGGTGACGTATTCAACTGTGAAATTTTCGTTCGGCGGCAACTTGATGTGCGCGAGTGTGCGTTCGCGACACGCCTTGATCGCAAGCTGAAAGACAGTGTCCAGTTTGTCTTTTGGAATCACGAACGCCCGGCGCCAGTTCTCGTAACGCTGCAAGAGCGTTCCCTCACCCGGAAGTTTCGATTCGAGCTTGGCAAGGATTTCCTGGAAATGCGTTTCAAGAAACCTGGGTGCAACGGCGTCATACAGGGCCTGCGATTCTTCATCGAATTTCAAACGTTCGCCTTTCAATATCCGCACTCGTGCCTCGAACGCGGATAGTTGCCTTGTTAAATACGCGAGTCGCAATCGCTCCATCTCATCCGCCGGGTTGGAAATCTTCGCCAACTGGTCGCGTAATCGATTCGCCTCAAGCGCGAGCGAATCGAGCGGTTTCTTTCCCTGCAATTGTTGCTTCCATTCCGGCGGCCCGTAATACGCGTCGACATAATCCGGATCGTGCTGCCCCAGCGCGAGCACGAGTTTCACATAAGCTTCTGCGATCTTATTAAGGCTGGTCGCCGTCGCTGGTGTCGGCGATAAAGCAGCGGCGTTCGCCGTGCAGACCGTAAGCAACGACAACAAAAGGGCGACAAGCGGCGCGCACTTCATAAACGGTTTTCTTCTCGCGTTCAGTGCAGAATCGAATCAGCCGGATAACCGACACCGTTCTTGATTACTGCGTCGATGTCGGAAGCGTGCGCGATATCCTCCAGCGGATTGGAATTGAGAACGACCAGATCGGCGAAATAGCCGCTTTCAATCTGGCCGATGTGCGCGCCCGTCTCTCCGCCGAAAAGCTTCGCCGCGTTAGCCGTCGCACATTGGAGAATTTGCATCGGCGTTAGCCCAGCTTCTTTCATCAACTGAAATTCGCGAAAGAGCGCCGGTCCGTGAATCGTTCCGATATTTCCCGCGTCGGTGCCCGCGGCGATAGTTACACCTGCTTCTTCGAGCTTCTTCAAATTCGGCAGCGCGACCTCGTAAGTTTTGTTGATCTTATCGAGAGCGGCTTTCGGATCAGCCACCGCTGTTTTGACTCGATCCGGTAATTTGTCCTGAGGAATTTTCGTGACGTCGAGCGACGCCATCACTTCCGGGTTGCCCCACTTTTGTTCCTCCGTAGTGAGATTCAGTTGGTGCGAAAATGTCCGGCCGTAGCGTTCAAACACCACCAGCGTCGGACACAAAATTACGTGCCGATCTCTTAATAGCTTCACAAACATATCATCGACCGGCTTGTCGGTGACACTATGGACCAGCACGTCTGCGCCTTCTTCAACCGCAGCACGCGCAGTTTCCAATTCAGTCGCGTGAACTGCGACTCGGATTTTGTGCGCATGACTTTCTTCAATGGTGGCGCGGACAATCGGGCGGAACGAATCGACCGGATGATCCTTGTCGACGATGTACCAAATCTTCACCAGATCTGGTTTTTGTTCCGCGAGTTTGCGAACGAATTCGCGCGCTTGATCGGGCGTATCGATCTTCACGATCGGCGGATCGCCGAGATCGAGTTTCTCGCGCGAGACACTGGAGATTAAGGGGCCAGCTACGGCGACGCGTGGCGCTTTCTGCATCGCATTCGCCTTTTTGCGGACTTCGAAATTCCACATCGGTCCGCCGACATCGACTACGCTCGTAATTCCGCAACGAATGTAACGCGCGAACACATCATCGAGGTGTGACTTGATCCAGGCGACCTCGTCCTTATACGGGCGCACACTGTTGAAATCGGCGCCGTCCGGTCGCGTGAATAAATCGGCGGATTGAAAGAAATGCACGTGCGTGTCGATGTAACCGGGCAAGATGAATTTGCCGGCGCAACCGATCTGTTTGCCGAGCTCCGCGGCATCCTGTTTCCCCATCGCGACGCGTTCGATCTTATTGCCGTTGATCACAATCGTGGCATTTGGCAGCACTTTGCCATCAGCAGGGTTGATCACCGTCCCGCCGACGAGCGAAACTTTTTCGGCACGCGAACTCAGGGCAATTAGACCAACGGCAATACAAAGTAGAGTTCTCATCGTTTAGGTTTTGGGTTCATCAGCGATTTTTAGAACAAGTTTACCGCGAGTGTGATGCGTTTCCGCTTGCGCGACTGCTTTCGCTGCGTCGGCTACGGGCAGCACCTGGGTAACGATCGGTCTAATTTTTCCGGCGTCGATCAACTTCGTGATCTCGGCAAGCTCAGTCGCGTCGGGATGCGACGAAAGCGAGGCGCCGCGGATCTCATGTTTCTTCAGCTCCGCTTCATCGCAGCGCGACACAATCGTCACGACGATTCCGCCTTTTTTCACCACGCTATAAGAACGCGCGAGCGTATCGCGGCCCACTGGGTCGAGCACCACATCGACATCGTGTGCGATCTCTTCGAACTTTTGTTTCGTGTAATCGACTGCGACGTCCGCGCCGAGTTGCTTCAGTAAACCCTGATTAGCCGTTGATGCTGTCGCAATGACACGCGCGCCACGCGCCTTCGCGATTTGAATCGCAAAACTTCCCACGCCGCCCGAGCCACCGTGAATCAGCACCGTTTGTCCGCTTTCGAGTTTTGCGATGTCGATTAGGGCCTGCCACGCAGTCAACGCGGCTAACGGAACCGCGCTTGCCTCAATGAAGCTGAGTGACTTCGGTTTGATCGCGGACTCGCCTTCGTTCGAGATGCAGTATTCCGCCCAGCCGCCGCCCCAGAGCAAATATGCGTAAATCGGATCGCCAACCTTTAATTTCGTAACTTTCGCGCCGGTTTTCACCACGACTCCGGCCATGTCATAACCAAGAACCAACGGCAGATGCGTTCCGAATTCTTTTGCATATTTGCCATTGAGAATCAGCGGATCGGCGGGGTTCACGCCGCTCGCGATCACGCGCACGAGAATTTCGTTCTCCTTCGGTTCTGGCAGTGGAACATCTTCATATTTCAAAACCTCCGGTCCGCCGTACTGGTGCGCGACCATTGCCTTCATCGTTTTCGGCAAAGGTTGTGCGCTTGCACACGGCGAGCCATTCAAGGCAACTAGCGCGCACAGAGCGAATGCGAAGGCGAGCGTTGGTTTCACAATGGAATATGCAATCCGCAGCGCGTTATTCCTTTGATTCAGGCACGGCTTTCTGGGCGGCTTGAAAACCAATCTTGGAATGCGTGCCGTCGCAAAACGGTTTCTCGGTCGAAGCGCCGCATCGGCAGAGCGCCATTCGCTTTTCAACCGGAAACTTGTTTCCATCCGCGTCGATTAATTCGACTTCTCCGGTCACGATGTAAGGGCCGTTCTTGATCGTCTCGATTGTTACTTGAGCCATGGAAGTACCTTAGGCGATCTGAATCGCGCTGAAAAGGTGTAGCGGCGTTTGTGTCAAACGCCGACCCAAATGAACAAGGCGCTTGGCACAAGCGCCTCTACAAGCGCCATTGTCATGTCGAGCGAAGTCGAGACATCTCTGGATATTTCTGAAATAGTTAGCGATTGAATTCGCTCGTCTCCCGACTACCTCACCGCTACCCTTGCGGCTTTGCCGTCCATGTCGCTCGTCCCAGTCGCTCCATTCCTCGACGGAGTTTATCCTGAGCAAAGTCGAAGGACTCGGAATGACAAAATAGGACTAAACGAATGAAGATTTTTCACTTACTAAGTTTTGCACTCGGCAGCGCGCTTTTCGCGCAATCGCCGTCGCCAAGCCCAAACCTCAAACATCCATTCACATTCGAAGACATGATGGCGTTGAAGCGCGTGGGCGCACCGGTGCCGTCGCCAGATGGCAAATGGGTCGTGTTCGACTGCGAAGATGTCGATCTCGCGGCGAACACAAAGATTTCGCATTTGTGGATTGTCCCCGCGAGCGGCGGTGAATCGCGGCGATTGAATCCAACGCTGAATCACGAGGAGCGCCCGCGCTTTTCCCCCGATGGCAAACGACTGATCTGGACCTCGAAAGCGACTGATCCGACACAAATCTGGATGTGCGATTTTGACCCGCAAGCAGGGCAGCTGGTCGGGAAACCGCATCAGGTCACATCGATCTCAACCGGCGCCGACGGCGCCATCTGGTCGCCGGACGGGAAGAACATCGTGTTTGTGTCGGCGGTGTATCCGGATTGCAAAGATGATGCGTGCAACAAACAGCGCGACGAAGAACTGAAGAAGAGCAAAGTAAAAGCGAAGATCTTTTCTCGCCTTTTCTATCGGCACTGGAACGCGTTTACGGAATTCAAGAGAAGCCATTTGTTTGTCATCGACGCGAACGCAGGAGCTGATGCTGTAGAGTCCGCTGTCCCCAGCGGACAAAATAAAGATGCGCTGAGGACAGCGCACGCTACAGCAAGAGATCTCACGCCGGGCGATCACGATGTGCCGCCCTTCTCGTTAGGCGGTCAGGATATGTATGCGATATCGCCCGACGGCCAGGAAGTCGCTTACACGAGCAACATTGATGAAGTCGAAGCCACGAGCACGAACAACGAAATTTTCGTTGTGCCGATCAATGTAGAGTCCGCTGTCCCCAGCGGACAATCCCCTGATGCGCTGAGGACAGCGCACGCTACAGCATCACCGAAGAAAATTTCCACCAGTCCCGGCGCGGATACCACGCCGCTCTATTCGCCGGATGGCAAGATGATCGCGTGGCGCTCGCAAGCGCGCGCCCGCTTCGAAGCCGATAAATGGCGGCTGCTCGTGCAAGACCGAGAGTCTGGAAAGACGCGCGATCTCACAGAGAAATTTGATCGATCGGTCGGAAGTTTTGACTGGCAGCCAGATTCGAGCTCAATCGCGTTTGCCGCGGAGGATCATGGCGAAGCGCCGATTTATTTCACGCCGGTGGTTCGCCAATTGCAAGAACCATTACCGATTCGGCAAGTATTTCACGCCGATGATTTGAAATATGGCACCGGCAGCCAGCTGTACTTCACACGGATGTCGGTCGCTGCTCCCAACGAAATCTGGGGCAGGTCAGTCGGCCGTACGCGTGGCGCCGAAAACGCAGCGCCGTGGCCCATCACCCACATGAACGACGCGCTGTTGTCGCAGATCGACATGCCGCCCTTGGAGTCGTTCACGTTCAAAGGCGCTAGCGACGAAGAGGTTCAGGGTTTCATAGTGAAGCCGCCGGAATTCGATCCGAATAAAAAATATCCGCTGAAGTTTTTGATCCATGGCGGGCCGCAAGGGGCGTGGGGCAATTCGTGGACGTATCGCTGGAACGCGGAGTTGTTCGCTGCGACCGGAAATTACGGGGTGGTGATGATCAATTTCCACGGCTCGACCGGTTACGGACAGAAGTTTACCGATTCGATCAGCGGCGATTGGGGCGGCAAACCGTATGTCGACTTGATGAAGGGACTAGATTACGTGGAAAAAACGTATCCGTTCATTGACAAGAACCGAGAGGCAGCGCTCGGCGCGAGCTACGGCGGTTACATGGCCAACTGGATCCTCGGCCACACGAACCGTTTCAAATGCATCGTGTCACACGACGGCGTGTTCAACGCAGAGTCGGCTTACGGCACGACGGAAGAACTTTGGTTTGCCGAGTGGGAATTCAAAGGCCCGCCGTGGAAGAATCGAGAACTTTATCGGAAGTGGTCGCCTCACGAATATGCGCAGAATTTCAAGACACCGACGCTGGTTGTGCACGGCCAGAACGATTACCGAATCGATGTTTCACAAGGCTTCGATCTTTTCACAACGCTTCAAGTGCTGAAGGTGCCATCCAAAATGTTGTACTTTCCAGATGAAGGCCATTGGGTGCTCAAGCCGCAGAACAGTCAACTGTGGTACAAAACCGTGAACGAGTGGGTAGACCTATGGTGCAAGCAACGCTCTGTCATGTCGACCGAAGTGGAAACTTCTCTAGATATTTCTGATCAGAAACAGCAAAGAGATTGAAACCGTTCGCCTCCCGATTCTCTCGCCGCTACCCTCATGGCATGACCATCCATGTCGCTCGTTCCGCTCGCTCCATTCCTCGACTTCGCTCGGGATGACAAAGAAGGCGCGAACGAATTACGTCGCTTGACTTTTTGCGCGGCTTGCGCATTAAGAACGCCGTCGAAATTTTATGGATCATCCGTTGTCGGGTCTTTTGAGGGTAGTTGTTTGTGTTGGTCTCGTTCTACTGGTCACAGGGTGCGGCGAGGACCCGCGTTATTCGGCAAGGACGCAATATTTGGGCGGGACGTACGGCGGCGCGGCGGCCGGCCCCCCACGGGACACTGTCTCGTATTGGGACGGAGACAGCGTTGGCGGAAGCCCTTCCGTGAAGATTAGCCTCGGAGAACAGCGCGCCTATTTTTACAAGAGCAGCGTGCTGGTCGGGGTATCGCAATTGTCAACCGGCCGCGAAGGACTTAACACTCCGATCGGTAGTTTCAAGATCATTCAGAAAGACAAGGACCACGTCTCGACCTTATTCGGGGACTACGTCGATTCAGCGGGAACTGTGGTCGTGCCCAACGTTGATGTGAATAAAGATCCAAAACCACCGGGCGCTCACTTCAAAGGCACGCCCATGCCGTACTTCATGCGGATCGTGTCAGGGACAGGCATGCACGCAGGTTATTTGCCGGGCTATCCGGCCTCGCACGGATGTATCCGCATGCCCGAGTTCATGGCCGAAAATTTCTTCAGATCAGTCTCAGTCGGAACGCCCGTCACGATCACCCATTAGAGTCTTCAGCGGGCTCTTGTATCCGGGCTTGCAGAAAATTGCGGGTACCGGCATTCTGATTGTCCCGCTGCCAGAAATATGATCGTCATCACGCAACCCAACGCCACCGAGGAACAGATCCAGCGCATCGTCACGCGTGTACGCGAATTTGGCTTGGAAGCACAGATTAGCCGTGGCGCATCGCGCGTGATCATCGGCGTAATCGGGCCGGAGGCACTCCTGCGCGAAAAGCCTCTGGCCGCAATGGCCGGCGTGGAAGCGATCGTCCCCGTATTGAAGCCATACAAGCTTGCCGGGCGCGATTCTCGCGGTGCCTCTTCGGTCTCAATTGGTGACGTGCGCCTGGGTGAACAAGAAGATGTTGTTCTCATTTGCGGCCCATGCTCGGTCGAAAGCAGAGAGCAGATTCAGTCGATCGCGACAATCGTGAAAGAATCCGGCGCAAAAATTCTGCGCGGCGGCGCGTTTAAGCCGCGCACGTCGCCATATAGTTTTCAGGGATTACGCGAAGACGGCCTTCGCTTTCTCGCTGAGGCGCGCGCAAAAACTGGCCTGCCTGTGGTCACTGAGGTGATGGATCCGCGCGATCTCTCCATGATCGAGAAGTACGCAGACTGCCTTCAGGTTGGCACTCGCAACATGCATAATTTCTCGCTCCTGAAAGAAGTCGGGCGCAGCAGATTGCCAGTGGTCCTCAAGCGTGGATTCAGCGCCACGATTTATGATTTGATCATGAGCGCGGAATACATTTTGAACGAGGGCAACTCGAACGTGGTTCTCTGCGAACGCGGCATTCGCACGTTCGAAACGGCCGCCCGATACACACTCGACCTGAGCGCGGTTCCAATCTTAAAGTCTAAAACGCATCTGCCAGTCATTGTTGATCCGACGCACGCGATTGGACTACGCGAATTTGTCCCCCAGATGTCGCTGGCCGCGGTCGCCGCAGGCGCGGATGGGCTAATGATCGAGGTACACGATTCCCCAGAGCTGGCCAAGAGCGACGGCAACCAGGCGCTGACGCCTGAAATTTTCGCCGAGCTCGTCCCGCGCCTTCGCGCGGTCGCCGCAGCGATCGGGCGCGCCCTGTAGCCGCGAACGCGCGTCACGGCTGTAGAGTCCGCTGTCCTCAGCGGATTTGGCGCGCGAAACTTATGCGCTGAGGACAGCGCACACTACAGCAAAGCCTGCAATCTTTGAACTTCGGCGGCTTTTTGGCGTAAACTCGTTAGTGGAAAAATCGATAGGCAGGCAGCTTCTGGAAACTGTCGCAGCGACCGAACCGATCGGCCGCAAGCTTCAGGAGCTGCAGGAGGCGCAATGGCCTGTACGATTTTCGCTCGTTATCCAACCGGCGCAGCCCTTTCTGGCCGCCGTAATCGCGCACGCGTACCATAGGCGTCCTACGCGTGATCGCCGGTCTGCCGATTCCACGATCTGGGTCCTTTGTCCCAGCGTTCATTCTCAGGAATTATTTTACGAAAGTTTGCTCAACTGGCAGCCGGACGCGCTATTCCTGCCGGAAGCGGAGCTTGTCGCAGTAGAAAATGTTTTGCCTGATCCTGAAATCGCGGCTGAACGACTAGCGCTGTTGACGGAAATCGAGCGCGGTAATGGTCCGCGTATTATCGTCGCGACGTGCGCAAGTTTGGATCAACCTGCGCCAAAGCGCGGAACGCTCCAATCTGCTGTTACCCAGCTTCGACGCGGCACAACCCTGGAGATGGAACAGCTTCTCGACCAACTCGTGGGCAGCGGTTATGAGCGTGCCGCCCAGGTAACCACTCGAGGGCAGTTCGCGGTCCGTGGTGGCATTGTCGATCTCTTTTCGTGGCAGGCGCCATTGCCCTTCCGGCTGGAATTTTTCGGCGATCAAATAGAATCGCTGCGCGAGTTCGACATCGATAATCAAACGTCAGTGCGCGATTTAAGCTCGGCCGATGTTCTGCTTCGAACAGCGGATGACCAGGCCGGCGTCATTCGCGATTACGTCGCTCCAAATCATCTCATCATCGACATCGAACGAGCAATGGAGGGCGGAGCTCTCGGGACGCCGGAGTCGCGGGAGCGTGTCCCTTCACACATCCAAATCAGTGAAGGCTGGATTGAAACCGGTCCGGAAGATTTTAGCGGCGCGTTCGAAGATTGCGACATCGGAGAGTTTGCGGCGGGGGATCTCGTGCTCGCCGAGGCGAAACGCGCCCAGTTTGTCGACCGCTTAAACGAATGGCGCGCGAACAACGCGAGAATCGTCATTTATTTTCAGACCGAAGGCGAGATTGAGCGCTTTCGCGAAATCATGTCAGGCACTATCGAGGGCGTCGATTTCGTCGAAGGAACACTCGCCCGCGGATTTTGTTTCCCAGCAGCCAACCTTGTCGTCCTCTCGGCCGCTGAATTATTTGGACGATTCGCCGTCCATGCGCGCAGGCATTTGCGGCGGGCGGAGCGCCATCGCGCGCAGATTGATTTTAGCGAACTGAACGAAGGCGATCTCGTCGTGCATCTCGAGCACGGCATCGGGCGTTTTCTCGGGCTAATGAAACTGCCGGTCACGGAGGGGCGCGCTGCTGCAAGCCCGGCGTCGCTGGAGCTCCGCTCTCCAGAGAAGGCGCGATTGGTCGAAACCGAAGTTCTCGCGTTGGAATTTGCAGACGAAGCGAAGCTCTATGTCCCGCTCGAGCAAGCGTACCTTGTTTCCCGCTATGTTGGCGCAGGAAAAAAATCGCCGACGCTAAGCTCGCTCGGCGATGGGAGATGGGCCCGCGCCAAAGTAAAAGCCGCAGCTTCCATTTTCGATTACGCGGGGAAAATGCTGGCGATCCAGGCCGAAAGGCAAATGCACCCCGGATACGCATTCGCCCCTGACACAAAATGGCAGGCAGAATTTGAACGTTCATTCCCGTTTCGCGAAACGCCGGACCAAATGAAGGCAATCATTGACACGAAAATCGACATGGAACGTCTTCGGCCGATGGATCGCCTGATCTGTGGCGATGTCGGTTTTGGCAAAACCGAAGTGGCCGTGCGCGCCGCGTTCAAGGCGGTGATGGATGGTCGACAAGTGGCTATGCTCGCGCCGACCACGGTTCTTGCTCAACAACATTTCGAGGTGTTCCGGCAACGCATGCTCGATTACCCCGTGCGGATCGAAATGCTCAGCCGCTTTCGTTCGCAATCAGAACAGAAGAAAGTGCTACAACTGCTGCGCGAAGGCGGCGTCGATATCGTGATTGGCACTCATCGGCTTATCTCCGGCGATCTCGTATTCAAAGATCTGGGCCTGGTAGTGATCGACGAGGAACAGCGCTTCGGAGTTCTTCACAAAGAGAAGTTCAAAGAGCTCTTCAAGCTGGTCGATGTGCTGACGCTTTCGGCCACGCCTATTCCACGCACTCTCTATCTTTCACTCGTGGGCGTGAAAGATATGTCCACGATTGAGACTCCGCCGCTCAATCGGCTACCAGTAGAAACGGTGGTGTCGGCCTACGATGAACGAATCATTCGCGCTGCGATCGATCGTGAACTGGAGCGCCAGGGGCAGGTATTTTTTTTGCACAATCGCGTAGCGACCATCGAGCGAGCTCGGGACCGGATCGTCCATCTTTGCCCGCAGGCCAGAGTCGAAATTGGCCATGGACAAATGGACGCGGACGAACTGGAAGCGGTCATGGCGCGATTCATAGCCGGCAAAACCGACGTGCTCGTTTGCACCACGATCATTGAAAGCGGCCTCGATATTCCGAATGCCAACACGATCATCATTGATCGAGCGGATCAGTTTGGCCTCGCGGATTTGTATCAATTGCGCGGACGCGTCGGTCGAGCCGAGCACAAGGCATACGCCTATCTGCTTCTTCCCAGCGAGATGATGACAATCGGCGCCGCGCGCAAACGCATCAGCGCCATCAAACAGTACAGCTCGTTGGGCGCGGGTTTTCGCATCGCCATGCGCGATTTGGAGATTCGCGGCGCAGGTAGCATGCTGGGTACGGCGCAGAGCGGCCACATTGTAGCGGTCGGTTTTGATTTGTATTGTCAGTTGCTCAAGCAGGCAGTGGCGCAGTTAAAGGGCGACAAGCCGCGGCTTCGGCTGGAGGTCGATTTACTACTCGATTTCGTCGTCACAAATGAAGCGGAGTTCGTTGCGCCGCCAAAAGTCCCTGTACAGCAAACTGATAGCTTCCCGCACAAGATTCCCGCTTTCATCCCAGTCACCTATGTCAGCGATCCTGCCCTGCGAATACGAGCCTATCGTGATGTTGCGGAAATCACGTCGCATGCGCAGCTGGACCGACTCCGCCGCGAATGGCGCGACCGATTTGGCCCGTTTCCTCCGGCAGCTGACAATTTATTTGCTCTTATCGAAATCAAGCTCGCCGCAGCGGAATCAGGAGTTACTCGGGTGGAAGTACGTGAGCGCAAATTGATGTTGACGCGGCAAGGGGATTTTATACTTGTCGCGGGCAAATTCCCCCGTTTAGTTGCAACGAAAACCGAGCAGCGCCTCGGGGAAATTGTGGAACTGATCAAAAAATTATGAGGGACCTGATCCGTCAATTTGGCGTCACAATGCTGGCCGGCTTCGTGCTTGCAGTCTGGCCGATTTGTTGCGCTGCGGCTGCTGAGGAAGCCCAGGTCGTGGATGGCATCGCCGCAGTTGTAAACGGCGACGTCATCACCTACTCGCAAGTGCGCGCATTGTCCGCCCCGCGGGAGAAACTGCTGCGGCAGCAATTCACCGGACAGGAACTGGAAAAAAAAATGATTGAACTGCGCCAGCTTGCCTTGAAAGATTTGATTGACCGACGCCTTGTGATCCAGGCATTCAAAAAGGAAAGCTACCAAATCCCGGACCACATCGTGGACGAACGGATGCATCAGATCATCCGCGAATCATTTGGCGGCGACCGCAACACCTTCATCAAGACACTCGAGGCGCAGAATTACACGTTGGGCGAGTTCAAACAGAAAGAGACGGAACGAATAATGGTGCAAGCCATGCGCAGCCATAACGTCAAGATGAATTCGATAATTTCGCCTACAAAAGTAGAAGACTACTACAGAAAGCATCGCGACGAATTCACCAGCAAGGAACAGATCAAGTTGCGAATGATCATGATTTCTGGCCAAAAAGACACCGCGAGCGCGCCCGCACAAAAGGCGCTGGCCGAGGAAGTGCTCGGCAAACTGGCCGGCGGCGCAGAGTACGATCAGACGGCGCAGATCTATTCCGAGGACAGCACCCGCGACAATGGCGGGGACTGGGGGTGGATCGAGCGTAATACTTTGGCTGCCCCACTCGAAAAGTTCGCGTTCAACATGCCAGTCGGTCGAATCAGCAACATCATCGATTACGCCGGCAATTATTACATTCTCAAAGTCGAAGATAAACGCGGCGGCACCACGAAATCGCTCGCCGAAGCGCGGTCAGACATTGAGAAGAAACTGATCGAAGAAGAAGCACAAGGTTTACAGGAGCGCTGGATCGCCAGTCTCCGCGCAAAGGCTTACATCAAGACTTTCTGAGCGATTCCGCTCTTCCTCAGTCTTCGTCTTCTCGTTCTTGCTCCCAAACCTGCTCGTGCTCGATTGAGCAAATTCGATTACGATCGGGAGCATGAGCACGACAAAACCGCGCATCGGAATCACGCTGGGCGATTGCGCCGGGATTGGGCCTGAGATTGTCGAACTTGCACTCAAGTCAGGAGGCGTTGCTGATTCTGCCGAATACGTGGTGATTGGCCGGCAGCCGAATTGCAAACCAGGTGAGCCGACAATCGAAACCGCGCGTGCCGCAGCGACTGCGCTCGAAGAAGCGGTCACACTCGCGCGGCGCGGCGAGCTCGACGCGATTGTGACCGGGCCGGTTCACAAGGCGCGTATGTACGAAGCCAAGAATTTCGCGATGTGTCTGACCGGCGGAAAAATCACGGTCGCGCTCGTCACAACCCACATTCCGCTAAGCAAAGTTTCAAGTGCGCTTAAACAATCCGAGATTGTTCGGGTCGGCTTATTGCTAGCCGATTTTCTTTGTTGTCGATCAAAAAATCGTCCGCGCATCGCCGTCGCCGGATTAAATCCGCACGCCGGCGAATCAGGAAGAATCGGCCGCGAAGAAATCGAAATCATGACACCGGCTGTGGAAGAACTGAATCGATCACGGATCACGGATCACCGGTCACTATTTTCTGGCCCCCATTCCCCAGACACGATTTTCCATCGCGCCGTTGCCGGTGAATTCGACGCGGTGCTTTGCATGTATCACGATCAGGGATTGATCCCACTGAAGCTGCATGCCT
>WNGB01007447.1_pt1 | contig 15801 bp, 20 predicted proteins | sample 5400681 | NCBI WGS metagenome assembly WNGB01 (sample SAMN13153367, study PRJNA577476) | soil metagenome | isolation source: 115 cm soil or saprolite under grassland replicate 2 | place: USA:California | collected 2016-06-15 | reverse complement strand
CTCGTCGTCGTCGCCCCACCGTCCCCAGTTCGACAGCGTGTTGAAGTACCCGAGCACGTCGTCCTGTGTGGGCATCGGTCGCCCTGCCGTCATCCCAGCATCGACTCCTCCGGTCACGCGGTTCGAGGCACCGCAGGCACGGTATCCCGCCCTCTCCTTTGACACGCCAAGGCCCGCTGGACTGGCATGACACTAGACCATGATCACGTGCGCACATCTGGTTCCCCTCTAGGCAGAAGTTGCGTGATCTTGGATAGGTGAAGCCCCGGCGTGAGCTGGGGCTTCATGGTTGTTGGGGTCTTGTGGTGTGGGTCTGGTTCTGGCTAGGCGAGGCTGAGTGGGACGGTTGTGCCGAGTAGGTCGAACGCGCGGCGTTGGGTGGGTGTGGGGATGGTGAGGGTGGCCACGATGGTGTGGTCGCCGTGTTGGATGTCGTTGCGGGTGAGGGTGGCGAGGTGGTCGAGCAGGCCTGGGAAGCCGCGTAGGGGTTGGCCGTGTTCGTCGCGGTGGCGGGAGGCCTTGCGGGCGGCGTGGCTGGAGCGTTGGGCGGGGGCGACGGGGTTGTCGCGGGTGGGTGGGTGTTCGTCGGTGTAGGTCAGCTCTGCCCAGGCCTGGCGGAGGTGCCAGACGAGGTAGGCGGCGAGCATGCAGATGAGCACGTGGGCTTTGCCGCGGTCTTCGAGGCGGTGGTGGATGGGCCGTAGGTCGAGGTCGTCGACTTTGATGGTGCGGAAGTCTCGCTCGACGTGGGACAGGTTCTTGTAGGCGGTCACCATGCCGGCCGCGTCGAGCTGGTCGGCGGGCACGCTGGTGCGGATGAGGTAGATGCCGTCAAGGGCGGCTTCGGCGTCGATGCTGGCCTGGCGGCGGGTGATTGTCAGGGTGGTGTCGGTGATGGCCACGTCGAGGTGTTTGGCCATCTTGTACTTGTTGACCAGCTTGCCGACCCGTAGCCCGATCGCGGCGGCGCCGGTGAGGCGAGCCTCGGCCACCGCGGTCAGGGTGGGGGCGAGCAGGTTGTCGGTGGCGTCCAGCAGGTCGGCGCGTTTGCGGGCCCGTTCGCCGGCCAGGACGGGGTTGCGGCAGGCGACCAGGCGCTCGCCGGGGTAGTCGGGGTGGGCGATCTCGGCGAGGTCTTGCTGGTCGAACAGCGACATCTGCAGCGGCCCGTCATCGGCGGCCAGCGCGGCGATGGCTGGGGCGCGCAGGCAGGTCAGCCAGCCGAACCCGTCCTCGGCGGAATGTACGCGAAGCGTGTCGATCCGTGCGGATGTGATCATGCCGCGGTCGCCGACCATGACCATCTGCCGCAGGCCGAACGTGTCGCGCACGACGCTGACCGCCTCGATGAACGCCGTCGGGTCGCCGGTGTTGCCGGCGAAGACCCGTACCGCGACCGGCCGTCCGGCCGGGTCGGTGAGCAGCCCGTACTCGATTTGCAGTTTGCCTTTCTTGCCATCGCGGGAGTAGCCGCGCGCCGCGAGTGGGCAGTGTCGTCCCTCCACCCAGGACGAGGACAGGTCAAACAGCGCCATCCGGTGCGGGTTGTCGTCGCTTTGCAGGTGCCGGCGGGCCAGTTTCGCCTTCGATGGCCTCTTGCCGGGTCAGCAGCCAGTCCATCGCGGCGTAGACCTCGTCGGTGGACGCCTCGGCCAGGTCGAAGTCCACGCCGAGTGTGGTGTCCGGCCACCAGGACAGGGTGGACAGTTTCGTGCGTGGGCGGATCACTCGCGAGACGACCAGGGCCAATGCCAGGTCCCGTTGCCTGCCGGCCGGGCCGAGCAGCTGCGGCAGACCCAGCGCCCGGGCCTGCGCCATCACCGCCGCCACATGCCCGTGCGGCAACGACCGAAGCACCCTGCTCGCGGCGTCGGCGGGCACGAAAGCCTCGCCCTTCAACGACCGGCGCACAAGCTCGATCTGCTCGTCGGGCAACGCCGAGAGATTCGCTAACGTCTCGTGTTTGACCTTGCCGTCCTCGCGGAACGTGCGTCGCAGCAGATGCGACTCGTACACCCGCTCCTGGCCCGACTTGCCGACATAACGGCTCTTCACCGTGGCTACGTGCATCGCGTCGGTACGCCTCGCCATGTCTGTACCGTACACGAATGTCAGCGACAGACATCACGACACGCCGACGATTCGCTGGCTACAGCCAACCCGCTAAGAGAACCAGCTTCCCTTACACGCCAAGGGAAGACGGCCTCACATCAGACGTAACTTCGGTCTAGTCAAGGGTCACGGCACAAGCGCATCTTCACAGTCGAGCCTGCTCAGGGGATGAGCACGATCTTCCTGCCGCCGGCCCGTCCGGCGGCCACGCGGGTGAAAGCGGCCGGCCCCTCACGCAGCGGGACAGGTTCCGGCGCCAGGTGCAACGTCCCTTCACCGACCTGCTCGGCCAGCCGGGCCAGCTGTGCGGCATCGGGTCGCACGTACAGGTTCGTGCTGGTGATGCCCCGCTCCGATGCAGGCGCGTCCGAGGTCAGCGAGCACAGCCACCCGCCGTCGCGCACCAGGGACAGGGCCGTCGCCGCCGTGCCGATGGCGGCGATCAGCGCACCGTCGAACCCACCGCGTACCTGACCCGGCCAATTCGGGTCGTGGTAGTCGACGACCTGCATCGCGCCGAGGCCGCGCACGCGGTCGGCGGCGGACGCGGACGCGGTCGCGGTCACCTCGACGCCCTGGCCGCAGCGAGTTGAACGGCCAGGGAACCGGTGGCCCCGCCTCCGTTGGTGACCAGCAGCCGCTGCCGTCGACCGAGTCCCAGCATCGCCAGGGCCTGCCACGCGGTGAGGCCGTTGACCGGCAACGCCGCCGCTTCCACAGAATCCAGCCCGGACGGGCAAGCCGCTGCGTGAGCCGCGGTGAGCAGGACGCGTTCGGCCCAGAAGCCGCTTCCACCGGGCAATGGAGCCTCGTGCGCGAACACCCGATCGCCGACGGCGACCTCACCCACATCGGCACCGACCGCCAGCACCCGGCCCGCACCCTCCACCCCCAGCGCCGCCGGAGGCCGCAGCCCCACGTCCCAGCCGCCGTCCAGCAGCCGATCCCACGGCCCGGCGCCAGCCGCCTCGACCGCCACCAGGATCTGACCGGGACCGGGAGATGGTGGGTCGGGCAGCTCCAGCAGGACGACGTCCCCGCCCGCCTCGGACACTCCGCACGCCTTCATGGATATCCCTTTCGCTCGGCCCGGCTGACCGGGGGTGCAGGCCGCAATCCCGATGCCGGGAGCAGCGCCGACCGTCTCCTGCGTGGCCGGTGGCCCTGGCCATCCCGGCCAGTCTGACCGCATTGCATACTGACCTCGCGCGCAATGCCCCGGCTACTCGCCCGCTAACCCCGCGCCCGCAGCGGCGGACCGATCCAGCCCGCGCCAGCCTGCTGGTCGCAACTGCTCCCATCTACAGCGTCTCCCCATCTACAGCGTCCTGCTCGCCGCCGCACTGCTCGGCGAGCGCCCCTACCGTGCGGCGCTGTGTCGGCAGCCTCGTGGCCTTCGCCGGCTCCGCCCTCATCGCCGTCAGCCACGGTGGCGTCCAATTCGGTACGGCCGCACTCATCGTGCTGGCCGCCGCCGTGGTCCTGGGCATCTACCACACCGCCCACAGGCCGCTATGTCCCGCTACACCGGGTTCGAGGTCACCGTATACGCGGATGTGGCCGGCACCCTGTTCGTCCTGCCGTGGTCGCCAGCCCTCGTGCGGGCACTACCGCCCGCCGGCACCGCAGCTCGCTCCGGGCTGTGTGTCGTCGTCTCCGCCCCGGTGATCCTCGGATTCGCCAACGCCGGCCGCTGACGGATGACCCAGCTGAGCATGGGACCGCCAAACGCACGCTCATGGCTAAGTAGCCGCAAGCCGAGCACACGACCGCTTGCATGACCATCACGGTCGATGTTTGCTGTTGAAGCCCCCGACGCGCGCTCGTGCCAATGACCGTACACGGCCGCGCTGATCGCATGATGCTTTCAGGGGTTCAACTGGGCTGTGTGTCCCACCACCGTGGAAGGTCGATATCCGGCGTCGCGGGGCTGGTGAAGTGGAAGGGTACGCCGAGGTGCTGGGCGAGAGCCTGACCCTGCTCGGTTGCCCGCTGCGTCTCCGGCCAGGGTGGCACCCCGCGGTTGAACAGGCGAATGTCGCCGCCGTCTCGAAGCAGGGTCGGTGATACCTCGTCGAACTGGACGTTGTCGGGACCTGGCCGTCGCACGATCGCGACCAGTCGGACGAGCCAGCCTTGCGTGTCACCGTCCCACACGGCTTCGACGGCAGCGACCGGTGCGGTGATGGCGCCCACCTTCTCGATCAGCTGCGCAATGGTCGGTGGTGGCGGCTCCGGCTGGACCAGCCCTCGCCGATCCAGTTCGTCACGTCGCAGCACCAGCAGATTCTGGGCCTCGAACAGACCGAGCGATGGCTGCTGCCCGCCTTCTTGGCGGACGAGGACGATGGCCGGAAGCATCTGCCGCGCGCACAGCAGTTCGTCGATTCGGTGCCGCAACTGCGGATCAAGCGAATCCCACGAGACGTCCCGCCCGCGCATACCGCCATTGTCCCTGATCAAGCCCGGCGACGGTTCGCGACCCAACCAGACACCACCGCATTTGCCGCTCGGGGCGCGCTGGCGTTCGTCGAGGCCGGCGACGCACGGTGATGTTGGCTGCTCTTCCTGTTCCCGATGTCAGTGACCCGCTACGGTCTTGTAGGGCACAACATGTCCGTCTGCATGCCGCAGAAGCCAGCGTTCTGGGTGGTCAAGGAGTTCCTCCGCATCAGGCACCATCAGGATGTCGCCGTCAATCAGCCGGGTGCGCCAGTCCGCGGGGATGAGGTCCCAGTCCGGCGGGTAGTCCGGAAGGTACAGTCCGATCCAGCCCGCCTTGTGCCAGGTTCTCAGGACAGCCGCGCAGCTGGCCGTCGGCCACGGCCCGTGGGTCACGGGTGGCGTCACCAAATCGACCGAACCCATTGGGATCTCGTACAACGGTGTCTCCTCCAGCGTGGCTAGCTCCATCTGGAGGAGGAAGTCCTCGATTTCGTCCACAGCGATCATCATGCCGTCCGGCACAATCGCGGCATCCGCACATGCGCGCGGAGTAGCGGGCGCAGGCAAACGCGCTGGATGTCTGTGCCGATGGCCTTACGGGCGATGAGGGTGGACGTCAACCGACGGTCAGGGTGGTGCCGGTGGCCTCGTCGAGGATGACGAGCTGATCGTCGGCGGCGAGGTGGAAGTGGGGGCTCCCGAAGATATGTTGCAGGCGAGCCGGTCCATCCTGCCACCACAGCTCGGGCCCTATGCCGATCAGTTGCGCGTCCAGCTCCAGCCGTACCTCGATGGCCAGATCGCTCCAGACCAACCGATCGTCGACATGCTCTGGCTCAGCGGTGTCCGTGCCGGCTTGGCCGACCGCGATCGTCGTGGACCGGGCCAGTTCGTGCCACCACATCCGACGCCGAATGATGTGATCGATCGGCAACTGCTGCGCCGTGGCCGGCCGCTCTATCCGTGCCCTGGCTACGCTCGCAGATAGATCACCGTTGCCGTGCAGGGTCACGGTGGCCTGCCGCCGCGGTGGAACCAGGTAGTCCAGCATCTCGTGCGCCGTCCACGCGGCCATGACCAACGGCCAATCCGGCTGCTGGTACTCGCCGAAGTACATGCCCGGTCGCCGCGACACTGCCTCGCGGAGCGTCATCACCTGGATGTCTGTCCGCGAGTAGTCCAGGTAGCGCCTCACACGACCATCTTCGTCGGCCGCGATGATCAGCGGTAGACGCCCTGATCTCCCGCGAAGCGGCTCACTACAGGGCGTGACGCTGATCTACTCGCCGCGACATGCGCTCGTGCCGATGAGCGCGCACGTGATCATGGCTGAACGGATCCGTCGGTCGGACCGTCCGGCGGCCGGGTCGCCTACGCCTACGACGAACCGTCGGGACCCAGCCGGCGCAGGTTCGCGGCGATCTCGCGACTGTGCGCGTGGTCCGGGCCGAACGCCGCTTATGGCTCGCCGCCACGGCCTCGAGGTGGCGGCTGCGGCGGTTGCGGTGAACCGATCCGGGCCGTCCCGACGACAGGCAGGGTGTCAGCACCAGCCCTCACGGAAGATGGCAGTCATGTTCGACCACCGGGACGGGCGCGCCGACGCCGAGTTGCTGGCGGCGACGGGCGACGGGGATCGCACGGCGCTGGAGGCGCTGTACGTCCGGCACGCGCCGTGGCTGCTGGTGCGCTTGTCCCGGCGGTGCGCCGACAGGACGATCGTGGACGAGGTCGTCCAGGACACATTTGTCGAGGTATGGCGGGGCGCGCGGCGCTGGTCGGGTCGCGGTGAGGTCGGTGCCTGGATCTGGGGTATCGGCGTACACCGGCTGCTCGACCGGCTGCGGCGCCGCCCGCCGGCGCTGCTGATCGTCGGCGAGCACGACGAGCTGGTGGCCTCCGCCGAGGAAGAGGTCCTGCTGGCGGTCCAGTTCGGTGATCTTGGCAGGGCGCTGGATCGGCTGTCGCCGGAGTTGCGGGCGGTGGTGCAGGCGACCGTCCTCGACGGCCTGACCGCGCGGGAAGCGGGCCGGCTGCTCGGCATCCCGGCCGGCACGGTCAAGACGCGGATGATGCGCGCGCGGGCCGTGCTCAGGGAGGAGTTGTCATGACCGGTTGGCACGTGGCCGACGACACCATGATCGGGTACGCCCGGGGCCGGGTGCCGTTGTCACTGGGCGCGTCGGTGGAGACGCATCTGCTGGCCTGCGCCGAGTGCCGGGATCTGCTGCGGGCGGTGGTGGCGGGCGGTGAGGTGGACCGGTTGGAGCGGCTGTGGGACGAGGTCGTGGCGCGGGTGGACGCTCCCCGGCCGCGGCCGCTGGAGCGGCTGCTGCGGCTGGCCGGGGTGTCGGAGGACACGGCGCGGCTGCTGGCGGCGACGCCGACCCTGGGAGCCTCGTGGCTGGCGGCGATGTCTGCGGCGCTCGGCTTCGCCGTGTTCGCGGCGCTGGCGGCCGGTGCGAACGACCGCGGCACGCTGCTGTTCCTCACCGTTGCCCCGATCCTGCCGGTGCTGGGTGTGGCGGCCGCTTTCCATCGGGGCGTGGACCCGACCTACGAGATCGCGCTGGCTGCGCCGTACTCCGCATTCCGGCTGCTGCTGTTGCGCTCGGCCGCGGTCGCGGCTGTGACCTGCACCGCGGCGGTGGTCGCGGGTCTGCTGCTGCCACACCGGTCATTGACTGCGGCGGCCTGGCTGCTGCCGGCGCTCGCCCTGACCTTGCTGACGCTGGTCGTGGCGCGGCGCGTCGACGTCGTGTATGCCGCGGCCGGCGTCGTCGCGGTATGGGTGCTCACTGTGGTGTTGAGCCATCTCAACGTCGGGCGGTTCGCCGCGTTCGGTCCGGCCGCGCAGCTGATCTGCCTGGCCGTCGCAGCGGTGTCGCTGGTCGTTCTCGTCGCGGGCCGCGATCGGTACGCGACCACGCTGGGAGGTGTGTGATGGCCGGATCCGTCGTCGTGGAAGGCGTCACCAGGTCGTTCCGTGGCCACGCCGCGGTGGCCGGCGTGGACCTGTGCGCCGGGTCCGGGGTAACCGGTCTGCTCGGCCCGAACGGCGCCGGCAAGACGACGCTACTGCGGATCCTGGCCACCGTGCTCGCGCCGGACCGGGGGCGGCTGCGGCTGCTCGGCCACGACCCGGGCACGCCCGCCGGGCGGCTGGCGATCCGGCGTCGCCTCGGCTACCTGCCCCAGGAGCCGGGCTTTCACCGCGGCATGACCGTCTTCGACTTCATCGACTACGTCGCCATCCTCAAGGAGATGACGGACCGGCGGGCCCGCCACGACGAGGTGCGTCGGGTCATCGAGCTGGTCGGCCTCGCTCAGGTCAGTGGAAAGCGGATCCGGGCGCTGTCCGGCGGGATGCGCCGCCGGGTGGGCCTGGCCCAGGCACTGCTCGGCGACCCCGACCTGGTGATCCTCGACGAGCCGACGGCCGGCCTGGATCCGGAGCAGCGGCTGCGCTTCCGGGAGATCGTGTCACGGATCGGCGAGGGCCGGACGGTCATCCTCTCGACCCACCAGACCGAGGACGTCGCGGCCGTCTGCCAGACCGTGGTGGTGCTCCACGAGGGGCGCTGCCTGTTCACCGGTACCCCGGCCGGGCTGATCGAGCAGGCCGCCGGGCGGGTGTGGCTGGACAGCACCCGGGGGCCGGACGCGCGGGTGGCATGGCGCAACGGGGACGGGTTGATGCGCAACGTGGGTGACCCGCCGGCCGACGCCCAACTGGTCGCGCCGACGCTGGAGGACGCGTATCTGCTGCTGGTCGCGGACCGCGGACTCGCGGAGGTGTCCCGATGAGCGCGATCACGGTCACTATGACCGGTGGCGAGGTCGCCCGCAGCGGCTCCAGGACGATTGGCGCGCTGGCGCGGCGCGAGGCGTACCGCATCGGCGCCCACCCGGTCGGTCTTGTCCTGCTGCTCTACTTCCTCGCGCTCGGCGGGGCGCAGGCGACCAGCGACGGGCTGGCCGGCCGGGACGCCGTGCATCACGTGCTGCTCATCGTGGGGTTGCTGTGGTTCGGGCCGGCCACGTTCTTCGTGACCAATTTGGTCGCATCCAGCGCCCGCCGGTCGAACGCCGAGTCGCAACTGGCCGCCGCGCCGCTCAGCGCGTCGGCCCGGACGTTGGCGACCTGCCTCGGCGTCCTGGGCCCGACCGCGGTCGCGACCGGGTTCGCCGCCGTCCTATGGCTGGTGGAGCGCTCCGGCGACTCGGTGAGCCGGGTGCAGGGCGTCGCCGAGCTGGCGGTGATCCCGCTCTGCACGCTCGGCGGCGGCCTGCTCGGCGCCGCGGTGGCCCGCTGGTTGCCGTGGCGCGGCCTCCCGCTGGTGGTGCTGTTCGCGCTGATCGCCTGGGTGGTGGCGGTCATGGAGCACGGTGCCGTCTGGTGGACCGCGCCGTGGACCATGTCGCCGGCGTACTACCAGACGTACACCATGGGCGCCGGTTCGCACGCCTGGCATGCGGTGTACCTGTTCGGCCTGTCGCTGCTCGCCGGCGTCGCGGCGCTGCTGCGCCACCGTCCGCACCGGCGGCTGCTGCTGGCGTTCGCGGCCGTCGCGTGGATCGGGACGATCGCCGCGTGCTGGGCGCAGCTTCCGTGACACCGGCGGCTCTGCGCGGCCGGGTGCTGCGCGAGCTCGTGCTGGCCGGCGCGCTGCCCCGCACCACCCGGTGGCCGCCGGTGCTCGCCGGCTGGCTGATGGCCGCCGGCCTGCTGGCCTGGAAGGCCGCCGACGTGCGCGACGCGGCCGGCGCGGTCACCGTGCTGCGGGTCGTCGCGGTGCTGCTGGCCACCAGCGTGGTGGCGCTGGCCGACGACGCGGCCGAGAACCAACTCGCCGCCGCACCCGTGCCGCTCGCCTGGCGGTACGGTGTGCGCTGCGGCGTCGCTGCGCTGGCCGTAGCCATCCCCTGGGCGGGGGCGCTGCTGTGGGTAAGGCCAGGCGATCTGGCGGCGGCGCTCAGCCTGGAGTGCGCGGCGCTGACCGCGGTCGCGCTCGCCGTCGCCGGTGGCGTCGCCCGCTGGTCCGGCGCCCGCGATGCCAGCGTGGCCGCGGGACCCGCGGTGTTCGCCGCCGCGGTCCTCGCCTCCGTGCTGCCCAGCGGCTGGGCCTTGTACGCGACGCCGGGGGACGGCTGGGCAGCCGCGCACCTGCGGTGGGCCTGCGTACTGGCCGGGGCGCTCGCGCTGCTCGTCCCAACCGTGCGGGATCCGGCGCAACGACGCTGGTCGCGAGATCGTCGGCGGCGACATCCACACGTCCTCGCCGAGCCGCTGGACCCGGTCGGACGCGCCACGCGACCCCCGGCAGGACGGCGCGACCCGGCCGTGACAGTGATGCGGCTGCCCTGAGTCCTGACCGATACGCACGACGGCGACGGCACGCACGGAGCCGCCGACCGTGCGCTACACAGCGTCATTGGGGACGGACCCGGCGGCGTCCGCACGCGCCGAGGACAGGTCGGTTCAGGTCGGTGCTGGAGCAAGCGCTCTACGCGGCATTATGGATGCAGTAGTCGCCCGGCGGTTAGGCCTGGTTCCTGCCACGCCGACGTTCCCCTCGCCCTGAGTCAACCGCGCAGCAGCTGCTGTGCCAGCAGGTCCCGGAACCACTGTGCGTACTCGTCGGGGGTCCAATCCCTGCGGAGGGTGAGCTCGACGTAGGACTCGAAGGTGTCGATAGCCCGCATGATGTCCAGCGCACGGCTCCGGTTGATGCCGGGTCGCAACGCGCCGAGTTCATCGAGGCGGTCGCGCGGTCGCCCGTTCCCCAGTAGAAACGGCCCCGAGGTTGGATGAACCGTCATGCGCCAACCCAACCCAGCCGCACCACACGTCACCCGTGCCGGGAAATTCCCTGCACGCAGTGAAACTTTTCCGACCCCGGGACGCGACAGTTGGCCATGACAACTTCTTCCTCTCGGGCGCGGGCGGGCCTCGCGCTGCTGGCCGTCACCGGCCTGCTCGACCTCGCTGCCCTGTTCGCGCTCGGCGATCCCGACTCCCCGAACCCGGTCGTGATCGCCAGCTGCCTGATCGGCCTCGTCACGCTGGCCGGCGTCGCCTACGCCTGGCGGGGCCGCCGCGGCGGCATGTTCGTCGTGCTGGCAGCCCTGGTCATCGACCTCGTGCTCGACGTGCCCGCGTACTTCCTGGACGCACCGGGCTGGGTGCTCGCGGTCGCCACCGCCACCCTCGCGCTCATGGTGATCGGCGTCGCGCTGGTCGCCCCGACCCTGCGCCGCCCGCGCGCGGAGCTCGCGGACTCTTGATGTACGGCGTCGTCGCCCAGCACGCGCTGGGGCATCGTCAAGCGCTTCGGCCGGCGTACCGTCCTCGACGGCGCCGGCCTGGCGGTCCGGCACGACTAGGCGAGGCGGTCGCCGTCGTCGGCGAGAGCGGCGCCGGCAAGAGCACCTTGCTGCGCATCTGCGGGCGGCCGCTGGCCGCCGACGCGGGCACCCCCGAGCGACACGGCCGCATCGGCTGCTGCCCCCAGGAGCCGATTGCCCCCTGGAGCCGACGCTGGTCGAGCCGCTCACCGCGCGCGAGCACATCGACGTGTTCGCGGCGGCCGCCGGCCGGCCCGCGCCGGCTGGCACCGCCGCCGACCACAAGATCTCGACGCGTTTGGGCTTCCGCGCCGAGCGGCACACCTCGGTAGGCAAGCTTTCCGGTGGCACCCGGCAGAAACTCAACCTGGCGCTCGCATTGCTCGCCGATCCCGACATCCTGCTCCTAGCACCCCAAAAGCAGTGACGAATATCGATCAGAAGTGCAAGATCTGCGGTCGCCGCCGGGTGGCGGTGGTTGGCTCAGGCAGCCTGCGTCGGCTGCGCGCGGTCGCCCGTTTCCTCAGTAGAACGGCCCGGAGGTTGGATGAACCGTGATGCGCCAACTCAACCCCATCCGCACCACACGTCACCCGTGCCGGGAAAGTTCCCTGCACGCAGTGAAACTTTTCCGACCCCGGGACGCGACAGTTGAGGTATGGAGGGTCCCCGGAGCGACGAGACGCTGCTGGTCGGCGTCGCGGAACGCGACATCGGTGCCTTCCGCGTGCTCTACGAACGCCATGCCGGCTGGCTCGCGCTCCGGCTCGCGCGCCGGTGCAACGACCGCGACCTCGTGGCCGACGCCGTGCAGGACACGTTCGTCGCGGTCTGGCAGAAGCCGCGGGGCTTTCGCGGCGACGGCGACATCGCGGCGTGGCTGTGGGGGATTGCGATCCGCCGGCTGGTCAGCCGCCTCCGCCGACGGACCGACGTCGCGGCCGTGTTCGAGAGCACCGCGACCACGCCGGCGGCGGAGGACCAGGTTCTGTTGTCGGTCGAGCACGGCGACCTCGGTGCGGCCCTGGCCCGGCTGTCGCCGGAGATGCGCGCCGTCATCCAGGCCGTCGTGCTGGACGGCCTGTCCGCCAAGGAAGCCGCGCAACTGCTCCATGTGCCGGTGAGCAGCGTCAAGACGCGGCTGTACCGGGCCAAAGCACAGTTGCGGGCGACGCTAGCGGAGGGATTGTCATGACCGGCTGGCACGTCGACGACGAAACACTGCGGCACTACGTCGAGCGGACCGACTCGATGGCCGAGGGCGCCTCGGTCGAGCAGCACCTGCTGACCTGCGCGCAGTGCCGGGCCCGGGTCAACACCGCGGCCACGGCGGTCGACTCCACCATGGTCGATCTCGCCGCGGTGTGGGACCGCACGCGCGACGCTGTCGAGGTACCCCGCCCGTCAGTGTTCGAGCGGCTGCTGCGCGCCGCCGGGATCCCGGCCCACGAGGCCCGGCTGGTCGCGGCGGCCAGCGCGTTCCGCGGCGTGTGGCTGGTCGGCGTGGCCGCGGTTCTCGCCTTCGCCGCCGTCGCGGCGATGATCGGACACGCCCGCGGGCTGTGGTTATTCCTGGCCGTGGCGCCGGTCGCGCCGTGCCTGGTGGTCGCGTTCAGCTACGACCGGCGGTGGGATCCCGCCCTCGAACCGGAAATGGTCACGCCCTACCCGGCCCTACGGCTGATCCTGCTGCGCACGATCGCGGTGCTCGCGGTCGCGCTGCCAGCCGTGCTGCTGCTCGGGCTGTTCGTGCCGGGCGAGGCGCCGTTCGCGTGGCTGCTGCCGGCGGTCGGCTTCGTCGCGGTGGTGCTGGCCGCGTCCACGTGGGTCAGCCCACTGAACGCGGCCATGGCGGTCAGCACGGTCTGGCTGCTGACCGTCTGGCGGCTGGCCGCACGGTCGGCTTCGCCGACCGCGGTGCTCCAGCCCCGGACCCAGGTGGCCTTCCTGGTGCTGGCCGCGGCATCGTTCGCAACTTTTCTGGTACGCCGGCGCCACCTGCACCAACTTCGACCCTGGAGGTAGCGGCGATGACCGCTTCGATCAGTTTGCGTGGCGTCGGGCGCACCTTCGGGGCCACCCGGGCGCTGGCCGACGTCGACCTGGACCTGGAGCCCGGCGTGATCGGGTTGCTTGGCCCGAACGGCGCCGGCAAGACCACCCTGCTGCGCGTGCTGGCCACCGCGCTGCCGCCCAGCCAGGGAAAGGTACGCGTGCTGGGCCTGGACCCGGAGGTACCGGCCGATCGTACCGAGATCCGCCGCCGGCTGGGCTACCTGCCGCAGGAGATCGGTTTCCCGCGCGGCTTCACCGCGTTCGGGTTTGTCGACTACATCGCACTGCTCAAGGAGTGGACCCAGGCGCCGGCCCGGCACGCGGAAGTGCGCCGGGTACTCGACCAGGTCGGGCTGTCCAGCGCCGCGACGAAACGGATCCGGGCCATGTCCAGCGGCCAGCGGCGACGGGTCGCGCTGGCGCAGGCGCTGCTCGGGTCGCCGCCGATGCTGATCCTCGACGAGCCGACCACCGGCGTCGACCCGGAACAGCGCGTCACGTTGCGTGCCGTGCTCGCGGAACTCGCCCGCACGTCGATCGTGGTCCTGTCCACCCACCAGACCGAGGACGTCGCGGCCCTGTGCGAGCGCGTCATCGTGCTGGATCGTGGCCGGGTCCGGTACGACGGCCAGGTCACCGAACTCGTCCGCCAGGCCGCCGGTCGGGTCTGGCTCGCCGACCAGCCCGACCCGGCGGCGACCGTCTCCTGGCGGACCGGCACCGGACGGTACCGCAACGTCGCCGCGCACGCGCGTGACGGCGTCGAGCATGTCGAACCGTCCCTCGAAGACGCGTACCTGCTACTGCGCGGTGGGCTGCCGGACAGCAGGCCGACCGAGGAGGTGGCGTCATGAACGCGACGCTCGCGCCCACGCGTCCGGAATCGAGTGCCGGCCGGACCACGTTCGCCGCGCTCGCCGTCCGCGAGCTGCGCCGGTTCGTTGTCAACCCGGTCTTTCTGTTCGCCGTGGTGTTTACCGCTTGGACGACGTGGGGCAACCCGAGCACGTCGGTCACCGATATCGACGAAGTGAACTGGTACCCGGCGATCTGCCTCGGCGGGTTCGGCATGATGGCCACGTTCTGGCTGACCCGGTCGATGCGCCACAGCGAGCCGGTCGTCGGCGTCACCCCGACCGGGCTGCCGGTGCGCACCGCCGCGCTCTGCACGGTCGCGGTCGTGCCGTTCCTCTGCGGTGTGCTGACCCTGCTCGCGTTCCTGCATTACCACCCGCTCGACGCCCGGGTGTACGGAGCGTTCAGCCCGCCGGCGCAGGTCGCCGTCCTGGTCGGGCAGATCGTCCTCCCGTCGCTCGGCGGCCCGCTGCTCGGTGTCGCGCTCGGCCGCTGGGTCCGCTTCCCGGGCGCCGCGTTCGTGGCGTTCCTGTTCCTCTTCGGCTGGGGGAACCTGTCGACGGTCCCATCCCTGACGCATCCGGACTCGACGGCCGCCACGGCACTGCGGCTGTTCGCGCCGTTCACGCACTTCACCTTCACCAACAACGGCACCGAGATGACGACATGGCCCGGGTCGCCGTGGTTCTTCATCGGCTGGCAGCTCGCGCTGTGCGCGATCGCGGTACTGGTGGCCCTGCTACGCGGGGCGCACAGCCGGCCGCGGGCCCGGATCGTCCGTACCCTTCAGATCGTCCTGGTGGTGGCCGCGATCATGTTCGTGCTCGCCGTCGGCGGCGGCTTCACCCACGCCATCCACGCACGATGATCCGGTCGATGCTGCGCGCGGGTGCGTGGCCGGCGGTTACCGGGGTCAGCGGCGCGGCGGTGGTGGTGGGCGGCTGTGGCGTCGCGTTCCCGGCGGCCACCACCGCGCTGTTCCCGATCGCCTTCACGCTGCTGGCCGCCGCTGCCGCGTTCGCCCTCGACGAGCCGGCCAGCCTGGTCGTCGACGTGACACCGACCGGACCCGTCCGGCGTACCGGGATCCGCGCCCTGGCGTTGCTGGCCCCGCTCGCCGCCGGCGCGGTGCTGATGCTCGCCGGTGCGCAGCGCGGGCTGGCGCTGCCGTGGGCGGCGACCGGGCTCGCGCTCGCTGGCAATGTCGTACTGGGATTCGCCGTGGCATGTGTGGCCCGCACGCGTACCGGTGAGCCGGGCGCGGCGGCCTCCGCCACCGTCGTGCTGATCCTGATGGCGCCCACTCTCCTACCGACGGTCGCCCGTCGGGTCAGTACCTTCCCAGCATCCGGTCGCGACGGGCTGTCGTCGAACACCATATGGTGGACCGTCCTCGCCCTATCCGTGGCGGCCGTAGCCGTGTCGGTCAGCGGCCGGCCCAGGCTCCGGTGGATACCCAGCCTTCGGTGACACCGCTCTGCCTAGCCCAGCGACCAGCCCGCGTTGACCCTCTTCGCCCCGGCGCCGGCCAGCTGCCCGCCAGTCGTCGTGAGGGCGTACCGGACCGGCTGCATAAGGCCCTGCGGGGGGCCGCCCGAGTCAACGGCTTCGATGTCGCGACGCGGGCCGCCACGTACGCGGGCCCATCCGTCTCACCGGGCAGTTCGCAGCGGTCGACGAAATCCTCAGCGGCCGAGAGAACCTCGCCAAGTCACCAGGCTGAGGTAGCTCAAGAAGTCCGGCGCGGGCCGCGACGTTCCCCTACCGGGCAACGGAACGTCCGCTTCGCGGATGTTGACAGCATCATACGAACCCCATCTCGACGATAACGATCCGTAGTCGTGCGCTCGGCACATCAGCGTAAGTCGGGCGCGGCAGAAGCTCGATCGTAACTGTACGTGTTCAGATCGGCTGATAGCTGCAATCAGTTTCGCAAGATCATCCGGTGGGCCGCCGGGGACTCGAACCCCGAACCTTCCCGTCCAG
>WNGB01007446.1_pt1 | contig 15802 bp, 14 predicted proteins | sample 5400681 | NCBI WGS metagenome assembly WNGB01 (sample SAMN13153367, study PRJNA577476) | soil metagenome | isolation source: 115 cm soil or saprolite under grassland replicate 2 | place: USA:California | collected 2016-06-15 | reverse complement strand
GGTCGAGCGCAGCCTCGGCCTGCCCCGCCAGACCGTCCTGTCCCAGTCCTGGGTGCGTGCCTCGTAGCGCGAGCGACTGGCTAGTGTGTGCGGTGCGGTCGCCGGTGGGAGTGGCCGCTGCCGACTGCCCTGCGGAGGATCGTGACAATGGTCGACCGGCGCCGTCGTTCGGTGCGTACCGCGCTGGTCGCCGAGGCGCTGCGGGTGGCGCTGGCGGGTTCCGGGCGCACGGGTGCGCTGCAGATCGTGGACATCGGCGGCGGTACCGGGGGATTCGCGGTGCCGCTCGCGGTCGAGGGCCACACCGTCACCGTGATCGACCCGAGCCCGGACGCGCTCGCCTCGCTGGAACGGCGCGCGCGTGACGAGGGCGTGCAGGACCGGGTCCGGGGCGTCCAGGGCGACACCGCCGAGCTGACCGGAGTCGCTGGGAAGGCCAGCGCGGACGCCGTGCTGTGCCACGGGGTGCTCGAGGTCGTCGACGACCCCGCCCAGGCGCTGCGCGCGGCGGCCCAGGTGCTGCGCCCCGGCGGGGTGTTCAGCCTGCTCGTGGCCCAGCGCAACGCGGTGGTCCTGGCCCGGGCGCTGGCCGGGCACCTGGCCGAGGCGCACGAGGCGCTGCTCGACCCGAACGGCCGCTGGGGTACGGCGGACCCGATGCCGCGGCGGTTCGACGAGGCCGGGATCTCGCGGCTGCTGGAGGAGGCCGGGCTCCAGGTGCACACCGTGCACGGCGTGCGGACGTTCGCCGACCTGGTCCCGTCGGCGTTCGTCGACTCCGAGCCCGGGGCCGCGGAAGCGCTCGCGCAACTGGAGCGGGCGGCCAGCCAGCATCCCGCGTTCCGGGCGATCGCCACCCAGCTGCACGTCATCGCCACTCGCTGAGCACCCGGCAGTGACGGTCCGTCGCCACGCCAGAACTCCCGACCAGGGTTTCGTGGACAACTCCGGCGGCTTAGACTGGTATCGGCCTATCAGCAGCGCTCGTCATGGAGGGATGAACGGTGCCCCTCTCGGAAGAAGAGCAGCGCCAGTTCGAGCAGCTCGAACGAGCCCTTGCCGCGGAGGACCCCAAGTTCGTCGCCGCGATGCGAGGCACGAACGTGCGCGTCTACTACAAGCGTCGTGCCGTGCTGGCCGCCGCCGGGTTCATCCTGGGCATCGCCGTCCTGATGACCGGCGCGATCCTGCCGAACACGATCGTCGGTGTGATCGGGTTCGTGATGATGGTCGCCTGTCTGTACGTGGCCGTTCTCAGCATCCGGCGGATCAACAGCACGTCGGACTCCGACCAGGCCGTCCCGCCCGCGCCGATCCGTAAGACCAAGACCCGGCACGAGTCGTCGGGCAGCTTCATGGAGCGGATGGAAGACCGCTGGCGCCGCCGCCGCGACGAAGACCTCTGAATCGCCCGAGAACTCCGAAGCGGTCTCGTGTCCTTAGGGCACGAGACCGCTTCGCTTTGTGTGGGGGGCTAGCCGCGGCGCGGTAGCAGGAACGAGCGCATCCGGGCCAGGCCCAGGTCGAACTGGTCGAGCAGGTCAGACGCCTCCGACGTGCCGCGGCTGAGATACCACCGCCAGGACCGGGGGAGCAGCCGGGCCCGCCAGCGGTCCTTCGCCGCCGCCGCGCCGACCAGCGCCGACCGGACCGCGGCCGCCTCCGACCGCACGTCCGCGTCCTGCTCGGCCACACCCGCGTACCGGCTGCGCTCGACGGTCCGGGCCAGCCGGGCCGCCTGCGGCTTCACGTCATCGGGCAGCAGCGACTGTAGCCAGGCACCGGCCTGTCGCGGCGTCGCCGACTCCTTCCAGTCCAGGCCCAGGTCGCGCGCGGTGTCGCGCACCTCCGCCCACAGGGCCTCGACGCCCCCCGGGCCGGGATCGCGGGCGAACCGGCGCCGCCGGACCAGCGTCCGGATCAGCCAGGGAATCAGGGCCAGCAGCACCAGACCGGCGCCACCCGTGCCCCAGCGGACCGTGTCGTGCTGCCACCAGCCGGTGGCGGGGGTCACGCCGTCGGCGGTCGGGTCGTCCGTGCGGTCCTTGGGGAAATGCCGCTTGTCCGCGGGGTCGGTGTCCTCCGAGGTGGGCAGCCCGCCCGGCGTCTCGGTGGGCGTCGCGTTCGGGCCGGTCGGGTTGCGTGGTACGGACCAGTCCGGCGCGGCGCCGGTCACCTGCGCCGGGGTCGGCTCGAACCGCACCCAGCCGATGCCGTCGAAGTAAAGCTCCGGCCAGGCGTGCATGTCGTGCATCCTGACCTCGTACTTGCCGTCCACGACCTTGCCGGGCAGGAAGCCGAGCGCGACCCGCGCGGGGATGCCCAGGATGCGCGCCATCAGCGCCATCGCGGTCGCGTACTGCTCGCAGTAGCCGGTCTTGGACTCGAACAGGAAGTCCTGCAGCGCGTCCATCCCGCTGCCCTGGTTGTTCTCCAGGCTGTACGTGAACCCGCCCGTGGTGCGGAAGTAAGCCTGCAGCGCCGTCGCCTCGAGGTAGTGGTTGTGGTTGGCGCCGGCCGTGATCCGCTTCGCCAGATCGCGGATGCTCTTCGGGGTCCCCTGCGGCACGAGCGAGGTGAACTTGTCCGGCGCGGCGACGTCGACCGCGTTGCGCAACTGTTGCTCGGACGGCTCCAGGTCGTACGCGGTGACGGTGTACTTCACGCCGGCGATGGTGCGGCCGTTCGCGGACTGCACGTCGAGGGTCGGGTAGCCGACCTTCCACCTACCGTTGATCTTCAGCTCACGGGTCGGGTAGGGGATCGGCACCCACGCGCTGTGCAGCCACTTGCTGACGCTGACGTGGTACTCGCGCTGCGCGATCTCGTCCGTCGACGACAGGCCGGTCGGTGACAGGAACACGCCGTCGACGGTGATCAGCTGGTCACGCGGCGACAGCTGCCAGGTGTTGCCGTTGAACTCGTCGAGCGTGGTGAACCGCAGGTAGGTCGGCTGGTCGCCGGTGTAGTGCAGGGCGGGGAAGTTGTCGCCGCGGCGCAGGTTGCGCCCCATGTCGAGCATCGGGTTCGCGCTCAGCGAGACCGCCCCGCCGGCACCGGTCCCGCCGCCGCCGGCCAGCCCGTTGCCGAGCACGCCCTCCGGCAGCGACGGCAGCACCGCGGGCAGCAGCACCGCGGCCGCGATCACCGTCAGCCCGATCCGCCGCCCGGCCTGGCCGGCCGCCGACGCCTCGACCTGCGTGGACGCGTCGAGCGCGCTCAGCCCGCCGATCCGCCGCCCCCACCGGGTCAGCCGCGACCGCCCCTCGGACGACAGCAGTACGACGTAACCGAGCGCGGGTGGTACGAACAGCAGCGCGGGCAGCCCGCCGTGCACGGTCGCCGCGGGCACCGTGTACATCATCAGCAGCACCAGGCCGGCCCACGCGGCCTGCCGGAAGTGGACCGCGATCGCGTGCACCAGCAGGCCGGCCAGCCCGACCACCAGGGTCGCGAAGAACGTGAAGTACCGCTCCGGCGGCAGCGGCGCGCTGAACCTGTTGATGCCGTCGAACGCGTCGACGAGGTTCTGGTTGACCGCGAGCGCGGTGTCCTTCCACGGCAGCAGCCCGAACTTCATCGTGTCCCGGTGGAACACCCAGCTCACAACCTCCAGCAGCACCAGCAGCTGGACCAGGGTCACCAGCGTCCGCGGCACCCGCCAGCGCTGCAGCAGCAGGCCCGTGCCGGTCACCACCGCGCACACGAACATGCTGGTCAGCAGGAACGGCCCGGAGAACACCGGCACCAGCACGATGGCGCCGCGGACGGTCGCGACCCACGCCGCCGCGGAGATCCTGGCCTGCCCGATCATGCGATCCGTCCACTCCGTAGTCCGAGCGCCGACCACAGCGCCGGCAGCCGGTCGCCGCGGCGCACCCGGGCGACCCGCCATCCGTTGCCCCGCAGCTGCAGCTCGGTCGCGTCGATCCTGGCCCGCCGCCGCGCGGTGCCGCCGGCGCCGTCACCCTCGGTGGCCCAGGACGACGCGTCGACGAGCAGCGCGATCCCGGTCGCCTGCGCGGTGCGCCACCGGTTCAGCGCGACGATGTCGGCCGGCGTGCACGCGCCGAGGATCGCGATCACCAGGCTGGGTTCCACCGCCTGCCGGTCGACGGTGAGCAGCGGGCCGATCTCGGCGTACCGGTGCTCCTCGACGCAGGCGCACTCGGTGAGCAGCTGGTGCGAGCCCAGCGGCTGGTGCACCGCGGCGGAGGTCTTCCGGTTGATCGCGGTCAGCGTCGTCGGCCCGCCGAGCATCGTCATGACGTAGCCGCGGCGGATGAGGTCGAGCCCGATCGAGGCGGCCGCGCTGACCGACCACTCCAGGCTGGACGACGGGCCGTGGCCGGCGTGCGAGCCGGTCCGCGCGTCCAGGAAGAGCGCGCACTTGCTCTGCCAGGGCTGCTCCTCGCGACGCACCATCAGCGAGCCGCGGCGCGCCGTGGAGCGCCAGTGCACCCGGCGCAGGTCGTCCCCGTCGCGGTACTCGCGCACGGTCGCGTCCTCCTCGCCGGCGGCCGCGATCGCGCGCGGGCGGTTCTCGCCCGACCCGGCCCGGTCCGCGCCCAGCCGGACCGTCGGCAGCGACTGCACCGTCGGCGTCACCAGCAGCTGCTGGCTCTCTGCGAACAGCCGGGTGGTCTCGACCAGCCCGAACGGGTCCGCCACCGTCAGCATCAGCGGGCCGATCTGGTAGAGCCCGCGCACGTCGGACTTCACCTGGTAGGAGACGGTCCGGCGCCAGTTCGGGCTGACCCGGTCGACGACGAACCGCGGCCGGTGGCCGAGCACGTACGGGATCCGGTCCTCGAGCAGCAGCAGCCCGGCCGGCATCCGGCCCTGGTTGGTCAGCGTCAGGTCGACGGTGGCGGGCGTGCCGACCGGTACGTCGACCGGGTTCAGGCTGCGCCGCACCGACAGCCGCAGCCGGGTCCGGCCGACCACCAGCGCCGACACCACCGGCAGCGCGACGAGCAGGATGCCGACCCGCAGTAGATCCTTCTGGCCGAGCAGCAGCGAACACACCGACGCCGTCGCGCCGGCGGCGACGAACGCCCGCCCCCGGGTGGTCAGTCCGCGAAACGCGTGCCGCACGGGCATCAGCCCCTCTCAGTCCCGGCGGATCCGCGGGATCGGCACGGTGGCGACCAGGCCGCCGATGATGTCCTGCGACGAGCGGCCGCCGAGATGTGCCTCGGCGGCCGGCAGGACGCGATGCGCGAGCACCGGCACGGCGAGCCGCTGGATGTCGTCGGGAAGCACGAACTCGCGCGAGTCCAGCGCGGCCGACGCCCGGGCCGCGCGGATCAGGTGCAGCGTGGCGCGCGGGCTGGCGCCGAGCCGCAGCTCCTGCGAGCGCCGGCTCGCCGACACCAGCGCGACGGCGTACTCCTTGACGGCGTCGGACACGTGCACCGAGTGCACGGTGCGGACCAGCTTCGCGATCTGCTCCCCGTCGGTGACCGGCTCCAGGCTGTCGAGCGGCTCGGCCGCGGCGTGCCCGTCCAGCATCGCGATCTCGGCCGCGGCCTCCGGGTAGCCCATCGAGACCCGGGCCATGAACCGGTCGCGCTGCGCCTCGGGAAGGGGATAGGTGCCCTCCATCTCGATCGGGTTCTGGGTGGCGACCACCATGAACGGCGCCTCGAGCTGGTACGTCGTGGTGTCGACGGTGACCTGGCGCTCCTCCATGCACTCCAGCAGGGCTGCCTGCGTCTTCGGCGAGGCCCGGTTGATCTCGTCGCCGACCACGATGTTCGCGAACACCGCGCCGGGCTTGAACTCGAAGTCCTTGAGCTCCTGGTTGAACACCGACACGCCGGTGATGTCCGACGGCAGCAGGTCCGGGGTGAACTGGATCCGGCGCACCGTGCAGTCGATCGACCGCGCCAGCGCCTTGGCCAGCATGGTCTTGCCGACCCCGGGCACGTCCTCGATCAGCAGGTGGCCCTCGGCGAGCAGCACCGTGACCGCGGTCTCGACGACGTCCGGCTTGCCCTCGATCACCTCGCAGATCGCGGCGCGGACCCGGCTCGCGATCTCGGTCAGCTCTTCGAAGTCGGTCGCCGTGGCAGCGGCGCTGGTAGTCACGCTATGACCTCCCCTTTGGTCGGCGGCCCGCTCATTCTGACCCGCCGGCGCCAGGTGGCCTAGACCACGAACCGATTCGTTACCACTCGCCGTCACGTCCACAGCGGGCTGTCCTCTCGGCGCTACGTCACGTCATGTCGGGTCCCGTTGCTTCAAGAGTACGGGGGAGCGACATGCCCCGAATCTGGTTGACGGTGGGGCAAAGTGGAGTATGGTGGAGCGCAATGGATGAGGCTAGGGCGGTTCTGGCGGTGTTAGCGGCGTAACGGCTCCCAGAAGTAGTCGTGCAACGGGGAGGTGACGAGGTGTTCCTCGGTACGCATTTCCCCAAGCTCGACGACAAGGGCCGGCTGTTTCTCCCGGCGAAGTTCCGCGACGAGCTGGCCGACGGCCTGGTGATCACGCGAGGGCAGGAGCGCTCGCTGTTCGTCTGGCCGGAGGCGGAGTTCATCCAGATGACCGAGCAGCTGAAGCAGGCGCCGATCACCAACAAGGGGGCCCGGGACTACCTGCGGATGCTGTTCGCCGGTGCCTCGAACGAGACGCCGGACAAGCAGGGCCGGATCACCCTCCCGCCGATGCTCCGGGAGTACGCCGCACTCGACCGCGAGTGCGTCGTCATCGGAGCGATGAACCGGGTGGAGATCTGGAACACGGAGAACTGGAACAGGTACTCCGCCGAGCAGGAGCAGGCGTTCGCCGACCTGTCGGAGGAGGTACTGCCCGGCGTCTTCTGAAGCAAGCACAGTTTCTGAAGCAAGCACGGTTTCCGAGCGACACAGCAGCAGGGCAGGACGCGGATCGTCGTACGGCGAGATCACGGGTCCGACCTCCGGCCTGGTGGCCGCTGGCATCACTTCCCCGGTGCCAGACGCCGCGCGGCTCCGCCGCCCAGGCACTTCCCCGGAGGGCGAACTCGTGATCTGGCCGGACGAAGGTCAGCCGGGACCGCCGGGCCGCAACCGCGGACGGTCCCGACAACAGCAGCACCACAGGGTCGAGAGGTTGGGCTGATGACGGCATCGGGGGCCGGCGCACGACACGTACCGGTCATGGTCGACCGAGTCCTTGCGTTGCTGGGGCCGGGGCTGACCCGGGACGGCGCCGTACTGGTCGACGCGACCCTCGGCCTCGGCGGTCACTCGGAGGCGTTTCTCTCGGCGTACGACGGACTGCGGCTGATCGGGCTCGACCGCGACCCGCACGCACTGGAGCTGGCCACCGACCGGCTCGCGCCGTACGCCGCCCGCACCACCTTCGTGCACGCGGTGTACGACGAGCTACCGCGGGTGCTCGCGGACCTCGGCATCCCCGCGGTCGACGGGATCCTGTTCGACCTGGGCGTGTCCTCGATGCAGCTGGACGAGGCGGGGCGGGGTTTCGCCTACGCCCAGGACGCGCCGCTGGACATGCGGATGGACGACACCACCGGCCTCACCGCCGCCGACGTGCTCAACACCTACACCGCGGCCGACCTGGCCCGGATCCTGCGCCGGTACGGCGAGGAGAAGTTCGCCAAGCGGATCGCGGACCGGATCGTCGCAGAGCGCGCCCGGGAGCCGTTCAGCACCAGCGGCCGGCTGTCCGAGCTGGTCCGTGACGCGATCCCCGCACCGGCGCGCCGGACCGGGGGACACCCGGCCAAGCGCACCTTCCAGGCGCTGCGGATCGAGGTCAACGGCGAGCTCGAGGTGCTCGAGCGCGCGCTCCCGGCCGCGGTCGAGGCGCTGGCGCTGCACGGCCGGATCGTGGTGATGAGCTACCACTCGCTGGAGGACCGGATCGCCAAGCAGACGCTGGCGGCCGGCACCCGGACCGACGTACCCGACGACCTGCCGTTCATCCCGGCCGGGCACGAGCCGTACCTGCGGCTGCTGACCCGAGGTGCCGAGCGCCCGTCGGACGAGGAGCTGGCCGCGAACCCGCGGTCGGCGTCGGTGCGGGTGCGCGCCGCCGAGCGGATCCGGGAGGTCGCATGAGCACGGCGTTCCCGGCGCGTACGGCGACGCGTGCGGCCCCGGCCAGCGGCAGGGCGGGAGTCCGGGCGACCCGGCCGCGGCTCACCGTCGTCGACGACCGGCCGTTCAAGCCGCCGCGGATGCCGTTCGTGCTGTTCGTGGTGGTGCTGCTCGGCGCCGGCCTGATCGGCCTGCTGCTGCTCAACACCGAGCTGCAGCGCGGCACGTTCGAGGTCACCGACTTGAACAGGCAGGCCAAGGAGCTGCGCGACCAGCAGGAGGACCTGGAGCGGCAGGTGCGGACGCTGGAGTCTCCGCAGCACCTGGCCGCCGAGGCGTTGCGGCTCGGCATGGTGCCGAACCCGAACCCGGTGTTCCTGCGGCTGCCCGACGGCCAGGTGCTCGGCGTGCCCGCCGCGGGCGAGCCCGGCTCCGGCGCGACCGTCTACGGCCCGCCGCTGCCGAAGCCGAAGCCAGTCGTGAAGCCGCCCGCGGTCAAGCCACCGGTCAAGCCGGCCACCACCGCGCACACGACGTTGCCCACGACAACCAAACCACCGACGGCGACCGGAACCAGAACGGCGACCAAGCCGTCCAGCAAACCCGCGAGACCACCGAAACCGACGGGACAACTGACCACGACACCGTCCGGGGGATGACGAGTGAGCGACCGCAACCGACAGCACGGCCAGCAGCCGCGAAGCCGGGGCAAGCCGGCGGGCGAGCGTCGTACAGGTCGAGGTTCGGAAGGCGGTGAGCGGCGCCGTCCGACTGCTACGGAGGGCGGTCGGGCGGCGGCGAAGGGTTCCCGCGACGGCACCCCGGGCACGGTACGACGGAACGCCGCCGACGGCACGCGCTCCGGCGCCGGCGGCGAGGCGCGTACGACGGCGGGCGGCAAGGCGTCCGGCAAGGCGTCCGGCAAGACACGGTCCGCCGGCGCCCGGTCGCGTACGACGTCACCGGGCGCGGCCCGGCCGCGTCCGGCGCGCGGCTCTCGTACGCCGTCCAGCTCGACGCGTGCGACCGCGTCGGCGTCTCGTCGTACCGGATCAGCGGCCGGCAACCGGCCGGCGCCGTCCGGCAAGGGGCGGGGTACGGCGCGGCGGCCGGTCGCGCGGAAGCGGCCCGTAGCGCGGAAGCGGCCGGCGCGTCCGCCGCGCACGCTGCGGCTGGGGCGCCCGGCGCTGCGGCTGCGGATCGCGTTCTTCGTGATGGCGTTCGTGCTGTCGCTGTTCGCCGGGCGGCTGGTGCTGCTGCAGGGCGTCGACCCGGACTCGTACGCGGTCGCGGCGGCCAGGGAGAACACGCAGACCTACGCGCTGCACGCGTTGCGCGGCGCGATCCTGGACCGCGACGGCATCCCGCTCGCGGTGACCGAGGACGCCGTGGAGATCACCGCGGACCCGAAGCTGACCACGCCGCACGCGCAGGAGCTGGCCACCCTGGTCACCTCGAAGCTGCCGTCGCTGACGTACGACGCGGTCGTCACCGAGCTGATGAAGCCCGGCACCCGCTTCGTCATCCTCGCGCACAAGGTGAGCCCGCGGATCTGGGAGCAGATCAAGGCCGGGATGAAGGACAAGGACCTGGCCGGGCTCTACACCATGCCGGACCCGGTGCGCAGCCACCCGAACGGCGACATCGCCGCGAACGTGATCGGCTTCGTCGGTGCCGACGGCAGCGGTCTCGGCGGCCTGGAGTACGGGCTGGACAAGCAGCTGTCCGGCACCGACGGCAAGGCCATGTACGAGGTGGACAGCCACGGCAACCGGATCCCGCTGGCGAACCACACCGTCGCCGAGCCGAAGCCCGGCGTCAGCGCGCAGCTGACGATCGACCGCGACCTGCAGTGGTACGCGCAGCAGCGGATCGCCCAGCAGGTCAAGCTGACGAAGGCCGAGTCCGGCAGCGTCGTGGTGCTGGACGTGAAGACCGGCGAGCTGATGGCGATGGCGACGTACCCGTCGTTCGACCCGGACAAGGCGGGCGCGGCGAAGAAGGATGCCCTGGGCAACCGGGTGCTGGAGCAGGTGTACGAGCCGGGCAGCGTGCAGAAGGTCGTCACCATGGCGGCGCTGGCCGACGCGGGCCTGATCAATCTGAACACCAGGCTCACCGTGCCGAGCGCGCTGAAGGTGGCGGACCGCACGATCCACGACCACTTCGACCACGGCACGCTGAAGCTGACGATCTCCGGCGTGGTGGCGAAGTCGTCCAACATCGGCACGATCCTGGCCGCGCAGCAGATGCCGATCCCGCAGTTCGTGAAGTACCTGTACAAGTTCGGCTTCAACCAGCCGACCGGGATCGGCTTCCCGGGGGAGAGCCGCGGCATCATGCCAGAGGGCGACGAGTGGAGCGAGCTGTCCCGCGACACCATCGCGTTCGGCCAGGGCCTGTCCGCGAACGCCGTGCAGATGGCGGCCGCGGTGAACACGATCGCGAACGGCGGGGTGTACGTGGCGCCGAAGCTGGTGCGCAACTACGTGGACGCCGACGGCAACGTCGTACCGGCGCAGGCGGCGCCGTCACGGCGGGCGGTCAGCCCGCAGGCGGCCAAGCTGGTCACCACGATGATGGAGGCCGTCACCGGTCCCGGCGGTACGGCCAAGTCCGCGCGGATCCCCGGCTACCGGGTGGCCGGCAAGACGGGAACCGCGCAGCAGACAGGCCCGCAATGCGGTGGCGGGTACTGCCGCTGGGCGACCTCGTTCGCCGGCTTCGCCCCGGCCGACAACCCGCGCTTCGTGACCTACGTCGTCCTGCAGAACCCGACCAACGGCCGCGGCGGCGGCCTCCAGGGCGGCCCGGTCTTCCACGACGTCATGCGCTACGCCCTCCAGAAGTACGCCGTCCCCCCGACGGGAGCGAAGGCACCCGACCTGCCGCTGACGTGGTGAGTGGCCGTGAGGCACGCGGGCTGTGGCACGCGGTGGCACACCTTGCTACATTCTGAGCCATGCCCGCCAGTCACGAACGCGAGATCACTCAGCGCGATCTGCGCAGCAGGTCGGGCCAGATCATGGACGCGGTCGAGCACGGCGAGGCATTCGTGGTCACTCGCAACGGCACCGCGATCGGCGAGCTCATCCCGCTGCGCCGGCGGCGGAGGGTGACCCGCGAGCAGTTCGCCGCGATGTCAGTGAACGCTCCACGCGTGGACGCTGCCCGCTTCCGGGCAGATCTCGACCGGATTGCCGATGCCGAGCTCGGCGACCCCTATGACCGATGAGGTCCACGGACTCGTCGACACCAATGTCGTGATCCTGCGTGCCGATCTCGACGCGGACGAGCTGCCCGATGTGCTCTCGATCAGCGCGGTCACGCTCGCCGAGCTGACCGCCGGCCCGCACCACACGGACGACCTGGCGGAGCGGGCGCGGCGGCTCGACCTGCTTCAGCGGGTTGAGGCCGCCTTCGACCCCCTTCCGCTGGACACAGAGGCGGCACGGGCGTTCGGGAGAGTGACAGCGGCCGTCCTGGCATCCGGCCGCAAACCGCGTGGACGGCCGGCGGACCTGCTGATCGCCAGTACGGCGATCGCCAACCGCCTGCCCTTGTACACCACGAACCCGGACGACTATCGCGGCACCGAGGACCTGGTCTCGATCGTTGCGGTCACGCATCCGGATCATCGCTGAATTGGTGCCGCCGGGTTCCGTGACGCCTGCGGTTGGAGCACCTTGATGTCCGGGGACGTAGCCGAGCGGGTAGCCTCTGGGGCCGTGTCTACACCTCCTGCCGCGGGCGGCGCGGTTGCCGGGATCCGGCCGGGACGGACCGAGCCGGTGGCGCTGGAGGAACTGGCGCGGGCGCTCGGCGTTCCCGCGGAGGCGTCGTACGGCGCGGTGGCCGTCACCGGGGTGACGCTGGACTCGCGGTCGGTGCGCGCGGGCGACCTGTACGCGGCGCTGCCGGGGGCGGTGACGCACGGGGCGCGGTTCACCGAGGCCGCCCGGACGGCGGGTGCGGTGGCGGTGCTGACCGACGCGGCGGGCGCGGAGCCGGCGGCGGCGAGCGGGCTGCCGGTGCTGGTCGTCGAGGCGCCGAGGGCGGTGCTGGGCGCGGTCGCGGCCCGGGTCTACGGCGAGCCCACGAAGGACGTGCGGCTGCTCGGCGTGACGGGCACGAACGGCAAGACGACCACCACCTATCTGCTCGACGCGGTGCTGCGGCGGCTGGGGCCGTCCGCACTGATCGGGACGATCGAGACCCGGGTCGGCGACGAGGTGGTGAAGAGCGTCCGGACGACGCCGGAGGCGACCGACCTCCAGGCGCTGTTCGCGGTGATGCGCGAACGCGGCGTCGGGACCTGCGCGATGGAGGTGTCGAGCCACGCGCTCGCGCTCGGCCGCGTCGACGGCGCGCGCTTCACGGTGGCCGGGTTCACCAACCTGAGCCAGGACCACCTGGACTTCCACGCCGGGTTCGAGGACTACTTCGCGGCCAAGGCGTCGCTGTTCACCCCGGAGCGCTGCGACGTCGCGGTGGTCAACACCGACGACCCGTACGGCGCCCGGCTGGCCGGGTCGGTCAAGGTCGAGCTGGTCACGGTGTCGCCGTCGGGTGCCGCCGCCGACTGGCGGGTCGAGCACACGGCCGCGGAAGGGCAGCGGACCCGGATCGGGATCGCCGGCCCGGACGGCGAGCGGTTCGAGGTCGTGATCGCGCTGCCGGGTGACTTCAACGTGGCGAACGCCCTGATCGCGGCGGTCATGCTGCGGCGGATCGGCGTACCCGCTGGCGAGATCGCGGCCGGGCTCGCGGAAGCGACCGTGCCGGGGCGGATGGAGCTGTTCACCCGTGCGGACAGGCTCGCCGTACTGGTGGACTACGCGCACACGCCGGACGCGGTGGCGCTGGCGCTGCGGGCGGCACGGGCCGCGACCACCGGCAAGGTGATCAGCGTGGTCGGCTGCGGCGGTGACCGGGACAGGGGCAAGCGGCCGGCGATGGGGGCCGCGGCCGCGCGCAACAGCGACGTCGTGGTGATCACCGACGACAACCCGCGGTCGGAGGACCCGGCCGCGATCCGCGCAGCCGTCGTCGAGGGCGCGCGCGAGGCCGGCGGCACGGACGTCCGCGAGATCGGCGACCGGCGCGCCGCGATCGCCGCCGCGATCGAGCTCGGCGGGCCGGGTGACACCGTGGTGGTGCTGGGCAAGGGACACGAGACAGGGCAGGAGATCGCCTCGGTGGTGCATCCGTTCGACGACCGGCAGACGGTGCGGGAGCTTCTGGAGGTACGACGGTGATACCGCTGTCCGTCGCGGAGCTCGCCTCCGCCGTGGGCGGTACCGTCGCCGGCGCCGACCCGGACGCCACCGTCACCGGGCCCGCGTCGGTGGACTCGCGCGCGGTCGAGCCGGGCGGGCTGTTCGTGGCGTTCCCGGGCGAGAACGTCGACGGGCACGAGTACGTCGCCGCCGCGGTCGAGGCCGGCGCGGTGGTCGCGCTCACCACGCGGACGGTCGAGGGCAGCCCCTGCGTCATGGTCGCCGACCAGTTCCAGGCGCTCGCGAAGCTGGCCCGGTACGTGCTGGACCGGCTGCCGGACCTGACCGTGATCGGGCTGACCGGGTCGCAGGGCAAGAGCAGCACCAAGGACCTGATCGGCCAGCTGGTCAGCGCGCTGGGGCCGACGGTGGCGCCGAAGGGCTCGTTCAACAACGAGATCGGCCACCCGCTGACCGCGCTGCGCTGTGACCCGGACACCCGGTTCCTGGTGTCCGAGATGGGTGCGCGGCACGTCGGCGACATCCGCTACCTGACCGGGATCACCCCGCCGCGGGTCGGCCTGGTGCTCAACGTCGGCAGCTCGCACCTCGGCGAGTTCGGCAGCCAGGACGCGATCGCCGCCGCCAAGGGCGAGCTGGTCGAGGAACTGCCCGCCGACGGCGTCGCGGTGCTGAACGCCGACGACCAGCGGGTCGCGGCGATGGCGAGCCGCACGAACGCACGTGTCATCACCTTCGGCGAGGCGGACACCGCCGACGTCCGCGCCACCGGCATCGCACTGGACGAGCGCGGCCGGCCTGGCTTCACGCTGCACACCGGCGGCGAGCAGCACGTCGTACAACTGAAACTGGTCGGCGAGCACCAGGTGTCGAACGCGCTCGCGGCCGCGGCGGTGGCGCACGCCGTACGGCTGGAGCCGAAGGCGATCGCGGACGGACTGGCCGCCGCCGAGCCGCTGTCCAAGTGGCGGATGGAGGTCACCGACCGGGCCGACGGCGTGACCGTGATCAACGACGCGTACAACGCCAACCCGGACTCGGTGCGGGCCGCGCTCAAGGCGCTGGTCGCGATCGGCCGGGCCGGGCGGCGCCGGACCTGGGCGGTGCTGGGCGAGATGCGCGAGCTCGGCGCGGCGTCCGCGGACGAGCACGACGCGGTCGGCAGACTGGCGGTACGGCTGGACGTGAACCGCCTGGTCGCGGTCGGGGAGGGAGCCCGCGCCATCCACCTCGGCGCGGCGCACGAAGGGTCGTGGGGTGAGGAGTCGGCGTACGTGGACAGTCCCGAGGGCGCGCTCGAACTGCTGCGGCGCGAGCTGCGTCCAGGTGATGTGGTGCTCGTGAAGGCATCCCGCGCGGTGGGCCTGGAGACCCTGGCCGCCGCGCTGCTCGCCGACGCCCCGGCAACGAAGGAGACGACCGCGTGAGGGCCATCCTGCTGGCGGGTGCGGTAGCACTGATCGTCACCCTGATCGGCACCCGCGGCGCCATCGCCGTTCTGCGGCGCCGCGGCTACGGCCAGGAGATCCGCGACGACGGACCGACGTCGCACCACACCAAGCGCGGTACGCCGACGATGGGCGGCACCGTGATCATCGTCGCCACCATCCTCGGGTACGTCGCCGCCAAGCTGTTCACCATGCGCCCGCCGACCGCCTCGGCGGTGCTGGTGCTGTTCCTGTTCACCGGGATGGGCGTGGTCGGCTTCCTCGACGACTTCATCAAGATCTTCCGGCAGCGCAGCCTCGGCCTGCGCAGCAAGGCGAAGCTGGCCGGCCAGACGCTGGTCGCGGGCACGTTCGCGGTGCTCGCGCTGCGGTTCGCGGACGCCCGCGGCCAGAAGCCGGCCTCACCGTTCATCTCGTTCATCCGCGACATCGACTGGCTGCACCTGCCGCTGATCCTGGTGGTGATCTGGGTGCTGCTGCTGATCGCCGGGATGTCGAACGGCGTCAACCTGACCGACGGCCTGGACGGGCTGGCGACCGGCGCGTCGATGATGGTGTTCGGCGCATACACGCTGATCTGCATCTGGCAGTTCAACCAGAGCTGCGCGACCACGCCCGGGCCGAAGTGCTACGAGGTGCGCGACCCGCACGACCTCGCCGTCGTGGCCGCCGCGCTCACCGGCGCGCTCTTCGGGTTCCTGTGGTGGAACGCGTCGCCGGCGAAGATCTTCATGGGTGACACCGGCTCGCTGTCGCTCGGCGGCGCGGTCGCCGGGATGGGCATCATGACCCGCACCGAGCTGCTGCTGCTCCTGCTCGGCGGCCTGTTCGTCATCATCACCGCGTCGGTGATCCTGCAGGTGGGGTACTTCAAGGTCACCAAGGGCAAGCGGCTGTTCAGGATGGCACCGCTGCACCACCACTTCGAGATGCTCGGCTGGGAGCAGGTGAACGTGGTGATCCGGTTCTGGATCATCTCCGGCATCTGCGTGGCGACCGGGCTCGGGGTGTTCTACGCCGAGTGGGTCGCCGGATGAGCACGCCGGCCGATCGCACCAGCCCC
>WNGB01013201.1_pt1 | contig 15803 bp, 14 predicted proteins | sample 5400681 | NCBI WGS metagenome assembly WNGB01 (sample SAMN13153367, study PRJNA577476) | soil metagenome | isolation source: 115 cm soil or saprolite under grassland replicate 2 | place: USA:California | collected 2016-06-15 | reverse complement strand
ACCCAGGGCCAGGGCTTCATGGCGATCGTGATCGCGATGCTCGGCCGCGGCAGGCCGCTCTGGGCTTTGCTCGGGTCGTTCCTCTTCGGGATCGCGCTCTCGCTGTCCGACTCGCTCCAGCTGGCCGGGATCAACATCTCGACGGACGTCGTTCACATGCTGCCGTTCGCTGCGATCATCATCGCGCTGATGCTGTTCGCGCGCCGCTCGTACCTGCCGCCTGCCCTTGCGCTTCCGTACGTGCGCGGAGCGCGCTGAAAGGAGATCCCATGCGTGACCCCGACTTCACTCTCTCCGCCGGCCCCGTGACGGCGTCGCCCCGGGTGCTCGCCGCGCTCGGCTCGCCGATCGTCTACCACTACGACCCGGTCTTCCTCGAGCGATTCCGGGCGACGGAGCGGAAGCTCGCGCAGGTCTTCCTGACGACGAACGACGTCCTGCTGATGCAGGGCGAGGCCGTTCTCGGCCTCGAAGCCGCCGCGCGCGGTCTCGTGCAGCCCGGGACGAAGGTGCTGAACCTCGTCCAGGGCGTCTTCGGCAAGGGCATGGGCTACTGGTTGAAGGACTTCGGCGCCGAACTGCACGAGCTCGAAGTGGCGTACAACGACGCGGTCGACCCCGCCGAGGTGGAGCGCTATCTCGACGACCACCCGGGAATCGAGCTCGTCACGGTCGTCCACTCCGAGACCCCGTCAGGGACGGTCTGCGACGTCTCCGCGATCGGTCCGATCGCGCACTCGCACGGCGCCCTGACGCTGATCGACTGTGTCTCGTCGCTCGGCGGGATCCCGCTCAAGACCGACGAGTGGCACCTGGACGTCTGCGTCGCCGGCGCCCAGAAATGCCTGGGCGGCCCTCCCGGGATGTCCCTGATGACCGTCAGCGACGCGGCCTGGGAGCGAATCGGCGCAAACCCGAGCGCGCCGCGGGCTTCCTATCTCTCGATGCTCGACTGGAAGGAGCAATGGATCGACGGCCAGAAGTTTCCGTACACGCCGTCGGTCTCGGACCTGTTCGGCGTCGAGGCGGCGGTCGACGAGCTGCTCGAGGAAGGGCTCGAGGCGTCGATCGAGCGTCACGAGCAGTCTGCGGCAGCGTGCCGCGCAGGCGTGCGCGCGATGGGCCTCGAGCTCTGGCCGCGCAGCGACGAGATCGCAGCGGCGTGCGTGACGGCGATCGCCGTGCCGGAGGGGCTCGACGACCTCCAGGTGCGACGACACTGCAGGGAGCGCTACGGAGTGATGATCTCGGGCGGGCAGGGCGCAGGGAACCTCGTCCGGATCGGGCACATGGGGCTCTCGGCCCGCTCGCTGCACCCGGTCGTCGGGCTCGCAGCGGTTGGGCGGACGCTGGCGGATCTCGGTGCTCAGGTCGAGATCGGCCCCGGCGTCGAGGCTGCGCTCTCCGAGTTGTCGCAGGTGAAGCCAGCGGTCGCGTGATCTTCGACTCGCACATGCACGTCGGCTCCTTCGAGTCGATGTTCGGCGTCTCGCTCGACCGGGACGGTCTCGCTGCGCTGATGGAAGAGCACGAGATCGGGAACGGCGTGGTCTTCCACCCGGACAACGCGTACGTCGCCGAGGTGGTCGAATCGATCCCGGGCGCGTACGGGCTCGTCTGGGCGAATCCTCGGATGCCCGGCTACCTCGAGGAGGCCGAGCGCTTCCTCGACCATCCCAAGTTTCTCGGCATGAAGATGCATCCGTTGATCGACGGCTACCACCCGAACGACAAGGCCGTCCACCCGCTGATCGAGCTCCTCCTCGCCCGCGGCTATCCGGTGCTGATCCACTGCGGCCACCCGATCTTCACCCTGCCCTGGAGCATCGAGGAGCTGGTCGTGAACTTCCCGAAGGCCAAGGTGATCCTCGGCCACATGGGGCACGGCAACGTCGTCTACATCAACGGGGCGATCGAGGTCGCCCTGCGGAACCCGAACGTGTATCTCGAGACCTCCGGGATGCCGATGCACACGAAGATCAAGGAGGCGTACGAGCGGGTCGGCGAGACGCGAGTGCTGTTCGGCTCGGACGTGCCGTTCCACCATCCGGTGGTCGAGCTCGAGAAGGTGCGTCTGAGCGGGCTGCCGCCGGAGGCCGTCGAGCGGGTTCTGAGCAAGAACGGTCGCGCGCTGTTCTTCGGCGACGAGACCGCGGAAGCCCTCGGATGACGCTGCCGCCGTTCGACCTGCACCGTGCGCGGTCAGTGGAGGAGGCGCGAGAACTGCTCGAGCGCCATGGCGAGGATGCCGCTGTCATCTGCGGCGGCACGGAGTTGCTGCTGCTGCTGAAGCTCGGGTTCGCCGCCTACGGCCACCTCGTCGACATCAAGGGCATCGAGGAGCTCGGCGGCATCAGGGCCGAGAACGGGACGCTCGTGATCGGCTCGACGGTCACGCACCGGGAGATCGAGCGCGCGCCGCTCGTGCTGGAACGCCTGCCGGCGCTTGCAACGATGGAGCGCGGCGTAGCGAACATCCGCGTCCGCAACGTGGGCACGCTCGGCGGCAACCTCTGCTTCTCGGACCCGCACTCGGATCCGGCGACATTCCTGCTCGCGCTCGACGCGGAGGTCGACTACGACGGCGGTCGAATGCCCCTGTCGGAGTTCCTGGTCGGCCCCTACGAGACAGCGCTCCGGCATGGGCAGCTCCTGAAATCGGTGCGAATACCTCTGCCCGCCTCGGGGATGGGCATAGCCCATCGAAAGCTTTCCTTCCACGAGCGGCCGGCAGCAACGGTCGCGTGCGCCGTGCGAGTCGAGGGCAGCACGATCGCCGAAGCCCGGATCGCGGTTGGCTCCGTTGGCGCAAGACCCGTGCGGGCAGCTTCGGCAGAGGAGGCTCTCGTCGGCAGGTCAGCAGGGGACGCGGGCGTGCTGGCCGAGGCAGCGGCACTGGCCGCCGAGGCCGCGGAAGCCGTCGAGGACGCGAACGGCTCAGCCGAGTACAAGCAGCAGCTGGTCCGCGTCCTCGTCGAGCGCTGCTTCAGGGACGCCGCTCGAAGGTGACCACCAGCCTGGCGATCGTGTCCCCCTCGCGCGTGAGGCGCCACGTCCCCGCCTGCCTCGCCGGGTCGGCCGTCCACGCGTACCGCGCCACCACCGTGTCACCTTCCTCCTCGGCGTCGAGGACGCGCACCTCGTCGTCGGGCGGCCGCTGCTCGTACGCGGCCACGATCGCCTCGCCGCCCGCGAACGGCCCGACCGCCACCCCCTCGAACTCGAGCACAGCCCCGTCGGCGAAGCACTCCCCGAGCGGTCCCCACTCCCCGTCGCGCACGCCCGCGTTGTGACGCGCGATGTACTCGTAGAGGAAGTCGAGCGCCGGGCTGAGCCCGAGAAGGCGAGCGCATGCTCTGTCTGTCGGGCTCTGCATACCCGAGCAACTCGCCCAGCTCGAGGCTGCGATCGCCAGCAAGGCCGACGCGATCATGCTGTGGACCACCGACCCGACCGCCGTCGCCGGTGACGTCGCGAAGGCTCGGAAAAAGGGCATCAAGGTGGTCGGCTTCACTGTGCCGCCCAACGCGAGGACGGACGCGACCGTGACCGGAGACTTCTCCATCGACGGTTCGCTGATGACCGCGCTTGCGAAGAAGATCGGCGGCCAGGGTGACGTGCTGGCGATCTTCGGCGGAGCCGGAGGAGCGTACGCCGCGGCTCTTCAGGCCGGCGCGGAACGGGCCATCAAGCTGTATCCGGGGGTGAATATGAGCGTCAAGACGATCCCCGACTTCGACCCGGCGAAGGTCACGACACTCGTCGAGAACGAGTTGACGCGCAACCCGAAGCTGAAGGGCGTCATCACGAGCATCGCCGTGATGGCCGGCGGGGCCGCCGATGCGATCGAGACTGCCGGCCTCAAAGGCAAGGTCTACACGGTCGCCGGCCTCATCGGGTCGAAAGAAAACATCCAGGACATCAAAAACGGGCGGATCTCGATCATGATCGGCGTCCCATCCGTTTACTACGCCCGGTTGGGCGTGATCGTCACCGCGAACATGCTGAACGGCAGGCCGTACCTGCTGAGGACGGTCATCCCCGGCCAGATCCTGACCGCCGACAACATCGACACGCCGGGCGCACTCAGGTGGGAGCTGCGGCCGGAGTTCCTCAAGTAGTCATCCCCTCGACCAGGGCGCCGGCAGGCATCTGCCGGCCGGCGCTCCGGACGCGGACGCGCCGTCACGCAGGCACCCGAGCCGTCTCGATGAACGCCGTGACGATCCCGGATTGCGTCCTGCGGGCCATCGACGAGGTCGGCGTGGCCGATGTCGGGGAACTCGACGAACTGGCACCTCCTCGGCTCTTGCCGGGCGTTTCCCCCGCGCTTGCTCCGGCCTCCGTGGAGCGGAGGCCGCTCGACGTGCGCGCGGGCGCGGGGTGGAACTCCCTCGGACGCCGGGAACCCGCATGCCAGGGCAACTACGCGTCTGGAGCCTCCCTACCACAGCTTGGCGGCGCGGCGGGCGCGCACCAGGGCGTCGATCGCCTGCGCCTCGCCCGCCTCGGTTGCGACCGGCCGGAGCACGCGCTCGGCCTTCTCGACCTCGAGACCCGGGAGCTCGCCTGCGACCTCCTCGGGGGTGAAGAGCACGCGCGGGTCTTGCGGCCCGCCGTGCCCGCCGTTCAGGTTCTGCAGGTCGTGCCCGACGACGAGCAGCGTCCCGCCCGGTGCGACCGCTTCCGCTGCGCGCGCGAGAACGAGCGCACGTTCCTCGGCCGGCAGCTGCAGATAGAGGATTGCGACAAGGTCGAATTCGCGCGCCGGGAGCTCCCAGTCGCGCAGGTCGGCCTGCACCCACTCGACCTCGACCCCGCGGTCGGCCGCGAGCCCGCGCGCGTTCGCGAGCGCAACGTCGGAGAAGTCGGCACCCGTCACCGCCCAGCCGCGCTCGGCAAGCCAGACTGCGTTTCGGCCCGCACCGCAGGCAAGGTCGAGCGCCCGCCCCGGCGCGAGGCCGTCGATCTCGGCGACGAGGAACCGGTTCGGCTCGACGCCGAAGAGCGGCCCGGCCTCGCCGTGCTTGCGGTTCCAGTCCTCGCGCTCCACGAACCGCATTCTCGTGCAAGCTGCACCCGGTGGCGCACTGGCTCGAGATCGTCCTCGTCGTGCTGCACGTCCTCGGCGCAACCGTCTGGGTCGGGGGCACAGTCGCGCTCACCTTCATCGCCGTTCCGGCGATCAGGCAGCTGACCGGAGATCCGCGGGCGACGGCGATGCGAGGCCTCGGCAAGCGCTGGCGGCCGATCGGCTGGAGCGCGCTCCTGGTGCTCGTCGCCACCGGGATCCCACTCGCCGCCCACGTCCTCCCGGACGGCGGGACCGGCGCGTCGGTCGTCTTCGGCGTCAAAGTCGGCTCGTTCCTGGCACTCCTCGCGACTGCGTACACACACGATTTCGTGCTCGGCCCGCGGCTTGCGCAGGAGATCCGGGAGGGCCGGCACGAGCGCAGCAGGCGGCCGCTCGTCCTCGTGGGTTGGGCGTCGTTTACGCTTACGGTGACGATCCCAATCCTGGGGGTCGTTCTGTCGCAGATCGTCTGATGAGCACACGAAGCCAGATCTCCCCCGGAAGCCCGGGCTCGACCGAGCCGGCAACAGGCTCGTTTGCGATCGTCGGCCGCGCGCCGACCGAGGCGCTGGGCGAGTTCGTCGGGCGCCTGCGGGGCGCGCTCGGCCAGGCAGGGCTCGCGGAGACAGCGGATGCCACCGAGGCCGACCTCGTCATCAACGTCGTCGACGAGGCCAATGCCAAGCCGTTCCGGCGCAAGTCGCGCGGCACCTTCGTCGTCGGCCTCTACGAACGCGAGAGCCACTCCCTCCCCGAGGACTACCCGATGCTCGTCCGGGCGCTCGCCAACATCGCGCTCTGCTACGTACCGGGAGAGGGCGCGTGGTTCACGACGATGGAGCGCGGCCATTACGGCGACACGGCCGAGCGCGGTGAGGAGGCGCTGGCCGACGCGGTCGTGCAGCGGCTGCTGCCGCTCGCCCGCTCGCGGCTCGTGATCGACAACGAGTTCGTGACCGACCTCGAGCCCGAGCTCTGGGGCGGCGACGAGGTGACCGAGGAGATCATCGCCGCGGGCGCGCGCCTCGGCGACCTCGACCTCCTGCCCTCGCCCTTCCCGATCGAGGACCTGCTCAACGAGCGCGAGCTGCGTCATGTCAAGCGGCTCTACGGGATCGGCGGCCTCTCCTACGGCAACCTCTCGCAGCGCAAGGACGAGACGCGTTTCTGGATGAGCGCGAGCGGCGTGGACAAGTCGGCGCTCGAGACCCCCGGACGCGACATCCTGCTCGTCTCGGACTACGACCAGAAGAACGGGCGGATCGTGCTCAGCGTCCCACCGGCGGTCGAGCCGCGCCGGGTGTCCGTGGACGCGATCGAACACTGGATGATCTACCAGGCGCACCCGGGGGTCGGCGCGATCCTCCACGTGCACGCGTGGATGGAGGACATCCCGGCCACGGACGTCAACTACCCGTGCGGCACGGAGGAGCTGGCGGTGAGCGTCGCGGAGCTGCTCGCCGCGGAGCCGAACCCGAACGAGGCCGTGATCGGCCTCCGCAACCACGGCATCACCGTCACCGGGCCGGGGCTGATGGCGATCCTCGACCGCATCGAGCCCAGGATCCTGCGCCAGGTTCCGATGATGTAGATCGATTGTCCGGGCTCTTCCCGGAGGGAGATCAGGCGGGTACCTCTTCGCGTACCTCTTCGCGTGGCCCAGCCAGCCGCCCGAGCCACGGCGTCGCCTCGAGGCGGTCGAAGATCTCACGCGCCTCCGCATGGAGCGGCCCGGCCTCGTCTGCCCGGCCCTGACCCGCAAGCCACTCGCCGTGCTCGGTGAGGGTGACGGCAAGCCAGAACGGCATGCCGAATTCACGGAAGCCCGACGCCGCGGCCGCAAATCCGCTCTCGGCTCCCCGAATGTCGCCGTCGGCGGCGGCGAGGCGCGCGCGGAAGCGGACGGCCTGGGCGCGCAGGCTCGGGGGGAGCTGTCCGGGCGGGAGCGCTTCGATGGTCGCGAGCAACTGCTCGGCCCGGTCGCGCTCACCCAGCGCCAGCGCCGCCTCGAGCGCCTGCACAAAGGCGACTTTGACCGCCTGGTCCGACGGGCGCATCCCGATCGCCGTCAGCACCTCCTCGACCGCGGCGAGCGCCTGCCGCTCCTTCCCTTCCCCGCGTAGCACGACCGCCTCCGCTGCGCGGTAGGACAATCGATTCTGGAAACCGGCCGAGGCCTCGTAGGGGGCGAAGAGGGAGAGCAGGTGGCGCGCGTCCTCGAGTCTCCCCTGCGCGACGAGCGGCTCCGGCAGGGCGGACAGGGAGGCAGGGCTATGCGCGACGAACAGCTCTTCGGGCACTTGCTCGAGCACGCTAAGCGCCTCCGGCCAGCGACCGGTCAGTGCGAGCGACCAGGAGAGCTCCCCGAGCAGCCTCTGTTCAAAGGCGCGGTCGCCGACGCGGCGGGCGAAGGCGATGCCCTGCTCGAGCTGGACGGTGGCTTCCTCACAACGGTCGCGCCGGTTGAGCACGTCGCCCAGGTTGTTGAACGCGCGCAGGGCGGCGTTCGGAAGCTCGTACTCGAGCGCGAGCTCGAGGGCGTGCTTGATCAACGCCTGCGCCTGCTCGAGCCGGGAGCGGAAGGTCGCGATCACGCCGCTGCTGTTCAGCGCCTCGGCGAGCACCTCGGGCAGCCAGAGCGACTCGGCCAGCTCGAGCGCCGTCTCCAGCCGCTCAGAACCGGCCTCCACGTCGCCCTTCATGAGGTGCAGCCGTCCGATCTGGGCGGCGAGAGCGGCGATGTCGGCGTCGGGCTCTTCACCCTCGAGCTCGCCCCAGGCGCGCTCCATCCGCTCCAGCGCCTCGTCGAGGTGTTCGCGCCGCCACTCGACCTCGCCCAGGCGGGCGGTGACGCGAGCGGCCTGGTGCCGCTCGCCGGCCCCCTCAAAGAGCGCCAGCGCCTGCTCGAAGCGGGTCTTCGCCTGCTCGTTTCTGCCTGCGCGGAGGGCCATCTCGCCGGAGCGCTCGAGCAAGCGCGCCTGCTGGTACCGCTGCTCGGCGAGCGACGCCGCCTGCTCGAAGTAGTGCTCGGCCTCCTCGCTCGCGGCAAGCGAGGCCGCGCGCTCGCCCGCGCGCGCGAGCAAATCGCCCGCGCGTTGCTTGATCTCGGCGGCGTCGGCTTCCTCGGGCGTCGCCTCGTAGGCCGCCAGGTAGTGGGAGGCAAGAACCTCGACGACTTCCTGCTCGGAGGTAAACGCCTGCTCGAGGTAGGCGGCGGCGGCCAGGTGGCGGGCCTTGCGCTCTCGTTTGGAGAGCGTCTCGTAGGCGACTCGGCGCACGAGGTCCTGCAGGAAGCCGTACTGGCCGTGCTCGGGCGAGCGCGGGTCGGCCTGGATTGAGAGCACCTCCTTGCGTACGAGGCCGGCGAGAAGCGGCTCCAGCTGCTGCTCGTCCAGTCCTGAGAGGGCGGCAAGCGCCAAGCGCGTGAACGTCTTTCCAAGCACGGCACCGTCCTGGAGAAGCCGGCGCTCCTCGGTCGCCAGTCCGTCGAGGCGTGCGGCGATCAGCGCCTGCAGCGTCTCGGGGATCTCGAGCGTGTCGATCGGCCCCACGGGGCGGTAGACGCTCCCCTCCTGGACGAGCAAACCTCGGTCGAGCAGCATCCGCACGGTCTCGACGGCGTAGAGTGGCACGCCCTCCGCCCGGGTCAGGATCCGCGCCCGCAGCTCCTCGGGAAGACCGGGGACGAGGCCCGTGAGAAGGTTCTGCATCGACTGCTCGGAGAGCGGTTCGAGGTAGAGCGCGCTGAACGTGCGGCGGCCCGCGCCCCAGGTGGGGCGGCGCTCGACGAGGTCCGGTCGGGCAAGCGTGATCACGAACAGGGCGTGATCACGCGACCACTCGAGCAGGTACTCGACGAAGTCGAGCAGGCTCGCGTCCGCCCACTGCATGTCCTCGAACACCATCGCTACCGGATCGACCTCGGCGAGTCGCTCGAAGAAGAGCCGCCACGCGCCGAACAGCTCCTCCCGCTCACCCGCCTGGCGCTCCTCGAGCCCGAGCAGGTGCGCGAGGCGCGGCTCGACGAAGCGGCGTTCCTCGTCGTCCGGCACGTACTCGGCGAGCGTCGCCTGCAGCTTCGCCAGTGCCGACACCGGCTCTTCGTCCTCGGCGATCCGGCAACGCATCCGCACCATGTCCGCCAGCGCCCAATAGGTGACGCCCTCACCGTAGGCGAGGCAGCGCCCCCGGTGCCAGAACGTCGTCTGCGGCAGCCCGTCCATGTACTTGAAGAACTCCCAACCGACCCTGGACTTGCCGATCCCGGCGATCCCCGTCACCGAGACGAGATGTGCCCTGCGCTCCTCGGCCGAGGCGTGGAAGAGCTCCTTGAGCAGACGCAGCTCGCGATCCCGGCCGACGAACGGCGCCTCCAACCCTTCCCCCTTTAGCGCGCCACGCGCACCCGACACCACACGCAGGGCCCGCCAAAGCGGTACCAGCCCGGTCTTGCCTGGGAGCTCGTGGCTGCCCGCGTGCTCGTAGACGACCGCCTGCTCCGTTGCCCGCCGGGTCGCTTCACCGACGTAGACAGCGCCGGGTTGCGCGGCGGACTGGACCCGCGAGGCGGTGTTGACCATATCGCCGGCGACCATCCCCTCGCCCTGCGCGCCGACGGTGACGGCCGCCTCGCCGGTGAGCACCCCGGCCCGCGCGCGCAGATCCGGCGCGCCCACCCCCTCGCCGAGCGCCTGCACGGCATCCACGAGCTCGAGGGCGGCCCGCACCGCCCGCTCCGCGTCGTCCTCGGTGGCGGTCGGCGCGCCCCAGACTGCCATCACTGCATCGCCGATGAACTTCTCGACCGTCCCGCCGTACAGCTCCACCAACCGGCGGCAGGTGTCGAAGTAACGGGAGAGCAATTCCCGCACCTCTTCGGCGTCTCGTGACTCCGAGAGGCTGGTGAAACCGACCAGGTCCGCGAACAGCACCGAGACCAGACGGCGCTCGGCGGCCGGAGCCGGCCGCTCCGTCACCGCGGTAATTTCGGCCTGCGGCGACTGGAGGGCGTGTCCGCACTCGACGCAGAAGAGATCGCCGGCCTGATACGCAGCGCCGCAGGACGGGCAAGCCATAGTCAGGCCGTGCCCACACCTCGCACAGAACCTCGCACCCTCGCGAATCTCGGTTCCGCAGTTGGAACAGAGCATCGCACAAAGCCTACGCCTGCCGGCCGAAAGTGACAAAGGGAGGCCGAGAGCTTGCCGGCTCGTCCCGGAGCGGCACCAGCCGCGCCCCCGTCGCCTTGAACGACGCGACCACGACCTGACCGCGCTCGAGCCCGAGGCGTTCCGCGGACGCCGACGTCACCTCGCCGACGAGCGGCCCGACGCGCACGCGCACGCGGTTGCCGATCGTCACCACCGACGAGATCGGCGCGGCGACGTGGTTCAGCGCCGAGTCGGCCGCGGCCTGGTGCGCGATCGACACCTCCCACGGGTAGACGACGACGCCGACCCGACCCTCGGCCAGGTCGGTTGAGAAGACGACCGCCCCACCGTCGAGCACGACCTCGGTCAGGCCCTCGCTCGACGGGCGCGCGAAGCCGTGGAGGAGGTTGCCGCCCGTGAAGCTCGCGACGAACGCGTCGCCGGGCGCAGCGACGAGCTGGTCCGGCGTTCCGAGCTGCAGCACCTTCCCCTCGGCGATCACGCCCACGCGATCCGCGAGCGCGGCGGCGTCCTCGAAGTCGTGCGTAACGAGGATCGTCGGCAGCGCGAGCTCCCGCAGCAGCTCCTGGAGCTCGGCGCGGACGTCCGCACGGGTGTGCGCGTCGAGCGCGGCCATCGGCTCGTCCAGCAGCAGGACAGCCGGGTCGCGGGCCAGCGCCCGCGCGAGGGCGACGCGCTGCCGCTCGCCCCCCGACAGCTCGCCGGGTCGCGCCTTGGCGAGGTGCGCCGACGCGGCGCTGCTCCGGCGGACGGTCGATCCCTCGCGCGGCGTCGAACAGGATCGTTCCGTCGAGCTCGATCCGACCGCGGGCCGGCCGGACGAGGCCGGCGACGGCCCGCAGCGCCGTCGTCTTCCCGGCGCCGGACGGGCCGACGAGCGCGAGCGTCTCCCGCTCGAGCTCGAGCGCTAGCGCGAGCTCGAAGGAGCGAAGAGGAACGGCGAGCTCGAGGACGAGCGACGCCATCCAGGGACCACCTTGATCGCGAGGAGGACGGTAGCGCTGACCACGACGAGGAGCGCACCCATCGCCAGCGCGCCCGTGAAGTCGACGTCGAACTGCGCGTAGATCGCCAGTGAGAGCGTCTGCGTGACGCCCTGGAGACTGCCGGCGAACATGATCGTCGCGCCGAACTCGCCGATTCCGCGCGCGAGCGAGAGCGCCGCGCCGGCTCCGAGGCCGCCGCCGGCGAGCGGCAGAGCCACGCGGAGGAACGTCCGGCCCGGCCCGGCTCCGAGCGTACGGGCAGCAGCGAGCATCGCCGGGTCGACCGCCTCGAAGGCGGCGATCGCCTGGCGCAGGTAGAACGGCCCGGCGACGAAGAGCACCGCGAGCACCACCGCGGTCTGCGTGAAGCCGATCCGGATTCCGAGCGCGTCGAACGTGCCGCCCAGCAGCCCGAGCCGGCCGAAGGCCGCGAGCAGCCCGATCCCGGCGACGGCGGGTGGCAGCACGAGCGGCAGCTCGCAGAGAGTGACGACGAGCGCGCGGCCGGGAAAGCGCCGGGTTGCGATGAAGTAGGCGGCCGGCGTGCCTACGAGCAGGGTCAGCGCGAAGGCGATCCCGTTCGTCTTCGCCGTCACGGTCAGCGCGTCGAGGACGACCCGGTCGTCGAGCCGGCCGAGCAGCTCGCCGGGCGAGACGCGCAGGAAGATCGCGGCGACCGGCAGGAGCAGGAAGCCGAGGGCGAGGGCGGTCGCAAGAGCCGCCCCGACGGTGAAGCCCACCCGCTTCACGGGAGCAGAAAGCCGGCGGCCGCGAGGTGCCCGCGCCCGACCTCGCCCAACACGCGCCCCACGAACGCGCGGGCCGCCGCCGCGTGGCGGCTCGCCCGCACCACCGCGATCTCGTAGCTAACCGTCGGCTGGCCGCGCGCCGGAATCGCGATCGCACGCACCTTGCCGGCGACCGGCTTCACGTCGGTCACGTAGACCAGTCCGGCGTCCGCCTCGCCGAGCACGACTTTGCCGACCACGCCCTTCACGTCGTGTTCGTTGCTGACCACGTTGCGCAGCGCAGCGCTCAGGCCGAGCCTCGCGAGCACCTGGCGGCCGTACTTCCCGATCGGCACGGAGGGGCCGGCGAGCACGAGCCGGATGCCCGGCTGTCGCAGGTCGAAGACGGTGCCGATGTGGGCCGGGTTGGACCGCGGCACGATCAGGGTGAGCCGGTTCCTCGCGAAGGTGCGGGGCTTGTCTACCAGGCCCCGCCGGTACAGGTCCTGGGCGTACTTCGGGCTCGCCGAGGCGAAGACGTCGGCCGGCGCGCCCTGGCGGATCTGGAGCGCCAGGTCGTCGGAGCCGGCAAAACCGTACCGGGCACGCGCGTCGATCTTCGGGAAGACCTCGGTCAGCGACGACGCCGCGTAGACCGTAATTCTCGCCGTGCCCGCCTCGGCGGGCACGGCTAGTGCGAGGACCGCAGCGACGAGCGCGACCAGCTTCACCGCTCGACCATCACCGACGTCGCCTTCACGACGGCCGCCGCGCCCATCCCGGGCTTCAGGCCGAGCTCCTCCGCCGCGTCCCGCGTGATGATGGCGACGACACGGGCCGGCTCGGTCACGTCGATCTCGATCTGCGCGAGCAGCCCGTCGACCTTGACCTCGCGGACGACGCCCCGAAAGTGGTTCCGCGCGCTCATGCGGTCACCCTCCGCCCCTTTCAGCCGCTCGATCTCCGACGCCGGGACGAGCCGGCGGTTGGCCGCGTCACGCTGTGTCCGGATCCGGCCGCTCCGGTCCCAGCGGCGCAGGGTGTCGATGCTGATCCCGAGCGCGCGGGCCGCTTCGGCGGCCGTGTAGACCCTTTGCCTAGGCATTACCTATTTAAGATATCACCCTCCGGTCGGAGGGGTCTCAGGCAGTGGACGTGGCTGCAGGCGCCAGCGCAGGGATTTCGCCCGGTCCGGGAGCGTCAGTGCCGAGCTTGTCGTCGCGTACGGCGAGCGTCGTGTAGCGGCCGCCAACGAGGATCAGGTCCGCGTGACGGCCGGACTCGACGATGGTGCCGTGGTCGAGCACGATGATCTGGTCGGCGTCGCGGACGGTCGAGAGCCGGTGTGCGATCGCGATCGTCGTACGGCCGGCGGAGAGCCGGTCGAGCGCGTCCTGTACGAGCCGCTCGGTCTCCGTGTCGAGTGAGCTCGTGGCCTCGTCGAGGATGAGGATCGGCGGGTTGCGCAGGATCGTGCGCGCGATCGCGATCCGCTGCTTCTCGCCGCCGGAGAATCGGTAGCCGCGCTCGCCGACGACGGTGTCGTAACCCTCGGGCAGCGCCGCGATCACGTGGTGGATGCGGGCAGCGTCGGCGGCCGCCTCAATCTCGTCGTCGGTCGCCTCCGGCTTTGCGAAGCGGAGGTTCTCGCGCACCGAGGCGTGGAAGAGATACGTCTCTTGCGAGACGACACCGACGAGGCCGGCCAGTGCCTCGAAGCTCAGGTCGCGGATGTCGACGCCGCCGATGGTGATACTCCCGCGGCTGACGTCGTAGAGCCGCGCCGCGAGGTAACCGAGCGTCGTCTTCCCCGAGCCGGTCTCCCCGACCAGCGCAGTTGTCGTGCCTGCCTTGACCGCGAACGAGATGTCCTGGAGCGTCCAGTCCTCGCCGTAGCGGAACCAGACGTGATCGAACACGACGTCCCCGGCCTCTCCAACAGCCAGCGCGTCCGGCTTCTCCTCGATGTCGATCGGCTGGTCGAGGTACTCGAAGATCCGGTCGAATAGCGCGAGCGAGGTCTGCACGTCGAGGCCGACGCCGAGCAGCGAGCCGACGGGGAAGAAGAGTCGCGTCTGGAGCGTCGTGAACGCCACGAGCATCGGGATCGAGACGGCATGCGATCCGTGCGCGAGCGCCAGCCCGCCGAACCAGTAGACGGCGGCCGGCATGACCGCGAAGCTTGTCTGGATCGCCGCCATCACCCAGCGGCCCGCCATCCGCTGGCGCACCTCGAGGTCGGCGAGCCGCTGCGAGTCGGTCTCGAAGCGGTCGGCGAGCTCGTTCCCCCGCCCCATCGTCTTGCCGAGCAAGATCCCCGAGACCGAGAGCGATTCCTGGACCAGGCTGGAGATGTCCGCGAGCGTCTCCTGCGTGGTCTTCGCGATTCGCCGCCTCTCGTTCCCGACCCGACGCGTGAGCAGCACGAAGAACGGGATCAGCGCGAAGGCGAACAGCGCGAGCTCCCAGTTCAGCACCAGCATTCCGACCATGGTCGCGGCGACAGTCGTCACGTTCGACGCGATCGACGTGGCCGTGTTCGTGACCACGTTCTGGACGCCGCCGATGTCGTTCGAGATCCGGGATTGCACCTCGCCTGTCCGTGTCCGTGTGAAGAAGGCGAGCGACAAGCGCTGCAGATGCCGGAACACCGCGGCGCGCAGGTCGTGCATCACCCGCTGGCCGACCTGATTCGAGAGCAGCGTCTGAATCACGCCGAGCACGCCGATCACGATCGCGATCGCGATCATGGCGCCGGCGTTGAACGAGAGCGAAGTCGTGTCGTTCCGGGCAATCGCCTCCAGGACGTGCTTGAGCAGGAAGGCGGGGACAACGCCCACTCCCGCCGAAACGACGATCAGCAGGAGGACTCCGCCGAGCCGAAGCTTGTACGGCGCGAACAACGGGCCGATCCGGCGCAGGTTCGCGCGGCGCACGGCCGGGTCAGCGGGCCGCTCCGGCGCGGTTTCAGAGGAGTGGTAGAACATTCCCATCGAGATCAGGGTACGTCGCGTGACTCGCCCTGCGTAGCTACATCGGTTGAAGCTACTATTGTTTGCGTAGCTACGACAGAGAGGTGATGAAGGTTGAGCACGCTGCTGCTTGTCCCGCTTGACGACACCGTCGTCTTCCCGAACATGAACGTCACGATCTCCGCCGACGTGGGCGACGAGGAGCGCGTGCTGCTTGTGCCACGGCACAACGCGGAGTACGCAAAGGTCGGCACTGTCGCGGAGGTCGCCGACCGTGTGCGCCTGCCCGGCGGGGTCGGAGCCGTCAGTCTCGTCGGTCTACACCGAGGAATCGCCGGGGCCGCCCAGACCGACGCGCAGGGCCGACTCCGGGTCGAGGTGCAGGAGCTGCCCGACGAGGAGCCGCCCGGAGTGAAGACCCGCGACCTCGAGCGCGAGTACCGCGCCGTGGTCGAGGAGATCCTGGAGCTGCGCGGTGACGACGGGCGCATCTCAGCCTTCGTGCGCTCGATCAGTGAGATGGGCACCCTCGCCGACACCGCCGCCTATGCGCCGGAGATCACGTTCGAGCAGCGGATCGAGCTGCTCGAGGCCGTGGATGTCGTCGAGCGGCTCGAGCTCGCGCTGCGGCTTCAGCGTGAGCGCCTGGCCGAGCTGCAGATCCGCCGGCGGATCCGCGAGGACGTAGAGGAGGGCGCTCAGCGCCAGCAGCGCGAGTACATCCTGCGCCGCCAGCTGGAGTCGATTCGTAAGGAGCTGGGCGAGGACGACGCCTCGGTCTCGGAGGACTACCGCACGAAGATCGCCGAGGCAGACCTCCCCGACGAGGTTCGCGAGCAGGCCGAGCGCGAGGTCGGCCGGCTGGAGCGGAT
>WNGB01013578.1_pt1 | contig 15807 bp, 14 predicted proteins | sample 5400681 | NCBI WGS metagenome assembly WNGB01 (sample SAMN13153367, study PRJNA577476) | soil metagenome | isolation source: 115 cm soil or saprolite under grassland replicate 2 | place: USA:California | collected 2016-06-15 | reverse complement strand
TTCCCTTCGCGAGCCACTCGATTTCGTCCACGACGTCGACCCAGGCGGTGTCGCGCTCGGTCAGGACTGTGCGGGTCGCTCCCGTCGCCGCATCCGCCAGCATGACCCGGTCGGTGTTTTGGAGCCGGTTCATCCGCTGGAGGATCAGCTCGTTCGGTCCTGCCCATTCCATGCGCGGCAGATAGTTCTCGCGGGGGTCGTCGGGGATCTGCAGCCAGGTCGTGGGGCCGCCATCGGCGCTTACGACGCCGGCGCGCACGGCCGAGTTGGTGGTCCCGACCTTGGGATATTGAATCGGCGTGATTTTCGGATACAGCGAGTCGGTGTCGTTGATGAGGAAATAGGTACCGAGGCCCGTCATGTCGAACCGCCAATAGGCGATCTTCGAGCCGTCGGGTGACCAGCGGAACGCGTCGCGGAGGTCGAATTCCTCTTCGTAAACCCAGTCGGTCATGCCGTTCACGTGGAGCGAGTCCGCATCGCTCGTGAGGGCCGTGATGACGCCGTCCGAGAGTCGCTCCACGTACACGTTCTCCTGCCGCACATAGGCCACGCGATCGCCGGCGGGCGAGAATTTGGCGTACATGAGGGAGGACGGCGGGGCGTTCGGCCCGCCGAGTTTCTTCATGGCGCCGGTCTTTCGATTGAGCACCCAGTAGTCGCCGCGCGAATTCTGCCGCCAGACGCGCTCGGTGTTGGTGAAGAGCAGCAACAGGTTGCCGTCGGCCGACCATGCGTAGTCGTCGAAATCCAGCGCTTCGGTCGCACCGGAAGGCACCAGCTGGCGCGCCGAGATGTAGACACTGCGGACCCCTGTGGCGGTCTCGTACCGCACGATATCGGACGCATCAGGGTTCGCCGCCGATGTCTCCACCGTGGTATAGGCGGTGCCGTTTTCGATCCACCGCGCCGGTCCGAAGCGCTGCGGCGCGAAGTCGGCGGATGCAAAGATGCGGCGCATCGTATCGTTGACGTTGTCCGGGACCTGCGCCGCCACGGGCACGGACGCGAACAGCGCGAGCAGACCAGCGAACACCTTCATGTTTGCTCCTCAGCGGGCGTGCCCGCCCCGCCCCAAATATTCGTGGATGTGGCTCAACAGCATCGCATCGGACCAAAAGTTGGCCATGATGAGAGGCTGCCAATCGGTGGGATTCACCGCGTAGTAGCCGATCACGGGACCGATCATCCGAATCGTATCGACTGCACCCCGCACCAGCACAGTAAATGGTACTCTGAACGTCAGCTCGATCGTGACTCCTTCTCGATCCAAGGTATCTCGAAGCACCGCGACTTGTTGGGCCAGTTTTGCCGAATCGGCGTAGACCGCCGGCGGATTGCGGTCGAAGTTCAGCCGGCGACGTGAAAAGAAGGCGATCACGGTGGGCCGGCTGATCACGAAGTCGGCGGCTGCGGTGTGCGCTGTGAGCGTGTCTCCCGGCCGGCGCGGCACCACGCCGCCCCAGAAGTAGTCCACCGCCATCGCGATCAGCTCGTCATCGGTCGCAAACTCACTCAACGAGCGCGGCGGCTTGCCCGGAACGACAAAGAAGTAGCGCGGCCGGTTCAGGACGACGGTCGCGACGGAATCTTTGCCCTCTTGCCTAAGCCGGAGCGTGTCTGTGGCGATGCCGAGTGAGCGGACGCCTCGTGGCTCGAGAAACTCGGCGGCGCGTGCGAAGTAGTGTCCTAAATCATCGCCGGCTTCCGACTCTTCCTCTGATTGGCCGGAACCGGGGCGCCGGACGGCGAGGATCAATGTCGGACCGCTGATCGTGACGGTCACCGCGGATGTCATCGTATCAGCGGCGGCGGGCCTTTCGTCCGCAGTTGCAAAGGTCATGAAGAACTCCACGACCCTGGGATTCAATCGCCTCAGGAGGGGCTCGTCGGAACGCAGAGAGTCTCGGTTTGGCTTCGCGAGACTGTCATACTGCACCTGCGTTAGGCCTCCAGTCGTGATAAAGTCTACCCGGAGTCCGATCCGCGGACCGGACTCCGCTAGAAGGAGGTTGGCGAGACGGCCGCCAAGCCACGGCCCGACATAACCCGCGTAGTCCCACTCGCCCAGGGGCGCGACCTGGAAGGGTGCTGCATTGAAGCCTTCCAGCTCCTGCAGCGTGGTCCCGACGCCAAGCCCTTCCTGCGTCCTCCAACACCCGCGAATGGAGTCACCGTACTGCCCGAGGCTGACGGCCGCTGTGACGATTGATGGCCGGCTCAGGGCAACCGTGTCCTCCCAGAACACTTCAAGCGTATCGGGGCACCCCGGAACCACTACCGTGGTGCCCGGTTCGTCGCACGAACCCTCGGCGCACTGCACCCGAGACTGGTGGACGTTGCCTGTCCCGAACACCCGTACGAGGTCCGCATGACTGGTCGTGGGAGCGACCGCACCGAATTGCTGGCCGGGTACGACCCGGAACAGGGTTGGGTCCTGACTCGATTGGTCGGCTCGAGGACGGCACGCCAGGAGCGCGGCAAGGACAGCGAGCGCGAGCGAACGCACACTCCCAAACTGCGCTGAGAATTCGCTGCGCGCTACAAAAGCAGGTCCCTCGCGATGACAACGCGGCGGCTCGCTTTGTAAAGGAGTGAGGAAGTAAGGAAGACAGTACCGGCACTGCACCTCTCGTGCTTTTCAAGGTGGTCCACCTAAACGCCGAGTTGCCAGTAGTTTCCGCTCCCCCTTGAAGGTATGTCATTTTTGACATATCTTGTTGACCGATGGCATCGAGCGAGAAACCGCTCGTCTGGCTTCATGGCGAGGTCAAGACGCCTCCTTTTTCGAAGGAAGCGAGACAAGAAGCCGGGTATTTGCTCGGTAGGCTACAGCAAGGGGAGAATCTGGGCATGCCGGAGTCGCGGCCAATGCCGTCAATCGGAAAACGATGTCATGAACTTCGCGTTCGGGATAAGGATCACGAGTGGCGAATCATCTACCGGATTGATAGTGACGCGATAGTTCTGCTCGAAGTCTTTGCCAAGACGACGCCGAAAACACCGCAGAGCGTCATTCAAGTGTGCAAGCAACGACTAGCGCGCTACGACAGCGTAGCCTGAGCAGGAAATGAGAAGGGAGGAGGATGCTATGAACAGTGCAAAGAGAGCTCGCCTCGAAGCGGCAGGTTGGAGAGTGGGAAGCGCCGCTGATTTCCTTGACCTGGACAAACAAGAGGTTGAGCTGATTGAGATGAAGTTGGCCCTGGCCAAGCGCCTGCAGACTCTGCGACGTCGTCGAAACCTATCTCAGACGCGGGTCGCTGAGCTTGTCGGTTCTAGTCAATCTCGCGTGGCGAAGATGGAATCAGGCGATCCATCGGTTAGCATTGACCTCCTGTTTCGCGGAGTGCTCGCAATCGGTTCGGCAAATGACCTGATCCGTGCACTGAGCTCACGCAAGAAACTCAAGCTCGCCTAGCATCTAGTTTACGCGTCCTTCAGGACGCGCGAAGTGGCCGAGCCGGCCCCTTCGCTGCGCTCAGGGCAGGCTCTTCAGGGCACGGGTGCGAGCGCCGATCTCCGGGCCGTCATGGCCGAAGTCTCCGAGCAGGTGAAGGTGCTGGACGGCGTCGCGCGGTATCGATTCGGTGGCAATGCCGAGCGGATGGGCGCGTGGGCCAGCGTGCGCAGCGTGGTGGGGCCGTTCAGGTCTCACACGTCCTCACCCCCTAGCCCCCTCTCCGTGCCGGAGAGGGGGAACGAGATGCCGGGCATTGTGAAGCCGGCGGCGTAGTCCTCACCCCCTGTTCCCCTCTCCGTTCCGGAGAGGGGGACGAAGGGATGGTTCAACAACGAGGCGCGGCGGGTGGATGGTCACCTGCCGCGCCTTTTGTTTCGAATCCGCCTCTCTTCTTGCCAAGACCGAGACTCCCCTGCAGCCTATCACAAGGAGTCCTCTTCGAAAGCCGATGCCGCAGTTCGACCGGAGGCAGGATGAGGCGCACACCTTCTAGAGTTACCCTTTCTTCTCATCTGCAGTGCGTAACAGTCGTGATCATGATTGCTGGGATTGCGACATCCGCATGCGAGGGGACGGGATCGCTTGCGGGACATACATGGCGGCTGGAGCGGGTCGTCGTGAGAAGCGGGACGGAGCCCAACGGGAGCACGACGACTCGCGAGTTGGTCGCGGATTCTGCACCGCAAGTCCGTCTCGAGATGGGGAACGCATCCGGCACCCGCATGACTGGAACCTTGGTGCTAAAAGTTCCGAACGATCGCACGACTCGCACGGTCGAAATCAACGCCACTGAAGCCCCGACCGGAGAGGTAACGCTCACGGCATCATCCGGAGTGATGGGCTCAGGTCCAATCACGTTGAGCGGTGTTCGTCATGATGATCAATTGACGGTTGTGGGATCAGGTACCAAAGAGGACTTCTTTCTCGATTCGCTGCTATTCCGCCGCGTGAAGAGCGGCGACGAGATCCGAACGAATCTCATTGTCCTACAGCGGGGCGATTCATCGTTGGCCCGGAATGAGACCGCTGCTTCGGTCAAGAGTGATCTGCGCAATCTCGTGGTGGCGCAAGAGGCGTTCTTTGCGGATTCCGTGCGTTACACGCGCCGCTTGGGGCAGCTCGTTTCGTTTTTTGCTCCCAATCCCGGTTCGACGGTTGAGATCTGGCTGAGTGCCGACGGCTGGTGGGGTCGAGAGCGATTGGGATCGATCGAGTGTGAGATCTACGTCGGCAGCTCGCGCGGCGATCTTCGTTTCGCACGACGTGAGGGCGAACCGCGGTGTTCGACGGATCGATAGGCGAGCTATATCATTGCGATGAACCATACACCTGTGCGCTGCCCGAACTGTGGTTGTCGCAGCGTGCAAATCAGCTCCTCACTCCCTGACCTACGCAGCGAGGCGCGGTGGGTGGATGGTCACCTGCCGCGCCTTTTGTTGTGTGAACCGTGCCGGGTTGTATTTTGCCGTGCGCTGAAGCGCCGGCTCGGCGAGAGCGCGAGCCCTGAAGGGCTCATCGTGTCCTTCAGAACGAGGGTCGACCCGTGCCCCGCGGTACGGACTGCCGCAAAAACACCCTATCCTGCCGCAAAAACGCCCTAAACGCAGTCATACAGCTGCTGCACCTTTGCGCAGACGCTGATCGGAGCATCCATGACTCGCCTTTGCCTGTCGTCAATACTTCTACTCGCAGTAATTCGATCTCTGTCCGCTCAAGGGGCTAATCCAAGGACCGGCGATAGCGTGTACAGCACGGTCGCCGTCGCCCTCCGCGCGGAAGCCAGACCCAGTGCTCGCATCCTGGCCAGCATGGGTCCGGGGACATCTATGCAGGTGAAGAGCTGCTCTAAAGGCTGGTGCCGGGTGAGCTCCGGAACGACAAGTGGCTTCGTACTCGCCGAATACGTCAGTCTTGATCGCCCCGCACCGCCTGCTCGCCCGGTACCGTACCCATTCATTCTGGCTGGTGCTGCTGCCTTGTTCGTGCTTGTCGTCGTACTGCTCATCCGTCGATACAGCCGCCTATCCTCATCCTTTCGTGAACACCAGAAACGCTTCGATGAATTCCAACAACGCTTCCGCGGGATTATCGACCTTGATGGCGAGCGCGAGCGGATTATCAAGGAGACCGAGGCTGGCGAGGTGACTCTACACGGAGCCCAGGCGCTCCAAAAGGATCTCGAGACCAAAATTCAGGGTCTCCAGGCCGAGCTACAGGTCCTCGAAGAGGAATCGGACATCCGGTCCTACGGCTTCTACAAGCCTCACTATCAATTCGAGAATGTGGACAGTTACGAAGCGGAACTCGAGCGTATTCGGGATGCACAGAAAGGAATGTTAAAGGACAAGAAAGCAGCAGTCTGCGAATCGGAATGGAGGGTAAACGGAAGTCTTGTTGAGGGAAGGAAACAGATTAAGGACACGCTTAAGCTAATTCTACGCGCCTTCAACGGAGAATCAGATGCCGCAGTTGCAACGGTGCGCTATAACAACGTTCAGACCATGGAAGCTCGCATTCGCAAGTCTTGGGAGGCGCTGAACGATCTTGTTGATGTGCAGAAGTGTCGGATTGTTGTGGAGTACTTGGATCTCAAGCTGCAGGAGCTACACCTTGTCTTTGAGTACGAGGAGCGAGAGCAGAAGGAGAAGGAAGAGCAACGACTCATAAGGGAGCGGATGCGCGACGAGGAGATTGCGCAACGGGAGATCGAGAAGGCCCGTCAAGACGCAGAGAAAGAGGAAACTCAATACCACGAAGCACTCCTCCAAGCTCGCGCGGATGCGGAGAAGGCAGTTGGTGAAAAGCAGGAGAAGCTAGTGGCTCAGGTAACGGAGTTAGAGAGACGACTCGCGGAGGCCCAGGCCAACAAGGAGCGTGCGGTCGCCCGCGCTCAGCTTACCCGTTCCGGGCACGTATACGTGATTTCGAATATCGGATCATTCGGAGAAGAGGTGTTCAAAATCGGTATGACGAGACGGCTGGACCCGATGGAGCGCATTCGCGAGCTCGGCGACGCCTCGGTACCGTTCGCATTTGATGTTCACGCGGTAATCTTTTCCGAAGATGCTCCCGCCCTCGAAGCAACACTTCATCAAGCGTTCGAGGAACGTCGGATCAATCTCGTGAATGAGCGGAAGGAATTCTTTGGAGTTTCGATACAGGACATCGCCCAGGCGGTTCGGAAATGTCATGGAGAGATCCAGGTGACGCTTGCGGCGGAGGCTAGGGACTATCGTAAAACAATTGCAATGCGAGCTGCAGATCAGAAGCCAATTCCGGGAGGTCGGAGGGTCACGGATCCTCCGCTCCTAGAGGGGTCTGATGCGGACGTACAGACACCTGAGCTCAGAGGAACAGCACATGAGTCCAAGTGACTCGCCATTCAAGATTGGTGCTCAGCCACCCCACAAGCCTAAGGACCCTGAATCCCTTTTCGCGGATCTTCATCCGACCGACGAGAACGTGAAGCACCTGTGGGCGCACCAGGCCGACGTTCTGAGAGCGTACTCCAAAAACCACGAAAAGACGTCCGATGTCGCTTTGGAGCTGCCAACCGGAATGGGGAAAACACTGGTTGGTCTGATTCTGGCCGAATACAGACGACAAAAGTACGACGAGAGAGTCGCATACCTCTGTCCTACAAGACAACTGGCTTATCAAGTTGGACGGCAGGCCGCATCGTACGGAATACACACCGTCGTCTTAGTCGGACCGCAGAATGCTTATCCGCCCAAGGACTACGCCAGTTACGCGACTGGCGAGGCGATCGCAGTGACGACTTACAGCGGGATTTTTAACGTCAATCCCAGATTAGACGACGCAAGAGCAATTCTTCTCGATGATGCACACGCTGGTGGGGACTACATAGCAAATCACTGGTCATTGGAAATCCGACGTAATCACCCGGCGTACAGTGGGCTGGTCGAGTTGTTTGCGGATACAATCCCTCTTGCACTGTTAATGCGGTTCCGTGAAGATTCCATCGACCCAGTCTATCGCAAGGAGGTTCATAAGGTTTCCAGTTTCGCGTACTTCGATCGACTTCGAGGGGTCTCGGAGTTTCTTGAGGACAAGCTTGCCGGTACAAAGCAGTCTTATCCGTGGAGCGTCCTTCGGGAGCATCTTGCCGCAACGCATATCTATTTTTCGTGGAACGGTGTTCTCGTCCGTCCGACATTGCCACCTTCCATTCATCACCGTGCCTTCGCTAATGCGCAGCAACGCATCTACATGTCGGCGACCTTGGGTGTCGGCGGAGAGCTAGAGCGACTAATTGGAGTCCGTCGTATTGCAAGAATTCCCGTGCCGGAGAACTGGGAGTCCCAGCGCGTCGGCAGACGCTTCATCCTCCTACCGGACCTAGCACTTTCCCAGAAGGAGGTTGGGGCCTTCGTCGCACGCGTTGTTGAGATCCGCGATCGGACGCTAGTCCTATGCCCTTCCCTAACACAAGCGCTGTCCTTCGCGCACTTCCTAGGGGGAAGCACCAGCGTCAAAACGCTGGATGCTGATGCAATTGAGGAATCACTAGAACCATTTGCTAAAGCCGACCATGCCGCGCTGGTGCTGGCGGCACGATACGACGGGATAGACCTTCCAGACAACTCCTGTCGTCAACTTATTCTCTTTGGCTTGCCCTCGGCCCTTAACCTCCAGGAAAAATTCTTTGTCGAGCGATTGCGGGTTGAATTGGTATTGCGCGACCGGATTCGTACTCGAATCACTCAAGCGATCGGGCGGTGCACCAGAAACCCAAGGGACTATGCCGCGGTCTTGATGTGCGACACAGACTTGATGGAGTTTTGTCTCAGGAGGGAAAATACGTCCGAGATGCCTTGCGAATTACAGGCTGAACTACTCTTCGGCATCGACAATTCCCGCGTCGACAACCCCGAGCAACTGCTGACGCTTTTGCAAGTCTTCTTCGCTCAAGACGAAAGATGGAAGCAGGCGGATGCTGCAATCCGCGACGAGCGCGATCAATGCCAGCAGTTAAGAGATCCACTGGCGGGAGTCCTAATGGACGCTGCTCCCGGCGAGGTTGATTACCAGTACGCGATCTGGGATGGCGATCCTCACCGAGCCCTGGAGTTGGCACGAGGTGTAGCCGATCGGTTGGCTGGACCCGAGTTCTCCAACTATCGAGCCTGGTGGTTGTATTTGGCTTCCGCGGCGGCATACTTGGCTGTAATCACAGCGGGCGACCAGAATGCCCGCACACTTTCAGAAGACCTACTGAGGCGCGCAAAAACCGCATCAGGAAATACCTGGACTCGGTCACTCCTGCCGACAGTTCTCCAAGCACCAACCGCGATTTCTGAAGATCTTGCGCTCGCCGCCGCGGAGGGAGCCGCGAATAGCCTGCGAGACATGGGGTTCTACGGTCTAAAATTCGAGAGAGTGATCAAGAGCCTTCTAGAGAATATTAACAGTGACGATCCGCCCCGTTTCGAGAGCGCTGTCCAACAGTTGGGCGCCTTGCTGGGGTTTGACGCGTCAAAACCTCAGGGCGATGGAAAGCCTGATGTGCTCTGGTTGTTGAGACCAATGCTTACGGTCGCGTTTGAGGCAAAGAGTCAGGTTGCTTCCACTGCACCCATTTCAGTAGCTACCGCGCGTCAGTGCGCGGGACATGCCGGTACCGTACGGGAACTACTGAAGCTCGGACGTGGCGAGTCGTGCACAGTGGTTGTCCTCTGCCATAAGCTAGAAATAAGTCGCGAAGCTGTACCTCAAGTAGGAGAGACAAAGGCATTCCTCATTGCGGATCTCCGACAGCTCGGTCAAGAAGTCGCCAATACACTGCGACGGGTACGTGCCAAGGCCGATGAAAGAATCGACCTGGTTGAACTGGTTCGCCGCGAATACGCAGTCGCGAAGCTCGATCCGAAAACTGTTGTTGATAGACTAAGCAAGGTATCGGGCACGGCCCTGAAAGTGATTGGCTAGACGTCGATCTCTTGCGATGCTGGCTAGTTCGTGTGACCGCTGCAGGATCATTCACAGATATGAATTGTCTGCTAAACTCTCGCGGAACTGCTTCGAGCCAGGATCGGTCAAATCGGTACCTACCAATAGCAAGTCGCTAAGATTTCTTCTTCCGTCGTTAGATCAAGTGCGCACCCGTTGCAGCCGTGACGCACCGCGCTCCTCGCCGCGAGGTCAAGAAAAAGAAGACCCGGCCGAAACGTCCGGCCGGGCCTCCCTTTTTACGTCCCGATTCTGCGATTACTCGTAGATCGGGGCCGTGCTCGAACCCTTAACGAGAGCGATGCCGTGCAAGCAGTCCTGCTTGTTGGCATACCCTTCGCCGGAGTCCGCCAGAATGCGAGAATTGGCCGCATAGAATGGGTCCCGGTTTACGACGGGCAGGGTGCGCAACTTGAGGTTCGAGCGGCGCCCGTAAAAGGGAGTGACTAAAAATGCAGGTCCTATCGTGTCGCTTTGCCACGTGCTCGTGTCGATTCACCACTAATAGCACCACGAAGAAACGCCGGACCGTGCTCCCTACATCGGGGATTGAAAGTTGCATGTCGCCATCCGACGGACGATGCGCACTTATCTCCTTCTCACCATTGCCTGCGTGGGATGCGATCCCGCTTTGGTGTCGCAGCTCGGCCTGTTGGAAGCACGCGAGCTTGCCGGCACCTACACCGGTGTGCTCGAAGCCGTGAGCGTGAGCAATCTCGATGACCTGGGAGACCCGCAGCGACAGGTCATCGTCGATCTCGATCTCCTGCACGAGCTCACCGTTCGCGAAACCGGCTCAATGACGCTCAGCATGCACTCGTCGGTGATTCCACCGTTGCGCGCGATCGTCGTGGGACGCGGCCCCGTCGCCATCAATGCCGAGTTCCTGGAGTTCGAAGCCCTCGATGTGTCGAACGGAGATATTCAGTTTGAATCGCTGAAGGTGAAGCAGATCGTCTTCGTACAGTATGAAGGAGAGTGGATCGTCGTACTGCAGCTCATGAAAGTCGGCCCATTACAGCCGAGCGTGGACGAGGTCTCTGTTTACCAGTACGTCTCGTATCCTTCCAAGCTCGCCGCGCGGCTGAACGAAGACGAGGCCATACGCTACGTGAACACCATCCTCCGGCTACTTTCCGCCGCCCAGCGCTCGTAGCTGTCGGCTGTCGGCTCTAGTCTCCGAAGTTCGCCAGCCGGACGTCCAGAACGTCCGGCAATCCCTGCAGCTTGTCGAGCACGCCATTGGTCAACGCTTGATCGACGTTGATGGCGGCGAGCGCGTCATTTGGCCCGATCACGCCCGGTACGTCGCGGTTGCGGATCACCAGCATCCAGCCGTCGGGCACGACGTCGACGTGGAAGTCGTCGATGCGGATCACGCGGCCGTGGCTGCCGCCGATGAGCGCTCCGGTGACGCGCACGCGTCCCCGGGCGGTGTCGACCTTCACACCGATCGACGTCTCGAACCCCGCTTCCGGCGCACCCGTCTTCGTGCCGAGCTTGATGCCCTTCTCTTCGGCCAGCACCTGCGCATTCACCAGGCTCACGGGGCCGGCGTTCATGGCCCCAAGGAGCCCCTCGAGCGCCGAGACGAGCACCGGTCGCTGCGCCGCCTCTTCTTTGCCGCCGTAGGCGACTTCGACCGCTTTCACAGGTCCGTCCGCCAGGGCCAGCGCCAGGCGGCCGAGGCGGCGGGCCAGATCGAGGAGCGGCGCCAACCGGCGCAGCAGGTCTCCGCCCATCCCCGGCACGTTGATCGCGAACGAGAGGTCGCCCGCGACCAGTGCCTCGCGCACGGCGCTGCAGATCTCCATCGCCACGCGCTCCTGGGCCTCGGCGGTCGAGGCGGCGAGGTGCGGCGTCAGGATCAAGCGATCGAGCGACCGGAGCGGCGAGTCCGCGGGCAGCGGCTCGACGGCGAACACGTCGATGGCCGCGCCGCCGATGCGCTTTTCCTTGATCGCGTCCGCCAGTGCCGCTTCGTCCACGAGCTCACCGCGCGCCGTGTTGATCAGAACGGCGGTCGGCTTCATCAGCTTGAGGCGGTTCGCGTCGATGAGATGGTGCGTCTGATCGGTCAGCGCGACATGCAGGGTGACGACGTCAGCCGTGCGGAGCAGCTGATCGAGCGGGAGCAGGCGGACGTGCATTTCGCCGGCGCGCTCGGGCGGCAAGTACGGATCGTGACCGACCACCTGCATGCCGAACGCGCGCGCCAGCTGCGCGACGTGCGCGCCGATGCGGCCGAGGCCCACGACGCCCATCGTCTTGCCGCGCAGCTCGGTGCCTTCGAAGCGCTTGCGGTCCCATTCCCCGCGCCGCATGGCGGCTGCGGCGTCCGAGATGCGCCGGACCAAGGCGAGGAGCAGACCCATCGCGTGCTCGCCGGCGCTGACGGTGTTGGCACCCGGTGTATTCATCACCGCAATGCCCCGCCGCGTCGCGGCCGGCACATCGATCGTGTCGACGCCGGTGCCTGCGCGCGCGACGACGCGCAGGTGCGGCGCGCGGGCCATCAGCGGCGCCGTCACGCGCGTTTCGCTGCGCACGATCAGCGCGTGCGCGCCGGCGATCGCCTTATCCAGCTCCGCCGGCTTGCCCGCGACGTCCACGACTTCGATGTCAGATGTATTCGACAGCAGGTCGAGACCGCTTTGCGCTACACGATCGGCGACGACGACGCGCCACGTCATTCCAGCGCCCGAGCGATCAACGGCAGCAGCTCGTCCAGCGCGGCGACGGTGTGATCGCCCATGTGACCGATGCGGATGGTGGAGTCTTTCAGCGCGCCGTAGCCGGCCCCGATCGTCCATCCCTGCTGCTTCAGCGCGCCGACCACGTCCTTGGAGTGTTTCCCCTCGGGGAGCGTGAGGCAGGAAACCGTCCAACTGTGGCGGCCCTCGCGCGGCAGGAACTTGATGCCGTGCTCGGGAGCCCACGTTTCGACGCGCCGCCGCATTGCGTCGTGCCGTTTCCAGCGTGCTTCGATGCCGCCCTCGCGCTCGATCCGCCCGAGCTGCACCTCGAGCGCGTAGAGCAGTGAGATGGCGGGTGTGTTGGTCGGCTGGAATTTGGTCGTTGCCGTCAGGAAGCTGATCAAGTCGAAGTACGCGCCACGCTCCTCGAGCGTCTTCGCGCGCTCGACCATCCGCTCCGACGCCACGCCGAGCGCGAGCCCGGGCGGCAGCGCGAGTGCCTTCTGTGAGCCGGTGAACGCGAAATCGAGTTTCCAGGCGTCGGTCTCGACCGGCGAGCCCACCATCGAGGTGACGCAATCGACGAGCAGCAGCACGTCGTCGAATTCCCCCACCACTTCGGCATATCCGGCGACGTCCTGCAGGACCCCGGTCGACGTCTCGGAGTGAACGCACGTCACGGCGTCCACGGGCGTGCGCTTCAACGCGTCGCGCAGCATGTCGGGTTCGACCGCGGCGCCGAGCGGGACGTCGAGCCGGATGCACTCTTTGCCGCACGCACCGACGATGCCGGCGAACCGCTCGCTGAAGGCGCCATTGACCAGCGACAGGGCGCGGCGGCGGATGCCGTTGCGCACGGCCATTTCCATGAAGCCGGTCGCCGAGTTCGTGCCGATGAAGACCGGGCGGCTCGTGCGAGCCACGGCGCCGAGCTTCGGCGCGACGTTCTGGAGCAGCTTCTCCATCGCCCCGGAACGATGCCCGATCATGGGCCGGATCATGGCCTCCAGAACGTCGGGATGAACGTCCGTCGGTCCGGGAAGGAAAAACTTGCCGAATGTGGGCACAGCTACCGCGTGGGTTGGAACCGATGCCGTCGATGTCATGCGCTCGCCCGCACGAGCTCTTCTACCAGACCGCCCATCACTACCTCGCTTGTTTTCACGAGCCGCACGCCTTCCTCGCCCCATTCCTTGAGCAGGTGCTCGGCGACGTCCCGATCGATCGGCTTCATGGCGTCCACGACGGCGAACAGCCGGACCTGCGGCCGGTGCTGCAGCAATCCTTCGATCGCGTACTTGTCGCAGACGTCGAGTGCGACGCCGTAGAGAACGATGTCGTGAGGATTCAGCGCGTCCAGTACCGGAAGGACATTGGGGTTCGAGAAGACGTCGAACCGATGCTTATGAAAGAGGATGTCGCCACGGTGGTTACGGATCCGCGTGGCGAGCGCCGTGCCATCCTGTGGCTCCGGCTCGATCACGAGAGGATCCCGCAGGGCCGTCTCCGCGATCTTGCGCTGCCCGGGCGTCCCCCGCAGGCAATGCGGCGGAAACGTGGCCTTCCAATCCGGCGTAGCCGAGATCTCGGCGTGCTCGCGGACGTGATCGTCGGCGCTCGCGACGATACGGATATCGTGCCCGTGCGCGTAGTCGGTGAGCTTCCGGAGATTGGGGATGAGCTGCTCGGCGTCGGGCACATACAGCTTGCCGTCCGCCTTCATGAAATCGTGCTGGGTGTCAACGTCCCAGAAAATGACGCGAGAAGTGGGCATGGGACGGGAAATCTAGACGGGGCTAAAGCTTCAGCGCTACCGCCACCTCGTCGCAGGCGTGCTGGCGGGGACAGCGCGTGCAGTCGGCCCAGACCTTGAGGGGGAACTGCTCCTTCTCCGCCACGCGGAAACCTAGGCGCATGAAGAACAGCGGTTTGCGCGTCAGGCCGAACACCTCCTCCAATCCGAGCGCACGCGCATCTACGAGCAGCGCTTCGACTAGCGCTCTACCAACGCCACGGCCCTGCTGGTCGTCACGCACGGCGAGACCGGCGATCTCCGCGAGCTGCGTGCTGTAAACCTTGAGGCTTCCGGTCCCGACGATGCCGCCGTTGGGAGCCAATGCGACCACGTACTCCTTGATGTGGCGGCAGAGATCGTAATTCGAGCGCGGCAGGAGATCGCCGGTCGCGACGAACGGCGCCATCAGCGCTTCCATCGCGGCGACGTCTGCGAGGGTCGCCGGGCGCAGCGTGGTCTCGGGCTGGGGAGCACGGCGTGGCTTGATCGACAGACCGGTCACGCGAGCACCTCTTCAAGAATTGTGACGCCGCGCTCGAGCTCTTCGCGAGTGATCGTGAGCGGCGGAACGATTCGAAGCACAGTCGGGCCGGCAGTCAATACCAACAGGTGACGCTCGCGCGCCGCCGCGACGACCGGGGCGGCGACCTCGTTGAGCTCGAGTCCCCACATCAGCCCCCGGCCGCGCGCTTCCCGCACGCGGGGCGTGCCGGCGGCGAGGCGGTTCAGACGCGTCCCCAACCATTCGCCCTTCGCCCGAACCGCGGCGAGAAAGTCGGGGTCGGAAATGGTGCGCAGCACGTCGAGGGCGACGGTCGCGACAAACGGACCACCACCGAATGTCGTCGCATGATCCCCCGGCGCTACAGCTGAGGCAATCGCGTCGTTCACCAGGATAGCGCCCATCGGCAAACCGCCGCCGAGCGGCTTCGCGAGTGTGTACATGTCGGGCACGACACCTGCGGGTTCGGAAGCAAACAGCGTCCCCGTGCGCCCGAGGCCGCACTGCACTTCATCGAAGATCAATGCGGTGGCCGTCTCACTGCACCGTTTCCGTAAGAAGACCAGAAACTCATCTGCTACGCAGCGAACGCCCCCCTCGCCCTGCACCGGCTCGATGATGACCGCCGCGGTGCGCTCGTTCGTAATGGCGCGGGTCGCCGCCTCGACGTCGCCCAGAGGAATGATCTGGACGCCCGCGAGCAGCGGCTCGAACGGCCGGCGATAGTCGGGTCGATCGGTGGCGGCGAGGGACGCGAACAGCCGGCCATGAAACGAGCCGCTGAACGCAACGATCTCGGTTTTCTTCGACCACTTGCGTGCAAACTTGAACGCGCCCTCGTTCGCTTCCGCGCCCGAATTACAGAAGAAGGCCTGGCCGGCGAACGACTTCGTGAGCTCGGCCGCGAGCCGTTCACCGGGCTCGGTGCGATACAGGTTCGAGACATGGATCAGTCCCGAGTCCAGCGCGCGCAGGACCGCTTCGCGGACGACAGGGCTGTTGTAGCCCAGGGCGTTGACCGCGATGCCCGCGACGAAATCGAGGTAGCGCGCGCCGTCCTCGGCGATGAGCTCGGACCCTTCGCCGGCAACGAAGAGCGGACCAACGCGCGCATAGACGCCCAGCAGTGCCGTGGCGTCCGACGTGGTCAGCGGGAGTGTCACGCGGGTTGCACTGCGGTGGCGGGAGGAGCCGCGAGAAGGCGGGTGCCGGCGGTGGCGTGCTCGAGCATGTCGAGATCGCCAATCCGTACGGCCCGAACACCCGCCCCCAACGCTTGCGCGGCGGCGCGCAACTTGGCGGCCATGCCACCTGTCGCAACGCCACCTTCAATCATTGCTTCGATTTCGGCGGCCGCAAGGGTGGGCTGGGTGACGCCTGC
>WNGB01007441.1_pt1 | contig 15807 bp, 13 predicted proteins | sample 5400681 | NCBI WGS metagenome assembly WNGB01 (sample SAMN13153367, study PRJNA577476) | soil metagenome | isolation source: 115 cm soil or saprolite under grassland replicate 2 | place: USA:California | collected 2016-06-15 | reverse complement strand
GCTGGTCAGACGTGGAGCCGCCTGTCGGAATCGAACCGACGACCTTCTCATTACGAGTGCCAGGAACGCCGTCCATCGGCGTCCGCACGCCGCTGCCGCGAGCGTCGAGTCGACTCGGCTCGTCCGTTGCAGTCCATGGCAGTCCGTCAGCCTGTTACCAAGATCGTTAGCAAGAGAGCACGCTGTTGCGCCGACGCACTGTCGGTCGCCTGCGTGAGGCTTGGCTACAGTGATCCGCTTCGGGGCGTAGGAGGGAGTGGGATGGCGGACGAGACCTTCACCATTACGTACGTTGGCCCTGCTGTGACCGGCGGTCGCATGAGCGTGCGCGATCTTGCACCCGCCCTGATCTCGCTCGCTGATGCCGTTCGCGAAGCTCACTACCTGACGCACCCTGGCGAGGCTGAGCCAGCTCTCGACATCCAAGCGCTTCGTGACGGGTCGTTCGCAGTCGATCTGATCCTGAGCGAGGGTCCCGGGTTGCTGCAAAGTGCGATCGACGTGTTGAGCGGTCGTGAGGCGACCGCCGGGGCGAACCTCGCCGGTTTGGTCGGCGCAGTCTTTGGCGGGTTTGCAGTCATCAAGCGGCTGGCGAGACGAAGGATCAGAAGTCAAGAACAGCTTGCGAGTGGGATGATACGGCTCACCTTTGACGACGGGCAGTCGATCACGATTCGCCGAGAGTCGTTGCAACTGGCCGCTGACAAGCCATTCCGCGATGCAGCACGACAGGTTGTCGCACCGATGGAGCGGGACGGCGTAGACACGGTTGAACTATCGAGTCCGCGTGAGGGCACGGTTGAGATCGTGCCGGCCGATCTGCCCGGCTTCGAGGTGCCACCGATCGAGGAACAGCCACTCGCGGACCAGGAGCGCGAGGTCGCCCTACGCCCGGTCAACGTTGCCTTCACTGAGGGGAACAAGTGGCGGGTCTCCGATGGCGAGAGCACCTTCTTCGCAACGGTTACCGACATCGCGTTCCTCCAGCGTGTCGAGACCGGTCAGGAGGTCTTCGCAAAGAGCGACATCCTCCGCGCTCGCGTCAGAACGAGGCAGTGGCGTACTTCAGATGGAGACCTGCGGACCGACCATGAGATCACCCAGGTTCTTGAGCACGTAGCAGGGCCGAGACAGGTGCCGCTGCCGTTCGAGGAATCACCAGACGATTCCGCCGCTGGCGACGACGCGCCCTCGTACGGCGACGCCTACGAATGATCCGACGCTGGCTGTGGTCGCTGCGTCAGCCGATGACAGGACTCGCCCTCGTCTCGCACCAAGTTCTTCGGGGCGGCCCCGGAGCACCAACGTCGCTCAGCCAGGGTTTCGACCGAGTGCATCTGCGCTCAGTCGCTGGACGGCTGCCGATCGCGTCAGCCTCGGCGACCCTCCCCCGTCGCCGGCCAACCCGTAACGGCCTCCGGGCGAGCGTGCAGCACCGTTCGAGCGTTGCCCGGTCCAGGTGCCGTTTCGGCGTAGGTGGTCGAGGTTGTCCGCTGAGGTGATGGGCGCGAGCGCGGGGACCGGCCGCCAGGCCGCACGCCCCGCGCCGCGCCGCGCGCCGCTTGCGGCGCGCCTTGATCTCATAGAGCCAAATCCGGCAGAGAGCTCGCCTGAAGGATCACAACGTGAAGGATTCGAGTCCCTGACCTCCTGATCCGTAGCTGATCCTGCCGTGTCCGTAGAGGCTGGTGTGCCCGGGCTGACCTGCGAGGAGACTTGTCGCCAGCTCTCCGTAAGTCGCATGGTCTCCGGTCTCCGTGCGGACTGCCGAGGTCGTACCTTGACACGTGAATAGCGATGTTCAATCGCGAGCTGGTGGCGGGTCGACAACGGTCGCCAGGAGCACCGTCGCAGCCGTGTGCCGGGCGTCGTGGAGCCGTCCGTCCGGAGCGGTTGGGTCCGCGGGTGGCGGATGAGTGTCCGCCGATGCCGGTGTGGTCGCGGTGAGCCGCTTCGCCGGACTGTGTCGTGTGACGGCTGCGCTGCTCGTCGGGTCCGCAGGGTCCGGATGTTGGGCGACCGGATGACAAGTTGCCTCCATCGCTGGCTGGCTTTTTGTGTAACGCTGCGTATATAGTTCGGACCAGGTCGCCGGAGAAAGTGAACGGCGTGCTGAATCCATTGCTCATTCCGAGGTGACGATCGAGGATGAGAAGAAGACTCACCGGCTTCAGTCTCCCGTGGGGTGGAATCCAATGGGAGAATACTGAAGGCGACGAAGAAATTGCTCGCCAGACGATCCAGTTTCTAGAGGATCGCCGCGTACTGTTCAACATTCCGCCGCACGCGGAAAATGCTATTGACGCGTACGGGTCGGTCCTGCAGATCCGGAAGTTCCTGACGGATCAGATCATGAAATCTCGTCCGGGAAAGAGCGTCGAGCAGTGCCTTCGGGCGATGCGGACCGCCTGTAGGGCTTTCGTGTCGAGCGACCTGGGAAATCCAAGTCCCGATGGCGAGATTGCCGGCGATGACCTGATCCGATGGCATCGTTCCTTGGGCGAGTTCAGGGCGCGAATGGGCGATCAGATCGCATTACTGGTGTCAAATTACGACCTACCCCTTGAGGCGGAATTGGCAGAGATCCTACCCCCACCTGATGATCCCGGCGAGTTCGTACCTGGCTTCTCTGAGTGGTTGTCGGAACCCGCCGACGGGGGCTTTGAAAGTGAGCCGGGAGGGCCGGCACCTCGGTCGTAGGTACGCGGGTGGCCGTCCCTATCGGCGAGCCCCGAGCTCGGCCAGCACCCGCAGGCTGTCCGCCTGTTCGCCTACCGGTGGGCGCTGGCCTGCGCCAACGACGCCTCCTCGGACGTGATCCTCCGGCGACGGGTACGCCAACGCCGGCTACTCGGCCGCCACCATCGACCTGGACGAGCACGCCGGCGTCGGCTACCTCCTGGCTGAGAACCGCCGCACGCCCCCGCTGTTCCGGGCCGCCTACCTGGCCCGCGACGACATCCGCTACCTCGTCTCGGTCGGCCTCACCCTGCGCGGCCGGACCGCGCTCCCCCATGCGCGCCCTCGATTACGACGAAGCGGAACCAGCGCATGTGGTGTGGTTCGGGCAGCAGAACGACCACCAGTGGTTCCTGCCCGGCACCACCCGCGCGGACCGGCGCATCGGGTACCTGACCAAGTACCTCACCAAGTCCATCGCCGAGGCGATCGACCCCGTCACCGCGACCGTTCGGCAACGCGAGCACGCCGACCGGCTGCACCGCGAGACCCGCTCGCTGCCCTGCTCAACCAGCTGCGCGAACTGGCTGCGCTACGGCATCCAACCAGAGAACGCGGCCCCTGGTCTGGTGCCGGATGAGTGCGACGGCAAGGCGCACCAGCTCGACAACCTCGGCCACGGCGGCCGCCGCGTCCTGGTCCCCCGCAAGTGGTCAGGCAAGCGGCTCGCAGAACACCGCGCCGACCGCGCCGAGGTCGTCCGCCAGGCGCTCGAAGCCGCCGGGATGGACATGCCCGCACAGGACCGCTGCTCGGCCGCTCAGACCCGCGACGACGGGCAGCCGCGCTACCTGTGGGAACCGGTCGACGTACGCGGCGATGACGACGACCTGACGACCTGGCGGGAGATCGTTCGCGCCAACGTCCGCGAACGCCTGCGATGGCAAGCCGAGTACCACGCCGCCAAGCTCCGCGCAGGACCCGACCACCGTTCGGCAACCCAACCACCAACCGTCGCCAACACGGCGGCATGAGCAGAGAGGCACCAGCGATGCAAGACACCAAACTGCTGTACCGGGTGACCGAGGCCGCCGTCGTGCTTGGTCTGAGCCGCGCGAAGGTCTTCCAACTCATCGGCTCCGGCGCTCTGCCATCGGTCAAGATCGACGGCGCACGCCGGATCAAGGCCGACGACCTGCGAGCATACGTCGCCCGGCTGGGGGTGGCGGCCTGATGGGCAAGCTCAAGGACGGTGTGACGAAGCGCGGCAGCACCTGGTCGTACGTCGTCCGGGTCATTGATCCCGACACGGGCCTCAGCAAGCCCAAGTGGGTCGGCGGATTCGCGTCCGAGGAAGCAGCCAAGGCAGCTCGGGACGAAGCGCGCCGCGCATCGCGCCGGGGTGAGTACGTCGACCGCAACGCGATCACGGTTGCTGAGTACCTGCGTGACTGGCTCGACGCGCATGCGCTGGAGACGAAGCCTGGAACGCTGGCCGGATACCGCTGGCTCGTTGGGCAGTACGTCGAACCGCGCATCGGCCGGATGCGGCTGCACGCTGTCCGGCCGACCGCGCTAACCGGGATGTACCGCGACTTGTTGAGGTCGGGTCGAGTGGACGGCAGACCGTTGTCGCGGGCGACAGTCGACAAGGTTCACGCTGTGCTTCGGAAGGCGTTCAACGATGCCGTGCGGTTCGAGCAGATCCTTGCCACGAACCCTGCTGACCGAGCCAAGCGACCGCGCCGCGAGCCGCGTCGGCTCGGTGACGTGTGGACGGCCGCCGAGCTGCGGCTATTCCTCGAGGTGGTCAGCGGCCATCGGCTGGGCGCGTTCTACCGGCTCGCGGCGTACACCGGTGGTCGACGGGGCGAACTGCTCAACCTCCGCTGGCCGGATGTCGACTGGAAGGCGCCGGCCATCCACATCCGGGGATCGGTCGGCATCGTGGACCGCGAGCGTGTGGAGGGCACCACCAAGGGCGGCACCGAGCGGACGGTCAGCCTCGATCCTGGAACTGTCGAGGTGCTCAAGGCGCATCGACGCAGCCAGATGGAGGACCAGGCCGCGCTCGGAAACGCATGGGTCAACACCGGCCACGTTTTCACCACCGGCCTCGGTGCGCCGATCTACCCGGACACGGTGACGCAACTGATGGGCAAGGTCATCCGCTCGTACAACCACCCTGACCCGGACGACCCGGACAAGGGACCGACGAAGCCGCTGCCGCATGCGCGGTTGCACGACCTGCGACATGTCCACGCGACGATGCTCCTGGTCGCTGGCGTGCCGGTTCACGTCGTGGCCGAACGGCTCGGTCATGCGGACCCGGCGATCACACTCCGGATCTACGCGCACGTGATCCGGCGGCATGCTGCGGGCGTAGCCGACATCTTCGCGACGGCGGCGGACCAGCCCGACTCGGTGGACGGTGACGATGAGGACGAGGGTCCGGAGGCGTCCGCGCTGGTGCCGCGTTAGCAAGGGTGTTAGCAAACCGGCCCACGTCCGATCCCCAAATCACAAGGAACCCCAGGTCATGTGCGCTCTGACCTGGGGTTTCTTCGTGCGTGGGGTGGAGCCGCCTGTCGGAATCGAACCGACGACCTTCTCATTACGAGTGAGACGCTCTGCCGACTGAGCTAAGGCGGCGGGACCGAGCGCTGCCGCTCGGGACCGAGGCAAGAGTGTAGCGGGAGCCGGCCTCAGATCAGAAACCGGTTCCATCCGGCGGTACCGGGCAGGTCCCCCTGACGACCTGCCCGGTGCCGTCAGTCCCCGATCACAACAGGAGTAACGACGGTTCGGCGGTCGCCACCTCGAGACGGCCGGCGCCGATGGCGCCGTACGCGCCGATCGGTCCGCGGGTGCATCGGCCGCGACGGTCGGTCCAGAATCGCCACCCTGCGGGCGCAGGTGGCCATTCGGGGTCCGGCTCCCAACCGGGTGGCGGGCTCCAGTCGTCGGTCGGCGTCGGCCAGGTGGGTGGAGCGTTGAAGTGGTGCACCGGCTACCCCGATCCCTCAGGCGTTCCTCCTTGCTCGGAACAACGACCGAGTAACGGGATAGCTACGGAGTTACCACCAGTGCGTCACCGACTGGACGCTCACCGGTCGCATCCGAGGGGCTGTTCACGACGATGCCGCCGGCCACCATCGTGGTCGAGCCGCCCCCGTCGAGGTTCGTCGCGTCCCGCAGTCCCAGCGCGGCGGCGACCGCGGCCGCCTCGGCGATCCCGAGTCCGAGGCTCGTCGTACTGCGTCCGTCGGCGGTCACCAGCACCGTCCGCCCGGCCGCGTCGACGCCGGCCAGCGTGCGCGGATTCCGCTTGTGCACCCAGCCGTAGTAGAAGCTCGGGTTGCCCACCGGCGCCATCCCGTCCGCCGCGGGCGTCGCGTGCAGTGCGCCGTCACGCACGAGCTCAGGTCCGCCGTTCACGATCGTCGTACGACGGTCGACCGGCACGGGGCGGCCCGCTGAGTCCACCAGCCACGCGGCGACGGGTAGCGTCCGGCCGACCACGGCCACCGCGCTCAGCCGGGACGCCATCGCGCCGGTCGCCTGCACCGTCCGGCCACCGGCGGGCACCGCGCCACCGCGCGCCGAGCGGATCTCGAGCACCCGGCCGGACCGGTCGAGCACCGCCTCGATCCCCGGCCCGCTGGGCGTGGACGCGCCGTACGAGGAGTCGAAGGCGATCAGCTCGTCGGCGTCCGTGCAGGTGAAGTCGTGCAATGGGAGGTCGGTCGGGGTGTCGCCGCTGCCGCCGCAGTTGCGGATCAGGCCGGGTACGCGGTTGAGACCGTCCAGCGGGAGTCCGCCGGCCAGGCCGCGCCAGCCGAGCCGCGCGACCGTCGTACCGAGGCCGTCGTGGTGCACGACCAGCGCTGGGCGGCCGGTCACCGTCTCGCTGACCAGGCGGCCGTCGTAGGCGCCGACGCCGGCCGGGTCACCCGGCGCGCCCGCGGCCGGGTCGAGCACGAAGAAGCCGGCGTTCACCGCGGCCGTCGCGCCCGTGAAGGCCGCCAGCGCGCTGGTGGTCTCGCGGCGCTCGAGGTCAGGCCCGTACGACGCGGTGAGCTCGCCGGTGAACGTGCGCGGGTCGATCGTGAGCACCTGCACGTGCCACGGACCGGTCGATCCGGCCACGTCGTCCGGCTCGCCGTCCCAGCCCGTGTACACCGACGATCCGGCGAACCCTGCCGCGATCACCTGCGTGCGCAACGCGTCCGCGTCGGCCTTGGTCGGCACCGAGCCGACCCGCACCCGGTACCCCAGAACGTTGCCGCCTGCATCGGCCAGCCGCGGTGTCGGAACGGCCTCGACCCGGACGTCGAGTCCGGCGGCGCTGAGCTGGTCCGCGGCCGCGTTCGCCGCCGCCTCGTCCTTGATCGCCGCCGGCGGCGCGTCGGGATCCACCGAACCGGACGGGATCGCCACCTCGACCGTCCACGCAGCGGCCGGGTCCGTCGTACCGCGCACGATCGTCGTCAGCGTGACACCGGGCTGCAAGGTCCGGGTGGTCCGCGTCTCGGACAGGCCGGCCGGCCCGAGCGGCAGCCCAGCCTGTACGACGCCCGGCCCGGCGTCCACCGCCGTCGCGACGGGTGGAGCCGCCGACAAGGCGAGCGTGGTGGCGATCAGCAGGGCGGTACGTTGCGAGGTCATGCCTCCGTCCTAACCACCACGGCCGCAACCCGCAAGGGGAGTCCCGCGACTGTTCACTCCCGGGTCAGGTCGCGGCGTCGGTGACGGTCTCCTTCTTGCCGTTCGGGGACGGCGCGTTCGGGGAGGGCGGGACGATGACGCCGGGGAGTGCGGCCAGGCGGGCGGCGACGCGGTGGTGGTCGACCATCGACTCGGCGAGGGCGTGGCCGAGCGCGCGGTAGGCCTCGAAGTCCCACTCGCCGTAGAACTGGTCACCGGTGGACCGGCGCGGGAAGTCCGGGTGCGCCGCCGCATACGCCTGGACGTCCCAGCTCGGGTTGTCCGACCGCAACGCCTTCAGGTAGAAGATCTCGGTCACCAGCGGCTCGCTCCCGTCGTCCGGCTGCGTGTGGGTGGCGATGCCGTACACCCAGGCACGGGCGGCCGCCTTCGCGTCGCCGCGGATCATCGGCGACGGGTCGAGGTCGACCAGGATGCCGTGGTCCATCCGGGCGGTCGCGATCGCCTCGCCGAGCGCGGTGAACCGGTCCTCGGGGTCGCTGGACGCGTCGATCACGATCACCTGCGCGGGCCGGCGGCGCAGCGCCTCGACCAGGCCGAGGTTGTCGTAGTGGCCGCCGTCGGTGACGTACAGCCGCCGGTCGTACATCGACGGGCTGCCGACCGCCTCACGGAACAGCCGGTAGGCGCCGGGCTTGTCGGACATGCTGCGCAGATAGCGCCGTACCATCGCCCACTTGGACTTCGGGGCGTCGTACCACGAAGGGCCGATGGGCGGGTTGTTCCAGTACGGGTTCGGCAGCCAGACGCCGAGCCGCGCGTTCAGCAGCGCGAGCAGCAGCCGGACCGGGCGGGTGCGGGCGTTCGCCCGGCGGGTGAGCGGGCTGAACGCCGCGCCGCTGATCGCCATCGCCGCCGGCACCGTCACCTCACGCTTGAGGAAGTCCGCCTCCAGCTCGTACGCCCCGGTCTTGCGCCGGCCGCCCGCGGGCAGCGACGTGTCGCCGACGATGCCGATGTCGGCCGGGTCGAAGATGAACGGCACGCAGTCGCGCTCGGCCGGCACGAAGTCCGCGTCGGTCACGTTCGCGACCGCGGCGACGACGAGCTGCGGCCCGCCGTCCTTCGGGGGCCGCGCATTCTCCGAGTAGAGCAGCGGCGTGCTGTAGTCGAGGCTCACCGCGGCGCCGTTCTCCGCCCGCTCCATCAGGTACGCCGTCTGCAGGCGCTCGCGGTAGTACGGGTGCAGCGAGGTCCGGTTCGCGTCGGTCAGCAGCTTCACGCCGGCCGCGACGGCGGCGAGCACGAGTGCCACCGACCAGTCCGACCGGTACGACTGGTCCGTGGCGTAGCCGCCGGTCCAGCGCAGCAGCACGATCGCCACCGCGACCAGGAAGATCGCGCTGCCCAGCCAGGGGGCGACCTTCGTACGCAGGAAGGCCAGGATCCGGTGCCGGATCTTCGACTGGGTCTGGTCCTTGCTCTCCACCGACAGGCCCTTCCAGACCGTCCGGCCGAGCCCGACGAGTGCGACCGCGAGCGCCAGGAACGACGCCACGCCCTGCTTGTTCGGGTCCACCAGGTCGAGCAGCAGCCGCGGCAGCGTCGGCTGCTCCACCTCGGCACTCACCTCGTCGTTCCGCACCAGCTGGTTCAGCAGGTCGAGCCCGCCCGGCACCCCGAGCAGCAGCACCGCGACGGGAAGACCCGCCGCCAGCGCCGTACCGCCCGCGGTGGTCAGACCACGCCGGGCGATGTCCGGCAGCTTGCTCAGCCGGTCCGCGGACTTCTCCAGCACGAACAGCACCACGCCGATCCCGAGCAGCGCCGTCGACAGCACCAGGAACCACGGCGAGCCGTCCGGCTTCCAGTGCACTTCCAGCCGGCGGGTACCCTCCTGAGGCGTCACCACGTCCGGGTCGTACAGGAACCAGCCGAGCACCCAGGCCACCGCGCGCAACGTGATCCCGATCAGCAGCAGGTTGATCGACAGGCCGTACAGCACCGACAGCGCGGCGCGGAACTTGGCCTGCCCACCCTGCAGCAGGTAGCGCGTCTGGCGGCGCAGCCGCGCGAGTTCCGGCGTACCGGGCGCGTAAGGATTGCCCACCTTCTGCCGCATGACGTGGAACGCCGCCGCCATGTAGCCGCCGCCGCTGACGCCGACCACCGACGACGCGCGGTCGTAGATCTCCCGCTTGCACAGCAGTTGCAGCGCGCCGAGGCAGAACGACGCCGAACGGATACCGCCACCGGAGCAGCAGATCACCAGCCGGCCCTCGTCCGGGCCTGGATCCTTCTCCGGCCGGAAGCTGATACCAGGCCGGTGCGCCCCGGCGCCCCGGACCGCCAGGATCAGTGCAGCCGTGAGCAGCAGCGCGCCGGCGAGCCACATGCCGCGCATCACCCAGGTCAGCCAGCCGGTGCTCAACCCGGCGCACGTTCCGGACGTCGCCGCGAAACCGCGCCACAGCCGGACATCCTCGAGTACGTCGAGCAGGCCGGCCAGCATCGTCACGCGCAGCGCCGTCCGGGCCAGCCGCGTCCAGCGTGGCTGCCGCAGGCAACGCACGTACTTGTGCCCGCGATAGGCCGCCACGACGTACGTCAGGATGAACGCGCCGTCGACCAGCAGCGACAACCGCCCCGGAATCGCGCACGCACCCGCGTCACCCGCGCTGTCGCGCACCGCCGCCATCATCGGCTGCTGCACGAGCAGCAGGATGCCCGCCGCCAGCGCCGTCCGGCCGAACGACCGGCGCCGTCCGATCTCCTCGATCGTCGCCTTGCCGGTCGTGCCCTCGGACTCCCCCAGACCCAGCTTCAGCATCAGAACCACCCCCAAGACTCATGATGCTCCACAGTCACATCAACCGACAGCATTTTGGTCGCGGAGAGTGGCGGTCACAACCCCCTGCGCTGCCTGTCTTGACAAAACTCCACTGCCGCGCGGACTGTTGGGATCGAGGCAGTCGGCCCGTGGGGGGAACCATGGGATGACCGGAGGGGGTTTCGCCATGCCTGTTTCCGCACCCGTACCAGGGCTGGACCGTCAGATCGTCGTCCGACGTCAGTTGCATGGGGCAACGATCCTGACGATGCACCGCCAGGCGCCGTCCGGCCCGCGGCCGTTCGGCCAGGCGCTGCTCGACACCCTGCAGGCCGAGGGCATGCTCGGTCACGTGCTGTGGAGCACGGAGTGCACGGTCGACGACGTCGAGGTCCGCGAGTTCCGCCGGCTGTCCGACGCCGGCATGTTCCTGGTCCGGCTCGACCTGGGCATGCCGTCCGGTCCCGTCCAGCGCCGCCAGGCGGTCACCGCGGTGCAGGTGCTTCGCCGGATCGGCGTGCTCGTCGAGTACGACTTCGACCTGGCCGCACCGCTGCCGCGCTTCGACGTGGTACGACGCAACCTCGACCACCTGGCCGCGATCGTCTGCGACGGGTCGACCCCGCTGACGTTCCGCTGGCCGGTTCCGGACGGGTGCTCGCCCTGGCTCGCGGCCTTCCGGGAACGACTGGCCGCGACGATCGGCCCGTGGCTGGACGAGAGCGGGCTGTCCGCCCGACTCGCCGAGGCCTGGGCAGACGTGGTCGTGTCCGAACGCATGCTGCACAACGTGTCCGGCGTCGCCGCGCACCGGATCGGCCTGCAACGGTTGACGATGCGCTGCAACGCCGAGCTGATCACCCTCATGACCCACAGCGCGCGCGACTTCGAGAGCCGCGGCGACAGCGACCTGCTGAACACGGCCAACCTGCAGGCGCGCTGCGCCGGACTCGGCCGCGCGCTCGACGCGCTGAACGCGAACTTCCTCGAGATGAACGCCGGCAACCTGATCCGCAGCGGGACCACTCCCCTGACCGCCCCCGCGATCCCGCTACCTCAGGCCGCGGCGGGGTAGCTCACCCGCTCGAGCTGCCGCCCCTCGGACAGCAGCGCCGCCAGCTGAACGAGCCGGTCGCAGGCCGCGGCGAGCGCCTCGCACTGGCTCGCGCAACCGGCGACGTACCAGTACGGGTCGTCCGGCTGCCGGTCGTCGGCGTCGTCGATGTCCGCATACCAGCGCTCCCGCCCCGGGCACCCGTACCGCACCACCCGGACCTTCAGCTTCATGGCGACTACGACGGCACCAGCCGCCGGCCCGGTTCCGTTCGTCCTGCCACCGCGACCCCCACCGTCGCCGTGAACTTCCCACCGCATGATGTTGCTCCTCGTTTCCCGGGCCACACTCCCCGTGAGACCCCCAAGTGATCATTACGAAGACCGTACGGCGCACCCCACCCGCGACGAATCCGACCAATGTCGCTCCAGGAACACCGTTGTCAGCACAGCCCCTCACCGCTGCGGCGACTCCGGCCCGCGGCCGCGGTCGTACGGCGACCCATGGCGGCTCGCCTCGCCGGCCCCGACCCGCGACTCCCCCTGGCCAGGCGCGGCGACGCCGGACTGTGCCACCCGCATCGACTGGTCGATATCAGGATTGGCCGCACGAGCACGGATCTCCCCCGCCCAGCCAGTCAGGTCGGACTTCAGCGCCGCGATCTGCTCGGGACCGACCCCGTATTTCACGTACTCCTGATCTGGAATCCGGCTTGCCGTACTGAGCTGGTACGCGAGCATCTCGCGGTCCATCGGCATCGACTCACGCTCGTCGCCGAGTTCGAGCAGCCGGTCCCGCGAGAACCGTCCGGACTCCTTGCGGCATGTACGTCGATGAAGTCCTTCGCATCGCCGCGGCCGTGGGCCGCGCTGACCTTGGAGCCGACCGCATCGTCGACGTGCAAGACCGGCCCGATCTCCATCTCGGCGACCGGCCTGCTTCGGAAGTCCATGCCCAGATCGATCTCGGACGAACGAGCGTCCTGCTCGGTAACCAGCAACCGGGCATAGTGCGGTGACTGCCGTGGAACCTGAACCTGGAAGCCCTGCTGTTCGTAGGCTGTCCGAAGGCGGTCGACGGCGTCACCGAGTTCTCGTCCATCCGGTTCGTGAACAGGTCGATGTCCTCCGACGGCCTCCCGCCGATTCCGTGCGCGGACAAGGCATAACCACCGGCGAGCGCGAACCCACGGTTGCCCAGCGTCGACAGGCCGATCCTCGTCACCCGCTCGTGGTCCGGGTCCATCAACGCCATGCGTTACCGGACCCGAGTGCAGCCAACTGCGGGAAGGTGCTGTGCCACAGCCGCACGCAATGCCGCGGCAACCGCAGCTGTGGCCAGAGCTCGATGAGCAACGCCTTGTTGAGATAGCGAGCGAGTTCGTCGACCGTCGACGCTTCACTGATCACCCTGATGTACATCGACAGCCTGCTGTCCGGATCGTCGAGGTCGTACGTGCGTTCCGGTCCCCAGTCGATGTGGACGGGCAACTCGACCGTGCCGGAGTTCGGACCGGTGAGCTGGTCCAGCGAGGCCGGTACGACGTACGGAATCCTTGAGTCGTACAGGTCGCCCGGCTGCACTCGCGGGTAGTCGTTCACTCGTCGAGTATCGCCGACGGCTGGGCCACGTCCTGCTCTGCCGAGGGTGAGGAGAGCCGCACGCTCGAGGCGGCCAGGGTTTGCCGAACGCGCTCGATCAGTCCGGGGGCGGCACCGTACATCGCGAATCCGGCGTCCGGCAGGCGGCTGCCGGCACGCATTTGGCTCGCCAGCATCTGCCGGTCCAGCGGAACGGCTTCGCGCTCGTCGGCAAGCGTCAGCATTTCGTCGGGCGTGTACCGGCCGCTGTCCAGCACGGCCTGGATGTCCATCAGATCGCGTGGTTCGAGTCTCGAGTACAGCGCGTTGACCTTGTTCGCCACGGCGTCCTGCGCGGACAGCACCGGACCAAGCTCGGTCCGCGCCGGCGGGAGCTGCCGGTAGTCGACTCCGAGATCCACCTTCGACGTACCCTGCTCGTCCGCGACCGAGATCCGCGCGAAGCTGGGAGCGCGCCGGACGACGTCCGCGGTCAGCCCGTCCGCACGGTAGGCGCCGACCAGCTTGCCGACGGCCGCGTCGAACCGGTCGGAGTCCATCACGTTGGTGAACAGGTCGATGTCGTCGGACGGCCGGTCGCCGAATCCGTCCGCGCGCAGCGCAAAACCGCCCGCCAGGACGAATCCGTCGTCGTCGATCACGCGCAGACCAACGGTCGCCATCCGCACCTGAAGCGGTGTCATCTGCACCGACCGCCGACCACGCCGAGCCTCAGCCGTTTGCGCAACGGCGCGGCTTGCGCGTGACGTCCCATGCGCCCAGTCTTGCCGATGATCGCCCGGCCTGTGGCTGTCCTTATGTCGTGTTGCGTGGCTGATGGCGCGTTTCGTGGTTGATGACGGCTTGAGGGGCTTGGTGGCGTGCTGTAGCAGGCCATCCGACGCCGCGAGCCGTCAGCAACCACGGAACGCGTCAGCGGGCATGAAACGCGACGTAGACACAGTGCGGGCAGGCCAACTTTCGTCCTGGACGGCGTCAAAGGAGGCACGTGTTGGTCGGGGAACGCCGGGAGGGGCCATGTACGGGAACGAGGGGGCGACCGCGGTCTGCGAGCGGCCGTGCAGGGCGCGTGCGGCGCTGGTCAGCAACCAGGGCAAGTCGCTCGCGATCCGGGTCGGCGACGAGCTGTGGGCGCGGCTTCCGGTGCGGACCGAGTTGTTCGAGCGCGGTGACGACGTGGCGGCCAAGGTCACGCGGTACGTCGACCGGACGGTGCGCCGCACGCATCCGGGGCTGGCGATCGGGACGGGGTTCGACAAGACCTGGTACGCCGTGGTGAGCGAGAAGGTGGTCGCGATCTCCCAGGGGCGGTCGTACTTCACCTGGGAGATCCGCACCGGCCTGGCCGCGCGAGTGCTGTCGCGGTACGTGGCGCGCACTGAGTACGGGATCGGGCTCGGCTGCCCGTCGACCATGCAACTCGCGATCCAGGAGGCGGGTCTGGGCCGGATCCTGCTGGCGTCGGCGGCGGGGGCGGCCGGCAAGGTGCTCAAGCGCAAGGGCGACTTCTACCGGGTCGCCGGGAACCGGGTGAACACGATCGACGGGCCGACGCCCTACTCGGCCTATCCGTCGAACGTGTCCGCGAAGCTGCCGCCGAAGGACCCGGCGCGCGTCGCGCAGCAGGTCAGCGCGGCCATCCGCGCCACGCTGCCCGCGGTGGTCGCGGCGACGTTCGGCGGCACCGTGGTGATCGACGCGAACGACCTCGGCCGCGAGGTGCTCGGCCAGGACACGGACCGGCCGGAAGCGTTCTTCGCCGAGCTCTTCGCCGACAACCCGCTCGGCCAGGGCCGTCAGCAGACCCCGGTCGCGGTCTGCTTTCAGCTCTAGCGGCCCGAGAGCTTGCGGTTCAGGGAGAACAGCCGGCCGAGCACGGGCATCAGCACGATGTTGAGCCCGTGCAGCACACCGATGATGAGCAGGATCCCGCCCACCCGGGCGGCCTCGAACTCGACCTGCGCGGGCCGGACTGTGTCCCCCCACGTCACCCGCGGCTCGAAGCTGATGGTGAACAGGATGTACGCCACGAAGATCAGGTAGTACACGATGTCGGTCAGCACGATGTAACTCTTGCCGGTCTGCGGGTTGTCGTGGAACACATCCGCCGCGTAGGCCCGGCCGAATCGCTTGATGAACGGCCCCAGCCACAGCGCCAGCCCGACCAGCAGCGCCGTCGTGAACAGTTCGAGAATCCACCAGTCCATCTCCGGCCACCCGTTCCGTTTCGGTGTCGTGATCCAGATCGTTGCCACGAGCAACATCAGTACGGCGGCCACCAGCGCCGCGGTTCGTCGTACCCGGCGGCGGCGCAGCCGGTCGTCGGCGATGCTGCCGCGGACCCGTTCGAAGAGGTCCGGCGAGGGCGGGCGTACCGTCCCGGGCGACAGCGCCTCGTAGAGCTGCCGCTCGATCGGGCTCGGTTCGCGCGTCGTCATCGCAGTGCCTCCAGGTCGGCCGACAGCGAGCGCAGGCCCCGCTGCAGGTGGGTCTTCACCGAGTTCGGCGACAGCCCGAGGGTCTCGGCGATCTCGCCGACGGGCAGCTCGACGTAGTAGCGCAGCACCAGGCAGTCGCGCTGCCGGCGCGGCAGCCCGCGCAACGCCTCGATCACCTGCCGGCGGCTCTCGTCCTCGGTGACGTGGTCCTCCGCCGAGCGGTCGTCGACGTCGGCCGGCGGGCGGTGCCGCAGTGAGACCAGGCCGCGCCGATTGTGGTCGCGGGCCAGGTTGATCACGATCGACCGCAGGTACGCCGCGGCGCGGTCGGTGTCGTGGATCCGGTGCGCACTGCGGGCGAGCCGGATGAAGGCCTCCTGGACCAGGTCCTCGGCCGCCGTCCGGTCGTCGACGAACCAGCGGGCCATCTGCACCAGCCGCGCCGCCTCCGCCTGGAACAGCGTCACGACCAGCGTGTCGGCATCCAGCCGCACGCCGCCGGCAGGCAGCTCGGTCGCCTCCATCGCCCCCACACCT
>WNGB01007438.1_pt1 | contig 15815 bp, 16 predicted proteins | sample 5400681 | NCBI WGS metagenome assembly WNGB01 (sample SAMN13153367, study PRJNA577476) | soil metagenome | isolation source: 115 cm soil or saprolite under grassland replicate 2 | place: USA:California | collected 2016-06-15 | reverse complement strand
AGGCCCTCAGCTATCTGACAGGCGATCTCGGTCGCGCGCGGGGCAGCGAGCGGCCCCGAACGCAGGCGGTCCGCCAGGGTTTCTCCCTCCAGAAGCTCCGTGACGGCGTAGGGGACCCCCTTGTGAGTGCCCGAGTCATGGATCGCCAGGATGTTGGGGTGATTGAGGGAGGCGACCGCGTGGGTCTCGCGATCGAAACGCGCGAGGCTCTCCGTGTCGTTGACGGCCGCTTCGGCCAGCATCTTCAGCGCGACCTCACGCCGCAGCCGGTTGTCCCGCGCGCGGTACACGTCTCCCATGCCGCCGCTCCCGAGCGGACCCACGATCTCGTAAGGGCCGAGCTGATCTCCCGCGGAAAGAGGCATGGCGGGAGAAGAATAGAACGATTTTGGATTTTGGATTGACGCGGGGTTGAAGGCTACACTGTCCTCATGGATCTCTGGTTGTTGCGGCATGCCGAGGCCGAGGGTCGTGCGGCTTCCGGCAGCGACGAAGACCGGGACCTGACGCCCGAGGGTCACGGGCAAGCCCACAGCGTGGGAAGGGGGCTCGCGGAGCTCGGGACCGGGATCTCGCTCATCCTGACGTCCCCCTATCGGAGGGCGCTCCATACGGCCGAGGCGGTCGCGGAAGCGCTCGGGCTGGCGGCCCGCGTCCGGCAATCGCGGTCGCTGGAACCCGGCAGCGATCCGCAAGCCGTCCTGTCGGAGCTGGAAGGATGCACGGAGGACAGCGTGCTGCTCGTCGGCCACGCCCCCCTTCTCGGCCAGCTGCTCGGGCTCCTCGTGACGGGAGACCCCGGCCGGGAAATCCCGCTGAAGAAGGCGGGTGTGGCAAGTATCGTGATCAAAGGGGGCGGGCCAAGCGGGAGATTGCAGGCATTCCTGCCGCTGAAGGTGCTCGAACGACTCGGGCAGACTCCTCCGGCGCGGGGCGTCCTGTAGAATTCCCGCCTCGCCCGAAAGAAGGAGGCAACCAATGGGAAAGATCGGCCTGGGGTGTGTCGCGGTTCTCGTCATCGTCGTGCTGGTCGTCGGGCTTTCGCTCGCCGGCACTTACAACCGTCTGGTCACTCTCGGCCAGGAGGTGGACAAGCAGTGGTCGCAGGTCGAGAACCAGTACCAGCGGCGGTTCGACCTGATCCCCAACCTCGTGTCGACCGTGCAGGGCGCGGCGCAGTTCGAGAAGTCCACTCTCGAAGCCGTCGTCCAGGCGCGCGCGTCTGTGGGCAGAGCCCAGATCAATCCCAGCACCGCCCCCACGGATCCGGCGCAGCTGGCGCAGTTCGAGCAGGCCCAGGCCTCCCTCGGCGCGGCGCTCCAGAGGCTCCTCGTCGTGGTCGAGAGATATCCGGAACTGAAGGCCAACGCGAACTTCCGGGACCTCCAGGCGCAGCTGGAAGGAACGGAGAACCGGATCGCGGTCGCCCGGATGGACTACAACAAGGCGGCGCAGGACTACAACACGGCGCGGCTGCGCTTCCCGACGAATCTCATGGCGGGGATGCTGGGCTTCAAGGAGAAGGCGTACTTCAAGGCGACGGCCGGGTCCGAGCGCGCGCCGGCGGTGCAGTTCAATTTCTCCAACACTCCGGCGGCTCCCGCGCCCGCGAAGTGAGTGGGGCCAGAAGGCAATAGGCGGCAGGCGGAAGCCGGGTGGGGAGTCGGGTTCGGCGCGTTCGGGTTGCGCTGTTCGTGCTCGCGACAGCGCTGTCGGCGGTGTCTGCCCGCGCGGCGAAGGAAGACACGCTTCCGCCGAAGCCGATACGTTACGTTACCGACCGTGCCGGCGTGCTGGGCGGCCGCGCCGAGGCGCTCAATGCCCGCCTCGAGGAGTTCGAAAGAGAAACATCCAACCAGATGCTTGTCTGGGTGGACCGGCGGATTCCGGAGAACTTCACGCTCGAGGAGTTCACCGTCGCGGCCGCTCGCAAATGGGCCGCGGGGCAGGCGGGCAAGAACAACGGAGTGGTCCTCTTCGTCTTCACCGAGGACCGCAAGATGCGCATCGAGGTGGGATACGGCCTCGAGGGCGTGCTGCCCGACGCCCTCGCGCACCGGATCCAGGAGGAGGAGATCCTGCCGCGGTTCCGGACGGGCGACTACGCGGGCGGGATCGAGGCGGGTGTGGCCGCCATGATCGCGGCGACCAAAGGCGAGTACCGCGGTACCGGCTCTACCGTCGCCTCACGGTCTCGCCGCCGCGGAAGCTCGGGCGCCGGCTGCATCACGCCCATCCTCTTCCTGCTTTTCTTCCTGTTCATCCCGCTGCTGCGGCTTTCCCGCTGGCGGACCTACGGAGGCCGCGGGTGGCGCAGCGGCGGCGGAGGCTGGGGAGGCTTCGGCGGTTTTGGCGGCGGCGGCGGCTTCTCCGGCGGCGGCGGTGGTTTCTCCGGCGGGGGAGGCTCCTTCGGCGGCGGCGGATCCTCGGGGAGCTGGTGAGATGCGCCACTTCTTTTCGAAGCTCGATTCTGATCGGATCGTCAACGCGATCGCCGACGCGGAAAAGAAGAGTTCCGGCGAGATCCGCGTCCACGTCACCCGCCGCAAGCCGGACAACCTCGAGCAACGCGCCCGCCGCCGTTTCGAGATTCTCGGGATGACGAAGACCGCCCACCGAAACGGTGTTCTGATCTATATCGCTCCGAAGCTGCGCCGCTTTCAGATCCTGGGGGACTCCGGCATCCACGAGAAGTGCGGCGACGACTTCTGGAAGGAAACCGCCGCCGAGATCGAGTCCCACTTCCGCAAGGGAGAGTTCACCGAAGGTATCGTGCGCGGCGTCGCGAGGATCGGCGGTGTCCTCGCGGCCCATTTCCCGCGCAAAGCCGCCGACGTCAACGAACTCCCCGACAAAGTCACAGAAGACTGAGGAACGGACCGCTTCTGCGGCCGAGGGGACGTCGAAGGCACCTTACAACTAGCGCGCCGGCTGTACGGCCACGACTTCGACGAGACCGTCGAGCTCTTCGAAGTCGTCCGGGTTGCGCGTGTACAAGGGAAGCTGCGTGGCAAGCGCGGTTGCGGCGATTAGGAGATCGAACGCCCGCCGACCGCGCGCCTTGCGACCTGCGACGGCGACTGCGGCATAGACACGGCCGTACGCGCGCGCGACCGCTCGGTCCACGGGCAAGGGCTCGAACGTGACTTCCGTCCGTTGGAGCCGGTCCTGCCGGCGGGCGCGCTCAGCAGGATCCGCGGTCGCGTGGGGTCCGGCTGTGAGTTCGGCCAGGGTCACCGCTGAGATGGCCAGTTCGGACGGCAGGTTGCTCGGATCGGCGTGCTCCAAGTCGATTACGACCGACGTATCGATGATCCCGCGTCCATGACGCGGCTCAGCCACGCGGAGTCGGTTCCTGGTCGAGCAACGCGTCCACCTCAGCCCGGAACCGGTCGAGCTCAACGGCAGGCGCGCCGCGGAACGCTGCGATGGCGACTTCTGCCGCGACGAACTGACGCTGTCGGAGAGGCGTCAGCTCTCCGACCGGCACGCCGTTACGAGTAACGACGAAGGTCTCTCCTCGGTCGAGCGCCCGCATGATCTCGCCGCTCTCGTTTCGGAGCTCACGCTGCGTGATCTCTCGCGCCATCTTCCGATCGTAGCACATGTGCTACGCAACCCGAGTGCCTTCGCGACCTGTCCCTCCAAGGCCTCGAAACAATCCCTAATCGCTCACGAAGCCGCATCCACACTCTGCAGCGCACCGAAGGCGGTATCTTCGGCACTAAGAGCAAAGTCGCCCTTCACGGGGTGCTGACGACCTCTCTTCCGACGCAAGGCGGGCGAATCCCGCCTTCCGATTTCAGCGCCGGCTTGGAGCTCACGCCACGGCGGGCATCTTTGAATGGCGGCCAGGAATCCGTCTGGCACATGTTCACGCGGTTCTTGAGAAGCCCCGGTTCGGCCGGATCAGATCAGCCGCGCTTTGCGCACGAACTTGCCGACCAGCGGGGGGGCCATGAGGCCCGCCCCGCCGCCGAATGCAAGCCGTTGCTCAGTTCGGATCGACCGCTATGCCGACGGGGTTGTGCTCGTCCGTGATGAAGCTGTTGCTTACGTTTCCCCCGTCCAGGTCGGCACGGCCGATGGCCCCGATCTTGGGGAACGAGATGATGGTCCAGTAGACGTGGCCGGAATCGACCGCCACTCCGTTCGACTGGCCATTGGAGATTATGAAGTTCTGATTCACGTTCCCGCCGCCCAGATCGGCGCGGCCGATCTTCCCGATCGCCCAGGCGGTCCAGTAGATGTGGCTGGAATCGACGGCCAGGCCTCTGGGGTTGTCCAAGCCGGTGATGAAGCTCTGGTTCACGTTCTGCCCGTCCAGGTCGGCGCGGCCGATTGTCCCGGAGCCTAAGTTGGTCCAGTAAATGTGTTGGGAATCGACCGCCACACCTTCGGGGAAGTTCGCGCCGGTAATGAAGCTCTGATTCACGTTCTGCCCATCCAGATCGGCGCGGCCGATCGTGTCGGAGACGCCGGAAACGCCGTTGGTCCAGTAGATGTGCTGGGAATCGACTGCCAAGCCAAAGGGGCCCGGGATGGTGATGAACTGGCTCACGTTTTGCCCCTCCACATCGGCGCGGCTGATCCCATTGCCGTTGCTCCAGTAGATGTGGCGGGGAATCACTCCTATTCCGGTGAGGACGAGGCCCGTGATGGCACCGGTCTTCCTGCCGCCGGCGGAAAGGGTGGCGGTGTCGCTTCCGGCCAAGGTCGGCCCGTACGCGACGGCGACCTCGCACGACTTCCCGGGACCCAGGCTGGTCTCAGTGCAGGCGTCGGCAGTCTCGCGCCTTACGAGAACCGAGCCTTCGATATTCGCTGCGGTCCCGTTCATCTTCGAGCTCCGGCCAGGTGGCCGCGGGTCTGCGAGACGGCTATTCTACACAGCGCCGGACTTGACTTTCGGCTCCGATCCCCTATCATTCGCGGTTCTGCTTCTGGAGGCCCCATGTACGCCATCCTTCGCGCGGGCGGGAAACAACTGAAGGTCGCGCCCGGCGATGTCGTCCGGATCGAGAAGCCCTCGGAGAAGGTCTCCAAGGGGGACACGCTTACGCTCTCCAGCGTCCTATTGGTCGGCGGCGAGGAGGGCAAGGACCCGAAGACGGGGAAGGGAGTTTCGGTCAAGGCGACCGTCATCGGCCCCATCCGCACGAAGAAAGTCCTCGTCTTCAAGAAGAAGCGCCGCAAGCAGTACCGGCGCACGAAGGGGCATCGCCAGACGATGCTCCGGATTCGGATCGAGGGAATCGACGGGATAGAGGAGACGGAAGGGGCGGGAACTCCCCCAGTCTCGGAGGATAACCAGAGTGGCGCATAAAAAGGGACAGGGTTCTTCTCGCAACGGCCGCGACTCCAACTCGCAGCGCCTGGGGGTCAAGCGGTTCGGAGGTCAGCTCGTCACCGGCGGCTCCGTCCTCGTCCGGCAGCGAGGGACCAAATTTTTCCCCGGGGAGAACGTCGGGCGCGGCAAGGACGACACTCTCTTCGCCAAGGTGCCCGGTATCGTCCGCTATCGCGATTACGGCCGCCAGGGCCGAACCATCTCGATCGAGCCCCTGGAATCGTAAGCCGTAAGCCGTAAACCGTAAGCCGGAACGCTCCGTCCCCCGGGTCCTCGGCTCACGGCTGACGGCTCACGTCTCACGCCAGCATGTTCATCGACACTGCCGAGATCCGCGTCAAGGCGGGAGACGGCGGCAACGGCTGCGTGGCCTTCCGGCGCGAGAAGTTCGTCCCGCGCGGCGGACCCTCCGGAGGCGACGGCGGCGATGGCGGGTCCGTCTTTGCGCTCGCCGATCCGTCGCTGAACACGCTCTACCACCTGCGCCACCAGACGGTCTACCGCGCCGGGCGCGGACAACACGGGCAGGGCTCCAACCGGCATGGCGCGTCGGGGGAGGACATCGTGGTCTCTCTGCCTCTGGGCTCGGTCGTGACGGACGCCGACACGGGGGAGCGCCTCGCGGACCTGCTCAAAGAGGGCGAGCGTATGCGGCTCGCCGCGGGAGGAAACGGCGGATGGGGCAATCAGCACTTCGCGACGCCCACGCGGCAGGCTCCACGTTTCGCCAAACCGGGGCAGCCCGGAGAGGAACGCCGGCTGGCGATCGAGTTGAAGCTCTTGGCCGATGTGGCCATCGTCGGCTTTCCGAATGCGGGGAAGTCCACTCTGATCTCCGTGATCTCCGCGGCGAAACCGAAGATTGCCGACTATCCTTTCACCACGCTCGTTCCCCATCTGGGCGTCGTCTCCGGGGACGACCCGACAGAGACTCTCGTCGTGGCCGACATCCCCGGCTTGATCGAAGGCGCTCACCGGGGCGCCGGACTCGGCATCCGGTTTCTGAAGCATGTCGAGCGCTGCCGCCTCCTCTGCCACCTGGTAGACGCCTCAGGCTCCGGCGACGCGGAGCACGACGTGGCCGTGCTCGAGCAGGAGCTTGCGGCCTTCTCCGCGGAGGTTGCCGCGCGGCCGCGCGCTCTCGTCGCGTCCAAGTGCGATGCGGTCAGCGAGCCCGAGCGCCTGGAATCCATTCGCATCGCGGCGCAAGGCCGGAATCTCCCGTATTTCGAGATCTCCGCGGTCACTGGCGCCAGCCTGGGTGCCCTGGTCCGCTTCTTTTTCCGCGCAGTCAACGAAGAAGGTCGCAGGTCTCAGGTTTCAGGTCTCAGGAAGGACGGCGCTTCGCCTGAGACTTGAGACTTGAGACTTGAGACTTGAGACTTACACTCTTCCTATGCGCATCGGTGTCCTCGGCGGCACTTTCGACCCGGTGCACTTCGGGCATCTTCGGACCGTCGAGGCCGCGGCGGCGAGATTCGGACTGGGCGCCGTGCTCTTCGTGCCGGCTCGCCGGTCTCCCTTCAAGGAGGAATTTCCGACCGACTCCCGCCACCGGGTGGCAATGCTGGCCCTGGCTCTGGATGGGCATCCAGACTGGCGGATCGTCTTCGATGAGCTGGATCGGGAGCCCCCCTCTTACACCGTGGACACGCTGCGAACGTTGTCGGCCCGGTCAGGCGGGGCGGAGTTGTGGCTGCTGATGGGGACAGACACGCTTGCGCATCTGGCCCGATGGAGGCAGCCGGAGGAGATCGTCCGGCTGGCGCGTATCGCGGCCTTCCATCGGGAGCCTTTCGTGGGAGACGGTCTCCGCGTGCCGGACGTCGCGGGCCTCTCCAGCCGGTTGGAGGTTTTCGACGCCGGTTCGGTTAGAATATCTTCCAGCGGCCTGCGGGCAAGCTTGCGGCGCGGAGAGAGCGCGGCGGCCAGCGTCCCGGGGCCGGTCGCGGAGTACATTACGAAGCACGGTCTCTACAGATTGCCGGCGGCGGCGCGTTGAAGGAAACGCTCTCGTCCCGGGACAAGGTCCGGGAAGGGCTGTCCGCCGCTCTGGACCGGAAAGCCTCCGCGGTTCTCGTCTTCAACCTGACCGAGCTGACGACGATGGCGGACTACTTCGTTCTTTCCACAGCCGCCAACGACCGCCAGGCGCGCGCGATCGCGGACGCCATCATCGAGGCCATCGGTTCGCCGCTCTCGGTGGAGGGTCTCTCGGCGGCGAGCTGGATTCTGATGGACTACGGCGACGTCGTGTTCCACGTCTTCCAGGAGCAGGCGCGCAGGTTCTACGCGCTCGAACGGCTCTGGGGAGACGCGGAGAATGAGACCGGCCGCTTCGCCCGGTTGTCCTAGCTGTATTTCTCAACAGGTTGTTCCCCTGAAGCACCCCGTGTGAGCATGGCCATGGCGAGTAGAGCGCGTCCAGGATTTGGGCTGACAACGCGCCCCGGCGTCGGGCCGCCTCCCTCGGCGGCACACTCCGGCAGGCCGCGACAGAAGAGCCCGGCCGTCGCTCTGTCGCGAAGGCGCAGTAGCAGCGTGGCGAAGGAGAGTCCCGGGTGGTGCGCCTTCGCTCACGGCCGCCTCCGGGAGGCGTCCCGCCGCCGGGGCTCAGGCTTGGGCTCTGTTGGGGAGGGTGCAGCCCGCAGGCGCCGGCGTTGCCCGGCAGCGGCCCTGTCCGAGGGCACACGCTGCGGACTGGGGACGCGATGCGTCTGTTGTGCCCTCGGACCGGAGCGGCGGCCAGGGACTTCTCCGCGCGGCCTGGCCGCCGCGTGCCGCAAGAGGGCGACGACGGCGACCGCGGGCGGATTGTCCGCGCGAAATCGGCGACCGGGACCCTGCTCGGCCCCTGCGGCGTCTCCAACGACAGTCGCGCCGACTGGCAACAACGTCTTGAGAGTCCGCACCTAGCGGCCGCTCGACACGGCCGGAAGAGAGCAAACGGCGGCACAGTCAGCATCCCATGGCGAACACACGATCGTTGTTCTATTTATTTCGGACCAGAAATCGGGCGTTGGCTCGCGAGATCTCGGCTCTCGAGAGAGCGCTCGATCTGCCGAGCACGATCCTGATCGTGGGGGAAAGCGGAACGGGCAAGGACCACCTGGCCCGCGCGCTGCACGAGGCCTCTTCGCGTGCCGGGCGCCCCTTCGTCCGCATCGACGCGGCCAATCTCTCCGACGAGCTCTTCGAGAGCGAGATGTTCGGCCACGAGCGCGGAGCGTTCACCGGCGCGGTCACCGCCAGGAGAGGACTCCTCGAAGTGGCCGCGGAAGGGACCGCTTACCTCGACGACGCCTCGTCACTCTCGCCGGCCGCGCAGGCCAAGCTCCTGCGGGTCCTCCAGGAGAAAACGTTCCGGCGCCTGGGCGGCGCCTCCTCGCACTCTTTCCGCGCCCGGCTGCTCGTTTCCTCGCGGCGGGACCTCTCGGCGCTCGTCGAGGATGGGCTCTTTCGCCCGGATCTCTTCTACCGCATCGACGTGATCTCGATTCGTCTGCCACGGCTGATCGATCGCCCGGAGGACATTCTGCCTCTGGCGCGGGGGTTCCTGAAGAAGGCCGCTCGCGCTTTCCGGCGGCCGGCGCGCAAGTTCACTCGCGATGCGGAGCAGGCTCTCCTGCGGCACTCCTGGCCCGGGAACATCCGCGAACTGCTTCACGTCGTTGAAAGAGCGGCCCTGGCTTGCGGGGCGCCGGCGGTGGCGGCCGAAGACCTTCCCGCCGGAGCCTTCGGGTCGGCCCGCGCGATTCTTTCCGCGGCGGTGGAGAAGAAGTGGACGCTGCGCGAGCTGACCGACGCCTACATCGAGGAGACTCTGCGCCGCGCTTGCGGCAACCGGACGCTGGCGGCCAGACGCCTGGGCGTCTCCCGAAAAGCGCTCTGGGAGCGAGCGCGGAAAAAGTCCGGGGCCTGAGACGGAAGTCCTTCCGCAAGAGCGCTTAAAAAGCGTCGCGCTCGCGGAATAACTCGGTTATGATCCCGCGTTCAAAACGGGACGCCCTCCCGGATTCAGGAGGGAGGCCGTCGCGGAAGGAGAACACCGTAAATGGCGACAACCACCACTCGCGCCGCCAGGATGCCCAAGAAGGAGCTGGAGAAGTACCGGCGGCTTCTGCAGGAGAAGAAAACCGCTCTTCTGGCCGAGCTGGCGAAGACCAAGAACGCCGAGGAAGAGACCACCGAGGAGTCCACGCAGGACATCGCCGACAAGGCCGTGTCTTCCTACACGCGGGAGTTCCTCTATTCCTTGAACGACAGCGAGCGCAACACCGTCCAGCAGATCGACCAGGCCCTCGCCCGCATCGAGGACGGGACCTACGGCTTCTGTTTGAACTGCGGCAATCCGATGAGCGAGAAACGCCTGACCGCCATCCCCTGGTCCCGCCACTGCGTGGACTGCCAGGAGCTCGAAGAGAAAGGGCTGCTGGAATCCTAGAGGCCTCCGACCGATGTCTCGCGACATCAGTCGATCTGTCCGGCTCTCCCCTGGGTCATATGCTTCTGGATGGCACCTCTCCTCCGCTCGTATACTCTTAGAGTGCCTCCTCGGGAACCCATACGCGCCTGTCTCCTCCTGCCCCTCTTCCTAACCGTCTCGGCGCCGATTGGAGCATCTGAGCGCTGGACGAGCGGAGGGCCGACGAGCAGCGTAGTGATTCAGTTAGTGGTCAATCCCGTCTCTTCCGAGACCGTCTATGCGTTTGCGGCCAGTGTCCTTAGGGGCTCTTCGCTCTTCAGAACGACCAACGGAGGGCGAAGCTGGACGAGGCTTCTCTCCCCGGCCCCTTGCGCGCTGGCCATCGATCCTCGCCAGCCCGATCGGCTCCTGGCGGGGATCGGTTCGGGCGTCCAGGAAAGCACCGACGGCGGCCTCAGCTGGAACGCTCTCGGGATCAGTGTGAGCACCTGCGTCTACAGAATCCTTTTTGATCCCTCACGGCCGGACGTCGTCTATGCGGCGGCGAGTGGCGCTCTGTTCCGGTCTCTCGATGGAGGCCTGAGTTGGACGACACTCGAACTCCCGACGTCTGTCTCCTCCGTCGACCTCTCTCGAGACGGAACCGTCTTCGTCGGTTCGGTCTCGGGGCCCGCGACAGCGATTCTGCGAAGCGTGGACAGAGGGCAAAGTTGGTTTCCCGTGAGCGTCCCGAGCCTCGGTACAAATCCCGGTTTCTTCAGAATAATCACGGATCCGGTTTCCCCGACCACGCTGTACGTCGTGGCGGCTGCCGGAATCTTTCGAAGCGCGGATGCCGGGATCTCCTGGGAGGCTCGTGGCAAGGGGTACGCGCTGAGCTTCGCGATTGATCCGAAAGACACGGTGGCCCTTTACGCGGGAGGATACGGGGGCGTCTGGAAGAGCCTCGATGCCGGCGCGATGTGGCAACCGGTCGGTGTGTCCCTCCCGTTCCCGACCTCGGCGGCGGTGATCTCCCTGGCGATTGATCCTGTCCGTCCGGCGACTCTCTTCGGGGGTACCAATGGTGGCGGCCTGTTCAAGAGCCTGGATGGCGCGGCGACGTGGAACTCGTCCGACCGAGGCCTGCCCGGTCTTCCAATGTTGACCCTGGTCGTGGATGCCGGGAACCCGGCGGCGCTTCTCGCCGGGACGCAGGTCGCATCGTTTCAGTATGGCGGAGCCAGCGTCTATCGAAGCGCCGACGCCGGTTCTCACTGGACCAGCATTCGTTCGTTTGTCAACGTGACCGCGCTGGCAAGCGATCCTCAGGATCAGGCGACGATCTACGTTGGCGAGGGCTTCTGCTACCCAACCATCGGGTGCCTTGGAGGCATATCCAAGACATCGAACGGTGGCGCATCGTGGTCCAAGTTGCCCGTAAACGGGCCCGTCCAAGCCCTTGCCGTCGGCCCGGGGAGTCCGGGTGTCGTCTTTGCCGAGACCTGGAACCAGCCGATACCAGTCTTTCAGTCGCGCACGTACGCCGGGATCAAGAGCCTCGACGGTGGGTTGACCTGGAACACCCTGGCGGGCGGTTTCCCGAGTGTTGCCGTGTCCCAGTTCGTCATCGATTCGAGTCGGCCCGAAGTGGTTTACGTCGCTTCGGATGGCGGCGTGTTTCGTACTGCCGACGGCGGCGCGACCTGGAGCGCGGCAAACCTGGGCCTGACCGAACTGTCGATCTCCGCTCTCGTGATGGATCCGCAGTCGTCCCGGACGCTCTATGCCGGAACCAAGGCGGGAGTCTTCAAGACCAGCGACGGGGGTGCCAGCTGGGCCAGGACCGGCTTCGCCGCTCCGGTGACCGCGATCGCTATCGATCCGCTGGACTCCCGACTTCTCTTCGTCTCTGTCTCTTCGGGGGCTGTTCAACGAAGTCAGGACAGCGGGGAGACCTGGAGCCAGCTCGATCTCGATCCCAACCTCGGCATCAACGCCCTGACGATCGATTCGGGGGGATTCTTTCTCCACGTGGCCACGAACTCCGGAGTCTACGAGCTCGAGCTCCGGAAACCCACGCGCACGGTCGCTCCCCGCGATTGACCGACCGTCTCGGCCGCGAGCGATAAACTCCCGCGACGGTGGCCAGGGCGACGTTTTCAGCGGAATCCGTTCCGGACTTCGGAAGTGCTCCCTCCGTTGTTTTGATCGCGGGGGACGTGGAGTTCTTCGTGGAGGAGGCGGCGGCGAAGGCGGCGGCGAGACTCGCGGAGGGCGATGCGGAGGTTCTGCGGTTCGAGGAGGACGCGCCGGTCGAGGCGGTGTCGGACGCGCTGCTCAACCGCTCGCTCTTTTCCGCGCGGCGGCTCGTGCAGTTCGACGTGTCGAGGCTGCTCGGCTCGGAGTCTCCGGCGGACCTCGTCGATCTGGCAGTCGAGGCGTGGGACAGGGGGACGCCGGCGGGGCGGCGCGAGGCGTTTCGGCGGGCGCGGGCATTGATCTCGGCGCTGGGTCTTCCGGCGGGCGCTCCGGCGGAGGAGCTGGCCGAGGACGCGGCGCGCAAGACGCGGCGCAGGCCGCAGCAGGAAGTCCTCGCGGCGATCCTCGCGGAGCTGCCCGAAGAGCGGGGCAGCCCGGCCGTCCTTAAGGACGCCATTCGCCTGCTGCTCGAGCGCGGCAACGACGGCACCGTTGCGCTTCTCACGGCAACGGCGCCGCCCGCCGGCGTGGATCTGCTGGACGAGATTTCGGGCAAGGGCCTCGTGCTGACCGCTTCCGTCGGACCGGACGCGGACCGGGCGCTGGCGCGGCTCGCGCGCACTCTCGCCAGAGAGCGCGAGGTCTCGCTCGATTCGGAGGCGATTGACCGGCTGCTCTTCCAGACCGATTCGGATCCGCGGCTCTTCTCCGCCGAGCTCGCAAAGCTCCTCCAATGGGCGGGCCCGGGCGGGCGCGTGCGCGCAGCAGACGTGCGGGAGAACGTCGGCGATGACTCCTCGGAGGATGTCTACGCCCTCTATGACGCGATCGGCCGGCGCGAAGCCGGGGACGCGCTGGCTCGGCTCGAGCGGCTCTTCTCGGGGCGGACCGTGCGGGCGGGCGACAGGGAGATGGACACGGAAGAGTACTGGCCGGTCCGCTTCTTCGGAATGCTGTCGGACGAAGTCCGTCGCATGCTCGTGATCCGAGCGCGTCTGGAAGAAACGGGCAGCGGTCCGGATGCCTCCATGAACTTCAATACCTTCAAGGCCCGTGTCCTGCCATGCCTCTCGGAGCCGGTCGCTCCCTTCGGGCGCTCCCCCTTCCAGAACAAGCAGGGACAAGTCAGCCCCTTCCTCTGGTTCAAGGCGGCGGCTCGCGCGGCGCGCTACACGACGCCGGAACTCGCCCGCGCGCTCGGGCGCGCCGCGGACGTGGACGTCAGACTCAAATCATCGATTCGTCCTCTCGATGCGCTGTCGGTCTTTGTCGCGGAGCTCATCGCCGGAACGTAGCAAATCTCAAATCATCAAGTGCCGCAAGCCGGTTACTATCTCCAGCGCATTGGTTGGCATCGACCTGTCTCACAAGGTCGCCCTCGTAACGGGAGGCTCGCGCGGCATCGGGCGCGCCGTGGCGGAGATCCTGGCGCGGGCAGGAGCGCGTGTCGCCGTCGATTACGTCAAAGACGCGCGGGCCGCGGAATCTCTCGTGGAAGAGGTCCGAGCGGCCGGCGGCGAAGCGATGGCGCTGGCCGGCGACGTCTCCGACGCTCGAACGGCGCGGCGTCTCGTCGAGTCAACCGTGGCTGCGTGGGGACGCCTCGACATCCTCGTCAACAACGCCGGGATCTGGGAGAAAGACCGGGCGGGCGAGGGAGCCGTGGCGGTGTGGGACCGTACTCTGGCGATCAACCTGCACGGAGCCTTCCTCGTGACGGACGCGGCCGTGCCGCATCTGGAGAAAACGCGGGGCTGCATCATCTTCGTCTCCTCCACCGCGGGTCAGCGCGGCGAGGCGGGACACTCCGCCTACGCCACGACGAAGGGGGGGCTCATCTCCTACACGAAATCCCTCGCGACGGAGCTCGGCCCGCACGGCATCCGGGTCAACTGCATCGCGCCGGGATGGGTCGAGACGGACCTGACGCGCGCGGCTCTCGCGGACACGACCCGCCGGCGTGACATCGAGGCCTCGATCCCGCTTGGCCGGGTGGCGCAGCCCGCCGACATCGCCGGGCCGGTCCTCTTCCTGGTCTCCGACCTGGCCCGCCACGTTCAGGGGGAGGTGTTGAACGTCAACGGGGGGAGCGTGCTCGTCGGATAGGCTGTCATCCTGAGCGAAGCGAAGGATCTGCCCTGGTCAGGATCAGCCGATTCGACCGGGGGTAGATTCTTCGTCGCTTCGCTCCTCAGAATGACAAGAAGGGCATCTGCGGCCCAATCGTACTTTCCAAGCAATGACTAGGAAATACCGGGAGGGTGATGGAGAAATTCGACCGGAAGGACCTTCGTTTCATCCTGATCTGCGTTGCCGTCATGGCGGCGGGTGCGGCGATCACGCTCGCCCTTTTCCGGCGCGCTTTCCCCGAGGCGTCCATCGAGTTTCGCGTCAACCGGGAGGAGGCGCGCGCGGCGGCCGAGAAGGTCCTGCGCAGCCGCGGCCGCGACCCGGCTTCGCATCGGTTCGCGGGCCGATTCGGAGTGGAGGACGAGCCGAAGGTTTACCTCGAGCGGGAGCTCGGGCTCGAGACCGCCGGCCGTTATTACGGCAAGGACGCGAAAGTCTGGCGGTGGGAGATGCGCTGGTTCCAGTCGGGCGTCAAGGAAGAGGAGCGCGTCGCGATCACGCCGCTGGGCGACCTGGCGTCTTTCGAATCCGTCCGCAGGGACGACGCGCCCGGGCCGCGCCCCTCCCGCGAAGAAGCGCGTTCCGTTTCCCTGCGCTTTCTCGAATCGCGCGGCCTCGCGGCGAGTTTCCAGCCGATAGAGGCCACGCCCCTCTCGCGTCCCGCGCGGACCGACTGGACCTTCGTGGACGAGAGAAAGGGCTTCAAGATGGGGGAGGCCACCGTCCGTTACGCGACGACGGTCTCGTCCAACGAGGTCACGGCGTTCAAGGAGTACGTACACGTCCCGGAAGCGTGGACACGGGCGTACGAGAAGCTGCGCTCCAAGAACAACACGGCCAACCTCGTCGGGAACTTCGCGCTCTTCGTCACGTTCCTCGCGATGATCGCCGTGCTGATCACGAAGCTCGTGCGCAAGGACATCCCCTGGAAGCTCGTGGCCGGCTTCGGGGCCGCCGCGTTCCTGCTGTCCCTCCTCTCGACCTTCAACGGGATTCCCTTGAGTCTCTTCCATTACGACACGGCGAGCCCGCTGTCGGGGCACCTGACCAGGGAGATCATTCTGGGTGTCCTCGGCGCGGTGGCCGTCGGGGCCTCGATCGCGCTGGTCATGGCGTCGGCCGAGCCCATCTACCGGGAGCGTTTTCCGGGCCACCTCTCTCTGCCGGGGTTGCTCTCGGTGCGCGGGCTGCGCTCGAAGGGATTCTTCCGGGGCCTGCTTCTGGGTTACGCGATGACCGCGTTCTTCTTCGCCTACCAGGCGGTCTTCTACGTCGCGGCCGCGCGCCTGGGCGCCTGGGCGCCGGCGGAGATCCCCTACGACGACATCCTGAATACCGCGCTGCCCTGGGCGACCGTCCTCTTCATCGGGTTCCTCCCCGCCGTGCTCGAGGAGGGATCCAGCCGCCTGTTCTCGATCTCCTTCCTCGACCGGCTCGGAGCCGGACGGATCGTCGCTGTCGTTCTGCCCGCCTTCATCTGGGGCTTCAACCACGCGGCCTATCCGAACCAGCCCTTCTACATCCGCGGGCTCGAAGTGGGTTTCGCCGGCGTGGCCATCGGCTTCCTGATGCTGCGCTTCGGCGCGCTGCCGCTTCTCGTCTGGCACTTCACCGTGGACGCGCTCTACACGGCGCTCCTGCTGCTGCGCTCGCACAACGCGTATTACGTCCTGACGGGCGGCGTGTCGGCGCTGATCCTCCTGCTGCCCCTGGCGGCCTCGCTCTTCC